>Ga0180007_10005083_pt1 | contig 13553 bp, 14 predicted proteins | sample MM_PC_MetaG_FD_121122 | JGI IMG/M metagenome (GOLD analysis project Ga0180007, IMG submission 121122) | Groundwater microbial communities from the Aspo Hard Rock Laboratory (HRL) deep subsurface site, Sweden - MM_PC_MetaG | ecosystem: Environmental > Aquatic > Deep subsurface > Groundwater... | reverse complement strand
GGTATTGGTCCATGGGCTCCATTTACAACGATCAAAGTGTCAAATTCTTAAAGAATGGGGGATTGATCATCAATCCCCTCTCTATTTTGAAAGGAAAAAAATGTTAGGCGTAGGCGTTACTTACATGAAGCCAAGCAGCCCATTGGTTGCAACGAACAAGAAGCACAAAATGGATCTTGCGCCGTTCAAATTGCCTAGTGCGGGCGAAGATCAGAAAAGCGCATATATTACAGCGATTCGCGGAGACGCGCCTTTTGATTATGAATATTTTGACGGAGTGGATTTCTCAAAATATTGTTTCCCAACAGATGCGTCCTATGTAGAGAATTCGGGAAAATTGTTCCAGCCGGTAATCCCTACCAAGATGCTTACAGAACGGCAAGCTGCTGCAATATTAGAGCGAGCGGGGAAAAGAGAAAAAAATATACCATCGAAGCCGAATTTGGATTTCGATGCAAAAGACAAGAACTCAAAAGAATATATCCCGGCGAAAACCGTTGTCGTCGCGGATTATATTATTTTGGAAAAGGTAGAGAATGCTGCACATCTAGATATCTCTCTGCCAGAAATTGAGCAACCCCAAGATGATCTGTCTTCCGAATTGGAAAAGCAGATCTATGCGGCCCAAAAGAAAAAAGGGAAGTGAGAAACAATGCCAAGCGCTAAAGCGATTTTGTTGGCAGTAGAGGTCCAAACGCGGCTTGGTGGCGCATCATCTAGGCGGCTGATAGAATTGACGAATGATGACGCCACCGCAACAACAATCAACACGGATGTTTTATATTCGGCCTGTGATGATGCATTGGGAGATTTCCGCACAGGCGCGACTGTTGAGCCTGATCTTGATATTGCTTCGCATGTTGTTGCTCTATTCGCGGGTGTGGTCTATTATCTTGAGTTTTACAAGGGTCGAAATGTTGGCTCTTTGAAAATTCATGAGAATAAATTCTATGCTAAATTGCATGATTTTATTCAGAAAAAAACGCACCTAGCAAGGTCAAATAGCGTTTTGCAACAAAGCACGGAAACAAATAACGCTTTGCCAGATATGGACCGCGCTAGACGTGTTTGGAAAGCGGGTAGATCTTATCAGATAAAGCCAGAGGAGACGGCGACATATGAGAATTAAACATTGTTTGTCAACGTATGGGAGAATTCTCCCGGTACAAAAAACTGTCGATTTGCCAGCATCAAGCGGAACTCCGGCAGAAATAGAAATAGCAAATACAGATTATGTCGCCGACGTTTCTGTTTATGTTGCTAATGATTTCTACTGGACGATCGCGGATTCAGCGGCGAATGGCGCATCAAGACTCGGGAGTGATGACACTCGCTGCTTATGGCCGGCAGGATTCTTTTCTTTCCCGGTTGTCGGGCGAGAGGACAATTTGTATATAAAGAATTCTGTAGATTCCGCTGTAACTGACGGAATTTCTTATACGTTTGTGGAAAGCACCGGGGAGGCTGTCTAATGGCTGCGAGTAAGTCAGAATATTGGGACCAGCTTGCAAAGGCGGTCAGAATAGAGGATGAACTATATAAGTTTGCGAATGCGAACACTCCGAATTTTCTCGGGCTGTTGGATACGCTACAACAGGCGTATGAAGGGAATCATATCGGGAATACCGAAAGCGGGTTTAATAGTTTGCGTTCCAGCTTGTCATCTATAGCGGGAGCCAATACACGACTACAGTATATCATCTTGGACATGGCAAAGGTAATCTATGGGAGCCGCGCAACGGCTGTTGCGGCGGCTATCGATGATATCAATGTGGGTCTCAATAGTGATAGCGAAACGGTCATGAATCGCGCTTGGACATATGCGTCTATTAGTGCGGGTGGAAGTAACGTGGGCACGGGGACAGTCTACCGCGTAACAAAAGATAAATATGATGTAGCCATAGAATCGGGTGCCGCGAATGGAGGCACCGTTAAGGTACTGATAAACAGTGATAAAAATGCGGGGAGAACATCCGGACAGGAGCAAGGCGTTATATATGGGAGTGGCATAATTCCCGTAGATAATCTTTACCTTGGCACCGCACCTAATGGATCTGCGATTTTGACCGCGTTTCGGGCACAAGACGGCCTTCTTTCCAATGGTGACTTTTATGAATCTGATGGAACCGGTGGAACGGACATCACTTTCGATGATTGGACATTGAGTGATTCTACGAAGTTCTATCAGGAAACCAGTATCTATTACCGCAAGAAATATGGGCAATCTGCTGGTACATCTCTGAAGTTTGTTGATAATGCAAGCGCGACACAATATTTTGTAGATTTGCAGTCAACCGCAGACCTTACAAAGCCATTTTTCCTAATTGCAAGGTTGCGTCGCGGAGATAGCTGTGACGGGACATTGACAATGCGGCTTGGCTCTCAAACTGTAACGCAAGATATAACTTCTTTAACTAACGACATTTGGACAGACCTTACTTTAGGGGTCGGCGCGACCAATAAAGGTTGGTATGATGTTTTTAAAGAAGATTCAAGCGGGAATGGTGCAAGGGTTGTTTTGTCGCTTGCCTCGAATACTACCGGAGATTTGTATGTCGGCGAAGTCATTTTGGCTCAACCGACGCTATTTGATGGGAAATATTATTTGCTAACTGCTGGCGCAACTGATTTCCTTAATGGAGATTATTTTACGTTCGGCGATACCGTTGCAAATACAGGCCGAATCAATTTCAATATTGCCCGGCTGTACGGGAAATATTTCAAACATGCAAGTAGTTCTCCGACTTATGCGGATGCAAGCTAATGGCGTGGGCAAGTCATCCTGACGCTTTAGAAATACTGAAGGTTCCCGGATATCTTTTTTGGAACCCAACCGCTCTTGATGTAGAAGCACATTGGGGAACAAAGCTTGGCTTTTCTGAAAACGGAATCAATTTCGAGCCAAGTATCAAGATTGCAGAACTCACTACACCGGAGAGCGGGCCAGAGCCGAGAATGATGATTTATATCGGTGGATACCCCCGGATCTCTTGTATCCTCCAAAATTATAACACAACATTGCTTTCTCGGCTTTTTCCAGGGATGATTACGGGGACAACAGTAAAATTCCCTGGAACGGTGAAGATGGGAACAAACATCATGACTGCTACATACTCGAAGCCGGTCCTATTTGTGCCTGATGACCAGGCAAATAATCCGGCTTGCCTGTTGCAATTGGCAACTCCCAAGGTTACAGAAAATATGAAGTGGTTGTTTTCACACAGGAAAAGGGCATTATTTCCTGTTGTCTTTGTTGCTGGGCGCAAGGATGCAAATGTTGACGGCTGTTATACGATTGGCCCTTTGTCGGGGTTGACATTAAGATGACGCCAAAACAATTGATGGAGAGATTGAGAGATTCACTAAGAGCGGCGGTATGGGAGGGAACCAGTAATAAAATATTTGGCAGTAGCGTCTATGTTGTCCCCTCTATACCAATTGAGCAACTTTCTAGATATAGATCTCCATGCGCGTTTGTAATTGACATTGGTGCCAAGCCACAGGATGAACATCCTGGTATCTTGGATCAAAATGGGCAAATTGTGTTTTTTGTGGAGAATCTCCAAAACCCATATGGCGACAGCGGCATGTTGGGCGGGTGCAGAATCGACGATACAAGCGCCGGTGCCGGTTATTATGATGTAGGGGAAGACTTGCTTAATTACCTAATTGAAACGGTCACTCTTACAACAAAAATAATGATCATCGAGACAGGATCACCAAGACCTCAATTTGTTGGTGATAATACGCCGCTCATTTTCGGGACTATAAGCTTTTCGGCTCTTGTGAGTATATACTGAACCCATCTAAATAAAGTAGGGGGGTGCGTATTCATCGCGCAAAAATTCTATGACTGACCAGCAATTTGTTCTTTTTTACGATCTGATGGCAAGGCTTGTTGCTGCATTGGAACGGCAAGCAACGACATCGCGAGAAACCGCAGAAGCAAGCAAAGAGAAAGCAAGCGTGTATGATGGAGATGTGCCATCTCCTAGAAGTTCGGAGCAACAAATTACATCGGAAACTGAACCAGGTCCAGCCAGCAAGAAAGAGAAGAGGCGCGATATGGACATGGTTGAGGGATTTGTGGCTGATGTTTCTGGCGGGATGGGGAAAAAGATCACATCTGGCATAACGGGAACAATGCTAGATTTATTAAAGAATGAAACTGCTGCGGGGAATGTGATTGATGTCCTTGCGATGAGAAAAGAAGCTCGCGAAGAGTCTTTTCGATTGGCTAAAGAGTGGGGGACAGCGGGCCGGCCAATGTCGAATGATGAAGCTCAAATGATCGTGACTGGTAGGAAGAGGATAGCGGATATCAAAATGGGGAACATTATGAATATTCGCAGCCAGCTACAAGACCCGATTAGCGGTTTTGGCCAGGAGGCGGTTGGGTCAGCAATAGATTCTTCTTGGCAATACATAAAAAGCCTATTCCAAGTAAATCAAAACAATAAGATGCAAGGAAAGTAAATGCAAGTTACATATAATTCCTATTCTATCCCGAATATTTTTGGGAAGATTACAACGAGTGAAAATGTAAAGGCATTTACGTTTGCCTGTAATTTTTTAGTAACGGCGGCTTCTTCTTCGGCTCTTGTCGCGGCATGTAATACTGCTCGGGTGGCACTTACGGAGAAATATAAAAATCTCCAAATCGTGTTTGATTCTACCACGGAGATCAATATTTCTCATAGCGGGAATACCGGTTTCCTCGCTATTCCGACGTTGGTCGAAATAAATAATGATCTCCAAACGGAAACAGCGCGACCATACCGATTTTCTGTAGAGGTGGGACTGCCTTTTGATCAATCAGGCTTTGGGTATAGAAGAGAAGGAAGCTTTTCAATAGACTATTCGCCAAGCCGAGCGCGAAGTGTAACGTTCTCTGCATTATATACGGCAGGCGGGTCTAACTCTGCTCTAGAAAATTATACCGCCAATGGAAAAGTTTGGGCGGCAACAATCCTTACCGCGATCGGCGGCGACTATAATTTAGTTTCGGAAAACATTTCCGAAGAGCATGAACAAAAAATATTGAATGCCCGGCTGGTATATAGAGAAATACTTGCAGACGAAAGCACTAGCGGTCGGAATGATAGTGCGATCGTCAATCCCTCATGTGACATTTCCGTCCATTACGGGCAGGAGATTGGATATACTGTATCTCCTGGATACCAAATTTATCCGGGCGTGATTGTCAATCTGTCATATTCGGCGACGATTGATAAAGAAGTCGTTACGGATATGGACAATGTAGAAGATGTTTATCAGGCAAGGGTAAAACCTTGGTTGATTGCTCATGCCTATGGGCTATTGGGCTTGGGCAATTATAGCCAAGCCGGGACAACAAATTATATTGTGCAAGATGAGCGGAAATCAATAAATCCGTATTCTTACACAATAACGGGATTCCTTTCTTTTATGGCGCCACGGTCGGCAGATGCGATAATAGAACTATCTGAAGTTATTACAGATACAACGAACATGGGGATTGTCAACGAAAAAATTTGGAATGAACAAGATTTTCAGCAAGCCGTTTGGGGAATTGGGAAATGGAGAACACTTACCCGAGTTCTTTCGGTAAAAAAGCTTTTAGGGCCTCCACAAATACCAGAACCATATACAGACGGATCTGGGGGCATATTCCATCTTGTTTCTATAGACATGAGAAAGTCCATAAGGAAGGCGGGCGTAGGTACTAGCGGGACATCCTTACGGGCGGCATATATATATTATGTGACATATATAGAAGATTACATTTTTGTGTTGCCTGCGATGATTCCGAATCAGGGGAATATTGAATGACAGAGTTTAAAACGCCAGGGCTTTATATCGGGGGGAATCCGATTACGGAGCAAGATTTTTCTTGGAGCCTGATCGCGGGAGTTTTGCCATATATTACCAATATCATACTCCCTAATGGACCCATCAATGATGCTATTGCCGCTTTACAATCTCCAACATATATAGATCTGATATGCTATGGAGGAACCGACGGGAATGCAAACCAGGTAAAATTAAGATTCAATCATATTTATATCCTGGAACCGAGAAAAATAGACCGCTATCATACATTATGGAGATTGGCGGATTCCCGGTGGGGCTGGCGTGGGCAAACAATGTATTACTCCTACAATAAAACCAGGATAAAGAATAAAAAGGGGATTGCCTCAACGGAGCCGGATAATTATCCGGCTAGTATCCGTAAGCAAATAGACCAATTCAAGGTTGGCCGGTATTTGCCATGGTCGGTAAAGGATGCCACTGAACCGTACAACATGAAGGAAATAGTAGAACGGGAGCTGGGCAAATATAATATCCCGTTCGATCCTACAATTTCTGATGATGCTGGGGCCTATATCATTGAGAATGTAGAGGCGAATGGTGTTGACATATATCATGGATTCGCGAATTTACTTGCATCGTCTCGTTTAAATATGGGAATATTGCCAAGCGGAGATGTATATGTTTATTCGATAGATTTCTATGACGAGACCGGGTTTGATGCAATCAAACAATTCCAGGCACAAAATCAAATGAGGCCAGGAACCATCTATCGGCAAGATATGTCGAGGATGCGGCCAAAATGGATAAATGTTAGGTTCTTAAAAAAGCAAGAAGTGCGGGTTGTTGGCAAAACATCGATTGAAACTCCTCCATCTACTGCAATGCTCGTTACTCCTAAGCCGCCGTTATGGTCACAGGATGATATAGATAATTGGCGGGTAATTGGCTGTCAAAATGTGATCCGGGTTCCGTATCCTGTAAAATCTCCTGTAACAAAGCAATGGTATAATATTGGGGAATATGTCCCCATGTGGGAGTATTTGCGGGCTATAAATCTTTCTGAGTCTGATGTGCGCTCGTTATATTTTTCGGACGTTCTTGCTCGGAAATTTGCGCTGTCCATATATGGCGCAAGTCCAAATATTGCTGATGAGCAGTATGCTTTCCATATAATTTCGAACATAAAAGCGCACTATCGGAGAGTATATCAAATCGACCCGTGGTACGTGGACAGAATGGAATATTGGGAGCCAAGGCGCTGTGCGGTGATTGATAATTATAGCCATTTTGCATCGCCATCGCCGCTGTGGGTAGATAGCTGTGTTGTGCCCACTGTCCGTCATCCGAAGGTTGCGAAGAGAACAGCGTTGTGGACATCACACGCATATAATTGGCTTGTAGAAAGCAACGATCCATATCGCCAACGACCGACAGGCGGTTCGATTGTGGCTATTAGTCCGGCTCTGGGTATTTTTGAGGTAACGTTTCCTCCTTTAATTGATCGTGTGATTAAGCAAATATTCCCATTTGCTCTTGATCCCCTGCCATATCCTGCGTTGAGCGCGGCGGCATCGATGCTTACTCAGTGTAGCATCCTTCCAGATCATGCAATTGAAACATTGATTTCGGTTGTATGGAGTACGGACAAGGATAGCAAATATGAGGGGAAAAGCAAATATCATATTGTAAGTATTGATTATACTGGATTAGGGGGTAAAGGACCAGATATAGAATATCTGTCCAGGTTGGAGGTTGCACGGTTTCCAGTGAGGGAAGTCAGCGGAGAAGGCGGGGGAGCTATAAATGATCCTTCTGTGCCGGCGAATGAAACTTTGCTCTTCTCAATTGCGAATTCAGAAAGTGCGAAATTGATCAATCAATTTATTGATCGTTATTGTGGAGTTCTGACTATGTCCGGTGCTGTTCCGGTTCAGCTTCTCGGAAATCTAAAGGCCGTCATATATAGTTTTACAATTGCAAGTGGCTTGACGACTACAGTCGACTTTAGAGAAGTCCCAGCGAATCCCACTTTGGAGCAGACATTAAATCAAGATGAGATCGATTTCTTGCGCCGGCATGTATCCGATGGAAGCAATAAAAATGAGGTAAGTGAGTAATGGAAATACAAGATAATGCAACCAGGCCGTTTAAATATTACAAAGAACTTACCTCCGGAATAGATAACGATTATAAAAATCAGTTCCAAGGGAATCAAATTGACGACCAAGATGATGATGGCACGTATACGGAAACGTTGCCGGGTGTTGAAGACGGATGGCAACATTGGATTGCGGCAGAAGGGCACCGGCATGACATAGGGTCATGGGCTCAGGCTGTGCCTTGTATTAGAGATTCCGAAGGAAATTTAAAGCCCATTCTCAATCGGTCCTTGGTGGCCGATACTGATTATCAGGAGAAAGTTGAGGATACTGGAGCTACAAGCGATGCAACAGCTTATTCTATCGCAGAAGAAACCGAAAACGGAGAAACGGGTATCCTCGTTGCCTGTCTTAATCATGAAAAACATGCCTATATATTTTTCCCAACATCTGACGGGAAGATAAAGGTTGACCATGAAACGGGCGACAATTTAAGCACAAAAATATATGACATCATGGCAGATGGCAGTATTGATCCGGCAAATATTGGGACGACAAAAGAATTGTTACGTGTTGATTCCAATCTCGCATATTTGAGATGCGAAGCGGGATTTCATGACGATGGGGAAAAGAAAGGCCCATTGGCCTTTGAAACGTCCGCGTATCCTGCACTGACGACACCGGATACTCCAGCAAACTATGCTGTAAAATGTGCATGGGATGGCGAGGAATGGAAATGGTACGCTATAGCAGAAGCGAGCGAAAGCGCAACATATTACGCTCGAATCCGCTGGCATTTCACTTTAGAAGAAGACCAAAGCGAAGGTGAGTTGCTAAATTATGATCCCGAAGGAGATTCATTCTCTGCGACAGGAACAAAGGTATGGATTACCTGGAAAAGATCCAGCCAGGTGCAATTTTGGACAGCGGGAAACGATACTGTATTTGTGGTGAAATTAGTAAAAGAAGACGTTGTTCGGCGCGAGATAACTAGAAATTTATATAGATGTGTCCAGTGCGTAAAAGATGATGGGATTAGAATAACGCATCTGGAAACAACAGTACATAGCTCAGAGTGGCTTGTGGGGAACCTGCTTTCGGATTCCCTTGTAAAGAAGCCATGGGCGGATGTGGAAGCAGCCAAAATAAAGACAACGATTGGGACAGCGGTTTTAATAAATTCTGTTTTGGCAAATATTCCAGGTGAATGGGATACCCAGGAGAAGGATTATAAGTATTTGGAAACTTCTGATTTTTCTAGAGGTGTTCCGTTTTGGTTTTCTCCCATTCGCCCGGTGCTTGACAACCGGGATGGGTGGATATTTCGCTCTGCCGAATTGACGGCACAAGGAAATCCGATTGCATATTACCAAAGGGCGGTGTCATGAAAAATTGCATAACGCCAGGGAGCGAATTGCTGCGGGTAAATTCTCGGCACGATAAGTCAACGGAAGATATTATTGTGAACGAAGATTGGGCAATGGTGGGCGTTGTTCTAGAATATAACGCGGAGATCGGGAAAATCACCGCGAAGAAAGCATGGGATACTTCCCAAAATCCATATCGGTTTTATATATGGGCATACAGAGAAGATGGCGTAATCCCGTCAGCGGATGATATCCTGGTCAATAGCCATATCGTTTTTCATCGCTGTGGAGAAGGAAACAATAATTTTTTGATAGCGCCTACCAGATTAGAATGTGAGGGCGAGGCACAGGGTACAGCAGCAAGTTTTATTTCTTTTTTTTTTCTAACTGCAATTGAATTGCCTGGTGTCCCTGCATTGGTTGCTGGTGTGTTGTCCGAACCTATACAGATTGACGGCGTAGTACAGACATTCCGCCGCCTTGGCGTTGATGAATACTGGTATGATACTGGTTTACACCGGCTGCTTTCGTTCGAGGTGACAGATACAGGAGTGGTCATCATTGGCGCGATCGATATTGTTCGCGTCTTGGCTTGCAATACGGACATTATCAATAAGGTGTATGATTGCTATGAGGATTGCGAAACGGAAGCAGAAGAGGAATGTTATTGTTTATCTCTGATTCCTGGATATGTAGGGAATGAGTTTTGTTATTTCTACACAGGAACAAGCGAGATAATAACGATCGGAGCGGTATGCTGTGGATAATGTAATCATTTCTGGGGAAATGCCTATTTCTAAATCGAAGGGGTTCCCTATAAATACTGATCGATCGCAGATTATGAAAATTGTGGAATACTCTGCACCGGTGGCGATCGCTCAAAAAGTGTGGGATCAATCACAGCAAAAATATAGATTTAACGTGCTTGCTCGGTTCTCAGATAGCGAAGAGTCTCCCGATACGGTGCCCACGGATTCATATATCCATGCGGTTCGCGTTGGCCACAACAATAATGAAGCTGTAGGATATGAGTATGGTCTGCATAATGGCGGCGATGGGAAAGCCGATTTCGTGTCAATTTTCCATCGTGGAGGCTTGCGGATGGAGCGTGGTATATCTGCGCTCCTTGCTGGTCCGGTTCCTTATTCTGTGTTGCAATATAATGGACGAGTTCAGACGTATATTGCAAGACCATCAGCGGGATGGCTCGAAACGAACTTGATCCGGCTCCAGGGCTATACTATATATGACCAAGCTGGATACCCAATGCAACCGATTTCACTGTCACAGGAAAAAATACTTATCTCTCCGGATCTTGCCGCACAGTCTGAATTTCGTCCGACTATTACCGAATGTGGTGGTGCAACGGGAGTAGATTGGATATATAATTGCGAAATTGCGCCGGCGATCCTTGAAGATGGCAGCACAGCGTTTATAATCGTTGACGTGGGCGATATTTATCCTAGCGCTCGATGTTGCAATATTGTTTTTGACCTGGATCCAGATTTATACTATTGGAACTACTGGAGCGGCTATAATTGGGTAGCTTCAGAAGACTACGCTTCTGCCCCTGACGGCTACCATGTGTACACTCCGCACAGCTACGGCTACGACGATCACAAGTTGCAGCCAGACGCGAGCCAATATATAGTACGGTGGTGGAGTGCGGTATCCGGGAATGCGACAGATGGCTATGTTTTTTCTGGCGATCTCCTCCATGAGAGAAATGATTGTGTGTGCGATGATCCACCGCCGAGCGGCGGCGTGGACGATCCAGATTATTATGGTGTCCTGAAAATCCAGGGGCCCGGCAGCGGTATTAGCAATAAGGGCGATTTCTGGGGAGACTATGACCCGTATCGGGTTGGCCCGGAGTGCTATCAGCAGGTGATAGAGGTCGGATCTCCTTCGTTTAGCGGCAACAGGGGGAGCGCTGCGTGTTACTTCTCTTCGCCGGATTGGCTGGCGGTTCGGAAGAATATCATGTTTTCCGAATGGTACATCAAAGGTGAATTCCACCGCTACTATGATCCGACATCTGGAACCCATAGCGACGATGGCGGCTCGCCAGGGTACCAGTATACGGCCATGACAGGAGGGAAAATAGTAACCGATCCTTGGCCGACCTGGAACAATCCCGAATTCGGAATTAACGAAGAGGCAGACGCCCATATGATGGCGTTTGTCTGCTCTGGCATCGGAGATGCGGAACCCGTTCCGGGCTGGGAAGATGTCTGGATCTACGACTATGAGCTGGCCACGATCGACGCGCACCTGTATGCCGTATCTGGATATGCATTTGATACAACACTAATCCGCAAGGGGGGGCGAATCTATTTCTCACTAGATAGAAATTACTGGTATTTCTGGAATGGGTCCGCCTGGGTCAATCCCGCTCCGGCTGGATCTTATGACTACTACCGGCGATTTTATTGCGATCGCTGGAAATCGAATCGTGGATTCAGCGATTTTACCTCATATCATATATGGATGCGGTAAATGGGAATAAATTGTGAAAGATTCCTCATAGAAGTGACAGACCATGAGTGCCAACGCTGCACCAATGGAGATATGGTTTTGCGGCAAGACTTAGCTCGGAGAAAAGTCGAAGCGTTAGAGCTGCAATACACGGAGGGGAAGTCTGGATCATGGAGAGAATGCAAATATCGTGGTGTAGAATCGACACGGGATGAGTTTTGCTGTGGTGGGAAAGTCAAGAAAAAAGTGAAATATATTTTTTGTTTTAAGCGAACGGCAGAAGTAGCCGAATCGCAATGTAAAGTATGTTCTCTAAGGAGAAAAAAAGCATGATTGTAAAAGCGACGGGCGAAGAAATAGAACGCATTCAGGAGAAATTTCCAGATGCGCGAATCCGAAAAACAGAAGATGGGACATATCGTATTCGCGGGATAGCGAGAGAGCGCCTTGCTGAAGTCATGGGCGTGAATGATGAAGACATAGAAGACGAGCCAGAAATGAAAAAGGAGGACGTAAAAGTGAAAATGTCATCGGGAAATGTGTTTGGGGATTTGATGGGGCAAGCCGCTGCTGCCCTTATGCAAGACATCGAAACACTGAAGCAAGACGCGAAAAAGGAAACCGAAGCCTTAGTTGCAGGTGTACAGGCGCAAGCGGATCAGGCGGTCAGCGACATGAAGACGCGAATGGCCGAAGCGCAAAAAAAGATGACAGATATGATCGACGAAACAAAAGCGGCTGTCGAAAAAAAGCTTGCCGCGATCGATGAAACTATCCAAAAAAGATTTACCGAAAACGATAGCCGCATGGCAGACTATGAGGCCGCAGCGAATTTGAGAATCGCGAAAGTAGAAGGAAAGCTTACCAAAGTAGGGGAGGCTTTGAAGTAAATGGACATGGACAGCGATGAATCAAAAGAGATCACCACCGACGTTGACTTTGGCCCGGATAAAGTCGAAATCGTCCCGGAAACTAGGGTTAATGATTTTCTTGAGGTAGACTTGCAGTCGGTTTCTCCCGAGGAGAGGAAAGCGCAAGTCCGCAAGGCCGGGAAGACGACGCTGTTGCAACGCGCCGTAATCACAAGCGAACGAACTCTTGGCATGCTACAGGACAATAGCGATATGTCCTTAGCTTCGATCGCTGCTCTTTTCATGGCCGCTGCTGGCGCATTCTGGCAGCGGGGGGAGTGGCTTAATTCCGGAATATTCTTTGTCCTTTCGGTTGTCCTGTCACTTGTGAAATCAAGGCTACCACAAGGGAGCATGGCGCAGGCCCTAAGAAAACCTGTCGGAGAAATTGCCGCCAACGTAAAAAAAACTCTCCATTATAGGAGATAGCATATTATGCTGTCTTACACGGAAGCCCTACAGAAAATTAATTTTTTCGATGATGAAAAGGAAGAAATTGCAAACGCCCCGCCGGAGTGGGGCATTGCGCTACTCTCGCACGTTTCGCGCAGCACGGGCTCAATGTATCGGTTTTCCGGCTATGTGGCCAAAGGCGGCGAGGCCATCATCATAAAGGCGTGGGATGAGGAGATGCAGAGAACTACAATCGTCAAGCTCGCTCTGCCGCTCCTCACGCCTACCGAAGAGGTTCGGCTCAAGGGAAGAGATCACGATATTGTTCTGAGAAAAAAGAAAAATCTATGGTGCATGCTGCGGAGAAACAACTTATTCCGTCTGGGAGCAAACAGCTCGAGCAAAAAGCTCGAAACCGAATATAGCATTCGTTTTCTGAGGGGATGCGCGATCCAGAAAGATCTGCACAAAACCCTTGTCGCCAAGGGGATTACTCAGTATGGGTACATTCC
>Ga0180007_10005082_pt1 | contig 13553 bp, 17 predicted proteins | sample MM_PC_MetaG_FD_121122 | JGI IMG/M metagenome (GOLD analysis project Ga0180007, IMG submission 121122) | Groundwater microbial communities from the Aspo Hard Rock Laboratory (HRL) deep subsurface site, Sweden - MM_PC_MetaG | ecosystem: Environmental > Aquatic > Deep subsurface > Groundwater... | reverse complement strand
GCCTTGTCCAGATTGTCGACATCCAAAGCTACAATGATTCTGTCTTTGGGTTCCATAGACTCTTTCTCCCTACTAAAGTTACGGTTGGTAGTTTTCTTCTTCCCTAAACCGTGTAGTGTTTTTAAGGTTCAGATAAAAAAACAAACCAGCCTCCTTATGTGCTAGGTTGTTTTTTGTAACTTAAACTTAGCTTATTATCAGAAAAAAATCAAACTTAACTCCCCAGAAACAAAACAAAAACACCTGTCTTTTTGGTGTCTTTTTTATCCTTTGTTTAAGCTGTTTTTAGCTCTAGCTATCAACCCCGGTGGAGGTGTTGTTTCAGAGTCAAATTAAGGCTCTAATCAGCAAAGAATTGAACATTTAGACTACAATTATCTTGTCTAAATTAGCTTGTTAAATTACATAGGGATTATAGGGAGTTTTTGAAGAAAAATCAATTGTTTTAATTTTATATTTTATTTTTTCCTTCTTTAATGATTTTCACACTATCCACTGAATTATAAAATTTTATATTTTCTATCTCATCCAGACTTATCCATTCCGGCATATCGGCATATTCTTTTTCGTGTTCATCAAAATTTTCAGTTGTTAGCTCTCCACCCGTCCTCTCGCAAAGATAGTACATCAGAATTGAATGAACAAATTTATCTTCTTTTATTACTGGCAACTTGAAAAATGAATTTTCAGAGGCTATTATTTTTCCAATTTTAACTTCAAGTCCAGTTTCTTCTTTCACTTCTCTCTTGAGTGTTTCTTCTATGGCTTCTCCCAACTCCATTCCACCGCCTGGAAAATCATAGCCATCCCATTGTTTGGATAGTAAGATTTTTCCATTTTCAATAATCAATCCATAAACTGAAGGACGAAAGGTTAGCTTGTCTGCTGGCACTTTATATTCTTTTCCATTTATATCTGTACAAATTATTTCTTTTTCCATTATTTTTTTACATCAAATTGAATTATTTGAAACCCGTACTTATCAATATCCTCTTTTGACCAAAATGATACGTCTTTTGTTTTGATAATGTATGTTGCAGTCGTTTCAATTTTTCTGCCAGTATATTCTTTTTTATCTTTGTCCCATTCTTCTAAAACCAAAGCGTCTCCTTCATTGATTTCAAAATCAGCCAGGCGAAGTTCAAACTTCTTCTCACCGGAGAGTATCTTCTCGAAGTACTCTTTCCAAACTTTTTTGTGAATGGTTGCCATAACTATATTTTATAACTTAACCAATTTTTCATTGTATTGTATTCTTTTTCCACCATCTTTTTCTCGTCTTCAAAAAATATCTTCTCATTATAGTCTCTTTCTATTTTTTTTAAATTGCTTTCCAGCATCTCAGAAAGAGGCTTACTGGTATACTTGGCAAACCAAAGATAAAATGGTGGTATAAAGTGTGCCATTGCGTCAGCCGAAGCCACTATCTTTTGCTCAATAGTTTCAGGCGGATATTTTCTACAGCGATGAGTCAAAATTATACCTCTTACTTTTTCTGCCAACTCTTTATCGAAGCTTTTCTCAATAAGCATCTCATAGGCTATTTTCGAGCCAATTTCATCGTGGGGCTCCTCATCAGTTAATCTGGCAATATCGTGCAGTATTGCTCCAAGCCAAACTGCATCAATATCAGCATTATATTTTTCAGCCATCTGCTTGCTATATTCTATTACTGGTTTTATGTGAATATCCCAAAACGTATTGAAAAATTCTTTCGTTTCAAGCTCTGAAAAACTATATCTCGCAACCTGTGGGTTATAATGAGAGGTTTTTATTTCTTCTTCTAGTTGTTCAATTTTTTGTTTGTTCATATTGCTTAAATGGATTGAAGCCTTGTTTTAATAAATTTTGTTGAGGCACAAAAAGAGGTGATGGTAATTTATCCCATTCAAACCAATCCCACCTTTCACATTTTTCTGGTTCTTTAAGCTCTACTTCTCCTGAATCATAATCAGCCAATATAATGATTGTGATATAATGCTTTCCTTCTTTTTCAAAAATATCATTAGTAGCTGTTCCAAATCGTAAATTTTTAATCTTAATTCCAACTTCTTCGTCAGTTTCTCTAATAGCACAGTCTTCCCAAGACTCGTTAAATTCCAAATGTCCTCCGGGAAAACACCAGCTACCTTCTCCGTGAGCATTTTTTCTTTTGCCCATAAGCACCTTGCCATCTTTGATAATTAAAACACCTACTCCTACTTTTGGTCTATCTGCCATAATTTTTTATTTAAGAAATTATTTTCTCAAGGAGAATCCTATTATCTTCAACTAACGGTTGTGCTTGAATCTCTGTGAAATTAAACCCAGCCTTGACCAAAAATGATAACATCTCCCTTCGGTTATTTCTAGTCTTAATTATTATTTTTTTATAACCATTAGCCTTCGCCCAATTGTTCAGATATTCCATTAGTTCTTTTAAGAGTCCCAGCCTACGGAAATTTGGGTCAACTCCAGCCATCCAACAGTAAAATGAGTCATTATTATTTCTGTCATACGAAACCATATAGCCTGCTGGCTGATTATCAACATACGCAACTAAAATTAGATTCTTCTTACCCTTATAACGTTCTTCAAAATATGGCCTATCATAAGGTTTATCAAATTCAACAATAGTCGCATTAATTTTGACAGCAACGTCAATCAACTCTTCTTTTATAATAACCTTTTTACCCATATTTTTATTATTTTAATTCCCAAAAACCTCCGCCATTAGCTGGATGAAGCTTCATTGCTTTTTTCAGCTTTGAAATTTTAACCATTCTCCATTTTGGTTGATTGGCAGACGGATCAATTATTCTAACCATTTTCTTTTTTGGATAAATTCTATCCAATACACAAACGTGTCCTGTGTGCTTATCGTTACCATTCAAAGTCCCGTGATCAAAACAAACTAACATATTTCTATCCTGATTAATAACTCCTACCATAAATTCAATAAAATCCTTCTCTGTTTTGTAGTCGTCAATATGATACACGCTAAACTTCAACGGTATTTTTAATTTCTTAAATACATTATTGGGATTATATAATTTTGAAAAAACTTGCGTGCCATAACCAGACTTTGGCTTTTTGCCACTTCTAGCATTCCAAAATAAACTTTTATTTTCTGGCTTTACTACTAAACCCAAATGATAGCCAAGAAGTTCTTGCGGAATTAAAGGAATGCCTCGCTTATACATAACCATCGAAATACAAGTCACGACGCAACAAGACTTTTGTTGTGTCATTGGAACATATCGGCTGTCTTTTGGTATTATATTTTTCATATTAAATTTAATTGTTCTAAAATTTTATCCGCCATCCATCTATGCCCATCTGAATTTGGATGGATACCATCTTTGAGAATTTTTTTATAATCTAATACTTTCATCTCTTCGTTGATATCTATAAACTTCACGCTTTCAACTTCACATATCTGTTTTATTGCATCATCATATCTCTCAATTTCTTTATTCAAATAATGCCAATCCCCAGAACCCCAAGGAATAGGGCTAACTTTTTCCTCTTCAACTGAAACTAGACCGACAAAAACAATACCATTTGTAAATTCTCTTGATTTTTTTATTAACTCTTTTATATTATTTTTGAATTTATCAAACTCAATCAAATTTTTGTTTTCTTTCGGAAAAAATTCAGAATCATTTATCCCAATCGCAAAAATAATTAGTTCCGGATTTTTATCTTTAATATCAGAACTAAATCTATCAAGCAAATCATCCGTAGTATCTCCGGAAATTCCGAAATTATAAATATTATTATTAGTAAACTTTTCTTTTAGACGGTTAACCCAACCACCTTTTTCGTAGTCATAATATCCTTCAGTAATACTATCTCCAAAAATACAAATGTTCATATTATCACGAATTTTTAATAATAAAATCTGAAACTAATTTTATCATTCTATCAAAATGTCCCTCGCCTGAATAATGATGATTAGCTTCCGGGATAATTTCTAATGTGCAATCTGATAAAATATCACTGACTTTAATACTTTGCTCAACTGGCACGGATTCATCTTTATCTCCGTGAACAATCAAAGTTGGTATAGTTATTTTAGTTGCCACCGCATAGCCGTCATTATTATCATAATCTTCAAAAAAAGTATAATTTAATTTATGCTTATTGTCCTTACCATCAACATACTCTCGATAACCATCTTTTTTCCATTGTTCTAATTCTTCTTTGCTCTTAACTATTAAATCGCGCTCTTTATAATTCACAACAGGAGATTTCAAGGCTAGCATACATAAATCTTTTGTTTTTGAAGTAGTCATAATGCTTGTTATTCCGCCAAAACTCCCACCAAATAATCCAATCTTTGAATAACCCAATGCTTTCAAATAATCAATAGCTCGCAAAGTGTCGTCAGCTCCTTCACTAACTGTAATCTCTGCAAAATCACCCTCGCTTTCTCCGTGTCCGAAAAAATCAAATCGTAAAGTAGCAATATCTTTTTCATTTAATATTTCCTCTAATTTTCTATTAGTAGAATTATCTTTACTCGTAGTAAACCCGTGGCAAAGAATAACTATCAGCTTTGAAATATCATCGGTTGGATTAGACAAAATCCCGCAAATCTTATCCCCTTTTGAATTTTTGAAATAGATTTTTTGTTTCATAATTATTATAATTATAACTTATTGGGAAATAAAAAAAAGAAAGATTAACTCACTATCATTATTTCCTTATAATGCCTTCCTATCTTACCCTCTACCTGTTGCGAGTGCTCAGGCGCTATCACAATAGGTAAACTAGAATTAACAGTTTCATCAAACTTAAATCTTACAACATATTCTCCTTGAACTGGATTAAGATCTTCTGTTTTTCTTACTATTGCCAAAAATAATCTTGGAAATGGGCTCGCAAATTCAATGTTTCTTTTCTGGAAAAATTGAGCATAACTGCCAGTGTATCCTCCCCTTGTGCATTTGAAGTATTTTGTAGCAATAAAAGCGATTACCATTCTCCAATCATACTTTTCTTTTTCTTCTCCCTGGGAAAGTTTTGCATATGTGATAGTAGCATCTCTAAGTAATAGCTTAATTTTTCGCATATTACCATCGGGAAGTTCAACTAATTCTACTAAAAATCTATTTATCTGCTTGCGCGAATTTTCGTCAAAAGAAAAGATATTTTCGTCAAAAACTTCTTGAATAAATTCTCTAATATCTGGTCTGGGTAATTGCGAAAAATAAATAAAATCTAAACATTTTGTATATGAATCAATATTGCCAGAGTATTCTGGACTGCCGATTGGAATAATAGCTATAATTTTTTGTGAAAATTTATTATTTCTTAATAGATAATTCAAAGTTTCTAAAAAGAATATCCCCGCATCGCTAGAACGATCAATATCCTCAATTACAACATAGACTGGCTTATTGTTTTCCTTAGTATATTTTTTGAATATTTCTATCACCATAAACTGAAAATCACGCAACCTTTTTAGAGAATCGTCTTGCTTATATCCGCCAAATAATTTCCAAGCTATACTTGGGACTATACCAGATCCAGAATATAAAATATTGATCAACCCACTCAAGGAATCAATTAACCAATTCGCTTTTTCTTTCCAAGGTATTTTACCATTTAGCTTATTTGAAAATTTTTTATATTGTTTTGGAAATAATCCTTCTGCAATTTCTAATGTAAAATTTTCCCACAAATTATTTCTTTCTGGGTATTTCCAAGCATCAAACTGAATCCATTTTACATTCTCGCTACTCTTAGCTTTTACACCTTCCAATAAATTACTCTTTCCACTACCGAAACTACCGATAAAACCCAAAACAGCATTCGGGTCTGGAAGCTTATTTATGTAGGTTGAAAACTTATCAATTTCATTTTCAAAGCCAAGAGGACTACTCCTATAGTCTTCTTGTAATGCTTCCCAATTTTTAATAAAACCAACTTTTTCCATAGCCATATTATACTGCATAATACTCAAAAAGTAAAGAAAATAAGCCGTTTTTAAGCGTTTAACATTACTCCCTATAAAGTCAGCGTTTCTACTGCAATCTTGTCGACTTGTCTGTTTTCAAGCCCGGATTCTGGAATAAAGTCGTAATACTTGTCCTGCATAATTTTCTTGACCTTTTGCTTGCTGGCAGCTCCAATATAATATTTTACCGTCGTCTCTAGCCTTTTATGACCTAAAAGAGTTTGTATTTCATTGAATTGAGCACCTTTGAAGGATAGTTGAGTTGCCGTTGTATGTCTTAGCGTATGTAGGACAAATTTCTTCTTAATTCCGGACAATTTGCGATAGCGCCTAAAGGATCTTCCCACGTCTGTCTGCGACCATTTAGTGAAACCTTGTTGGCTGACAAATAAAAATTCATTATCGCTATTTCTTATAGACAAATATTTTTTAAGCCAATATTCTGACCGATCCCTAAAAAATAATGTTCTTGGCATCTTTCCTTTTCCGATAATAGGAATTTCCTTATTATCCCAATCAATTTTTTCAATTTCGATAGACAATGCTTCCCCTATTCTAGCTCCGCTTTCCAATAAGAGAATGACAAGTGCCATCATTCTTACTTTTCTCACAGATTCACCTTTAGAAATATCCTCCGAGATACACCCTAAAAGCTTCTCAATTTCTTGATCATTCAAAAACTCAACCTCCTTTCGCTCAATTTTTGGTTTTTTAACCTTTTCAAGATCTAGTGTTCTCTTGATCATATCATTCATTTGTAAATTACTTATTACCCACTTAACTGCTGAGATGACATTAGCAATTCGAGAATTACTCGCGCCGTTATCCCGCATTTTCAAAATAAAATCTTCAAAATCTCTTACCTCTAAATTATTTATTTTTCTATCAATCATCGAAAAGAATTTTTTGATCGAATCTTTATATTTGCTTATGGAAGAATCACAAAGCTCGCCAGTTATTCTGGCTCTACGGAAACAATCTTCTACTAATTTTATATTTTTCTCCATACCCGAGTTTATCCTGTAATATAAATAAATACAGGAACAAATAAATATTATGTGGCAATACTTTTGTTTTCTTTTTGGATTTGAGTCTGACAATCAGATTAGGAGGCCGGGTCGCTCTCCAGCGTTGCCCGGACTTTGTATCTGACTACCACAGTGCACATCCCAAGTGAACTCAATTCCAGAAAACTTTCATACCCAATCAATGTTATGGAATCTTTATTTTTAGTCAGAAGTCCCAAAAACTGACATTGCTGCGTTGTTAATTAGCAATTTCTTTGAATCTATCCTGAGACGGTTTGTTTAATAACTCTAAATTGCTCTCAGGAACAAATTTTAGGAGGGCATCTGGCATAACGCTCCCTCCTGATACAAATTCTCGTCCTCGGATATTGACCCTCTTGGCCTCTCTCATGAATCGGCAGACTTCATGCTTTTTTCCTGATCTCAGATTTACCTCAGAATCTAGAGGACAAAAACTTTGTGAGCATCCGCCAAAGCGAGGACATTTTTCCATATTTTCTGTAATTTTTTTTTCATCCATAGTTTTGATTTTTTAAAAATTCACTACTATGGATTTTCTCATACACACTCAAAATGAAATCAAAAAGGCATTCTTTTTTGGAAAGAAGCTCTTAAAAAATAAAAAAGCCTACATATAGAGGCTTTTTATTTAAAAAATGATTCAATTTAAAATTATTTTTTTGTCCTTTTTCTAAATCTTGTATAACAGATATCACTACAAAATTGATATTTCATCCCCTTTACGGAATGGATGTGATTGAGTGAGCTATGTTTTCCACAATGGAAACACCTATTTTTACTTTTTAAGATAACTCTTGGGATGCTAGAATTACTTTTTTCTTTAAATCTATTCAAGTAGCATTTTCTATTTTCAATTTTTGTACAAAAATGTCCGTTGTTTCTTTTTAGCATCTTTTTACCACATTTCCAACAAAGAGTGTTGAATTTTTTGCTGCTACTTTTTCTTAAATTTAAAAGATTATTGCTTACTTTAATTTTCAAATCCTCTGCTAAAATTGGAAAAAATATCTCGTTATTTAATTCAAGATATTCAACAACTTTCTCACTTCCTTTTTTGACATACTTTCTATTAGAAATGTTAAGTATTTCCTTGAAATTATCTAAAATTAGACGCTCCATTTTTTGCTTATCTATTTTATATTTTATTCTAATCTGCTCAGCTTGTTGTTCCCTTATATTATTATATTTTCTTTTTAATAAAAAGATTTCTCTAAAAACATTGATTATTGTTTTTTCTCTTTTGTTTTTTGGACTTATTTTTAATAACTCTCTCTCCATTACAAGATTTCTTATTTTTTTGGTTCTATAATTATCGAAAGAACTTTCAAATGTTCTACTGGCTTTTTTTATCACTTTTTTAATCTCCTCTTTATCAAAATCAGATGTCTCATCCTCCCCAGATAGTTCATCTTCTAAAAAATAATTTATCAAATTTCCGTTCGTAGAATATAATGAATTTTCTCTAAAATCTTTCCATGCTTGTATTACTACGCCTGTCTCATAAGATCTAATTTCTCTGCCCAACTCAAGTAAAGAATATCTACCTTTATTTGATAATAATTTTTTATACTCTTTAATCAAGGGTAGTAAAGATTTTTTCTTGGCATCACAATAAAAGTCAAAAAACTCTAAATTTATTTTATTTTTATTCATGACAATTTCTTTTATGTGTTTGTATTTTACCTTATTTAGTGATATTTTATAATTGTCATCACATTCAATAAGATACGGAAAATATCTCATCCTAATCGTGTTCTGTATGGACGATTCCGACGCACGCGATTGGGATACTTCAGTATCTTTTTGAGTGTGATGACCGTCGGGTCGTCCATTTGGAAACTTTCCCGACGACTTAATTATTTAAGTCGTTTTTATGTTGAAAATTAAAAAGAAAACTATAATACCTATTATTGCTCTTTTATTGGGCATAGCTATCCCCATTTCAGCTCTCTCTGTAAGTCAATCTAGAAATTTAATCCTTGGACTTGCTCCTGAAGAAGCAGTATTAGAATTAGCCGATAAAATAGATGACAATAGAAATGATTATCTAGCCCAAAATGAGGAACTAGAAAAAACTATTAAAAATCAACAAAAAGAGATTGAATCTTTAAAAAGTAGCTTAGAAACTCAATTAAAAGAAACAACGGCAGTTGCCACTGTCACACAAAACCAAAATTATTGCCTAAAAGCTAATGAACTTTTCGCGACAATTCCAAAAAAACCAAAGCACGCTTGTAGCACCGCTGGACCTACCAACATTGTAGATATGTATAAAGCCATAAGAGATGCATATAAGAGATATAAAGATGATGACGAAACAAAAAGTGGAGATGGAGATTTGGCCCGAGATTGTTTTAAAAAATATCTAGATATTCTAGAGCCAGCCTACAATGAATATCTAGAGGCTAAGAAACTTTGTAATTAAAAATATGAATACTAATAAAAAAATCATCCTTTATTTATCTTCATTGTTTATAATCTTTTTTACACTTTTTTATTGGTTTGCCATAAGACCTGCTCATATAAAAAGCACGTGCCACAAAACCGCCCTAGAAGAATCAAAAGATTGGACAAAAGAATATGATTACTCTTTTAAGAAGTGCTTACATAACAATGGATTGTAGTCATGTATATTCAACAAATAGAAATAGCTTGTCCTAAGTGTCAAAATAAATTTGAGGAATCTATCCTTTTGAGTTTAAGCTCTACTCATTATGAAATAGCAAAAGATAGTGATCTACTTTTGCCTTATAGAGTTTGCCCGAAATGTAAAGAAAAAATAAATCTAAATAATAATCCTAGTTCTTGGAAAAAGATTGAAAGAAGGTTAAGCAAGAAGGAAAAAATAAAGAGATGGATTGGCAAGTTTTTGCCATAAATTATTTCTTCTTTTTTGTTAATTCGTCTTTAATAGTTTGGAGGGTTTCAGCTAATTCTTCATCAGACAAATCTTCAAATTCCCTTTTAAATTTAACTTCTTGAGGAGCATATTTATTTTTAATCTTATATGCTTTATCAAGCGCATCTAGCCTTGAGCGATTATCTGGCGACCAAAACCAAACATGTTTTTGGAAATCAGTCTCTTGAAACCTTCTAACAACACATCCAACTTCTGAAAGAAGTTCAATAATTTCATAATCTTCTAAACCTAATGGGAATACAGCGTTATCAATCTTTCTAGACTGAAGGATAGATTTATGTATCTTAATTAGCTCTAAATCACTTAGGTGTTCTTCTGTTAATTCTTTCCATTTTTTAGTAGATTTTAACTTTTTTGAGTTCTTAGCATAAGCCTCAGAATAACCACATTCAAGCATAATTTGATACATTGATTTTCCACCATTTTCCACCATTTTTTTATAAGCCAAAACAACTCTATCTATTGGCTCTTTTTGTTTTTTTCTAGCGATTTTTTGTTTAAATTGATTTGTTTTTGTTTTATTTTTCATGGTTTTATTTTAATCAACGAAATTTAAGAACTTTTTATGGGCTCTTTTAGCCTTTTCTTTATCAACCCCTAAATAGTATTTGCAAGTCGTATCAAGCCTCTCATGGCCCAAAATTTCCTTCACATGAACAATTGGACAGCCATTAAAGACTAGATTAGTGGCCACAGTATGACGAAGCACATGGGGAGTCAATTTTTTATCAATCCGAGCCAATTTTCTATGCCTAGCAAAGAACCGCCAAATATCATTCCTATCCAATCTAGTAGGCTTAGCCATTCTAGTTATAAAGATAGCTTCGTGATCATCCTTTCTACTTTCCAGCCACTTAGACAGCCAATTCAAACACCTCTCCGTAAAAAATACCGTTCTTTCTTTATTCCCTTTTCCCACAATCTTCGCTTCTCGCTTTTCCCAATCTATGTCTTTCCGATTAAGCGACAAAACCTCACCTATCCTCATTCCTGTTCCTAACAAAACTTCAACCAAAACTCTAAATCTAAATCCATTCCACTTTTTTACATCAATCGTATCTATAAGAGCTTCTATTTCTTCTTTAGTTAAAAATATAACTTCTCTTTTTACTCTCTTAGGAGGTCTTATTTGTTTTGTCTGAATTACATCTAGTTTTAAAAAGTTTTTACAATACAGCATAAAACTCCGAACAGCATAAACTAGTCCGGCTATAGTCGTTTCGCAATTCCCCCTGTCCATCATTATCTTTTTTAAGTGAACAAACTCTTGAACTTCATATTGTTCAACTGGCTTATCTCCGATGTCCCGAATAAAATACTCAAGGTTTTTCCCATACTTCCGAATAGTTTGGGGAGAGAAGTTTAATTCGTAGCGCGCATACTCTAGAAAGCCTTCCAAAAGTTCACTCATATTTTTCTCTGAATTTTGGCGTTTTCCGTATAACGCGTGTGATACTACGGCATTTTTTTGTGTTTTCATAAACAAAAAAACCACAATAATAATTGTAGTTTCATGTTCACAATCTTATGCGATTAGTCCGTAGAGTCTACGTGAGTTGTACAAAACTCACTAGTAGGTTTAAGGCTCTACTTAAGCCTGGCGTTTCTCTTAGCGAACTAAGAGATCGACCGCCTTGATAAAATCTACAGTGCACGATATTTGGATTTGACCCCGAATATCTTTTGATGTGCCCTGCTCTAGGATTTTATCTTAACTCCCTAGAAAGGAGGTGATCCATCCACAGCTTCCGCTACGGATGCCTTGTTACGACTTCGTCCCTGTCATCGGTCCTGCCGTGGCCCCCGATTTGAATCGGGGTCTTCGGGCATTACCAACTTCCTTGACGTGACGGGCGATTATCTATCTGAAACTAGAAATTGATGTTCCCATCGTGCCTGCGGATTTCCCGCACACGACGAGCTCTAATGCATTTTTTGTTTAAGCGTATAGATTTTCTGCAGTCCTTCATCTTTCAGATGAATTCCTCGATTAATCATTTTCATAATTCTACAAAAAACAACAAAATCGTAAGCCTTTGAGCGTAACTTCAAAGGATGTTTTTGAAAAAATGGAATAATAACTTTATTCAAATCATTTCTATTAGACACTTCAAAACGATAACAGTTTTGATGATTGGGTCGTTTATCTTTCTGAAAATAAACATTCCCGCAACCAAAGAATTTTTTAAACTGGAAAAGGATTGCCTTATCCTTATCAATAAGCTTGAGAAAAAATTTTGGCTCTACTCGTGTCCTTCTTTCGACTAACTTTTTGGATTCGGGATTTTTTACATAAATCGTAAAACTTCCTTCTCCATCAGTTAGCCCGATAATATAATTTGAATTTAAATTATCCATTTCGCATTAAAGTGAATCCTTCATCTTACTTTTTATAAATAAGAGTTACTATGATTCAGCTGACTTCTTACGCTGCGTAAGTTTCATTACCTAATTTTATTATAATATAAATTAGGACAACGTAAGATCTCCCGGGGTTATTTAAATTTCTGTTCCTAACATTCTAACGTGTCTGAGTCTTTATATTGCATCTTCCCTAACCTCACCACCCAATCATAGGTCGATGCGACACTCCATCTGTCGATGGATTTTGTTAGACTATTATTTGTTTCCAGGTCCTTCACCGTTATCCTCGCGAATAACGACTACCTTTCAACTACGCTCTTTGTGACGAACAAAGAGGAGAAGATTTTAACTTCTTGGAAATTTAAACTGCCCGGCGCTTTTATTGTGAGTACAAGATCCGAGAACGTATTCACCGCGCCATGGCTGATGCGCGATTACTAGTGATTCCAACTTCATGGAGTCGAGTTGCAGACTCCAATCCGAACTGAGACCAGCTTTAGAGGATTAGCTCCGGATTGCTCCTTGGCAACCTTCTGTACTGGCCATTGTAGCACGTGTGTAGCCCAGGGCGTCAAAGGGCCACGCTGATTTGACGTCATCCCCGCCTTCCTCCCAACACTTTGCCCGCTAACCTTTCAGTTAGTGTTCAAAGTGCTGGGCAGTCTCGTGTGACACTGTAACACACGATAGGGGTTGCGCTCGTTTCCCGACTTAACGGAACACCTTACGGCACGAGCTGACGACAACCGTGCAGCACCTGCTTAGCACCCTCGAAGGCTTATCTGTTTCCAGATAATGCAGCTAAGTTTCAAGCCCTGGTGAGGTTCCTCGCTTATTGTCGAATTAAACCACATGCTCCACCACTTGTGCGGATCCCCGTCTATTCCTTTGAGTTTTAGTCTTGCGACCGTACTTCCCAGGCGGGGTACTTAAGGTGTTAACTTGTTTAGAAGCGACACTGGGAGGGTCGATACTCCCAATGTCAAGTACCCATCGTTTACGGCGTGGAATACGGGGGTATCTAATCCCCTTCTCTCCCCACGCTTTCGTCCATGAGTGTCAGAATCGTTCCAGTCAGTTGCCTTCGCTTTTGGTGTTCCAGCTGATATTAACGGATTTTACCCCTACACCAGCCATTCCACTGACCTCTCCCGACCTCTAGTTTGAAAGTTTTCTACCCAGTCCTAATGTTAAGCATTAGGATTTGAGGCGGAACTTTTCAAACAACCTGCGGACGCTTTACGCCCAATAAATCCGGATAACGCTTGAGGTCTCT
>Ga0180007_10005081_pt1 | contig 13554 bp, 9 predicted proteins | sample MM_PC_MetaG_FD_121122 | JGI IMG/M metagenome (GOLD analysis project Ga0180007, IMG submission 121122) | Groundwater microbial communities from the Aspo Hard Rock Laboratory (HRL) deep subsurface site, Sweden - MM_PC_MetaG | ecosystem: Environmental > Aquatic > Deep subsurface > Groundwater... | reverse complement strand
TCCTAAAATAACCGTTTGTTGCCTGGTAAAGTACAAGTCAGGCAGGGAAAACTGTCAATGTGACAAAATTTTTACTAATATCTCGCTTTACTGCTGGTCAGCAGGGTAAAACGGGAGTTGCTGTCATATTTCCATCAGTATCAAACAATAAATCAAGGGGCCAGCATACATGATACCTAAAACCGTCATCCTTTTAAGCCTTCTCCTTGCATCCTGCCAACAGTTTTCAGCGTTGGACAACCAATATAACCACCCCCCTGAGGCCATAGAAGATCCTTGCCATATATCCAGTGACGAAATTCTTTCCTGTATTGTCTCATCGAAGCAACTCTCGACAAAAGACCTCAATTCAGAGTTTGACGCACTTATCAATTTCATAGAATCTGAATCATCAAACACAAAACTGAACAGACTCCTCTGTCTGACACTGCATCACGACGCTTCAAAAAAGCAACTACAACGCGGAAAAGATATACTGGAAAAAATTATCAAAAATAATAAGTGTCGGCAGAAAAATCTGACAGGCTTACTCCTTCTCATCCAGGGGAATCTGGACCTGCATGAGAAATATATCAACAAGGCATCAAAACTCCAATTAGAGCAAAAGAAACTGCTTAAAAAAAATGAAACACTTACCCTGGAGCTTGATGAGGAAATAATTTCTTCTCAACGTCGGATCGAAGACCTGGAGCAACAGGTACAGAAATTGAAAGAAATTGAATCCATGGTAGACAAAAAGATGTCTCCATAACATATCCTTCTCTCAGGCAGCTCCCCTTATGAAAAAACTAACCATACTCCTTGTCGATGACGAACAAGATCTCTTGAGTCTTTGGACTCTCCGCCTGGAGAGTGCAGGATACGACGTTATCACTGCAGAAAGTGCAGAGGCGGCCATGGTCAAATTTACCGCTGCCACACCCAACCTGGTAATAACTGATTTACGAATGGGAGAAATGGATGGTATGGCACTCCATCGTGCTATCAGGAACATCAACAAATCAATTCCTGTTATTATTATTACAGCTCATGGCTCTATCCCTGAAGCAGTGGAAGCAACACGCCTGGGAGTCTATTCGTTTTTACCCAAACCAATTGATGGCCGTAAACTCTTACAGGAAATTGAAAAGGCCCTGGCTCTTGCCACGGTACATAGTCAAGAATCAGACCAGGCTTCCTGGCGACGAGATATCATCTCGCAAAGTGCGATCATGGAAGAACTGCTTGCCAGGGTGCAACTCGTGGCAGGGAGTATATCCAACGTCCTGATTCGGGGAGAAAGTGGCACAGGAAAGGAGCTTCTGGCAATCGCCTTACACAAGGCCAGCAATCGAGCAAAAAAACCTTTTGTTCCGGTGAACTGCAGCGCCATACCAGAAGCATTAATGGAATCTGAACTGTTTGGTCACGCCCGTGGCTCTTTCACCGGTGCCAGCAAAAGCTATTCCGGCCTCTTTATGGCCGCCCACGGGGGAACTTTATTTCTTGATGAAATTGGTGATATGCCTCAGCACCTGCAGGTTAAACTGCTCAGAGTACTTCAGGAGAGAACAATTCGACCGGTTGGCAGCACTAAAAACACTCCGGTTGACGTACGCATCATATCGGCTACCCACCAGAATCTGGAAGAATCTATTATAGAAAATACGTTCAGAGAAGACCTCTATTATCGACTCAACGTTGTCATGTTAGAACTTCCACCGTTACGAGATCGACGGGAAGATATCCCCCTGCTGGTGGATCACTTTATCTCCTTACTTAATCAACAAAACGAAAAAAAAATAACAGGCTTTGCCCCAGATGCCATGAGTATCCTGCTCGAGGCTGCTTGGCCGGGAAACATCAGACAGCTGTATAATGTTGTGGAACAGGCTGCTACTCTTTCAACAACCCCACTCATTCCTTCAGACCTGCTCCACCACACCTTAAAAGAGAATCCGCAGAAAATCCTGACCTTTGATGAGGCCAGACGCGAATTTGAACAACGCTATCTGGTACAACTGCTCCAGACCACCAGTGGCAATGTTGCCTGGGCTGCCAGAATTGCCAATCGCAACAGGACCGACTTTTACAAGATCCTCAATCGGCATAATATTGTCCCGGCACTATTTAAAAACTGACATGGTTTCTTGCAAGAAATCTCCTTCACGAGTGAGTGTTGCGTAAGCACTATAAAGAATCTGTTGCCTTTCACCGACTCCCTCCCTCACTTCCCCGTAGCCTACGCTACCATGCCTTACTTAAATAAATAATATATAGTTTATCCGGTAGGTTAAACCATGTCTCCGTTTTGCGACTCGGTAACATTACTTAGTCGCTAACAAAACAGCAATCACCCAACTTATCTAATTGATATTATATACCATATACCACTAATTATCCTGATAGGGGATAGATACAGGATGACATCTTACAGTCTTTACAACAAATACTTCCTATCAGGAAAATATTTCCATAGATATTATTTCCATAACCCACTATAATATATGTTTTTTTTAAATAATGTCTCCACATTGCGACGAAATAATGATAGCATAAAAAAATCTTTGTATTCCCTATCAAAAAATAGCTTTTGGAACATGTAGTAACGAGTAACCAATAGATCACCTACCAAATTGCCACCAATACCAAACATGACAACTCTCTTTTCCGGAATGGTTTATGCATACACCTTTTTGGAAAAGAGAATCCAATAGCCATTTTCAACCATTGGCAGAAAACATCGGTATAAAGAAACAGATAATGACCATGCAAGAAAATAGAACACCGTTACTCTTTTGCTGTTTTTCCATTACCCATTTCCTTTTTTTCTCCACTATTATTAATACAAATTCAAAAGAGACAACCTTGACAATCAACCGCCTTGGATTATTATTTTTTTTTACAACACTACTGATTTTACTGTCTGCAGGCAACATATTGGCAATGTCAACTCATTCGATACACATTGAATGGGATTATGATCAATCCTCCGCCCCTGTAGATTCAGAACTGACAGCTTACCATCTTTACCAAGATGGCATTAAGATATGTCAATTCGATTACCCGTATGATTTTGCAGGTAACTGTACTTTCATATCAAATGACGGACTTTTCAATTTCACTTTGACCGCTGTCTTTGAGGATGGCTCCGAGAGTCCGCACTCGGCCCCATTTCCATTTCGACTCGGTGCCGTGGAAGCACCCAACGCAGGGACTCTTACTGGGGTTTATCGCTTATTGCTGAAATAACTTAAAAAAACGGTATGCGGTATGCGGTTTTAGGTGTGCGGGAAAGAGCGGGCAAGATAAGGAAAAAGAGCGGTATAGGGTTTGCGGTTTGAGGTGTGCGGGAAAGATAAGGAAAAAGAACGGGTTGCGGTTTGCGGTTTGAGGTGTGCGGGAAAGATAAGGGATAAAAGAACGGTATGCGGTTTTAGGTTTGAGGTGTGCGGGAAAGATAAGGGCAACGGAATGGGTTGCTTTGAAATTATTTTATTTTTCTGCCTGCCGTCATGGCTGGTAGGAAGAGATTCCAATTGAATTTCTTTGGGGTCTTTATCGCCTTGCCTGGGGTGTCTTCGTAGGCCCAGTCGATGATGGTGCCGACCGAGGCATCATTATTAGCTTTATATTGGATCCAGCCATAATGGCTATTGCTGTCAATTTCAAATGTAACGCCCAGATAGCCTTGGGCGCCTAGAAAATTCCCTCCAGTAGCAGCCGAAGTACCACCAACAGCCAAATCATCATTGTTTACTGACGCAAATAGTCTTTGACTTGAAATCGTATAATTACCATTTAATCGAGAAGGCTTCCCTTCGCTTTCAATAACTTTCGCTGCGGTCCCTGTTACAGCAAGTTTCTGGGAATAGGTATAAGGAGCAAAGGCAGACAGTTTAAAAGTGAACTCAAAGACACCATCACCATTAAAATCAACCTGTTGTGGTCCTTGTCCAGCACTCACTACTTTATTCTGCACCCCACTATACACAATCGCAGCCTCTGCCGGGGGAGGAATAAGGATCGTCCCCACACTTACAACTGCACTGGATGCCAGCAACAGCTTGCTAGAGGAATGTTTTTTACTTCCCTCTACCATTACATAGAGTTCTAATCGTTCTGCCAATGTCTTCTTTTTCATAGCATCCTCTGAGGATTCAACACTCCACGTCTATCAACTTTGCAAGTAAAGACCAGGTACTTAAAACTAAATTATAGCTCAGCTTTACAAATAGAGTCAAGAAATCATCTAACCTTAACCAGATAGAATTTCCTTCATACCTTACCCAAAGAAACCTGCATGCCTTCTTTTCTATTCCTGTAGAGTGACGCATCGACAACACCAACCATAGCCGTTTCATCCAGTAACCCACCTAAAAAGAGGTTGATCCTGACAGCCACTGCAGACGGACTGTTAATACAGTCATGATGCTGCACGTATAAGACAGGTATACCGTGGGCGGCATTGAGGGCCTTAATCTTTTCCACCTGCCTGAAAAAACCATTTCTTAACAGTGGCTGCGGAGTTCGTTTTCTTTTCTCGCTCCCAGCTAACAACATTTTCTCCTGAGAGAGTAATATCTCATCTAAATTGCGTTCCACAAAAACAATCCGATACTGCAAGGCATCTGTCATCGGCAGAAAGGGAAGGAGCGGAGCAATAATCTTCACGGCTTTCCCACCATGACCCAACAGCCAGCTATTATCTCCGGACAGCCCTTTTACCCCCTCATATTCAAAATAGCCTTTGGGGTTATCCTCATCGGCTCCTCGCATCCTGTCCGTAAGAACAGGAAACCCGCCTGCGGCAAGCATCTGCATTACCATTGATGTCCCAGATCGTGGCAGCCCGGAGACAACAACAATCGTTTGCTCAATCTCATCCAGGGCCATTGGTTTCTGTTCTTCTCCCGGTGCTTGATGCGATTGAGAACCAAATAACTCCGACATAGGCCTGCCCATCTCAGGAGTGCTGGCCAGGAGCCCCTTTTTCAACAGGCGAATTCGTTGTCTTGCCTCTTTTGCCATACCTTTATAGAACGTTGCCTTCTCAGACAGTTGCAGTCTTTTCGAATAGATATAGGCCAGACGATGATACGCTTCAGGAATATTAGGGTTCTGCCGCACAGCCAGCTCCAGGGCCTGGATAGCATCACTTAACCTTCCCAGACGATGGAGAGCACAGCCAAGATAAAAATGGGCGAGTGGACTATGATATCGCAAGGCAATAATATCAAGGGCCTGATGAGCAGCCTCTTTATCCTGCCGACCTGCCAGTTTCAAGCGACAAAGTCCAAGCATGGCATCAGTATTCTCTGCATCTATTGACAAGGCTCTCTGATACTGTTTTTCGGCCGTTCCCCATTGCTTCAACTCTTCATATACACTCCCCTTCTGGACAAACAGAGGTGCAGAAACGAGATTTCCTTTTTCTGCACGGTCAAAATAGGCAAGGGCCTTGGCACAATCTCCTTCAGCATGGCAGGCGACACCGAGCAGATAGGAGATACCATAAGGGTTCTGTGAAGCCTTTTGCAAAAGAGAAGGAATTCGTTGCTGCAATTCTTCTCTTTTTTCTTCATTGGTCACAGCGAGCGCAATCTCCTTACGAAGATTTTTCAGTTCTTCTTCTGCTTCTTTGACGTGACGCTTTTTCCGGGCAAAGATATCACTTAATATTGGCCGGGACATGGCCGGACATCCTGTGGCCTGGTAGCAATGGGCAAGCTCAATGCCGAAGCGGTATTCATCCGGCCACTGCTCAATCAATTCAGTCAGGAGGGAAAGTGCTTCCCCGTGTAGCCCTGCATCCATGTATGACCTTGCCAGGTTATAGTGGATTTCCCGTTTGGCATGTTCTGCAGCCTTTTTCTGGTCCCTGTCCGGTTTCTCTATATAGCCAAGTTCCACCAGCCGATTAATCGCCTCACTGGATTCCAGCGGATCGACAAAAGAAGTCGACGGATGACTGCCATCCTCCCCAGGGACATCATCCCAACTCGGGATATGCTCCACATCTGGAGACTCGACAAAGGCCGTTACCAAAACCTTGCCATCCATATCGTCTGCCACCGGTAAATCAAAAAGAGAGAGAATAGTCGGACAGATATCAAGCAGCGAACTCCCGTAGAGAAGCTCGTCCTTTTTCATTGCAGGTCCACTTACCACCACAATCCCATAGGGACGATGCTGGGCTGCCGGGCCTGCCGGCTCCCCAGGGATCCTTGCCGGCCTCAGATGATCTGAATGAAACCCATGATCGGAAACCAGGATAATGGTAGTGTCTTTATCCGTTTCCGCAAGCAGCGAACCAAGCAGTATATCATGGAAGATATATCCGCTGGCAACAACTTCTTTGTACAACTGATAATCTTCTGTCTTCACCCAGGAAAGGCGCGGAGGATGGTAATTCATAAACCCATGACAGAAGTGGTCAATGGCGTCAAAATAGACTGCTGCAAAATCCCACTCTTCATGATGCATGAGGGCGGTTGCTGCCCTGTTGATCGTCGTTGCATCCGCAATAATTTTGGCGAGGGACTCGATACGGGGATCTTTTTTCTGATCAACCGTAGCCAGAGCCGGGACAAAAAGCTGCATAAGCCCTGGATCCACCTCCTGAGGATGGACACGAAGTGCCGCAAGATTTTTATTCAATCTCGCCGGATGAATGGCTCCGGCTGGCATAGGCCAAGGTGAGCCATAGGGACTGTGAGCACGCTGATAATGGTTGGAGACCATGACTCCATTAATCGGCTCGGCAGGATGCGAAGGCCACCAGCCGACGACAAGGGACCGATAGCCATTCTGGTTGAGTATATTCCAGATGGTTTTTGTCTTTCTGGAGAGGTTGGTAACCGGACGCATGCCCTTCCCATCCGGACCAGGTTCGGTAAAACCGAGAATTCCATGCTTATATGGCCGTTTACCTGTGGCAATGGAGGTCCATAGCATGGGAGAAAGTTCTGGACGCAACGAGGCCAGATTCCCCATACCCCCTTTTTTGATCAAACTGTACAGATGGGGCATCTTGCCGCTATCAAGCAACGGATGAATAACCTTCCAATCTGCTGCATCCCACCCAATAAGTAGTAATTTCTTGCTGCTCACGCAGATAGCTCCCCTTCACAAACAGTGACCAAAAAAGAATTGTAAAAACACCCAAAGGCCAAACGTAAACAATGATTACATTCGGCGTCCTGACCGCAACCATCGGTTCCAACACAGAGCAGACACAATTAGAAAACCACACTTACCACGCACCAAGAGATACACGAAACGGTCTCTCTTCAATTCAGCTTCCTTTGATTACAACAAAATCAGCATCAAACATAAACATCACAGTCAGTGCCTGCAACTATTCAAAAACAAGGAACAACAAAACAACAATCAATGTATTCCTAGTGAGATACCCCAGACTCAGACGAGCCTAACAGAAGCCGACCACCATAGGTTTCAGGCAGTAATCAGTACTACACTCTCCATATTATTAATCCCACTCTGCATCGAGATGACACCGGAAAGAAGCATTCAAAACAAATCGACCAATATTCATTTTTCACCGTTCTGAAGCTGAATAGTAATCAAAAAAGACACCGACGACCACACTAAAGCCAACCCCGAAACAACCACATCTTATTGTTTTATAAACAAAACAAATACACACAGCACACAGTACGCAAACAATGTTTACAAAAAGATCCTGCACCATCAGCGATAATTCCGGTGGCCAGCACACAAAACCAATGCGTATAATTACATTTTCGAAAGACATTCATCCAGCACTCTTTCTTCAGAAAAACTCCTCATCTCCTTTCTTCATAAATTGTCCTTGACTTGTCTCATATCAAATAAAAATAAATAGATATTATTATCCATTTATTTTTGCCTCTAAAATACATATAATAAAAATGATAGGCAGGCAACAAAGCGATCAGTCAAGCATTATGAATCCCTATTGCAAAAAACAGTAAGCAAGTCAGTTGGTTTACGAAGTCTTACACCCATATCCTTTCTTTAGGAGAAACACCATGGCCAGCAAACAACGTTTAGGTGAATTACTGGTTCAACAAAAGATAGTCAGTCAGGATACAGTGAATGATGCCCTGCGGGTACAGGTTGGAGGCAACCGACGACTAGGCCATATCCTGCTTCGGATGGGAGCACTCTCCGACGATCAGTTGGCCAATACCCTCTCACAACAGCTGGAGATCAAACTTACTGATATTGACAATGTTTTTTCACCAGAGGTAAAAAAAATACTGCCCCGCTACCTCTGCACTAAATACGGTGTCCTTCCCCTGTTTCTTAAAGAAAACAATATCATGCTCACAGCAATGGCCGATCCTTCAGACAATGAAGCCATAACAGACATTGAGCGCTACACAGGTAAAGTGGTGGAGCCCTGCCTGGCCAGACAATCAGACATCACTCGCGCCGTGGCCAAAAAAATCCCCTATTCTCTTAAAGATATTTTCAACCCCCAGGCCAACACCCGCCTCACCCGGATCATTGCCACGGTAGCACTGGCCCTGGTCGTTATTTTTGGTGTCGCAACCTACAATTACATCCAAACCGCCAGGTATGGGACCACAGAACACCTTACCAACTCAACAATTTACAATCATCACAACCTCATAGTGCGTCATTACACCTCAGGAAAAATTTCTCTGGTAGGACACAGCGCTTTTGCTGCTGGCCCTTATGATGTTTTATTTGACAACACGCATACTCTCACCGCTTTTATAAACAGCCGAAAAAATGAATTCTCCGTTGAACAAAGTGCATGGCTGGAATGGTTACTGAACAAAAAAATCCAGTATTCATCCAGTACCAGCATAGCAAAAAACGGTAACTAACCAACAGACAACCCTCGATAAAATGTAGGAGCAGCTTCAGCCGCGCCCCCCCCGACACAGGCTCAAGAAGACAAGGAAAGGCACGCCCACACTATTCGCAGACAACCCCAGGAAAAATGAACATAACTCTATTCCAGCCAGCTACACTCCACTCCAGCAGCAGGAGGAACCGTGCCGAAATCATTTAAAACCTCGAACAACTACACAAGACAGATACAACACACCACAACACTACTTTTTTTCGTATCAGATTTTACAAGGATACCCACAAGCCCTCCAACAAAAACCTATCCATTACCACCGAATGAGAATTTCACATTTGTAATAAAACCAGACATACCTATTCCCACCTCTAATATTAACAACAGAGGTGGAAATCCATATTACACAGCAAACAAAATAGTCACAGGTTCATTATATAATTACAGGGAGTAAGACCACAAAAAAACCTTCACTGATAAGTAAAACTGACAATACCAACAGAGAAAAAAATTCACCAAACACCACTGGCACTAATTTTGCTAGGATATAATTGTAAATTTTTTATGCAATTTTTTTATCTTAACAGACGCCTAAAAACACCATGAAAAAACTATTATTCCTCCTTATCTCACTCCGTTTTTTAATTCCTGGATATTCCTTTGCTGCGACTCAAAATATCTACATTGAATGGACGTATGATTACCAGCCTGTTGAAGGAAGAGTTCTTGCGGGGTACCACTTGTATAAAGAAGGACTTGAAATTTGCACCAGCAATATCCCAACCGACAGAACTATGAATTGTACTTTTGATTCTGAAGACGGAATATTTAATTTCACACTTACAGCATTCTTCGATGATGGTTACATCAGCCCACATTCTCCCACTTTTACCTATACATTAACTTCCTCAAACGTCTCTGAACCTGAACTAGGTGCGGCCTTTGGCACGACCCCAACTTCCCTGTCAGGTGACGTTCCTTTTCCAGTCTCTTTTGATGCTTCTGCCTCTACTGGAGATATTGTCTCTTACAGTTGGGATTTCGGCGACAACAGCACTGGCAGCGGCAGTACGTCTACCCACACATACATTACAGAAGGCACCTACAACGCCACACTTACTGTTACAAATAGCATTGGCACTACCAGCCAGAAAAGCGTTGTTGTTAATGTCGATGCAACCCCCATCGCTGCAATCACCACCATCCCAATCTCACTTTCAGGTGATACACCCTTTGTTGTCTCTTTTGATGGATCAGGCTCCACTGGAAATTTAAGCACCTATTCCTGGAACTTTGGCGATAACAGCACTGGCAGCGGCAGCATGACAAGCCATACATTCACGACTGCCGGTACTTTTAACACAATTCTTACTGTAACAAGCGTAAACGGAACCACCAGTCAAAAATCTGTAACTATCAATGTATCAGCTGCACCGAGCGCGGTAATCACCACCAGCCCGGCAGTACTCACTGGCGACACACCATTCACAGTCTCTTTTGATGCATCGGCTTCAACTGGAACTATCGCCTCCTACACATGGAACTTCGGGGACAACAGCTCAGGAACTGGCAGCCAGACAAGTCACACCTACACCACTGCCGGTTCGTTCAACGCAACACTCACTGTGACAAGTACCAACGGAACCACCAGTCAAAAAGCTGTAACTGTCAATGTCTCAGCTGCACCGATCGCAGCAATCACCACCAGCCCGGCAGTACTCACAGGCGACGCACCATTTGCAGTCTCTTTTGACGCATCGGCTTCAACTGGAACTATCGCCTCCTATACATGGAACTTCGGAGACAACAGCTCAGGAACTGGCAACCAGACAAGTCACACCTACACCACTGCCGGTTCGTTCAACGCAACACTCACAGTGACAAGTACCAACGGAACCACCAGTCAAAAAGCTGTAACTGTCAATGTCTCGGCAGCACCGATCGCAGCAATCGCGACCAGCCCGGCAATACTAACAGGGAACACACCATTTGCGGTCTCTTTTGATGCATCGGCTTCAACTGGAACTATCGCCTCATATACATGGAATTTCGGAGACAACAGCTCAGGAACTGGCAGCCAAACAAGTCACACCTACACCACTGCCGGTTCGTTCAACGCAACACTCACAGTGACAAGTGCAAATGGGACAATCAGCCAAAAATCAGTAAGTATTGTGACCACAACTCCTCCGATCGCACCAGTTGCGATTATATCTCCCGCAACATTTAACGGAGATGTTCCTCTAACAATATTATTTGATGGCTCATCCTCAACGGGTGCAACCTCCTATGCATGGGTTTTCGGTGATGGCAGTGTGGCAAGCGGCAGCCAAGCTGAACATCTCTTTACAACAGCCGGTATATACACAACAATCCTCACAGTCACCAATACACAGGGACTCACAAATACAACACGTGTAACAGTTACAGTCAATGAAGCCACAACCGAGAACAGTGTACCCATAGCTGTCATCAGTTCATCGACCACTCTGGGAGAAGCTCCTCTCACTATCTCATTTGACGGATCCGGGTCACATGATGCCGAAGGACCTATCGCCTCATATCGTTGGAATTTTGGTGACGGCAGTCAAACAACAACAGGAGTCACCACTGCACACAACTACACCGTAGCTGGAACCTACAACGCCTCGCTCACGGTAACTGATAACCAGGGAGCCACGGATACAATAGCGACACCAGTAATTATCACTGCCCAAACAATTGAAAACCTGGATCCAACAGCCAGACTTGCGACTTCAGTTGTTGAAGGAACGACACCCCTTGAAGTAGTCTTTGACGGTTCTGCATCCACCGATCCCGAGGAATCGGCACTGACCTATAGCTGGAATTTTGGTGACGGAGCCAACGGACAAGGCATTACTGCAAGCCATATCTACACAAGCCCGGGAACCTTTACCGCCACCCTCACAGTAACTGATGATATGGGCGCTACCGCCAGCACCACAACCACAATAACCGCTGAGCAAGAAACATCAATGTTCCAGATAGAACTCGGTGAGATAGAGATAGACCATAATTGGATAAGAATCGAATTTTCTGAACCATTTATCAATCCAGTAGTGGTCGCCGGACCTCCGAGCAGAACCGATAGGGATCCATGTGTTGTTCGCCTGAAGAATATAACCAGCACAGGATTCGATATCCGCATCCAGGAGTGGGACTATCTGGATGGTAGCCATAACAAAGAGATAGTTGCCTATCTTGTCATGGAACAAGGCAATTACACCCTCGATGACGGTACAATGGTTGAAGCTGGACAGTTTGACTCAAATGACAATGAGTTTAACACCGTTCAATTCAACACGACATTCACAACTGAGCCTGTTGTCATGACCTCAATCAGAACTTTTAATGAAGAAGAGGCCGTCACAGACCGTCTGCGAAACATTTCCACCACTTCCTTCGAACACAAAACGCAGGAGCAGGAATCCTCATCAAGAAAACACGGCAACGAAACAGTCAACTATATAGCCTGGGAACCTTCTCAAAACAAAATAGGCGACATAAATGTCGTTGTAGACAAAACTGCCGACAAGGTTAGAGATCGCTGGTTCACTATTGAGTACAATGAACAACTTCCTGAGCTTCCAATCTTTCTTGGAACAATGCAATCTCAAGATGGATTCGATACATCTACCATCCGTTATGCGAACAGAACAGATAGTGAAATTCAAGTCACGATTGAGGAAGAACAATCAGAAGACGATGAAACCCGGCATACTTCCGAAACTGTTGGTTACTTTCTCTTTTATGTAAGTGAAAATGTTCCATCCGATGGAAACATATCACCGGTAGCAGTAATCTCAGCTAACACATTTTCAGGAACCGCACCTTTAACCGTAAATTTCGATGCCAGCAAATCAAGCGATGCTGATGGAAGTGTGGTGTCTTATTTATGGGATTTCGGAGATGGAACTCCACCGGCAACAACTATTAACGTAATGCATACGTTTTCTACTATTGGGTCATTTCAAGTTTCTTTAGTGGTTTCAGATGAAAAAGGAACAAACTCGACAATAACCCAAACTACAATTACTACTAATTACGAGGCAAACACCACTGCCTACGCGATAAACTTTCAACCTACAAACGCTCTTATTCCCGATGGGTATAAACCAGATAGCGGCCAGCTATTTGATGAAGAAACAGGATACGGCTGGATCCTAGCTCCTTTTTCCTTTAATATGCGTGACCGGAACTCACCTTTGTCACCTGATCAAGCATATGACACCTTGTTGTATTTTTATCCTGCTGCAACTTGGGAAATAATATTGCCTGAAGGAAATTATTCAATAACCATTTGTATGGGTGATCCTGTATCTTCATCTGGTTATCAAAATGTACAAGTTGAAAATGAAACCCTAGTAGAAGGAGTATACCTTACAACCAAAAATCGTTGGACAGAAAGAACAAAAAATATTTTTATTAATGATGGACGGTTAACTCTGACCTTCGATGGAAGCGACCCAGCAAGACTTTCGTGGTTAAAATTAGAAAAACTATAAGATAGGCTATCGGTTCATGATACCAGCCAGTTTTAACTCAACTTTCCGGCTTACGAGTTATAACGCAATGTCGTTAACTTAAAGGGGTCTATCCGGATTTCCCAAAAGCCCATTGATGTATAAAAGTTGCGGGCTAAAGCCCCTGCAGCTTCGTCGCCGTCGGCGTCGGTCTCACCCGCACCAGGACTGACGCCGACGGCGACGAAG
>Ga0180007_10005079_pt1 | contig 13557 bp, 20 predicted proteins | sample MM_PC_MetaG_FD_121122 | JGI IMG/M metagenome (GOLD analysis project Ga0180007, IMG submission 121122) | Groundwater microbial communities from the Aspo Hard Rock Laboratory (HRL) deep subsurface site, Sweden - MM_PC_MetaG | ecosystem: Environmental > Aquatic > Deep subsurface > Groundwater... | reverse complement strand
GATGATGAATTTGAAGACGATTGGGATTCAGAAGCCGATTGGAAGATTTAACAACAATCAAGATCGGAGGAAACCATGCATTACGTAGTCTCATGCGTACGTTGGAGTGATAGCGAAATGCTAATGTGTGAAGTGCAGGCTGTTAACAAAGTGACTGCTTTAATTGCTGGCGTATCGTCGTTATTTCCTAACTGCGGCGAATTTTCTGATTGGCTAGACTCATTAGCTGATAGCTTCGCCTACCTTAATGAAAAGGAACAGCTAGAGCATATTTTGTGTAGTCTATTCGATTCCGACATTCTAGCGGGGGCCCTCAAGATTGACTAGGGGAATGTAATGCATCGCGTCTACACTTTCATTGGAAGATATCGCTACTACTGGTCCGGTTCCAAGTGGACATTAGCACGATGGCAAGCAAAAGCATTTACTCTTGATAAGGCAGTATCCACCGCAAAAGCATTTAATGCTGAATACGAAGAAATTTACAGCAATACCGCGTACAGAAAGGGAAGACGATGACGAATAGACTGCCTAATGAGCCCGCATTAGCAAAACGGATATACGACGCACAGAAGAAAATATGGATTGCGTATGTCGTGTGTGCATGTTGCGAGCATAGTATGATTAAACACGAATGTGCCAATCTTAACGAAGCGATGGATGAATGTAGGTTGCTTGATGCATGGCCAATCTGTTTCGCCTGTTCCCAGAAAATTTATCCTTGACAAACGCTAATTGTGTGTTATACTTGAGTAGCTTTGAAACATTCAACTGGTTTTTGAACGAAGGGAGAATTTGAAATGGCGAAGAGTGAAGTGAAGGCGTGCTTGGTCGATCCTAGCCAACCGGCCGTTTGCCGTGGCTTGAGCCAAAACGCCTACCAGTATTGCCTTGCCCGCGTAAAGAAGGGTGAAGTGACCTGGGAACAGCTTGAAGAGGCTGGTTTGGCTGCCCCTCCGACTCGGAAGGCTTCCGTCAACCCAATGGCTGCAAGGTATGCCGCAGCGTTCGATGGGCCGGGCCAGTCCGCGCACGACGACGGCGGGCTGCCCTGGCAGCAAGAAGCGTAAGCGTTTGAGCCCCTTGCGGGGCTCTCTGTTGATGGGCTAGTGTAACACTTAGCCCGTCAACAGAGATTCCCGCAATGCATCAGGTGTAGACGATAAGTATCGTTCGTAGGTCGCGGACCGAAGCACCGAGAAGAGGATTCATAGCCCCGTCAACATTCGCATAGACCATTTATTGAATGTTGGCGGGGTGTTTTTATGGCATTAAAGAAAAACCAAATGTATGAATATCTGCGTGATAACGAATAAAAAAAGGCCCTATGGTGGAAATGGTAGACACACGGGAATTAAAATCCCGCGAACAATGTTCGTGTAGGTTCGAGTCCTACTGGGGCCACTGGATGGTAGCTCATATGTCCCATTACTGGAGAGAATCGCAATGAATCAAGGTGCAGTCAAGGAAGAAATGCAGGTCATCGAACACGTTAACCCACCGTGGGGGGCGAATGGTATCAGGTTTTCAGCAAACTTCAAAGGAGTTATCGGGCGAGGAAAAACAGAAGAGGAAGCGATTGCACATTTACTTTATCTCATAAACCAGAATTCAGAACTAACGAAGGAATTAAACAATGCCGTTACGAAAGCTAGTCGATGAAATTTTCAGTATTGCTAAGCAAATCGAAGAACGTGGCGGAATTAGTTCGGCAGCCTCGTTGCGTAGGGGTGCTAAGGTATTTGAATTGAAACATGACGAAGTCATGCTTGCAAGATGTCTTGAGACTGCCAAGATAAGGCTTGCTGCAATCAGAGAGACAAATGAAGGTTGAAAATCAACAGGATGGTACTTACGAGATAGTCGGTGTCCCTGGCTATCCACCTGGGTGCGGACCATACCGCACCCAGGCCGACGCAAGGGAAGACTTGCGAGGGATGAAAGCTTTCTTCAAAAACAATAACGACCCTATTTTTTCGCTTGGTGATTCAAGCGGGAGGGAGTGGATTATGCAAACGCATGATACAATTTCCGAGATTCTTGCTGACGTACATTCTTATGCATCCGAAGCACTTGATTGCGTCAATGGATTAGTGACTACTGGAGAAGCAAGCGATTCTAAGACTAACGTCATGGCTTGCGAGACTCTTTTGAAGGCTTGTAGGACGCACACTGAATTAAAAGAGGGTCACAATACGCTGGTCATGGGTAAGAAAGCGTGCGAAGAAATGATGGCCAGATCGAAACGAGCTTTAGAAAACGGTGGAAATGAAATGTCCATTGCTCTGCAAGAACATGCGCTGAGATTGGCAAAACCCATTGCCAAGTTGATGTCGCTTCAGAAGAGTGGAATCAATCTCGATATGGAAGATAAAGATGAGTAGATTTTATTCAAACGCTAGTAAGACTTTGCAAGGTGTGAATTTTCAATGGATGAATGATATTGAAGAAATAAAAACTGCTACCAAGAGAACGCAAGCAGCTACAAAATCAATACAATCATGCGGATATACACCACATGTAGCTAAGTTTCTAGCTGGCATTTTGGTTCATTTATCGTTAGATAATAAGCAGCGGCAAACCGAGGTCATGAATCTGTTTTCTAGAATTTTGGACGGAAGGAATAAATGAAAGCTATAATCTATACTCGTTTTTCACCCAGACCAGATAGTCAAGATTGCGATTCTTGCGAAAAGCAAGAAGAACGATGCCGGGCGTACTGCGAACGGAAGGGATATCACATAGAAGGAATCCAATCCGATCCTGATACAAGTGGCGGGCATCTTGAGAGACCTGGCTTAAAGGAGGCGATTCAGCAACTCATGGGCATAGACGGCGACTGTGTCCTAGTCGCTGATGCATCGGATCGACTAGCCCGCGACATGCTGGTCAGCCTGACCATCCGGTATCAAGTTGAGAAGGCCGGCGGGAGAATCGAATACGCAAACGGAACCCCTGTCACCGAGACCCCAGAAGGGCGGCTGCTCTCAGACATCCTTGCTGCCTTCGCCTCCTACGAACGCGATCGCATTCGACACGCCACAAGCCGAGGGATGAAGCGACGGCAGGCTAATGGAGAATGGTTTGGAAAGCCGGGAGTCGGTTTCATGCGTGATCCAGAGAATAGCAAAAAATTGATTGAATGTCCTGATGAGCAAGAAGCAATTGCAGCGATACAAACATTACGCAATGCTGGGTGCTATTCCTCGGAAGAGATTGCAAAGCGCATTACTGAGGGATTCGGAAAGATTCGCGGAAAGCCTTGGAGTGCAAGAACGGTACGTAAAATCATTGCAAAACATAAGGAGATAAGAGGACAGTGTTTATTGCTATAAATTCGTAATGGTGCAGTATTGGCGTGCAAAAGGTATGCCACCAAAATGGGAATCAAACTTGGATAGTCATTCTCCTGATTGCTGAAATACCTCCCACGCTTCGTATGCCTTTGACATACCGATACCCCATTGCTTGCCATGTACGCCCAGCTTGTCAAATTCTATGACATGCCCCCACTCGTGTATTAGTATATCAATCTGTTCAGAGATTGGTTTATCTTTATTGACACACACGATGATGGTACCACTATCGGATAATGTAGTGCTGCCATCATCGTTCATTTTTACGCGACGCACTATGACCCTTCGCCTTATTGGAACATGAATGCGAAGGAATGCTAGGAAAGAATTGAAGCGTTTCATGGTACTACCTCGTCTTACTCCAATCAAAAAAGCACCAGCGGTCCATTGGGTGAACGTCGTATCCGCTACTGATTGCTCGTAAGTAAGCAAATATTTCGCTTAAATTATCGAAAACCATTTGATGTGGTATCATACCTAGTATCCAAAACGGAGTTTTCTTTTTCCCACCTTCGATTGTTACAAGAATTGGTTTCTTTTGCCGATTGGCGTTTGCAATCTCTTCGTGTGTTCCGAATGTGGGTACTTCGGGATCAATCCGAACGATAAGAAAGTCAGCAATGTCAGTCATTCTTAAATCGACGCATCTAATGGGATGCATTATCTTCTCAACTCCATCGTAATCACCCATGGCACGTAATTGCTTGAGAAGCTTAAATGTTTCAGGCGTCTCGATTGCCTTAGTGGTTGGCTTACATGTTGGGTCAAGCCAACAAATTTTCAAGTCTGATAGACTGTGCTTAACGAGACCCCTCCATGTAGTTGGTGTACTATCATTCTCTATTGCTCCAGATAAGTAACAGCGAGTGTCTTTGAGTCTATTCATTTTACGCCTTCCTTTGATCGGAAACTTCTTCTTGCATTTCCTGCAATAGATTTGGCGCTTCTCGTAATTGTAATTCCAATTCGGCTAAGGCATTCCATGCCTTCTGTGCATCGTGCATCAGGCCACTTTCCGCGTCAAGGTATCCGTCCATCGGCAGGGCATGTCGCATCTCTGCTGCAAGATACCTCCTGGGGCCGTCAGGTACATCCTCCCAGCCCTTTTCGGTATACTTATTGGCTCCGTACATGGCGACTAGGCATACCGCTCTAAGTGCCCTAGGGAATTGACAAAGGTACGTCAAGTCAGGCTTGTTAGCATCCATTTTAGCACCAGGCTCATGCTGATCCAATCCATTAGGGTCTATTTCGGATTGTTTTTGCGCCGTCGCGCACCAGCATGTGGTACAGTAATTAGTATTTTTGTATCTAGTGAGGCCCCCAAGGCCAAAAGGCAATCCACAAATCGAACAATAATATTGATCTAAAGGATTTTCAAAATCTCTCCAGTATCCCATTATTATCCTTTCTTAAATCTAGACTTATGATACTTCTCCTTCGGGCCACAAGGCATAATTTCATGATATGGCACTCCGTCTAAAATTACAGCAGCAGATAGAATTGGCCTTTCTTTAATATGTTTCCCATAAGCAAATTGATATGCGTCAATGTCGATTCCGCATCCTGTATCAACTGAGAATATACGTCTCATTGGATTGGCGCGCCATTTAACTCCTGCTCGACTATGACAATGCCCCATTACTACAGGCATTAACATCTTGCTAGCGACATTCCAGGCTGGATGTATTCCACTCTGGCCGGCACCGTGGAAATAATATACTTCGTCTACGATATGCTCATATTTCCAATCCCATCCTGGTGTATCCCAAACTTCTTTATAATCTCGAATATATCTATTTGGTATACCAGCCGATTCAGCAATCCGAAATGACCTATCGTCGTGATTGCCTATGCACACCATTGCTTTTGAAAAAGCTTTTGTCCATTTACTAATTTTCTTTTTAGCAAGAAGATACTCATCTTCTGCGCCTGGACAATGCGGATTTTTATTGTAAAAACTAATTGCTTGATTGTCTAATATATCTCCAATAAGCACAACAGTGTCACAGCCCCATTCATATTGCAAATCCTTACAAAATTGCAAATAGCCTGGGTGCGCGACAGGCTCATGGATGTCGCCTACTGCTAATACTTTTGTCATGATACTATCTCCTCACAATAAAATGCAGTATATGGACCACGAGCAATATACTTAAATCGCCTAATATCAGTTTTCATATCCGATATTCGATCATCTAAGTACAGCATATAATTGTAATCTTTTTGTAATGGTAAATCAATACATGGCGGAAGTTCATCTATGCTCCATCCGAAATCCATTTCCCGCCTGCATCCGCATCTAGTTGTCAAAATTACTTTCATTTTTCACTCCAATATGGTAATTCTTAGTTCTACTCTCGGGATTTGCTTATCAATACGAAATTCAGGATTTTCTCGTATCATGTATTCTGGACTATCATCTTTAATTAACCCAGAGTCTACAATACCATCATACGCTGATTTTAACGATCCTACGGCGTTATCTTCATCCCTTCTTCTGTTTACTTTGTGAAAAAATATTGGCTTGATTGATACTTTATTGAAACTACCTAAAACTAAAGTTACTATTGCATGTCGCACAAATTCTCTCTGTTTCTTGGCAGCCTTTGATTTTGCAATTCGTCCACCAAGGCTCCCAGTCATCCAATTAGGAGACAGATACTTGGATGGCAACGGAATGACGACAACAAAAAAAGAATTAGACATCCTCAATCTCCTCGTCTGGATACGGATAATATTCCGGCAACCAATAAAATCCCGTTTTCTTTCCTCTTCCCCCAGTCTGAACTAATCTGTGTATTAATTCTCTTCCTGCAAGTAAATCGTCAATATAATCATTTCTTTCTCTTTTACTATATCCTCTAGTATTCTGTGTTAATATCCATTTTTGACATCCTGCTGCTTTAGTCTTACCAACAATGGATAGGAGTTTTAATTTCTTACTTTCGATCGGTGACGATGAAATCTCTCCGGCTACATTGTCAATAAAGTCATTAACTATATACTTCACAAGTCTACACGAATAATCTGCTATGCTTCCCGTGATTTCTGGGGTATCAAATGAATCACCAGCCGCTACAATCAATGCTATTTTTCTAGCATTCTCTTCACATCGCTTCCATAAGATTGACGTATTGGAATTTTCCGCTGCCATTTTGGCGCAATAATTATCAAAATCTATGAAAATTTTATTAGCCGCTTCATTAGTAGGAATTAAGATTTGATTAGGCGGTCTTGATTCCATTCCGCAAGCCATACCACCATGCACGTAACCATCAATATCCCCTTCGTGTTGTGGCGAATCAATAATTCTCGTATACCATTTATATACGTCACGTACCACATCTTTTGGAAAATCAAGTCTCCTATAATCTCTATTCTTGGGCGGATCGTTTGTAGAATTAAATATCAAACATCTGGAGAGCCAACCATTTTCTACTTCCGTTTGACTGACACCCTCCAGAAACGATCTCGGGGTGGACGTTCCCCATAAGCAACAGCACGGCTGTAGAATTGTACGCTGCTTGACAGTATCGGCAAACACTCTGCCTTTATATAAATCGCCAGCGGACGAATATAATTTCAATAATGTTGAAATAATTTTTGCATTGTACGGATTCGCATGATACTTTAACGCTTTGAATAAATAACCAATTTCGTCACATAAGAATAAACTAACTGGAGATTGATGAAGTCTACTTTCTAGTCCTGAATCACTAGCAATATCATCCCCGGCGAGTAATTCTGAACACCCAGACTCAAGCATTAAACGTCGTATCTGCTTTGGTGCATGATTTTTGCCGTATCCAGAATTGGCTACTCCCATACAATATAAATTAGTCCTAGTCTCGTATGAATCTTTTACCTTCCTGCCAAATAATGCACCGAGAAATGTAAGCGCACAACCAAGAGCAAGAAAGGGTTGTGGCTTCAAATCCGACGCATTTATATGCGAACAAATTCTTCCAAGCAATCCAATCGGCCTCGTTAAATATTGCAATTCTTTTCTATTATCGCTGTCGTAACCAATGTCATCATTCTGTGTCTCTACCGATACTGGTGCCGGTGGAGCACCCAGGATACCTGAATTATCTATTATAGCTTGAATATCATCATCTGTAACTGTAGAAGTTATTGTAAGATATGTATCATCTTCCAGTAACCATCCAATTGGTTTCTGCGGGGTAAGCTTCCTTGCTTCGCTTATCTTCCTGACGAAATCTTTATAGTCTTTACTTTCTGATAATTCCCAAGGAGGATCACATCTTGGGTTATATTCTGTCCTTAACAGTTCAAACGCTTGCGACTCTGATAATCTAAATCCATGCACTAATGCTACCGCTGCCCATAAAAGCTTATTATGCCCACCTGCTCCTTGGACGGCCGGGTCACACACAGCTAAGTAGGCCGCCGCCCGCCGCTGTACGTCCTTGGTTGCCTCTAGGTTAGGCGGCTGGAACGCAATCGGCTTTGGAGTCGTGCCGCCGGAATGACTACCAGGACGGCCCCAAGGAGGCGCAGAAGCTAGCGATTCAACTTCTTTTATCCACTCTGGGAATGCAACTAACGCATACCCAAATGGATTAAGGTTTTCTTTCCATTGATATGCAGAACCGTTCGGATGGATTGATGGAGCAAGTAATATATAATATCCATTGGTTCGTATATCTATTCCTGGAAAGCGCTTACTGTTCTCGTTCTTTACACCCTTGTCGTATTGGTATATTAGATGCATCCCACCCGATGGCGTAACTTGTGCTATTGTCTCCGGCAGAATATGCCCAGCTTGAACTAGCTTTTCTACGGTCTGCCATCCGTCAATTTTATCATTCTTATCTATATCTATAACACATATACCACTAGCTACTCCGCAAGCTACTGCAATATTTGCGTCTGGATTTTCTGTCCACCATTTGGTAATTTGCTTTTTGTTTATTGTCGCATCTTTTACTCCATGTTGAGTTATTGGTGTCTTCTTTTTGAATCCACATGGAAATACGTGCCACCCTAGATCAGCATAGACTAGGGCAGCATCCAGCATTGTGCCCATTATTATGCCTTAACTTTCACCATGGATTTGCCAGGTGTAATAGCAGCTATCTTTGCAATCTCTACATCATCAGGATGCACAAGTATAATTGGACCATTTATTGTTGTTTTACATTGATATAACCAAATATATTTAGAAACTTTCAGATATGGTGGAGCCATATAATCGGATATATTACAAATATATTTACCGAGAGCACGCTTAGCAACACCGACAACAATTAAATAACCAACACGATCGCAATAAAAAAGCCTTTTATTAGTTCCCTGATATGCAATAGTGCAGATTCTTTTGGCTGTGATAGTATCGCCAATGCATAATCCTAATGGATTAAAATAAGTTTTTGTTCGAGTTTTATTCATGTTATGCTTTCATGTTATATCCTGTAATTTTAGTGTACTTTCCTTCCCTGACGACTGTAACAGTTTCAGTCTTATCGAGAATGGCTAATCGCAATATGAGCATTGATAATGCATAGTCTACCCTACGTCCAACTGGTGGTAATTTTTTAAGTGATTTATCACCAAAGATTCTCGCCCACCACATTCTCGCCTTCTGTTCAGCAAATCCGCTATGGTCAAGACATATCCATTCTCTGAATGTTTCTAATCCACAACGATATTGTACTAATAACGAATCTGGAGAACCATCCTTTTTGTGCCTACTTACGTACACATCGTCAACCTTGTAAATAGATAGTTCAGTTGAAAGAATTGATTTACTCGATGGCTTATCTCCATGCATTTTACGTTCGCGTTCCTTCTGTTCAAGCTTCTCCATTTCTTGCTTTGGTATTATCCATCCACATATTGGACATTTTTTAACTGCCTTTGAGAAAGATTCTCTACATCGTCCACAAACGGCCATAACTGTTCCACCAGCGTCGAGGGTATCAATAGGTCCGTGTTCGTCAATACATCCCGCAAAATCAAGTATGAGGCAATCACGCTTGTTATCGTGCATCCGTAAGCCACGTCCACAAGCTTGCGAAAATAATCCTTTCGATAACGTGGGGCGTAACAACACGATACAATCTGTGCAGGTTGCATTAAATCCTTCTGTATAGACATTGACATTACATACCGCGTGAAGTTTTCCATTTTTGAAATCTCCTGCTATTTGCTGTCTAGTGTATGCATCTGTTTTACTTGTTACTACGGGACTAAATATCCCAATTCTCCCAAGCTCTCTACTAACACTTTTGCAATGCTCAATATCGACGCAAAAGAAAATCGCTGATTTTCTGCATTCGGAAATGATAATACTAACGGCTTCTCGTACTGCCGAACGTACAATATCAGTTCGGTTAACTACTTCAGACAGCGAATTTGTAATGTAGTCTCCATTATGATTCCTCTTTACTTCGCTAGTATCTGGCGTAATTGTTCCTACTTTAGAGCGTAGATTACATAAATATCCTTGTTCAATTAACTCTCTCACTCCTACTTCGTAGCATATTTCGTTTAGTAAATGATCTCTATGGCAGATAGGTCCGCACCCCATGCGAAAAGGAGTCGCCGTCCATCCGATAACTCGTAGATTCTTATTGAATCTTCTCGATTCTTGAAGAAATGTAAGGTATTTGCCTTCGCCTTTCGGTGGTATACGATGTGCTTCATCAACCATAATAACATCAAAAGGTTCAAAATCGCCTGCACGACGATAAATAGAATCAATGGAAGCAAATAGTATGTCTGCATCATAGTCCCTTCTTTTTAATGCTGCACAAAAAATTCCTACTTCATTAGATAATGAAAAATCATTTCCATAATATATCCTACAGAATTCATCATAATTTTGTTCAACAAGCTCCCTGCGATGTGCAATAATTGCACATCTAAATTCTGGATAACCATCCCTCCAACGCTTAATGGCTGAAGCAATCATAATTGATTTGCCAGAGCCGGTTGGCAATACACAGCAGGGATTATTATTTTTAGTTGCTAGATGTTTATCAAGGGCAAGCAGGGCGTCTTGCTGATACTGGCGAAGTTTTATCATTAATTTATTTCTTTTCCCTAATTTCTGCTTTCCTCTCTACAATATCTGCTGTGATGATACGTCCGCCAACATATTCTGCTATGCTATATGTTGCAGTATTCAGTTTTCTCAATGGAATACAATCGCTTAATTCATCTTTATATTTATCTCTCCAAGCTGCCTCAATTGCGGTCTTACTTAATCTGCCACTCCAGACTTCTACGGAATCTAGGTAGTCTCTGATAATATCATCTGGATTGCCAACTTCAGCATCAAATGTTTCTTTGGCCTTGTTAATCATTCCATTAGAAAGCAGCGGAATTGGCAGTTTCATAAGCTCTTCAGTCTTAAACATTCCACTCGCTTTGCCATGAGTCCATTGGCCAAATTCTTCATTTGAAAATTGTATGTACTCATTTCCGTCTTGATCTGCCCCCGAATCCGTTGGTTCATGTGTAGCCAATAATCCAGGCAATATTAAATGATCGTCGCAGGCTTTTAATTGATCCTCCATTGATAGGCCACGGCCATGCTTTTCGCAAATCCATTCTCCATTCTCGCCATCCATTATAGGGGTAGCGTGGCAACATTGCCGACAAGATTTGAACGGAATTGGCAGTGCGGCAATTGGGTCTTTAGTTCCAAAACATAGCTGAGTAGTAGAGCACATATGCTTACAAATATAATAATCTGGTTTCTCAGATATCCTAGCTGGAGGTTGCATTGATGTAATGACATCACGTGCTCTATTGAGCATTACTTCCGCTTCCGATTTATTGTAGTTGATGCGTTCCTTGTACAGCGTATCATCGTTCTTGTTGGCCGCAATATATAGCGCTCGTTCCATGCCAGTAAGATGCATATACACCATCATTTGGCAGTAATGTTTTGGGAATCCCTTCTTCATTCCCTCGCGTACAAGCTTCTTGAAATTCTTGTCATTGTGTGATTTGCATTCAAGGACATGCCATGTCTTGGGGGCTTCTGGCAATCCAGAAAGGCACCCGTCGAGATAGCCAGAAACATGTCCACCACATGCAGACACGTGAAATTGCTGGCCAGCCTCATCTTTCGTAATTACTTTGCAGCCAATTCGTTGAAGATCGGCTATAAGCCTCTCCTCCTCAATGTCTCCAGTCTCGAATAGTCTACGCATTCGACCATTAAAAGACTCTTTCGCACAATGTCTGAATAGATACCAAAGGTATCTCGGACAAGAATGCCCCAAGACCGAAGCACCGATGCTTCTGGTTGGGCGATCTTCATTTTTCTTTTCGTAAGATTCATATATCTTACTTACTGTTACGTCTTGCTGAATGGAGTCGATATCACCCATCTATTATTACCTTCCAGTGTACATATTACTAGACAGAATATGTCCTATGGTTAATTAGATCGCTGCTCACTACCGCTGCCAAGGCATCTTTCGCTCTTGGCTTCCTTCGCTGGGCTTTTCTTCAGTCTGCGGTTGTTGCGCAGGTGCAGCGACCAGTTCGCCACTAACAGCAGAATAAGTGCGAATCTTGTTTCGATCATCCTTAACCTTTACGTGAGCAATCATAACTCCGTCTTGGAGTTGTGCAGTATCCTTGCACCGTTCGATATGAAGTGCCTTACAAATAGCACTCAATGTACGCTTGGCAATTTCCACAGTTTGCGTACTTGGATTGTCTATGTTGAGGTTATCGAATAAGTGCATTCCTTTATGTTCGCCCTCGATAACCTTCATATTCAATTTAATATAATGCCCCGTTCCGCTTCTCGTTTGTTGAACACTAGCTTCATCAACTTGAACCTTATACTTCCCAGGTGGAATGACGGCAAAGTCAGTAGTCGGCTCATACTCGTTGTGATCAAAGTCATTTCCGAAAATTTCGCTAATGTCGCTCATCGTACTCCCCCTTCACTCTTGATTACTTGTTCGATTGTCTGTTGATATACATTCCAATCTAATGGCAACTCATATGGTAGTCGTCCAAAAACGCCACGCCCACCACCTGGGTGGCTCGGAGTCTTGTGAGTGTACAAGAACCTCTTATTGTCCCCAACGTCTACGCCTCTTCCGATCTTCTTATCAAAGCCAACGTCTTCCTTTTTTGCTACGACTTTAGTATTACAAAAAAGAATTGCATCAGCCCAACGATATAATAAGCCAGAAGCCCACTTATGTACTGAGAATTGGTATTGGTCATATGACGCACTCGTGGTGGGATCATCAAATCTTTTCACATCAATATGTCCTATGATAATCGACGCCATATTCTTCTTGCTTCTAAGTAAATCAAGACATTCAGTTATTTGTGTCCACTCTTTTAGTGCTTCGCTATACCCCTTCTGGTATCCGCCCATAACTTTTTCGATTGACTTTTCGTTATGCCTCTTACAAACATTCTCCCAAATTAATGGCTCAAGAGCACTGGCGGAATCAAGCACTACAGTTTCGTACTTATGTTCTTGTTCATACAATGATCTCAAGCAATTCATAACGTCATCGAAAGAAGACGGTACGGGATCGTCCCATTTATAGCAATCCAAGTCATCGGTCCCTTCCTCTCCTTTAACTGGAATTAATGCCGGACTGTTGGACGATGCAGCAAAAGTACTCTTGCCAATCTTCTCAACTCCGAGAAGGATGATTCTCGGAGCACGCATTCTCTTGCCCTTGCTTAATGAATTAAGATCGAATGCCATTATTTATTGCCTCTCCTAATTTTTCAATTGCACCTGCCATACGATGAATAGCATTGGATGTTTTCTTGTTTAATTTTACATATTCATCTCTTGATTTATCTTGTGCCTCAAGGAATGCCTGCCTCTCTTTCGGCAGGTGCTGCGACAAGATATACCAAAACGCCCAGCCAAGAATAGCCAAGGCACCACCTTGAGTTATGACAACAGTAAATGGGCTAGGGGAGACCGACCCTGCCGCGAATAAGGAAACAGATGTAATTATTGCATAAGTGAAGATTCTCATTACATGCATCCTAAAATACAAGCAAAAACAGTCTCTATATCATTTGTACGAAATAGCTCAGTGCTGCCACGTTGCGAAACAACATAGAATGGAATTGATTTTACATTATATAATCTAACCATCGTAGGATTGTCATCTACATTAATGATCCTAACATCTGCGATAGTTTTTAGTTGCTTAATCCTATCGTTATC
>Ga0180007_10005078_pt1 | contig 13557 bp, 15 predicted proteins | sample MM_PC_MetaG_FD_121122 | JGI IMG/M metagenome (GOLD analysis project Ga0180007, IMG submission 121122) | Groundwater microbial communities from the Aspo Hard Rock Laboratory (HRL) deep subsurface site, Sweden - MM_PC_MetaG | ecosystem: Environmental > Aquatic > Deep subsurface > Groundwater... | reverse complement strand
CCCCAGGGGTCGGTGGACAGAATTTTGAAATGTCGCGCGGTGGTTTCAACCCCTGGTTTCAACCCCTGGGGTCGGTAGATGAAACTTTAAATATATTGCATAGTCTTATATCCAAATCTCCCCAAATTTAGCGAATTTTGAATTCTTCGCTCAAACAAACTTCAATAATTCCGGCGCAAATATAAGCAAAACTCCGAGAATCAGCATTAAAACCCCGCCGATGAGATTCGAGTATTTCGAATATTTATGAGTCACGCCCAGCTTTTCGATGCCGACGAGCGCAATCGCAAAAACGATGAAATCATCGACCATATAAAAGAAGGTATAAAGCAAAATAAACATTTGCTCGACAAAAGTGGAGAGTAGGTTGATTTCGAGAATTTTGGTGAAAGCCTGCGGGATGCCAATCGAACAGGCGAATTCGATGATATTCACGCTGAAGGCCAACACGAGAACTCCCGCAGCGGTAATCCATGTAAGCGGCTTCACAACTAGCTCTTTAATCTTGAAATGGATTTTGGCGCGCTGTTCCGGATTCGTGACTTTACAAGTTCCATCGGAAGTAGTCCCCTCATAAAGAAAGAAAATTCCCCCGCCGACCGCGACGAGACCGACAATCGGCGTCACAAATTTATCCATTCCCACGAAATCCCACGCCGTGAACCAAACATTCAAAATGAGAAAATACATTACCGCTTCCGCAAAAATAAAGAGGCTGGCAATTTGAAACATTTTCCGCCGATCTCCGATCTGCATGAGGACGATGAGGAATGTGACGAGTACCCACATCGCACAGGGATTGAAGCCATCAATGAAACCGAGAATAACCGAAATCGTTGGGAGCGAATATTTCGCAATATCGACCACTCCGATGAACGGAATGTCGACAAGATGGCGATTCGCGGGAATTTCGCAAACCGCGGCGGTTTCCTCGCAAATTCCGCCCGTCACTGTTTCGACTTTCCCTCCGCTGCCTCCCGCCGCGATAAATTCGGAAAAATCGAGAGTCGGCTGCCCGCGAGAAATATCGAGCAGTTCGATGATGTGAATCCCAGTGGATTGCGCGCTGCCGAATCCTTGAATAATTGTGTTGCCGACAAGCGTAATCGGCGTAGCTTTTGGAATTTCTTCAAGAGTGGTGAGACGATCAAAAAGCTGGTAATTTTCTGCTTCACCGACATCGTGATAAAAAGTTTCAAAGTCATCGCGCGTTTCGAGCAGTTCCGCGAGAAACTCCTCCTCAGCGCGGCAATGTGAGCAACCCTCACGAACAAAAACGTTCACCGGAGTCTTTGATAGTTGGTAGTTGGTAGCTTGTAGTTGGTAGTTTACTGCTTCGCTAATTTCAACCTCTTCTCCTACATTAAACTCGTCAACACTTTCAACAGCAAAAACTGGTGCGAGGACAAATAGAAAAGTGAGAAATGTTAGTGCTAATTTTTTAAACATTCTAGAATTAATTTGATTCTCAACTTGAGAATAATCTTCAGTTTTCTTTCCAAATTTTTGAAAATTATGAAATTTAGGAATTCAAAATTGTTTTAAAACTTAAAATTTAAAACTTAAAATTCCTAATGGATTTTATCACAAACACTCCTTCTGAAAATTCGGTTAAAACAAACAATCAAGCTGCTCTCTTATTTCCTTCCTCGGCAATCCCGTTTTCTCGCAAAAATCCCCCACTGGAATTTTGACGATTAATCCCTTCCCCTTGCCTTCGAAAACAATGTTTACCCAAGCCCGCCCGTAAGCAATCATTTGCAGACCCTTTCTCTCTAAAGATTGAGCGACTGCTTCCGCAAACTCCGGACCATTTTCTTTCCGGCAATCGAAAGCATCTACTTCCCCTTCCCTCCTAATCTTTTCGATTAAGAATTCTATCACTTTGCTTTTTAAATCTCCGCCACCGCGCTCTATTTTTTGTGAAGTTGCCATGATTTGATTAATATTAAATGGCGATAATTGTTACAAAACAAAATTAGATTTGCAAGTCTCAAAAATACTTCCGACGCGAATTGTCGACGCAAACGCGGAATACCGCGGAGTGCCGGCGAAAATTTTGATGGCGAACGCAGGTCGCGCCGCCGCGCGGGAGATTTTGCGGAAATTTGGGAAGCCGAAAAAAGCTCAAATTTTTTGCGGCGGAGGCGGAAACGGCGGCGATGGTTTCGTCGTCGCGGCGGAACTGTTGGAGATTAACCCCCGAGATTTCTCGGGGGAAGTGGAAGTGATTCTCGCGGTCCCCGAATCGCAAATTCGCTCGGCGGCGGCGCGATATCATTTCAAAAAAATCACCTCGTTAACCTCCCAGATTTCTGGGGTGTTAACTCTCGCCATTCGCAAATATTCTCCGAAAATAAAATTTGACGGAGACATCCTCATTGACGCGCTGCTCGGAATCGGAGCTGAAGGAAAACTAAAAAAACCTTTTGCCGAGATCGTGAAGAAAATTCAAAAAGCTACATTTTCCAACCTCCAATTTCCAACTTCCAATTTCCAATCTCTCATAAGTCTCGATGTGCCGACGGGAAATTTGAAACCCGATTTGGTGGTTGCATTTCATTCTTCGAAAAATTCAGCGAATGAACGGGTTGTCCCGATCGGAATTCCAAAAATCGCGGAGACCCACTTCGGACCGGGTGATGTGGAATTTTATTTTCCGCGGCGAGCGGAGAATTCTCGGAAAGGCGAAAACGGTCGCGTGATCGTCATCGGCGGTAGCGCGGAATTCGTCGGCGCGCCGATTTTCGCGGCGGCAGGCGCGCTCGCGAGCGGAGTGGACCTCGTCGACCTTTTCGTGCCGGCGGTTAATTTTGCAGCTACTCGCAAATTCTCGCCGAACTTTTTGGTGAAAAAATTCCGCGGTAATCCGGAATTTTTGACTTGCGAAGCAACGGATGAAATTTTTAAATTCGCGAAAAAAACTAACGCGGCAATCGTCGTCGGCTGCGGACTCGGCAGGAATTCGGAAACAATGGAGGCAGTGAAATTGCTCGCGCGGAAATCGAGGCAGCCGCTCGTTTTCGACGCAGACGCGCTGCTGCCCGACCTGCCAAAATTCATCTCAAAAAAAGTCGTGCTCACGCCGCACGCGGGAGAACTAGAAAGATTGGGGGGGAATGCAAAACTGCTCGCGAAAAATTTGAACGCGGTAATTCTGAAAAAAGGTCGCGTCGATGAAATTATTTCTCAAGACAGCAGAATTCGGTGGAATGATTCGGGCAATCCGATTCTCACCGCCGGCGGGACGGGCGACACGCTCGCGGGAGTCGTCGGAGGATTGCTGGCGCGCGGCATTGATCCGTTCGAGGCAGCGGGAATCGCAGCATTTCTCGTCGGACTCGCAGGAGAGAGACTTGCGGTAAAATCGGAGAGCATCACTCCTCAAATGTTGGCGAGAGAGATTCCGAAAATTATTAGCGAAATATTTAATCAAAAATTTTAAATTTGTAATTTTAAAACAAGATCAAAGTTTGAATTTTCAAAATTCTAAAATTAAAAATTTTCTCACCAAACTTTCCATGCAAAAACTAGCAATCATCGGCTGTGGAATCATGGGTTCCGCAATTCTCGAAGCTCTCCTTCGTGAAAAAGTTTTCCCGCCGTCGCGAATCTCCGCCATCGATGCCGACGAAAAAAAGTTGGCAAAATTGAAAAAAAAATTTGGAGTGAAAGTTGCGAAAAATGCGACGGAAGCAGTGGAGAAAGCGGATGTGATTCTCCTCGCGGTGAAACCGCAAAATCTCGCGAGCGTTTGCCAAAATTGGAAAACGGAAAAATTGGTAATCTCGATTCTCGCGGGAGCGCCGATCGCGAATTTGCAGAAAGCGACTGGCAGTCAAAAAATCGCGCGAGCGATGCCGAATACCCCCGCGAAAATCGGCGCGGGAATTTCGGGATGGTTCGCGAGCAAAAATGTTTCAAAAACGGAGAAGATTTTGGTGCGGAAAATTTTGGCAAGTTTCGGCAAGGAAGTAGAGTTGCGGAACGAAAAAATGTTGAATACAGTCACCGCGATTTCAGGAAGCGGTCCGGCTTACTTTTTTGTATTCGCGGAAGCGTTGGAAAAGGTCGCGCGGAAATTCGGACTCGGCAAACTCGCGCCGATTTTTGTCCGGCAAACTTTTTTGGGCGCAGCGAAACTCGCGGAGGCAGCGAAGATTTCGTTTTCGGAATTGCGAAAAAATGTGACCTCAAAAGGCGGCACGACAGAAGCCGCATTGAAAGTTTTTGAAAAAAAGAAATTTGGAAAAATCGTGGAAATAGCGGCGAAAGCGGCGAAGAAGCGGAGCGAGAAATTGAAGAACTGAAGTTAACCCCTCAGACATCTGGGAGATTAACTTTCCGCACTGCCTTCAAACTTCGCCGAAGCCCTCCGCGTCGATTCGATTTGGCGGAACGCCGAGTTCGAGGAGTTTATTTTTAATGCCCGCGACCGAAGCCTCGCTCCCGCAAACCAGCGCCTCCACATTTTTAGGAATTTTCGAACCCTCGAGCACAGCTGGCAACCGACCAGTGATGCCAGCGAATCCTTCCGGCGGTCGCGAAACAGCAACACAAAAATTAAAATTTGGATTTGATTTTTTGATTTTTTCGAATTCGGCAATATAAAAAATATCTTCGGGATAGCTCACCCCAAAAAAAAGGTGAATTTGTCGCGGCGACTTCTCGCAAGTTAATTTTTCCGCGACGGCTTTCAATGGTGCGATACCAGTTCCGGTTCCGAGCAGAAAAAGCGGCTCCGAATTTTTGCCGCGCGGAACGAAGCTGCCTTCTCCTGCCGGTCCGAAAAATTCCGCGCGCGCGCCGATTTTCAAATTTTTGAGATATCCGCTCCCCCGCCCTTCCTCGCCGGAATCCGTTCGAAAAAGTTTCACGCAAAATTTGAAAGTCGTCGGATCATTCCCGCAACTCGCAAAAGTGTACGCGCGAAAAACCGGCGGCTGCTTCCCATCGGCAACACGAACGGAGGTATAATTCCCGGCAGAATATTCCAGTTCCTGCGGCTCGACGAGGCGGAAAGTTTTTTCGAAAATGTCGGGGGCGAGATCGCGATGCCCGATAACTTCCGCGATGAATTTAATGGGTTTCAAAATGATAAAATATTTGGTAAAAAAGTTGATTTTTAGAAAAAATTTCCTTATAATTATCGTACAAATTCCTTCGGGATCGCAGCCTCCATCGGAGGCTGCTTTAAATTTGCCAAATCTAAGATTTCAGCAAGTCTAGTTTTTAAACTATTAAAATCTGTTTGGTTTACCATGCCAATTTTTTGGCTCAATCTTTTGGCATCAAAAAGCCGAACTTGAGAAAGAATTGCTAAACTTTTTTCGCCACGACTCGAGGTAAATTCGAAGTAATATTTTTTATTTATTTTCTCAGCTGTCGTCAACGGAACACCCCAAAAAATATTTCGATTAAACTTTTTCAAAATAATCGCTGGTCTCAAAAAATATTCACCCTTTCCGTTTTGTTCAAAACCTATGTTCTCGCCGTGGCGAACCCAAAAAATATCTCTTTCTTTAAAAAAAACATATTTTTCGCATAAGTCAGTTTGCTTTTTTAATGAATTCCATTTGTCAAAGTCTTTCATTGTTTTCAAGTTTATAAATTAAATGTAGGTTTTTTTAAATGATGCCCCGTTGAAATCTGAAACGCGTGCGCCACTGCGAGAAGTTTAGATTCAGCGAATTGCGGCGCGAGCAGCTGCAACCCAACGGGCAACCCTTCCGCGAAACCCGCGGGAATCGAAATCCCCGGCACCCCCGCGAGCGAAGCAGGAGCGGTGAAAATGTCGGCGAGATACATTTGAATCGGATCGTCGATTTTTTCGCCAATTTTGAAGGCGGTTGTCGGCGCGGTCGGTGTCGCGATGAAATCAACTTTTTTGAAAGTCTCATCAAAATCGCGCTTGATAAACGTCCGAACTTGAAGCGCTTTTTTGTAAAATTTGTCGGCATAACCGGCAGAGAGCGCAAACGTGCCAAGCATGATTCGCCGCTTTACCTCGTCGCCGAAACCGCGCGTGCGGTTTTCGAAATACATTTCAATTAAATTTTCGACTTCTTCGTTCGCGACGGTCGGACCGTAACGCACGCCATCGAAACGCGCCATGTTTGTCGAGATTTCGGAGCTCGCGATGACATAATAAGTCGGCACGGCGAATTCGGTGTGCGGGAGCGAGATTTCGGAAATTTCCGCACCGAGTTTTTTCAGCTGAGCAATCCCCTCCCGAATCACTTTTTCAACTTTCGAATCGAGTCCCTCGACGAAATATTCTTTTGGAATCCCGATTTTCAAGCCTTTTAATTCCGTTCGCAAATTTTCGGAATATTTTTCAACTAGCGCGTCCCCCGTCGTCGCATCGCGCGAATCCTGACCAGCCAGAATTTCGAGCGCGATCGCAGCATCGGCAACGGTCTTGGTAATCACTCCAATCGTATCGAGACTCGATGCCATCGAAATCACTCCGTAGCGTGAAATGCGTCCGTATGTTGGCTTCAATCCCGTCACTCCGCAGAAACTCGCAGGCTGACGAATCGATCCGCCGGTATCGGTCGCCGTCGCAAAAACACAAAGATCTGCCGCGACAGCTGCCGCCGATCCCCCGCTCGAACCGCCCGGGACTCGCTCTAAATCCCACGGATTCCGCGTTTTTTGGAAGGCGGAAGTCTCGGTCGAAGCGCCCATTGTGAATTCGTCGGTGTTTAATTTTCCAAGATTGACCGCGCCGACCGCTTTTAATTTCGCAACCGAGGTCGCATCAAAAGGTGGATGATAATCCGCGAGAATTTTGCTCGCCGCGGTAGTCGGCATTCCCGCGGTACAAAAAACATCTTTGTGAGCAATCGGAATCCCAAATAATGGAGATTGGATGTTGGATGTTGGATGTTGGACATCAGCTGTCGCCCCTTCATTCACAAATAAATAACTCTCTATTTTTGGATCAATTTTTTTAATTCTGCTCAAATAAGCTTCCACAACTTCTTGCGGAGAAACTTTCTTTTCTTCGAAAAGCTTTTTAGTTTCAACGAGATTGAGTTCAGTGATTCCCATTTTTTTAAAAAAAAACTTCAAACTGCAAACTGTCCACTGCTAACCAATAGACTTTTTTACTTTAATTTGATTGTTTTCAATCGGATGATGCGAGCACGCAATCAGCTCCGACATCTTCGGAAAATTCTCAATCTCATCCTCCCGTAAAACATTTTCCATCCCGTTGACCTGATTTGTTTCCGGAATTCCGGCGGTGTCGACCGAATTCAGTTTTTCGATAAAACCGACGATCGCTCCCATCTGCTTTGTGAATTTTTTGCTCTCCGCTTCAGTTAAATTAATTCTTGCCAGTTTCGCAATGTGTCGAATTAAATCTTTTGTGATTTGCATGCGCCGCATTTTACCCGCCCATTCGGCAAGTTCCAAAAATCTCTCTGTTAACCTACCACTTAAGTGGTAGGTTAACTTCCCCCCCCTCATCCCGCATTCGCGGAGTGATCAGCGATCAACGGAAAAACAATTTGTTTATCTCCAAATTCTCTCCACCCCGGAAAGAAAGTATCCGGCAGGTCTGCTATCCGCCTCCAGTTTTTCAAACTCCTGCTTCGTCGTTTCAAATCTCCGTCTCTACTTCCCTCCTTCAAATTAACAAACTCCTGCTTCAATTTTTCAAGCTCCTGCTTCGCCTTCCCTCTTTGTCTGAACCACTGAACCACACATGAAAGCACCCGTCCTTCGCCTCTCGGCTTCCTCCTTCGTTCCGACTTCGGAGGACAAGACGGAGGACAGGCTGAATACACGTGAACACTGAATTTTCACTGAGTTTGAATAAAAACATTCAGTGGTCATCAGTGTTCAGTGAAATTCATGTGGAATCAGTGTTTTCAGTGGTTCAGACATTCACCCGGCGGGTGGTGGAACTACAAGAATCATTTCTGTCTACCGACCCTGAGGGTTGAATGAAAGGTGGAGAATAGTTGGTTTGAGCGAAGATGATCTGGGGGATAAAATATTTTCTCAAACTAAAAATCCGTTGATTCTTAATTAGGAGCGGATAATTTTTGTTTCCAGAAAATTTGCATTCCAAAAATGAGAAGCAGAAAATTTCACTCAAATTTATTTTTTAAGCTTTTAAAATGCACGATGTTTGGAATTCCAAAGATGAAGCAGCAACCCTCTCGCGAGAAGCGTGGAAAAATGCGCTTGCCGAAGCTAAAAAAGTTCGAGAGCCGACACGAAAGCAAGTTGAAGGAGTTGCTAAAACTTGAATTTCTCTTCTTTCTCGCGGAAAATTCGTGGGATGAAGAAGCCGATACACCCTAAGCGAGCGAAGCGAATCAAGCGAGTGATGGTTTTCGGAACTTTCGATAGATTGCATCTTGGACATTTAAATTTTTTCGATCAGTCCGCAAAATTCGGCAAGCTTTTTGTTGTCCTCGCGCGCGATGTGAATGTCGTGAAAATCAAAAATCGGCGACCACAATTTCCCGAACGGAGTCGACTTGCGACCGTCGCGCAAAGTTCGAAAGTTTTTCAAGCAATGTTGGGAGACAAAAAAGATTTTTTGAAACCGATTGTGAAAATTCGACCAGATGTAATTTGTCTCGGATTCGATCAAAAAACTTTTTCGATTACCGAATTAAAAACAAATCTAAAAAAACGCAATCTTGCTCCACGAATAATTCGGCTAAAATCTTTCCAGCCCAGTGTGTTTAAATCCTCACTAATTAATAAAAAAATTCGCTAACAATTTCCAATGGCTAAATAATTTAATTTTTTTAAACTAACTTTTTAAGCAGTTTGGATAATTGAAAAATTAATACATTAAAAATTGTTTGAAAATTAGTAAATTGAGAATTGAAAATTTGGGAACCAATTAGAAGCACTAACCTTTTCTCTTAAAAAATTCTAGCACTCAGCACCAATGATCCTCCTTCTCCGCATTCTCCGGATGACTGCTCAAAACATCTACCGCAACGGACTCACGAGTGCGGTGGCGGTGCTGGTGATCACGTTGCTTTTCATGCTTTTTAACGGAATTCTTTTTGCAAACGCGTTCCAAAAAACCACGCTTAATCTCGTGAATTCGCGACTTGATCTTGCGTTGAATTTTGTGAAACCGGCAAGCGAGTTTCAAGCGAGCGCGATCGAATCCGATTTGCGCGAAACTTTTCCTGAGATCCGCGAGGTGAGTTTTATTTCGAGCGAGCAGGCCTTCGTGAATTTTGTGAAAAATTTCGGAAAAACAAACCGTCAACTCTCCGCATGGCTGCAAGCAAACACGCAAGAATCGCCGCTCCCCGCCACGCTCGTGATTTCCGCAGATGCCGAGCTCCACGAGGAAATTATCAAATTTCTCGACAGTAGCCGGTACGGCGGGCTTTTCAATCTCGACACGCCGGCGACGGGGAAGCTCGCGATTCAGACGGCTGATAAAATCATCGCGCTCGACCGCACGCTTTCGAAAATCAGTTTCGTGGCCACGCTTATCTTTTCCGCGCTCGCGATTCTGATAATTGTCGCCGTCCTCCGCCTTGCGATTTTTTTGCGCGGAATGGAAATCGGAATCATGCGACTCGTCGGCGCGACGAAGCAATTCATTCGCCTCCCTTTCATTTTGGAGGGCGTTTTCTTCGGATTCGCTGCGAGCCTCATCGGTGCGGGAATCTTCTTTCTCGGACTTTCTAGATTCAATCCCGCGATTTTCAGTGGCGGACCATACGGCAGTTTTGGAGAAATACTCGCCACCACCATTGAAAATTTCAGCAGCGGTTTCGGTTTGATTTTGAGCTGGCAAATCATCGCCGCAATCGTGATTGGCACATTCGCGAGTTTCATCGCCACGCACCGTTATCTCACTAGCCGTGAGGTTATCCTCAGTTAATTTCGGTTTCGCGCGCGATGAAGTTTTCGACTTCCGCCACCATTTTTTCGATCTTCCCTTCACCGGAAACCACTTCGAAATCAGCAAGATTTTTTTGCGCAATTTCTTCCGCCGCGCTTTTTAATCTTCGAGCCAATTCCGTTTCCGAAATTTTTGGCTGTCTCTTCAAAATTCTTTTTTCGAGTGTTACGAAATCCGGTGGCAAAATAAAAATTGCCGCGAACTTTTCTTTTTTAAAATTTTCGTGAATTTTTCGAAGACCCTGAATGTCCACTTCGCGAATCACCACCTTCCCGTTTTGAATAGCGCGTAAAATCGGTTCGCGCAGAATGCCATATTTTTCGGTTTCGTGGACAGTGGCGGTTTCGAGGAATTTACCCGCACTCTCCATTTTTGCGAATTCTTCCTCTGAAAAAAAATGATATTGCCTTCCTTCCTTCTCGCCTTTTCGCGGGATACGCGTAGTTGCCGACGGCGAAAAATAAAATTCGGGATGCCGCTCGCGCAACCGATTCACGAGCGTGCCCTTGCCCACGCCGCTCGGACCGACAACGAGAAAAAGTTTTCCAACCATCGCGAAGATTCTAAATTAATTTCTCTTTTATAAAAACAACGAGATATTTCCCAAGATTCCACCGAAAAAAATGGTAATCACGAGAGATTATCGATCTCTCGCGAACTTCCGCTAGGCTTAATCGATTTTCAGCAAGCGATTTATTCCCTGTAATCAGATTGCCCTTTCGTTCGATTTTCTTTCCGAGAAAGAAGTTTTACTTTGAAATTGAAAATTAATCCGCTCCTCCCCTTCCCAAACCCCAAGATTTTGGGTAAATTTCTAGATAGAAATTTCAAAATTGAAAATTGTTTGAATCCTCCTCCGTCCGCCGCGGCGAACTACGGCGGACAAGAATTTGAAACTTAAAATTTAAAATTTTATGTACTGTCAAAAATGCGGAGCCGCGGATACCAGCGTGATTGATTCTCGCGAAACTGAGAATGGCAACGCGATTCGGCGGCGGCGGGAATGCAACAAATGCAAATTTCGTTTCACGACGTACGAGCGAGTAGATGCGGCGAGTTTCGTGGTGGTAAAAAAAGATGGTACGCGCGAGCCTTTCAACCGCGAAAAATTAGAAAAATCGTTGTGGGTAGCTTGCCAAAAAAGACCGGTGAGGAAAGACCAAGTTGACACGATTTTGAATGCGATTGAAGAAGAATTGCGGGGAGAGAAAGAAGTTGACTCGCGCAAAATCGGTAATCTCGTGATGCGATGCCTCAAGCAGCTTGATGATGTGGCGTACATTCGCTACGCCTCCGTTTACCGTGAATTTAAAGATGTCGCGAGTTTTCAGAAAGAACTCACACGGCTGCGCCGGTAAAATAAATGTTAGGAGTGTTCGAGTTATCTAGATTATTAAAAATGTTTTTTGAATTGTTACTAGGCTAAAATGCTTCGGTCAAAAATCCAATATCTAATTTTAAACTTCTAAATTCGGGGTGTAGCGCAGTTGGTAGCGCGCGTCGTTCGGGACGACGAGGTCGTGGGTTCAAGTCCCGCCACCCCGACCAAAATGGAAGTTGAACATTGGAAAGTGGAAAGTGGAAAAATACTCACTTCCAATATCAAATTTCAAATTCCAATCTCTAAATATCGGGGTATGGCGCAGTTGGTAGCGCGCACGCCTGGGGGGCGTGAGGTCGTCGGTTCAAGTCCGGCTACCCCGACCAGAAAATTTGCTTCGCAAATTAGAATTAGGGACAGGAATTAAGATTAAGAATTAGTGTTGATTAATAAAATTAAAATTGAGCAAATTTCTCCCTAATTCTTTTCCCTAATCTTTCTCCAAATTTTTCCGCTTCGTAAATTTGGATTTTTAATTTTCCCGATCTCCACGCGTTGAACGGCAACCCCGCTTTCACACATAAACTTCCGAGAAATTCCTCTTTTCTCTGCAATTCCTTCCAAACTTGCGGGAGAAAAGTCGCCGAATTCCAGCCGCTCGAAAGAATCACCCCATCCTTTCCCGCCCGTAATTTCGCAAGCAAATCCGCCGCGTTCGAATATTCCAAATCCCGCGGCGGAGTGAGAATCGAAATTTCAATTTTGATTTCCGCGAACTCTCTTGACGAGAGAGGCGGAAAACGCGGATCGCCGAAAGCAGCCGTAATCGCATTCTGTCTCACGTCTTCGACTAGAGTTTGGCGAGCTTCGAGAGAACCGATGCAGCCGCGCAACTCCTTGTTTTTTGTGAGCGTCACGAAAGTCGCCCGAATTTTTTTAAGTTCTTCCGCAATTTTTCCCATTTCGAATCTGCGATTTTCGAGCTGTGCTGCAATCGATCGGCGCGCGATTTCGAGTAATTTCTTCCGGGAACCTTTCGAAAGCATTTTTGAAAATTAAAAAATCGCGAGAGAAGCGTATCCGACCACACTTTCGGAATCCCCGCTCGCTTCCGCTGAAGTTGAATAATCGAGAAGTCTGATTTTTTTGGCAAGCTGCATCGCAGTGAGAATCGGAATTTTTCCGCACGCATCGATTTCTCCTGCGTTTTCGAAATCAAGTAAAGTGATGATTCCGAGAGTTTTTGAATCTTTTTGCTGCGCAATTTCCAGCGGAAAAAAATGAGAGAGATCGCTCGAAATCACAAAAAGATTTTCTTCCGCCGTGAAATATTTTTCGAGCGCGCTTGCGAGAATTTTCGGAGAAATATCTCCGCACAAAATCGGCACGATTTTGAAATTCGGCAGACTCCGAATCAAAAACGGCAGCTGCACTTCGATCGAATGTTCGTGTGCGTGCGCTTCCGGCACGAATTCAAACTCCGGACTCTGCAGCAGCTCCCCGCAAATTTCGCGATCGACTTCCACTTTTCCAAGTGGAGTTTCGTAAAATTCGAAATCGCCGACCGAAACTCCGACTGCCGAAAAATGCGCCGGCGCAAGAATAAAAACTCGCCGCGGTTTTTTCGGCAAACTCGCAAACTGTCGAAAACCCGTCCCTGCAGTTTTTCCGGAAAAAATATACCCCGCATGCGGAGCGATTATTCCCCGCAAATTTTTAAATTTGGAATCTTCCGCCGTCGCAAGAAATCCATCCACCATTTTTTTTAATTCCTCCGAATCAGCGGGATAAAAAGTTCCGGCGACTGCTGTTTTTCGAATCATTTGGATTTTAGGTCAAAGATTTCAAACCTAAATTAAACTTTTTCAAAAACTCCTGCAATTTCCCCGCCGCAATTTTTGCAACGATCTCCCGCCAAAAAATTCTCTGTGAAATAGCCGCTCCGCCGAATCACGACTTCTCCGCATTTCGGACAAATCGTGTTTTCAAAATTACTGTGCGAAATGTTTCCAACATAAATATTTTTTAAACCTGCCTGCTTGCCGATCTCCGCAGCTTTTTCGAGAGTGGCAATCGGGGTCGGCGGATTTCGCATTTGAAAACAAGGGAAATAGCGAGAGATGTGCCACGGAATTTCAGGGTCGATGCCGGCAATAAATTCTGCAATCTCCCGCAGTTCATTTTCCGAATCATTTCCGCGAGGGATCACGAGCGTCGTGACTTCCAGCCAAATTTTGTTCGCGTGCAGCCAGCGAATATTTTCGAGTACGGGCTGCAGCCTCCCCCCGCAGATTTTGATGTAAAAATCGTCGCGAAAACTTTTGAGGTCAACATT
>Ga0180007_10005077_pt1 | contig 13559 bp, 12 predicted proteins | sample MM_PC_MetaG_FD_121122 | JGI IMG/M metagenome (GOLD analysis project Ga0180007, IMG submission 121122) | Groundwater microbial communities from the Aspo Hard Rock Laboratory (HRL) deep subsurface site, Sweden - MM_PC_MetaG | ecosystem: Environmental > Aquatic > Deep subsurface > Groundwater... | reverse complement strand
CGGCGAGCAGACAAACCCGAGCTCCGCAACAATTCCTTCCCCTTTAACCCCTCCCTTGTTGCTCCGCTAACAACATCAAAATTTTGTGGTAAAATAAGTCCGAGCCGATTTAAAAATTGGCACTCTTTAATAATAAATAAGCGCGGGTGGCGAAATGGTATACGCTTACGCCTAAGGAGCGTATGGAGAAATCCGTGCAGGTTCAAGTCCTGTCCCGCGCACTTTAAGGTCGCTTGGCTCAGTTGGTTAGAGCGTCTCGTTTACATCGAGAAGGTCGGGGGTTCGAATCCCTCAGCGACCACAAGTATTAATAGCTCTTTTAAATAGATCTTTACAAGTATTCGGGTTTTATTCCTAATGAATTGATGAGAAAAACTGCCATATATGCAGAGCTTGTTGGAATTGCCTTAGGGGATGGGAATTTAGGAAATTATCCCCGATGTCAGTACTTGAGGATTTACTTTAATCCTAAGCAAAAGCAGTACATAAAATATGTAAAGATATTATTGGAAAGATTCTTTAATAAGAAATCATACGAACGTTTTAGAAAAGATACTGGAGTTGTTATTTTAGAGATATCTAAAAAACACTTAGACGCTGTATTAGGCTACCCTGTTGGAGATAAAATTAAAAACCAATCAACAATGCCTGCCTGGATATGAACAAGCAAATTATTTTTAAAGTCTTGCTTAAAGGGCCTTTTTGATACGGATGGAAGTATATATGTTACAGGTGGAAAGTATAAAATTGTAAATTATCGTTCTCTAGATTTAACCTTATTAAGAGACGTTAAAAAGCATTGGAGTATTTAGGGTTTCATTCGTTTATCAGATTTGGTAACGTAGAATTGGGAAGAAAGTTGGAAATCAAAAGATTTTATAGGATAATAAAACCTGCAAATAAAAGACATTACAGGTTTGAAAATATGAATTAGCCGAGATAGCCTAGGTGGTCATGGCGCATCTCTGAAGAAGATGAAATCCGGGTTCGACTCCTGGTCTCGGCACAAGTGCGGGTATAGCTTAGTGGTAGAGCATCTGGTTGCCAATCAGATGATGCGGGTTCGATTCCCGCTACCCGCTCCAAATCGGACTAGTTTTGTCGTGGTTCAAAATCTCTCCAAGTAATCCATCTTTCCCCGAGTTCGAGCCTCATTTTTTACAAAAACTGTCTTAGCCTGGAAAGTTGCAATACCGGTGACGGGAATCGAACCTCAACTAATTATCTTTAAATTTGGGGTTTGTAAATTTATCAATATTATATTTCTTGTCTGCTCTATTTTTGAGCTCAATATCATAAGTGGTCTTAAAAATTTCCATATTGATATTTTCGTATACTATTTCTAGTTTTGGGCTCGAAATTTTACCTTCTCTAAGTGAGGTTCCTTCAAGGTTCCCAGTAATAACATGATATTTTTCTTTTTCGGATAGAGTTGGCGCCCTGAAAGACACAGCAGTTTCACCAATGATTATTTCCTTTAAAATGACCAGCCCTTTACCAACGTTAACTAGATTAAATTCAGCAAAATATCCATCTGGGCCACCTCTTAAACTTGTAATTTCTGCGGTGACTAGTGGTCGAAGATTGGGATCCTTTACAATTTTTTTGGTTGCTTGCTTATCTTTTTTAGATATTTCCCTATGCTGGAATCCTTCTGCAACAGTATTATCAATACATTCTTGAAGTAATCTGTTCAAGAAAATTTTGTTAGGAATATTGTCTACTTCTATCAGATCTTCTGATTTTGAAATAGGTCTATGTAGCGAATCATCAGAAATGGGTCTTTCTCTTAACAAAGTGAAAACGTAATTTCTATCAGTTTTTCCCCATTTGTAATTGTTTGCCAATTCTTCAAAATTTTTATATCCCAGTAGTGGGGGTATATGGTCTGTTATAGCCCGAATTAATGCTAAAGTTGAAAACACATTTGAATCGAGGTAATTCTTATTTAGTTCACTTATTAGTTTCAGTATTTTTTTGTAATTGAACTTATCTTTTTTTTGCTTTATTGCCTCTATAATTTCATCTCTTATGTAAAGAGAAGTTGGTTGCTCAGCCAGTTCAGTTTTCTTTATGGGTGATTTTTTTGCTTTCATCCATCTGATAAAGTAGTGCAATGACTTTATGTTTTTATAAACTAGGTCAACATTACTCAAAATTTCTTTTGAAAAAGATTCATAATAAATTATTGATGGGGTAAAAACTCCTTCGCTTAACACTTCGGAGTCCCTTGTCATAAGATTCGTTGGTTGTCTGTATTTTAAATACTTTTTTCCTTCTTCACCATAATTTAGTTTTTTTTGACCTTCTAGTAATCTTTCTTTAGCAATTTCATTCTGCATCTCTTGGTCTGTTTTAATGACCAAAGAAGTGTCATCATAAAAATCATCAACAATAGTAATAAGAGATTTATATTCTCTCTCTAACTCATCAACTGAGATATTAGAAATTTTTTCAAGTTCTCTTTTAACATCCTCGGGATCTCTTTCCTTCCATTTAGCTGAAAAGCCATTAATACTTCCCCATTCAACGCTAAATCGATCTTGTATAGGTGGTCTTTCAAAATCTCCATAGTACAGCCTGCTCTGATATCCAAACCAAGAACCGCTCCATGAGCTAAGTATTTTAGGTATACTATCTTCAAGTTTTTTGGCATCCACCTTTAGAGAATTAAGCGTGGGAATTACTTTCTCCTCGAACTCAGCAAGTGTTTTTTCTAATTTACCAATGTTGTCCATAAATAGATGTTCCTGTATATGACCCCAAAAGAGCGACCCCTGTGGCTAAGATGGATCACTCGCGTGCCACCAGTTCTCTAAAAGTAAGATACTTTCACCACAGAGATCATTCGGTAGACTGAATATAACAAATAACTGACAAGATTTCTAATCGTGTTGTTGAGAAGTACTTCTTTTTTTCTTCAAATAAGATTTGATAAAGAATCCAAAAATAATTCCAGCCCCGACTATTGACCCAATCCAAATCATAATACCTGTTTCACTCTGAAAATTAATATTTTTGAAAACCAAATAGGCAGCTATGTTGGTAAAAATGCATGCAATTGCAGTAATGGTAAAGTAATCCTTGAAAGAAATATTTGTTAATCCTGCGGCATATGATATGAATTCAAATATTGGAAAACCAAACAGCCTACTAATTATTAAGACTTGCTTACCCTCAACTGAAGTAAATTCGTCTACCTCTTTCATTGATTTTTCCCCTACTAGCTTAGTCACCAATTTTCTACCAAATTTTTTACTTATCCAAAAATTAATTGTGGCACTTATCAAACTGGCGATATAAAGCAGAAACATGCCGGTTTTCACTCCATAAATAGTCACACCCAGTAACACTCCTGGCGTCCCGGCAAGTGGAGCAAAAACATGAGATAAAACTGTATAGCCAATCACGACAAAGTAACCAAAAAAACCTAAACTAGCAGTGAAATCCTTAAATCCTTCGGAGATTATTAGAGGAATTAAAATTGCTTTCAATAAAATATAGAGAAAAACAACAACACCTGCTATTTTAAGAATCTCAACGGCAGCTTTTTTGGATATTCTCATAGTCAGATTATAAGCTAAATATACTCAGGATTCTCAGACAACTAACTTTTTCTTTTTTTAGATTTGCCAAAAACCTCCTGAAATAAACATAAATCAACACTCTTGAGATGGTTTTTAAAATCGGTCAGTTGTACAATCAGTTGAGGAGTAATGGAAGACCGGAGTATGATTTTGACAGCAGTAGGGAATGTAATATCAGATTGGCTTAGAAGATATGATTTGATATGGTCATCCAGGCTGGGCAGGTTCGAGCAAAGTAGGGTCACCAGCTCCTAGGAGTTTCCGTTTGTTTCTGCGGGAGGTAGTCTTTCTTCTCCCTGGGCATCTCTTACGGTATTAAGCATTAGTCTTTTAAGTATTTCCTGAAAGGATATTCCGTACATATCTAAAATCACCGAAATTGCTACATTGCATTCTTTGGGTCCGAAAGCTGGATTTGTATTTGAGTCTATGAAAAAGTATCTTCCCGATTGATCTATTCTAATATCAAACTTTCCATAGTCGTACATTCTGCAAACATCAAATGCTTTTTTTACATATTCTCTTAATATTGGGTCATCAAATCTCTGATATGTATAGGAAGAGTAACCCTCTTTTACCCATTGGTCCTCGAACGTAGAAAAAACGTATTTGTTGGCTTCCTTTTCTTTAGTAAATACCTTTTCTGCAAGGTAGACTTTTTTGTTTAATCCCTCAAGAAGTATTGCCGTAACTTCTCTGCCTACAATAAATTCCTCTACTAAAACGGGTTGCCTATATGTTGAAATTAAGAATTTTAATCTATCTCTTAAATGCTTTTCGTTGTCCGATACCGCATCTTGGGTGATTTCTACGGCTCCGTGTATTTCATTAAGCTTAGATATCAAGGGATATCTTAATGTCGGGTCCATTAGATCATTTGGGGTGGCAAAAAGCTGAAATCTTGGTACAGGAACTCCGTTTTGTTCAAGAAGCTTTTTAATTACAAATTTATTTGTATCAAGAGACATTCCCAAGATATCTGCTCCCGTATATGGTATTTCCAATATTTCCAATACTCCGCAGATTGATGAGGAAAGATTTTCATGACCCTTAAAAGAATCAACCAAGTTAATGGCAATATCAGGTTTTATTCTTTTAAGATTGGAGGGAAGATTGTTATCTCCCGCAAGAAGATGTGTATCAATACCCAGGCTTTGGATGTATTTAGCGATTATCTTGGCATCTTCTTCAGCGTCCTTTTCGGTAATATACTGCGCCTCAGTTGGGAAATAACTTCTTTGTACATCACTGAATAAAACCGCAATTTTTTTAGGTAAATCAAATCCTTCAGACATTTTAAGATGTTTAAAATATCTTCTAATTTGAACTATATGTCAAGGATGACTTTTTGGAAGCATAAATGGTAAAATACAGTCTAGGACCCAGTAGCTTAACGGATAAAGCGGCTCTCTTCTAAAGAGTAGACTGGTGGTTCGATTCCACCCTGGGTCACCGGTAGCCTCAAAAGAAGTTCTTTATATAGTTCACTAGCCCCTGCCCATCGAAAAAATCGCAGATAAATTGTTTTTATTGAGTGCTATAATTCTCCTAATGTATAAATATTGTCCATACTGCTCCAATATCTTAAACCTGCAAAAAAATGGCCAGAAAAAGCGTCTGTTTTGTACAAAATGCAATAAATATATTTATTGCCATACTCCTCAAACTGCCGCCTGCATCGTCTTGAGCAAAGAAAATATGATCCTGTTAGTTAAAAGAAAAAATGACCCCTTTAAGGAATTGTGGAGTTTGCCGGCAGGATTTGTGGAATACGGTGAAAATCCAAGAGATGCAGCCATTCGTGAACTTAATGAAGAAATCGGATTAAAAGCAAAATATGACCGCGTAGTTGGCGTTTACTTGGCGGACGATCACCCAAAAACGTTTTCAATACTCACTGTTACTAAGGTAAAGGAAGTCAAAGGAAAATTGAAACCTGCAGACGACGCAAGCGAAGCTGAATATTTTGATCCTAAAAGTCTACCTAAAATGGCTTTTAAGACACAGGTTAAGGCAATTGAAGATTGTTTAAACTTGCCAAACGCCTAATGATTTTCTCTATTTGACCAGATTGAAATACTTGTGCAGAAAAAAATATCCCTTCTTGCCAACCCCCACAACAACGTCTTTTCTTTTTCCTTCTCCACTAACCGAAAACAACGTTCCAAAACCTATTTTCAAATCTCGTTCAGACATGGGCGTATTGTACATCAATTTTCACAATTTCATACCTAAAAAGTTCCTTACATAGTTTACTAGTCCCTGCAATTTACCTTATAATTCTGGGGGAATGTACACACTGGAGAAGTTGACGTTCTTTCTGACCATCCGTCTCAAAATCAATAATTGTTTGTTTTCCACACAAAATACAACCCAGATTAAGAAGAAGTATCCTTCGTGTTGCAGAGCATGTTTATGGTGCGCCCGCCCGTGAAGTTCCAATGGATGTTTATAATGCCAAAATGGTAGAACTGACGTCACAAGATAAGTCAACAGTTGGCAATTGAGTAAGCTAATAAGTCAGGGTAAGTTTATTAAATATTGTAAACATATATTTCTTTATTTATTGCGAAAGTTTCTATCCATTCCTTCACTGTTTTTATAAATTGGGTTATAATATCGTTTGAACCTACAAATATGTGGTTCACTTTAGGGGCCCATAGCTCAACGGTAGAGCAATTCCCTCTTAAGGAAGAGGTTGATGGTTCGAATCCATCTGGGCTCACTCAAATCTTACCTGCATTTCATCTTTTACTTTAATTGTAGTGGGAACTTCCTGGCCCGGGAAATGAGCAGAAGGTCCCCATATTTTTGCAAGTTTTTTCTGACTAAAGTCCGTACCGAGTTTTTCTGCAACATCTGAAAGAGTATCTCCTTCTCTCATAATAATCGGGCTTTCAAAGTTTGGATCTTCGTCCGGTTGGACTAAATAGACCCTTAACAGTTTTAGCTTTTTCCATATTTCTTGTTTTAGGTTTTCAAGTCCTATTTCTTTATCCGCACTTATGCCCAGTATTTCGGGTTCTAGAGATTGATTTTTGGATAAAGTATCTATTTTATTGACTACAAAAAGTGCAGGAATATAAACCCTGCTTGTAGAAAAAGAGTCAATAAGTGAATCTACTGTTATCTTTTCTTTTATAGAAATGTCTGCGTTTTTAATTCCCATTTCCGAGGCAATTTCCTTTATGGTTAAATCTGAGACAGTTTGTTTGATGTTTGAGTGAATGGTTATTCCACCGGTCGGTTTTTTATCTATCAGAATGTTTGGCTTTAGTTTATTTATTCTTATCCCAGCTCCTTCCAACTCCCCCATCATCTTTTCTATGTAGTTTGTTCTTTGAACATCTGAGATAATAACAAGAAGATCGGAGTTTCTGGCAACTGAAAGAACTTGCTTGCCTCTGCCTTTTCCTTTGGATGCTCCTTCAATAAGTCCCGGAATATCAAAGATTTGGATATAAGCGTCTTTATAAAGCATCATGCCGGGAATTACCGTTGTTGTGGTGAAGGCATATGCGGCAACTTTGCTTTCCGCATTTGTAAGCTTATTTAATAAAGTTGATTTACCTGCTGAAGGAGGACCAACTAAAACTACAGATACATCCCCTGTTTTTTTAACAGCATATCCTACTCCCCCACCTGATCCTTTGGAAACTGCTTCATATATTTTATCCTCAAGTCTTGCAAGCCTTGCTCGTAGTTTTCCAATATGTCGTTCAGTCCCTTTATGGTAGGGTGTTTCCCTTATTTCTTTTTTGATTTCTTCGACTGTTTGAGTGAAATCTGCCATATAATGTATAATTATAGCGTAAGTATGCGCCTGTGGCCTAACGGATAAGGCACCAGTCTTCGGAACTGGGTTTATGGAGGTTCGATTCCTCCCAGGCGCACAGATGAATAATACCATTGGTTTTGATACTGATAAATATCTTGAAAAACAAATAGACAAACTTTCTCACAAACTCCGTCCTTTTAAAAAACTTTATTTGGAATTTGGGGGAAAGCTCTTTTCCGATTATCATGCCGCAAGAGTTTTACAGGGGTACCGTCCTACAGCAAAAATAGAGCTTCTTAAAAAGCTTGGGGAAATAGATCTTTTTTACTGTATAAGTGCAAAAGATATTGCCAAGGGAAGAATCAGTGGTACATCTGGTTTAGCCTATGACAGTCAGACCTTAAAGGATATTGACAACATTATTGATTTTGGACTTAAAGTAACAGGAGTAATTATCACCCGTTTTGAAAATCAGCCCGTCGCAGAACAGCTAAGAAGAAAGCTGGAAAACGGCGGAATTAAAACCTACATTCAAAATACAATCGAAGGCTACCCTGGAAATATTGATAAAATACTTGAAGGTTACCTCAAGCAACCTTATGTTAAAACCCAAAAGCCCTTGGTAGTTGTTACGGGTACGGGTTCGGGATCCGGTAAGATGGCCTTCTGTTTAAGTCAAATTTATCATGAAAGAAAGAACGGAATAAAATCGGGTTTTGCCAAGTTTGAAACATTTCCCATATGGAATTTGCCCTTAAACCACCCCATAAACATCGCATATGAGGCTGCAACTGCGGATATAAATGATTTTAATCAAATTGATCCCTACCATAAAAAAGAATACGGAATAATTTCTATAAACTATAACCGCGATATTGAAAATTTTGCAATATTAAGAAATCTTCTTAAGGAAATTACAGGCGAAAAATTTCCTTTCGGATATAAATCCCCTACCGATATGGGCGTAAATATGGCAGCTTTTGGCATAATAAACGATAAGCTATGCAGGGAAGCCTCAAGACAGGAAATAATCAGGCGCTATTTCCGTTACCTTAGGGAAAAGATAGAAGGTAAAGAAACGCAAAAGACTATGGACAGAATAATAGAAATTATGCAAAAAAGTAAATTAAAGCCCGAACAAAGAAAAGTAGTTGTTTTCGCAAGACAAGCGGCCAAGGATGCTCCAAAAACAGGTAAAGGTTTTAACAAGGTCTTTAGCGGTGCCGCCATTGAACTTAAAGATGGCCGAGTGGTTACTGGGAAAAATTCGGCAACTTTGCATGCAGAGTCGGCGGCAATTCTTAACGCCCTAAAAGTTCTAAATAGTATTCCGGATAATATAGATCTTATAAGTACCAATTTTTTAAAAGAAATCTCACATATGAAGGGAAATCTGGAGAATTACCCAAGTTTAACAGTTAACGAAACCTTAATTGCTTTAGCTGCAAGTTCCGCCGTAAATCCTTCTGCTAAAGATGCTTTGGAAAAAATAAAGGAAATTAAAGGCTGCGAGATGCACGTTACTACCCTACCTTCTGCAGGGGACGAAATAGGCATTAGAATTCTTGATATCAATTTGACAACCGACGCATTAATACCTTCCTTACGGCTTTTCAGAAAATAAGGTGTGAATTTGTTCATTCTGATGTAAAATATGAATACTTGCCGAGATGGCGGAATGGTAGACGCGCCGGCCTTAAGAGCCTGTATCGCATTAGCGATGTGGAGGTTCGACTCCTCTTCTCGGCACATAACTTTTTATAGTCATACTTTGTTAGTTAGAGGTTGTGCGTATTTTTTTAGCCTAAATGATTGCTTTCTATTTGACTAAATATATAAAAGTGTATAGAATGGGTACAATATAAGCGTATGAGCGAATCTTGCAGTCATTGTGATGTGTGGGGTTATTGTTTTCATCCAAAAGTTCAAGCGGCCATAACCGAATCTAATCTTGAAGGGGGGTATCGGAAGCTTGGTAGATTATTAAGCGAAGGTATGAAATTCAATTATTACCCGGGTGATTTAGACACTAAATTGTCCAAAGCCGTGCAGTGTGACAAAGATACACAGTGTAGTGGAAGAACTCAAAACTTGCCAGAATTATCCCTTTAGATAAACAACCGCAAAAATTTCCATTGGGTACGAAATATTAAGGTTTCAAATAGTTGAACTTTACTCTGTAGTTATAGAGTTCTTCAAGTTGTTTAGCTAGCACTACAGCCTCGTCTGATGTATCATTGAAGTATCTGAGTAGGTTCGAGTGTAGTACCGTACTCGGCACAAGTTATTTAGTTAAAACCTTTTTGTAAATTTCCATACCGGAAAGGTTGTTTTTATTTATGTCAGATTCCTCTCTTTCGTGTTTGAGTTTTAATATCTCTTTTCTTTGATTCTCAGTTAGATTTATCATTAACGTTTCTAAATCGTTTTGAGGACGTTCATTTTTATTTAAAAACCAAATTTCTATTTCCCACTTAACATCATCTACTTCAATTTTTAAAACTATTATATATCCGTGAGGTCTATTGATTCTTGAAAATTTAACGAAATCACCATATTCGTATCTAGAAAAAGATTCAGTCTGAATAAGCTCAGTTAAGGCATTAACAGAGGAAAGTCGAGGTTTGTCTGTCTCCACTATTATGTCAAGGTCGGGGCCATACATTAGATCGTATTTATAGCTACCTATTATTTCAGGATCTCCAAATTTAGAAAGAATGTTGGTCAAATTGCTTGACTTTAAAATTTTATCGGCAATCTGCTTTGTGTGTTTAGATTTTTTGATTATTTCGTCTAGTTCCATAACTGATTATAATCCTTCTAATTAGAATAGTTAAATTGATTGGTTTTAACATAGGTATATAGGTATTAAGAGCTGTAAGTTGGGCAACTAGAGTTTCACATTCATCTGATGTATCATTCAAGTAGGAGTCGAGGAAGATAAAAGTGTTCGACTTCGATAACGTTCTCAGCACTTAATATAACGTTATAAACGGAGTGTGGCTCAGTTGGTAGAGCGCCGCGTTTGGGACGCGGAGGCCCCCGGTTCGAGTCCGGGCACTCCGACAAGTTTTAAATTTCTTTCTTACTTCTAATAAATTTCTTCTAATGATTTACAAGATTTCGTGTAGAATTATTTTATGTCTAAAAAATTGTTAGCCTTTTTATATAATGTCAGACACAACTACCCCGATCCTAACGACCCTCAAACCTTTTTGGAAGCAGATTTTGATGATCCTGAAACAATAGAGTATTTTATAAAACATTTAAAATCCTGCGGTTATAATGTACTTCCCATTGAGGCTGATCTTAAATCGAAAGAAGTTTTAGAGAAAAACAAAACAGATATTTTTTTGGCTTTTAATTATTCTGAAATTGTCTTAGGAGAAGAAAAACATATTCAGATTACAAGATATCTTGAGGAACTTCAAATACCTTTTACCGGAGCCTGCGATGAAGCCCAGATGACAATCAGAAACAAGATTAAAGCGAAAAAGGTAATGTCTGAACACGGTATCCCAGTTCTTAATGATCAGGTTTTTAAGACAGGAAAAGAGATATTAAATAAAGACCTTAATTTTCCCCTTCTTGTCAAACCTTCCTGTCAGGGATCCTCTGCAGGAATTACTAATAAAAGCGTTGTAGAAAGCCTTGATGAACTATATTTCCAGGTTGGGGAAATACTGCAAAGATTTGGGGATGATGTTTTAGTTGAACCCTTTTTAGACGGTCGTGAGTTCTCTATTCCTATTATTGGCAATAATCCTGATATTCTTCCGATCATTGAACCTGATTTTAGCAACCTACCTCAAGGATTTAAAAAGCTTGATTCATACGAAGTAAAGTGGATTTTTGAGGAAGAGGAAGGAGGAAAGGGTCATTTAATGTGTCCTGCAAATATTGATAATCATTTGAAAAACAAACTTGAGAAAATAGTACTTGATGTTTGGAGGGTTTTAAATATTAAAGACTTTTGTAGAATTGATCTTCGCTGCGATAGAAACACTAATCCGTATGTTTTGGAGATTAACTCCCCTGCAGGCCTTATTCCCCCGGAAGTTTCCTTAACAAGTTATCTTCCGTTATCTGCAAGGGTTATGGGTTTAAGTTTTGAGGATTTACTTAGAAAGATAATTGATTCAGCTTTGGAAAGATACAAAATTTTGGTATAATAGCTTAGTTTTGCGGGTATGGTTCAGTGGTAGAACAACAGATTTCCAATCTGTTGATGCGGGTTCGATTCCCGCTACCCGCTCCAAAGTCCTAAATTTTGTGGCGGCACGAAGTGCCGACCATGGAATTAGGGCATCTCCTTGGGCAATTTTCTCGGAAAGAATAAGGTTCGAGCCGAAGATTTTTTGCGCCAACACCTTTTTTGCTTCTAGGTCTTTACCACTTGCGATATTAGCCGCATCAGCGGCTTCAATTATCCAGTTCTTCATGGGTTCGAGCCAAGCATTGTGCGTTTGTTGGATTCGAGCAATTTGTTCTTCCAGCGTCTTCTTAGAAGATAAAAGATTTTCCTTTTTAACAAGGTAAGACTCGCGGTCAATATCTTGATCTAAATAGGAATCAAGAAGACGCTGAAGTTTGCTGTTAATTGCTCGAATTTCTTCTCGTTTCTCCCCAACAAACGCACCGCAGGAATGGGCAAGTTCAATTTTTTCTCCATCAAGTTTTTTTAACATTTCATTTACCCAGTCCTGCCGCAAAGAAACTTTTAAAATCATTTTTGATAATTGGCTGTCCAGCTCCTCCTGCCTTGTGTATGGTTGACTGCATAAAACAGTTTTAGACTTTTTCGTACAGCGATAATAGGTATAGGTGGCGTGATGATCGGTATGTTTATAATATTTTAATTTTTGTTCTGCGGTAATCATCATGCCACATTCACCACAACGAAAAAGTCCTAAAAACGGCTTGGGAACACGAGGCTTTGACCAGGGCTTTGATCTTTTATTTAAGACGAGCTGGACAGCATCAAAAAGTTTCTTGGCGATGATTGGCTCTTGAACCCCTTCGTGGATCTCGCCGAGGAAATGAAAATGGCCATAGTAAAACGGATTACTTAAAATCCGTTTACTTACCCGATCAATTTTCCAACACTTACCCGTTTTGCTAATCAGGCCATTTTCCGCCAAAAAGTCAGCAATATCCAAAATCCGGTAATTGCCGGTAGCAAACATTTCAAAAGCTTTTTTAACAATGGGAGCCTTTCGTTTATCAACGACAATGGTTTTGGTACGCGAGTCGTTAATATAACCAACCGGAGCAACCCCAGGCATTTCTCCTCGTCTGACTTTTTGGCGTAGTCCTCTTTTAGTATTTTCCGAAAGCGAGTCCACGAAGTATTTACTTTGCCCAAACGCAATCGTTAACATAAATTTTCCTTGTGGTGTGGCATCAAACCAAAATTGGGGAAACTTGAGGAACTTTATTTTTCCGGTGTCGATCATGTAAATAATTCGGCCACCATCCACACTATTGCGCGCAAGTCTGTCTGGGTGCCAAGCCAAAATTCCCGAGGCTTCTTCTTTTTCAATTCGCTCTATCATTGAATTGAAAATAGGCCGACCAGGAATTTTGGCTGATTGTTTCTCGATAAGCTCCTCAATAACTACTAAACCCTCACGCTTGGCAAATTCTCGAAGTTCAACAAGTTGCGCCTCGATAGACAAGACTTGCTTATCCTCAACATCAGTTGACTTGCGCGCATACAAAAAGAATTTTTGCGAATTACTATTGTACATATCTAGTATTGTAATATTTCAAATGGCCGCCCTGGTTGTACACAAATCTGTTAGGATCTGTCCAAGACGGCCATTAAAAATCCCAACAGAGATTATTTGTGTACAACTTCAATATACAAAATTAACAGTGACCATTCAATATGGCAAAAATCTTTTTGTGCGTTTGGGCAAAGTCCCTGCGATATGCGGGAAATAATATCGCAAAGGGTGTTTTTCTTAAAAAGGTGTTGGCAAAAATAAAAATCTTTCGGCCTTTCTTTTCTTTCCGAGAAAATTGCCCGAGGAGATGCCCTAATTCCATGGTCGGCACTTCGTGCCGCCACAAAATTTAGGACTTTGGAGTATATCTACAAAACCGCTCGAACTCATTTTACCAAAAATTACTGAAAATTGTTAGCTCCGGCAATGACGGCAAGGAAAAGGGGTTAAAGGGGAAAAGGAATT
>Ga0180007_10005076_pt1 | contig 13560 bp, 10 predicted proteins | sample MM_PC_MetaG_FD_121122 | JGI IMG/M metagenome (GOLD analysis project Ga0180007, IMG submission 121122) | Groundwater microbial communities from the Aspo Hard Rock Laboratory (HRL) deep subsurface site, Sweden - MM_PC_MetaG | ecosystem: Environmental > Aquatic > Deep subsurface > Groundwater... | reverse complement strand
ATAGGCATACTGGTTTTGTTCGGGCTGGGTATAATTTAAGGCTACAAATTCAAATTCAAAGGAATTGTTTCTCCAATCCAGATTTACCTGTTCGATCAGTTCAGTGCAGCAGCCTGCGGACGGGGAGTGCCCCGGATGTTTAAAGGCGGTTACGGCAATGGGGGGAACGATGGGGTTATTTGTGATCTGTTCAGGATAAAAACAATTCACCCCGTTGAGGCCGGCAAACCACATCTGGCCGGTTCTTGTTTTATGGGCACTGGTGGAATAGGGGCTGAAGGCATTTCCCTGGAGACCGTCCTGCTTTGTAAAAACCCGCAGCACCTGTTTTTGGTTTATATCAAATTTGATGATGCCAGCATCAGAGCCCAGCCAGAGATTCTGGTGACCATCCTCCAGGATGGACCGGATGGACTTGGTTTGAAATCCGTGGGTTTTCCCGAAGTGCTCAAATTTGCCCGTGGCCTTGTTAAATCGATTCAAACCGCCGTCGCCTGTAGATACCCAGAAATTTTTCAAACTGTCAATATAACAGTCTGTGACGGTATTCCCGCTTATGGAATAGGGATCTGACGGATCTTTTCTGTGGTGGACAAAGATATTTTTTCCCCTGACAAACCGGTCAAGTCCGCCGCCCTGGGTGGGGACCCAGAGGGTGCCCTCATTGTCCTGGAAAAGGCTTAACACCACATTGTTGCTCAGGCTGGTTTCATCCCCGGGCTTGTTTTTAAATTGTACAAAGCTGCCTGTTTTTTTGCTGAACCGAAAGAGTCCGTCTGTTTCCGTGCCAAACCAGAGGGTATCCGTATCCAGCCTGTCTTGTATCATTCCCCTGGCAACCCCGGTGGTGACGGGATTTTGATACCGGTTTTTAAAGGTGCCGGTTTCAGGATCAAATATCCCGTGGACACCATCATTCATGGATATCCAGAGATTTTTTGAGCTGTCCTCCAGTACGGAAAAAACATAGTCATCGGAAATGGAGTTCAAAACCCCGGGTTTTTTTTTATAGGCCCGGAATTTACCGGTCTTGGGGTCAAATCTATTGAGTCCGCCCAGTTGGGTGCCCAGCCATATATTGCCCTTATGGTCCTCGACAATGGTGGGAACAATATTGGAGTTCAGACTGTATGGGTCGTCGGAACGGTGCTGATGCAGATCAAAGGGTTTCATGTTCGGGTCATATTTATCAATGGCCCCGGTATTTTCAACCACCCATAAAATGCCGGCTCGGTCTTCGTAACACCCCATGATAATGTTTCCGGAGATGCTGGAAGGATCTTCGGATGAATGTTTGAAAACAGCAAATTTTTCTGTTTTTGGGTCAAACATTTCAAGGCCGGCTGCAACCGCATAGGACCTGCCGAGCCATAGGCGATTGTTCCGGTCGATTGTAATGGAATAGACTTCGTTGTGAACAATGCTTTGTGGGTCTTGGGGATCATGCTGGAAACGCACAAAGCGGCCTGTGGTTCGGTCCAGCTTGTTTAATCCGCCTGCGGCGGTTCCAACCCACAGAATGCCATCCTTTCCTTCCTGGGCGGCATAGACTCTTCCGGCGCCGATAGTGCCGGGTTTTTCCGGATCATGCTGGTAACGGGTAAATGTTTTTGTGCCGGGATCATAGGAATCCAAACCTGCATCGGTACCGATCCAGATCAGGCCGTCTTTGCCTGCCATAAGGGTCCAGACCGAGTCATGGCCCAGGCTGTTTGCATCTGCCGGATTGTGCCGAAAGCTTTGAAATCGGTTTGTCTTTTTGTCAAAACGGTTGATACCGGCCTGGGTCCCGAGCCACATTGCCCCCTCCCGGTCCTGGGCAATGGTTTTGGGTGCCCAGTTAAAATGGTCTGAATTCAGGCTGTTTGCATCCCCTGGATCATGTTTATAATAGGCAAAAGAATCGCTTTTTTTATCAAAGACATTCAGGCCGCCGGAAGTTCCTATCCACAAAAGACCTTCGTCATCCTCGAATATTCCCGGTGCGATGGAAGAGGACAAAAGGCCGCTGCCGGCCTTGTAAACCTTGGTTTCATATCCGTTATACCGGATGATCCCGTTGGTACAGCCCACCCAGAGAAACCCGTCTCTGTCCTGGATCACGGAATTGTTATATGCGCCTGTATTTATCGGATGCTGGAATTTCACCTGGTCCATGGCGTGGACAGGAGACCCAAGAAGCCCTATCAGTCCGAGGCACCCGGCAAAATATTTTATGAAAGAGTTCAGCAATAGCGCTTTTTTCCTGGTGATTTTATCATCTTCATTCTGGAAATTGCGCACCTGCCATAGTTCCGGGCAACCCGTCTTTATGAAAAATCCTGGCCCTGATATGTTTTCCGGCAAGAACGGACCAGGGTATGGCGTGTGTATATTCTGCCGAATTTTTGTCCGGCTCGGACCCGTCAAGCGTATATCGTATCACCCCTTCTTCAACTGGGCCTGTGAGGATGAGATGGGTACCGCCCTGCTCGCCTTTTTTTTTTTGCATATCAAAGACGACCCGGGCGCCTTGCAATTGTTCAATGGGGATATAGTGTCCGTCATAGGCACCCCCAAAGGCGTCGATGGTGGCCTTGATTTCCCTTTTGAAATTGTTGATTAAATCCGGCCGCCGCAAGGTGGGCTCTGGAATCCCCACGATTTCAATTTCATGGCTTCTGAAAAAATCAGGATCGCCATAGGTCTGTGTAAAGGCTTCATTGGTAAAAGAGTAGCCGCCCCGATATTGGGCGGCGGTCAACAGATAGCAGATGGCATCCGGTCCGATGGCCAAAGGGCCCAGTTGAACGGGGGTTGGTACGCACCGGACCAGGACCCACAACAGAGAATAGGCGATCATATTTTCATTGGAATAATAGACCCTTGCGCCCAGACAGCTTTGGGGGTCTGAACTCATAAAATCGGCCACCCCGTAATCCTGGCTCTTGGTGACCTGTTTGGCCGTGACAAGCCGGCCTTTGAACAACCGATAGGGTGAATATTGTGATCCCAGTCGATTTTGGACCGCCTGGAAAATTGCAGTCTCAAAATCGGGTTTTCGCATACAGGCTCCCAAATGCCTTGCATAGTCAAAGGTGTTGGGCAGTAAAAGGTTCTGATCATAATACTTTTTTAACTCGCTCCCTGTCATGGGATAGGTCGCAAACCCGGCCACGCCCTTTAATTCCGGATGGGATTTCATTGCCTGGATGATATCCGTTTCAACGGCCATGGCATCCACGGCAGAAGGCGGGTATTCTTTTTGCAGGATAGGGTCACCTTTGTCATTGAGCATGTTCAGGCAACGGCAGGGCACATTGTTCTGGAACAATCCCATGTCCATCTCTGAAGTGGCCCTGTCTGTCTGGGTATCGGCAATAAGAAAGGATTCTGTCAGGCCAGCGACAATGGCTGGTACAATCCCGTTTATGGCACCCACTTCACCGGGAAGCACCCCCGTGGCTTTGCCCGGCCCGGGGTTTATTAATCCTTCATAGGACCTTAAGGCCGACTTGAAATCTCGTTTTACCTCAATGGCCGAAGGCGCAAAAACCTCTGCTGCACATGCAATCTGCATATCATCGGAAACAAGGGGAGAGGAGATCACATTGACCGATGACACCCTGCTGTCATCTAGAAAGGCGTGTGCCACATCCTTGGGGCCCCCGCCGCCTGTGGCAAGGAAGGTTGCCCCTTCAATGAAATCGTAAAGATCGGTATATGAATAAAGGATGCTCTGATCATTTGACTGGACGGGCATGGTCTTCTCCTGTTTCAGAAAGTAAAAATTGCCTGTTAGATCATGGGGATCCTGTGACTGGCACTGGGAGTTTCCTCGATTTCCACCTTGAGATGTGTCGAACCGGATACCCATTATTAAATATCAATATCCGGTCTTGTTGTAAAGGTGAATTCAATCATATCGTCGGCATCCTTGCCGGTCTATTCACCTGTTTCGAGCCAGCGGGCGCATTCAGCTCCCAGTTTGGCTTCAGCCGTTTTAAGATATCTGTGGTTGTCTTCATGGGTGAGCGTATCCTTCCACCTGCCGTTGGTTCCCTTGTGTATAAAGGTTTTGGCGCCATGGGTCCAGAAGGCTCCTTCAATTGGCACAATTTTATTACCATTGTCCCGCATGTATTCCATGGAACTATGGGCCAGGATCAAGGGCCAGGTGTCTTTATCAATAGGGATATCGAGAAACCCTGCAATACGCCTGATTTCTCCCGGTGTGTCCTGCTTCAGGCGGGCATAGTGAAGCAAAAGGACATTGGGAAGGTTTCGGATATTCCACCAGGAGTAGATATTTTCCCAGAAAGGCCAGTAGGGGTGGCCGTCCCTGTCCAGCCAGTCCAGAAAATACTGCCTCGCGGAATCCGCCGGTTTTCCAAGGGGCGGGCCAATTCGGCCGGGGGTATCATTGACGGCTTCATAATAGTAGTCACTTGCATTTGTGTGATGGTTGTACAGGCTCCAGACAATATCCCGGCCATCCCGGGCGATGTAGATGTATTTTGCCATGGGCGAAAAAACCAGGGCATCCACCGGCAGATGGGTTTTCATGAAGCGCCTGTGGGATTGGGCTTTTATTGCCGCCAGTTTTATCTTTTTTCCCGGAATGCGAAGATCGATCCAGGGAGACATCTGTGCAACGGGAAGGCCTGTTGCTCCCTTCCAGATCAATTGGGAAACAATCTGCTGCACCCAGGTTGTACCGGATTTGATGTGTGTCCCGATAATGATGTCATCGGGCCTGAATTCAAAGCCGTTCCAAAATGTGGAATCCATATGATGATTGTGAATCTCTCTGGTTTTTTGGGGCCAGGCAATTCCTGGAGTTACCATACGATCCTCCTTGCTGTAAAATAGAGGTTAGATTGCTTCACAGTTTTTTTCCGACGACAATGTCAGGATTCCTGCCGAATACATGCGGGTGGATGAAGAAAGCGATGAAGCCATGCTGGACATTACCCTGTCCACAGCCAATGCCGCCATCGGCGCCATGTTTGCGGACCTGTCTCGGGCAGCCCATGAAGAGGCCCCGGACTGTGCAAAAAAACGGGTCCAGGGCGGAAAAGTTTTGTTTGATCATCAACATGTCATCGGCATCGCCTGTTTACGGCACACCGGACAAATGATCGGCAATGGTGTTTAAAGGCCCTTGGAACCCCCGGGAAAATATCCGATTGTGTGACGCAATCGGGTCTGAATCATAAAAAGCAGATGTTGTCGCTGATCTGTTCCGGGTTCCCCGTGATTCTCCATAGGCCCTGTTGGGGGGTATGGGGGGTAAGGGTATAAAAGGAATCCGGATGATATCGGTTATACAAATAGGGAAATATAGGGGTTTGCTCGATTTTTGCCAGGTTCAGGGCCTGGGCCACGGCGGAGCACGCCAGGGCTGCTGTGCCGCAGGACAAGGTTTCCTTGTTGATGGCCCGTTCAAAGCACCGGTACTCGATGCAGGGCAGGCCGGACCCGGGGGCCTGGGACATATGCACGAAAGTAAGGTTCAATCCCTTGGGGAAGAGATGCCCAAAGTTATTCTGGATTCTCATGCCCATGGCATGGATGAGCCGGTCGCCCAAAGAAGCGCGTCTGTTTTCGGAAGGGTCTTGGAAAACAAGGTTTGTCAGGCCGTGTTGATCTTTCATCTGGTCCGTGAAGACAACCAGATGGGGCTCTCCTGAGAAAACAAGGTATCCGGACAAACAGATTCTGGAATTGACGATGTCCAGACCGGCAATGTCGTCCTGGCGGAAATTGAGTTCAAGGGGGGTGATTTTATCGATTCCCGGGAGAAAGGGCAGAATCACGCCCGGGTCTGCCAGACATTTGTCTGCCCGGGAGGTGTGCAATCCTTCCACAAAGGCACCTTTATGGTCATCCACCCCCAGGCAGAGCACCTGGGGGGTTCTGGCATTGGTTGCAGCCAGCACAGAGACTCTGGGTTTATCCAAAAGCCGGGACAGATAGAGTCCGGTGACCAGGAGGCCGTTGAGACACAATAGGGATTCCGAACCATCGGGTTCAAAATGCCGGAAGATACAATCGATATTGTCAGGGGTGTGCCCGGAATCGTTTTTCTCTGCTTTCAAAACCTTTGGGGCTGAGAGGACCACCAGACCGTCTGCACCAATGCCGGTGTCCGAGTTTAGAATCCGTATGGAATAGTCTTTTTTTTCCGATTCAGCCACCATGATGTTTTGGGTTTCATCCAGTATGATGAAAGAATTTCCAAAATTGTGATATTTTCCGCAGGTTGTATTTTGCATCGCTTTCTATTCTTCTTTGCTTCTATTTTCAATTGAATAAATTCTTTTTCTTATGACCAGAAGTACGGCATCTTTTTCCGTAATCCCCAGGTCTTGTGCTAGGGTCGATTTTTTGTTGTTTTCATTCCATTTCAGGAAATTAAAATAGGTATTAACTTCCTTTCTGACAAGGTGGACCGTTAAATTATTTATCACGTCATCCAGTCGTCTTTGATTTTCTTTTACATGGCTTGCATAAATTCTTTTAAAGCATTTGAGAGTAAAATCAAGGTCTTTCTGGGGAAGGGGGATGGTTTTTCTCGTGTGTGCAACGGTTTCAACCCGTGGGAAAAACTCGTATGCATTTTGGATGTCCGCATCTTGTGTTTTGATCCAGGAATACAGAGAAGCCAGCTGGACGCAGGTGGTCATGAGGATATCCGGTGACAGAAGGTGTAATATTTTTTCCGAGAAAATTCTGCCCAGACCATGGGTCTGGAATCCGGGGGCAACGGCCCGTATGTGGATGTAAATCAGGGAGGTCTCCTTTTCCTCTATCTGAAAAACACCATGGTCAAAGGCACACAGTGCAATCAGTTGCTCTTGTTCATTGCGTACAAAAATTGCCTGGCGGAGGGTGTTGCCTTTGGGGATATAAAAAAAATGCCGTACCATGTATTCCCAGTCATGTTTGTCCGCAAAGAGGGTCGGGAAAAAAAAGGTCAGGTCCTGTTCAAGGGCTTTTTGTTTTTCCCGGGGAAAGGCTGCGATCTGTTCGGTTGTCATTGATTCAAAGAACAGTCTTTTGGGGTCCTGTGCCGGAAGGGGTAAAAGCTGGTGAAAACTTTTCAGTGGTGTTGGAACGCTGAGGGTCATTTAAAGAGGGATATCCTTGTTTGAAAAATGGGTCAGCAAAAGAAAACCAATGCTCAGGAACAGAAAAAATCCGCCCAGGCGCACGACGCCTTGGGTGGTGCTCCCGGAAACGGTAGCCCAGACAAAGGCCATGGGCCCCAATGCCTGGCCCAGTCTTGCCAGAAAGAAAATCAGGCTGGTGGCACGGCCTTCTCCAAATTGTTTGCTGATGGTAAGGTTCAGGGCATAGGCATTTCTCAGGGCATTGAAACTGGCGCCAAGCCCCAAAAAAAGAATGCTGATCACCACGGCCCTATAGCCGGAGGTGAAAAAAAAGGTTAAAAGGGTCATGCTGCACAGGATGCCGCCCGTGGTGATAGCGGCAATGCTGTGTTTCAGGGCATTGATTCTTCGGGTGATAAAGGGGGCAAGGTAAATCAGGCAGATGCCGTAGAGCATGAAAATTCTGCCGATGTCAGATTGGGAAATATTGTTTTTCTGGAGATAAATGGGTACAAAATAGTTGAGAAATCCCACAATGAGAACAGAAGCCGGAACAATATTCAGGAAAATCAGGCAAGCGATTTTTTTGTTGCCCAGAAATGCCGTTAAAGAAACCGGTTTTTCCTGGGTTTTGGAAAGAGCTGTTTTCCTGGAGTTTGGCAAATGGGATTTCAGAAAAAAGAAGACCCAGACAAACAGACAGATTAAAATACCAGACCCAACGAGAAACACCTGGGCAAATCCGATCTGTTCTGCCAGCATGCCGCCGGTGACAATCCCGCAAAGACTGCCGGCAATACATCCGGCATAATACTCGGACAGGCCCTGGGCTTTGTGTTCAGGAGGGGAATTGGTGGTCACAAAGTTCTGGCCCGCAATATAGGAGAGTCCGTATCCAAATCCGGCAATGGCAAGGGCGATAATAAAAAGGACCGGGGCGTTTGAGATGCCGGCGGCCAGAAATCCCAGTGCGGAGAAAATCACCCCGATTAAAAAGGGCTGCTGCCAGCCTTTCCGGTCACACCAGGCCCCGACAATGAGAATGGAAATGGCGGAGAAAATCATTTGCACGGTGATGGGCAGGCCCAGGGAGATGTCCCGGAAGAGAAAAAAACCGGAGGCATTGGAATTGAGATTTTTCATATACAAAGGGACAAAGGAGACAACAATATCGATGGCAAAAAAATAGACAAAGGCAATGGGCCGGATGATCCGGGTGGATATATGGGATTTCCCTGACGGGGTGTGCTGTTTTTTCCGGAACCCGATAAAAAACAGAATCATTATTTCCACACAAAAAAAGATGGAAATCACGATGGTGGTGGCGCTGTCCAGAAAGATTTTTCTCAAAAAAATGGTGAGGACGGTTTCGGAGATAAGCAGGGAAATCGCCCCTATCCTTTGATCCTTGTCCATTAAGGGCTTTGTTCTGACGTATTGGGGGGATTTGGTGACATCAAGTTTCCGCATGCCGGGTGATCGATAATTTGTGCCGGATGTCTGGTCGGCATGGTACAGCACCTGGCCTTGGGGGTCTGTGATCATGATATCGCTAAATTCGGGGATATCCTTGATCATGTTGTGGATGGATCGTTCGGCCTGGTTCATCTGTTTCAGGTCGATCCCTTTTTTCACCAGGCCCTCCAGCTGATTTTTCATGAACTGGTTGATGACGTCCGCCTTGTCCTGGTTAAGGGTCAGGTAATGACGGCTGAAGTTGTGAATTTGTGAGGCGGAAAAAAGTATCTGGCACAGGACAATGATGCCGAAAATGCAATGGGAAAAGCCTTTGGTTTTGAGAAGGGTGGAAAGGGAATCCGCCTGGTTCCGGGCATGGCGCAAGCCCAGATAAAAAGTGAAAAAAAGCAGGACAAAAGAGAGCATCAGCACCCAGCACCAAGTGAAAAGGCTCTTTTTGATGATAAGGCCCAGATAGTCCAGAATCAATTTTTCAGGAAAAGAAATGACCTGAATTGCGGCCAGGGATTTGTCCCAGTTGTTGATGGGAAAGACGATAAAATAATGATGATCTTTGGTGAAAAAATTTTTTGAATCCCTTGAAAAGACCGGGGTATGGGTCAGGGACCCACGGGTGTCCAGGACAATTTCCAGGGATTGACCGGTTTTTTCGGTGGTGTATAAAATTTTTCCCTGGGGGGTGGTAATGAGCAGCTGTACATCGGACCGGGCAGGCTGGATTGAATTTACATGGTTCAGGTAGGTGAGATTGCTTTCCATCAATGCGTCCATACCAAAGAAATTGTCGATTTTTTTCCCAAAACTCAAAGAGAGTTCTATTTTTTTTTTTAGAACGCCTCCGATGACATTGTATTGGGAAATGATGGAATTGACATAAATGGTTTTAAAGGCAAGGGTGCTTAAAAAGGTATTGAACCCCGTGGCAATGACGATGAGCAGCATGAAAGCAAGGATATATCCTTTGCTATCCTGCCAGGCAAGCTTATTTTCTTCCGGGTACCTAATCGGTCGTTCTGTCCGAAGCCAGCACCAGTATAAGCCCGATGGCCGGAGTGAGCAGCAATGCTCCGAAAAAGTATCCCCAGAAACCGAATTTTCTGTTGGCGCCAAATATGGCAACAGCCAGGCTTAAGACAACATAGGGTATAAAAAGCGGCATGGTAAGGTTTCCTTTATTCTTTTTGTTTGATGTCGCCATCAGGGTTCCTGTCCACAAAGGGATTCTGGCTTAATCGCTTGTTGAAGGTTTCCATGGCATCCCATATTTTTTTTGCGTCGGTGTATTCTTGATCCTGGGGAACGCTTTCCGAGAGATTTTCACCATTTGGATCAAAAGTGGGCTCTTTTTTGGGTTCAGGCACCAGGGGGGCCTCCTGGAGAGGCGAAGGCTCTTTTGGAGGGACCGGGGCGTCGGGCGTCTGGACCCGGCCCGGACTGCCCTCTGTATTCAGAATAATGGGCAGCCCGTCTTTGCCGCCAATGACAATGATTTTGCTATTGGTGGATGTTGCAATCTCCTTTGTGGCCTGGATTCCCTGCCATTTTAGCAGGGGTTCTGAAAGGCTTTGGGCAATGATTTGCTGGTATTCTCTGATACCCGTGGCTTCGATGATGAGTCTTTCTTTCTCGGCAGTGGTTTTAAGGAGTTTATATTGGTATTCCAGATATTCCTGCTGATGTTTCAGCTTGGTTTCAATGGCCAGGTTGATCATGTCCGGCAATTTGATGAGTTCAATGATCATGTCCGAGTATATGATGGGAAGTCTTCCGGTCTCTTCAATGGTCCCCACCAGGATTTCATCCTGGATAACATGGCGGGCCGTTGTGTACAGCTGTTCGGGCAGATATTTTCCGATCACTTCCCGGACAGATGAAATGGTGGAGGGAATGATCACCTTGTCCCTGTAATCTTCACCCACTTTCTGGTGCAGAAGGGGAACTTCATTCTTTAACAGGTAATACCGGACGGAAACAACCACCTTGATGGTCAAACCGTTCTGGCTCAGTACTTCCACCTCTTGTTTGAGTTTCTGGATTCTGACGTCGTAAACATACATCTTGTTCCAGGGAAGCAGAAAGTGAACCCCTTCCTTAAAACTTTTTTCAATCACCGTCCCTTTGTTGAAAAAACGCCTGAACTTGACACCGGTATGGCCCGGATACACCGTGACGATAATAGAGTCCCACAAATAAAAAACAGCAAACAGGGAAATCAGTCCAAAGACAATAAAAAACTCCAGGTTTCTTTTAAGAAATTTCTTCATATTCAATCCAATGCATGAAAGCCAAAATTTCAATTATTTTTTTTATATATAAAATTATTTTCATCGGGAAAGGCCCCGCCCCGCCAATAATTATCAAGACAAAATTCAATGCACCTGGCTTCGGTTTTAATACAGTCCTGTTCATTGGTCCCCGGCTCTCCATTGCACAAGCTTCCCGCAATGGGGCATTCTCTTATGCACCTTATGAAAAGGCCGCGCATGGGAGCCGATTTGATGGTGTCCCTGGCCAATTGAACAATGATATTTGTATAGGCTCTTTTACAGGTATTGTTTCTTTCACTATAGGCGACCTGGGATGAATAACAGTCTTTTCGGTCTTGTATGATTTTGAAAATCGGGTCCCGGAGTTGCTCGGACACTTCGGTTTTTTTCGCCAGTTCATATTTTTCAAGGGAGGATTCAATGGCCTTTTTATCATAGTTGTCCTGGCGGTGGCCTTTATACTGGTAGCCGTACACAAGTGCACATATGAGCCCTGAAACAAAAAGAATACCAAAGGCTCTTTTTGTTATCCGTACAGGGGGGAGGCGTTTTTCTTTCTTGTCCATGGCTTGTTTTATTTGCTTCCTTTGCTGAATTTGCCATAATCCATTTTAATGACCCTGTCAGCCACATGGAAGAATCGGTCATCATGGCTGACCACAATTATGGTTTTTCCTCTTTTCTGAAGCTCCTTTAAGAGAACCTCATAAAAGTACTTTCTGAATTCCGGGGCCTGGTCAGCGGCCAGTTCATCAAACACATAAATCTGGGAGTCAGACAGGAGGGCCACGATCATTGCAAGCCGCTTTTTTTGTCCGGTGGACAATTTGATATTGGTAAACCCCTTGTCTGTAAAAGCGGTTTTTTCTTCCAATTCCATTTTTTCAAGGTAATACTGGATTTTATCCTGATCAATGACATCAATGCCGTAAAGCTTGTCAAACAAATGAAAATCGGTGAAAATAATGGAAAATAATTCCCGGTAAGCCTGATACCCTTCCGGGTGGAGTAATTCACCGTTTAATCGGATATTGCCCCCTTCTGGATAGTAAAGTCCGGTGAGAATTTTTAAGACAGTGGATTTGCCGCTGCCGTTACCGCCCACAATAAACAGCAGTTCTCCTTTTTTAATGTTCAGATTGATATTGTCCAGGGTAAACAAGGTGTTTTTGTATTGGTCCTTGTAGTGGAAGATGATATTTTCAAGGGATATTTCCCGGAAGCCTTCTGTTTTTATCCGGTCATTATTTTCCGGTCTGAAAGCTGCGTCCAATTGTTGCTCAAGTTGGTAAATTTCAGAAATGGCCAGGTTTGACCTGGTTATCATGGGCATTACCGCAACAATGGTGATGATGGGTCCCATGATGAATAGAATGGAGGTGACCAGCCGGGGGACAAGTTCTACGTAATCCGCACCAAATCGGGGCAGAAGAAACACAATGCCGGCCAGAAGAGAATAAAAGGTGATTTCGGCAAGCACCATGACCGTTACAAATTTCAACTGGGCTTTTACCATCAGGTCTTCGCTTTTCCGGGCAATGATTTCAACATCCGAAAAATAGTCATCACTTCTTTTCTGGTTTATTTTTAGTTCTTTAAACCCCAGGAAAATGCCGTTGATTTTATCAAAAAATTGTTCCTGAACGGTTATGGATTGTTTGAGAAACCCGTGTGCCTCCCTGCTTTTTTTGGCGAAATAGAAAATAGCCAGGGCGATCAGGCCGGCTGAGCCCAGAAACGCCGGCAGGGAGAGCCAGGCAATATAGATGGAGCAAAAAAACAGCATGATTACGGACTGGCAGACGGAAACCGCCATAAGGGCGGTTTCTGAAATGGTATTGACATTGTAGGTCAGTTTTGTATGGATTTCTGCCTGGCCGATATCCTCTATCAGCTTTAAATCTGCCTTTCTTGACTTATCAAGGATGCGAATCCTGACCTTGGCCAGAATCTTTTCTATGATCACCGAGGTGTGCTTTAAGGCATAGGTTTTGCCGATTAAAAAAATCAGAAAAACAATGACAAACAGCATCAGATATTTAAAGTTCAGATCGTCTGAAGAGGCGTTCATGGAGACTGAATTTATGATAAAAAGGATCAGGGCGTTGGCAATGCCGGACAGGGACGACATGACCAGAATAGGCGTCGCAGATACGACCGATTCTTTTTTATACAGCTCAATTAAATTCAATTTGCAAGCTCCTGTGGCGATGGGGGTGAAAATGTCTGCTGTAACCCAAATTCAATACATTTGTAAAAAAGACCATTCCGGTTCATTTGGGGGGGATCTCTCTGTATATTTCATCTGCCGAGCTTAAGATATCCAGACTGGGATAAAAACCAATGGCTTCGGCAGTGGTCAGGTTGATGGCAATTTTTGAGGGATCTTCAAAAATTTGGTTCAATTCTCCCGGCATGGCGCCATTGAGTATCTTTGCCAGGGTTTGGGCATAAAAATTTCCCACATATTTAAATCCGACCTGGGAGATACTTAACAGCAGACCCGCTTTGACTTCATTGGATCCTGCCTGGGAAAAGGTCGGTGTTTTTGTCTGTTTCGCAATGGCAGCCATTATGGGGATTGTGGTAGGATTGACGGCTTTCTGGCTGGTTACGTAGATGGCATCCACTGTTCCTGTAAGCTGTTTAAAACACGCAATCAGGCGTTGTTCATCTTCCGCAAGTGCGGCAGAGGCTTCCAAAAAGCATGTCTGGAGGGT
>Ga0180007_10005075_pt1 | contig 13562 bp, 12 predicted proteins | sample MM_PC_MetaG_FD_121122 | JGI IMG/M metagenome (GOLD analysis project Ga0180007, IMG submission 121122) | Groundwater microbial communities from the Aspo Hard Rock Laboratory (HRL) deep subsurface site, Sweden - MM_PC_MetaG | ecosystem: Environmental > Aquatic > Deep subsurface > Groundwater... | reverse complement strand
AGTCTCCTGGAATTGTATTCCATACATCAGGTTATGAATTGCGGCGGCGGCTTTCCTGCCGCCATTGATTGCTGCCACGGCAGAAGCATATTCACTGATCGGTTCCTGGCTTGAAAGCAGCCCAAGTTCCCGGTTTGAATCAGGTTTTTTCTGCAGTTCATGACCTTCCCAGGTCAATGGTCCGTTATTTTCAATCCGGTCTTCCTGCCCATCCGGATCTTGTTTTTTTACGGGAATAAACACCAGTTCCGGGAATCTCCCGGATCCCATGATCAGCATATCCGCATTAACAACCTGTTGAACACCTGTATCAAGGTCTGTATATTCAATTGCTGTTAACTGGTTTTCTTCACCCATTACCTTTGTGACCCCGGCATGATAAACCATGGTGACGTCGGACGTTGATAATCTGTCACACGCTTGCCGGTCAAGGATAATGTCATCCTTTTGTTTTCTTGAAATGACAATGATCTTCTTTGACCCATTATTGCTTAATAGTTCCACCGCCTCCAGAACTCTGCTGCCACCGCCGGCAATCACTACATTTTCCCCAGATGGGATATGGATATTGGTATCTGATTTGCTTCGTAACAGATCAATTAAAAGGTATGCCCCGGGGAAAATCGTTGCTGCCTGATCAATATCTCCCCTTGCCAGCCTGGAGTCCCAACCTCCCGTGGCGGTAAATACAGCTTGAAACCCTTTTTTGAAAAGTCCGTCAATGGTGAAATCCTCGCCTGCTTTGCTGTTGATTTGGAACGTCACACCCATTTGTCGTATCCCCTCAACATCCCAGTCAACAACATCCATGGATAATCTTTCCCTGGCAATGGCCTTGCGAAGAATACCCCCTAAAGCATCCGTGGCTTCAAAAACCGTTGGTTCATGCCCAAGTCTTGCCGAAAAGAATGCCGTTGACAAGCCTTCGACACCACCACCGATAACTGCGATTGATTTCCCCGTTGCCGGTGCTTTATAGGGCAGTATCCGTTTGTCCTGATTCATCTCATAATCACAGACAAACCGTTTTAAATCATTGATGGCAACGGGTTCATCCTGTAAAAGTCTTCGGCATTTAAATTCGCAGGGTGCCGGGCAAATCCTTGAAATAACGGTTGGGAAAGGATTCCTTTCCTTTATGACCTGAAGAGACCCATGGTAATCCCCTTCTTTGATCAGACGGATATACGCTTTAATATCAATCCCCGTGGGACAGGCCCTCTGGCAGGGGGTAATACACTCTTCCTGGGTATATTCCCGCATAATTCGCCGGGTGACGGATGTCAGCCGGATAATATTCTTAGGGCAGACCTTTTCACAGGCCCCGCATCCTGTGCATTTTTTCTGGTCAACCTTTGGCAAACCATCACTGCCGATGGACAATGCACCAAACATGCACGCTTTCACACAGGTTCCAAGCCCCAGGCATCCGATTCTGCAGACTTTCATCCCCCCGAACAACAAGGAAGCCGCCCTGCAATCTGTCACGCCAAGGTAATTATATTCCATGTCTGCATCTTCTTTGCCATAGAAGCATCCCGGCCCTGCAAATTCAGCTTCTTTATCAGAAACAGACACGCCCATGATCTGAGCAATTGCCATGGCAACATCATCCCCGGCCGCTACACAGGAATTCACATCTTGAACGCCTTTTGCAATCGCTTCCGCATTGGCGTTACATCCGGGATATCCGCACCCGCCACAATTGGCTCCAGGCAGGGCATCATTGATCGCCATAACTTTTGGGTCTTCGTATACATAAAACGCTTTTGAAGCAATCACTAGAACCGTACCAATTACAACACCCAGGCCGCCCATCATTAAAATAGATTGAAACATGTATATATCCTTAATGCTTGCATTTTTTTAAGCTTATTTTAATATTTCATTAATCCAATACTGTATAGCAACTTGGAAAATGAAAAGTCAATAATATCAACAAAATTAATTTTATTTCCAACATTGACAATAATCTTTTGAAAGTGTACAAAATTACTCGTTATCAAGGCAAATTAGTGAAATAGTTATGAAATCATTACCGGGAAAATAAAATATGGAATCCAATATGATAACCATCAACAAACATGAGCTGACCTTTGAGCCTGGTGAGACAATTCTTGAAGTTGCACGGCGCAATAAAATTGACATCCCCACCCTTTGCCATTTAAAAAACACGATTCCAACCACGACATGCAAAATATGCCTGGTTGAGATAGAGGGTGAATCAGACCTGGTTGAATCTTGTGCAACAAAAGCCAGACAAGATATGATCATTCTTACGGAATCTTCAAAAGTGATAACGGCACGGCAGCATAATATCAGCAGACTTCTGGCCTCGGGCAACCATAATTGTGCCATAAGGGATTTTGATACAGATGACTGGACATCATTTCAGCTGGATGTGCTGAAAAGCGACGGCAAAGAGGAGCTTTGTCCGGTCTGGGGCGATTGTGAACTCCAGAATCTTGCCTATCGGTATCAGGTTAAGACCCTTGGCATGCCGTTAAATGGGTGCAAGTATGAAACTGAGCGTGCCAATCCGTTTATTATAAGGGATTTTTCACGATGTATCCTTTGCGGGAGATGTGTAAAAGCATGCAGGGAAATACAGGTAAACAATGCCATTGAGTTTGGATACAGCGGAGAAGATCTTAAAATTGTAGCAAAAAATGATGCTGCACTAAAAGATTCTGACTGTGTTTTCTGCGGTGAATGTATCCAGGTCTGCCCTGTTGGTGCTCTGGTACCGGACAAAGCATACCGGGATGACAGATTTAAGGATACCAAGCGAGTTAGAACCACCTGTTCATTCTGTGGTGTGGGATGCCAGATGGATCTGTTTGTTCAGGATAATAAAATTGTCAAAATTGATGGGGCTGATATTGATCTTCCCCCAAACAATGCAAGCCTTTGTGTCAAAGGCAGGTTTGGATACGAATTTGTTGCATCACGGGATCGTCTGACCAGACCGCTGATTAAAAAGGATGGGAAACAGGTTGAAGCATCATGGGATGAGGCGCTCGATCTTGTGGCAAAAAAATTAACCGCCATTAAAGAAGAATTCGGCCCGGACAGCCAGGGGTTCCTGACCTCTGCCAGGGTTACCAATGAAGATAACTATATTGCCCATAAATTTACCCGGGCAGTCTTAAAAACAAACAATATCGACCATTGCGCCCGACTGTGACACAGCTCCACCGTGGCCGGTCTGGCTGCAGCATTTGGAAGCGGTGCAATGACCAACACCATCGCTGATATAGAAACTTCTGACATGATTCTGGTAACCGGTTCCAACACAACTGAGAACCACCCTGTCCTCTCAAGCTTTGTTAAACGGGCTGTTTTAAAAGGTAAACGACTGTATGTCATTGATCCTCGGAAAGTAACCCTGGCAGACCATGCCGACAGATGGCTGCGGCCTGCACCCGGCACTGACATTGCCTGGGTCAATGGTCTGATGCACATTATCATTAAAGAAAACCTTCACAACAAAACCTTTATCGAAAACAGAACGGAAAATTTTGAAGCGCTCAGAAAAACCGTTGAAAAATATACGCCTGAATATGTGGAAACCATTACAGGGATCAAGGCAGACGATCTTATTGAGGTTGCAAGGCAGTTTGCCAACGCACGTGCAGCCACTATCCTCTACTGTATGGGAATTACCCAGCATACCTGTGGTACGGACAATGTAAAATCCCTTGCAAACCTTTCCCTGCTCTGCGGCCATTTAGGCAAACCAGGTGGCGGCGTAAACCCCTTGAGGGGTCAGAACAATGTTCAGGGTGCCTGTGATATGGGAGGATTGCCAAATGTGTTTACCGCATATCAGCCGGTCAGCAATGATACCGTCAGGAATGCTCTTGAAAAATTATGGAATGTCACGGGAATGTCATCCACGCCGGGATTACCCGTTACTGAGATGATTCAAAAAGCCTATGACAGAGAGATGAAGTCTCTCTATATTATTGGCGAAAATCCCCTGGTCTCTGATCCTGATCTTAACCATGCACGAAAAGCCATTGCAAACCTGGATTTTCTGGTTGTCCAGGATATTTTCGAGACGGAAACGACAAAGATGGCTGATGTGGTTCTACCGGCATTCTGCTTTGCAGAAAAAGAGGGCACTTTCAGTAACACGGAACGGCGGGTTCAACGGGTCAGAAAAGCCGTGGAAGCTCCAGGAGAAGCCCGGCAGGACTGGGAGATTCTTTGTGAAATAGCCAAAAGAATGGGATATGAGATGTCCTATGCGAACAGCCAGGAAATTTTTAAGGAGATTGCATCTGTTACGCCTTCATACAAGGGAATCACCTGGGAAAGAATTGATAAAATCGGCATCCACTGGCCCTGCCCCAATGAAACCCATGAAGGGACACCCATTCTTCATACCACTCAATTTACAAGGGGTAAAGGGCTCTTCCATGCCATTGAGCATCAGCTGCCGGCTGAACAACCGGATCAAGAATATCCCTATATCCTCACAACGGGAAGGGTATTATACCACTACCACACGGGAACCATGACCATGAGAACAGACGGGCTCAATCTGCTTTCTCCTGAATGCTTTGTGGAAATATCTGCCGGAGACGCTCAAAAGCTTGATCTTGGCACGGGTTCCCTGGTGAATGTTGCGTCACGGCGAGGTAAAATCAGTGCAAAACTCAAAGTCTCTTCAAAAGCAGTGGATGGGACCATTTTTATTCCCTTCCATTTTGCAAAAGCTGCAGCCAACGAGCTAACAAACGCAAAGCTGGACCCAACAGCTAAGATACCTGAGTTTAAAGTCTGTGCCATACGAATTGAACGGGCAACAATTTAAAACCGTTTGATATCATTTTGATCAGGCAGAGGTTCTGCACCTTCTGCCTGATCATACAGGCCATAGACAGTTCTACTTAAAAGTCTTTCCTAAGGATCGGATAAATTGAATCGGCCAAATTTGATACCATTTAAATCAACCGCATCATGAAACGCTTTAAAAATCCACTTTACATATTATCAATACTTTCTTTGATATCAAAAAAATATCAACCCAATGCAAATACAAAACATAAAAAAAATCATACTGGGCCCCAGGCAACTGACATTTGGATTTGATCACAATCCCCAGCAAAACCAAGATTTGGTCATCTCCTGGATTATCGAGCAATTTGAAAACCACGGACAGGTAATCCTGAATCAATTTGTTGCCCATGTAAAGGAAGTACATGATTTGCCGGAAATCGACACGCTTCAATATATTTTCTGGTCAGCACAAGAATTGAAAATACATTTCAGGGTTGATGGCAAAAATATTACCCCCTTTGAAACCAGACGAGCTTTACTCCAATCTCCGGAAACACAAGTAGAAATAATTACAAACAAAAATGTAGAGAATTCAATATTTCAAGAGATGACCTTATTTTATCAAAAATTATCCAAGGGGAAAAATCAAACTGATTTTGATGACCAGTATGATTTTTCCCGCTCCTTGCTATCGGATTTGAAAAAATGGGAGACCGATCTTACTTCATTCCACTCCATTGCTCAAAAACCGTTTTTTCCGGGCAGAAAAGAAATCAGTGAACAGTTGCAGACATTAAAAATTTTATTGATCAAACAAGACTCTTATTCCCTGATTTACGCCTGCTATACGAATAAAGAAAAAATCACTGGAATGGCCGATGATATGACAATTATTTCAGAATTTTATACCCGACAGGTTAAATTCTGGGAGTTGTTGATCGAATCCATTGAAGAATTTCGTGTTAACCTAACCGAGATAAAAAAAACTCAAGAAATATTTTGCGGGTTTAACCGATTAACCCAAATTTTAGCCTCGCCATCTCCTTATAATCAGATCAGTGAAGCAGACAGATTATTAAAAATACTTCGACCCCACAATGATTTAATTGTACAAAGAAAAACAGAAGCCCACAGGACAAAGGCGATATCAAAAATAGATTCAATGATTAAAAAACTGGTCAAGCTATTTGATATTTACCGCCCTGACCAGGATCTGCGCAATAAATTTTTATATGCGCTGAGAAGTGCAAAAAAAAAGTTGTCATATACACAAACCATCCAACAGATCGATATATCTTTGTGTAATACAGAAGATATATTTGATGATTTTGTTGAAGAACTTAAAGAAAAATAAACAACCTTTGATAAAATTACAAAAGCTTGAATCTGATTCTTAATACACCTTGATCAAAACCCGTTGGAGTGGACCCCGGTTCAGCAGATGTTCGGCCGTGTGCATTTTGGGATCATTGTTTTTGAACATATTTTTCCTGACCACAGTTTAATGGATTCAATCATTATGACACTTGATACAGCCTTTAAAATCCGGATGGGGACTTGCGGGCCCGTCCGGATTGTCTGGATGATGGCATTCAAGACATTTTGAATCTGCCACTGCAGATTCATGTACATCAGGATATAATTTTATGGACCGTCCATGCAAACCCAGATATGCCATATGCCCGCACCCCAGAAACGACAGGGCCGCTCCTGTTAAAACAATTCCTTTAAACCATTTTTCCATTTTAGTTTCCTATAATTTTGCCATCCATAAGATGAAGGGTTGTATCAGCATATTTGATAATTTCTGTATCATGGGTTGAGACAATAATGGTGGTATTATTTTCCCTGCCAACCTGGCACATCAGTTTTATCAGATTCAACCCTGTCTGAGTATCAAGGCTTGCTGTCGGCTCATCCGCCAGAAGCATTTCAGGGGAATGGGCAATTGCTCTTGCAAAGGCCACTCGCTGGGCCTGGCCACCGGAAAGCTCATGGGGCATGGCCTTGGCCAACAGTTCCAATCCCAGAATTTCAAGCAGTTCTATCACCCGCTTCTCTCTATTTTGTCGTGTATACGCATTTAAAACAAGCGGGAAAACAATATTTTCAAACACCGTGAGATAAGAAAGCAGGTTGCCGGATTGAAAAATAAAACCCAGTTTTTTACGCTGGAACAGGTTTCGTTTTTTTTCAGAAAGACAATTGATATCTATTCCAAAACAATTTATTCGACCCCTGTCCGGGATATCAAGTCCGCCAAGACAATTTAAAAGCGTGGTTTTGCCTGACCCTGACTTTCCGATGATGGTGAGTATTTTTCCTTTTTCAAGTGTGAAGGAAATATCAGATAGCACGATAACATTTCTGGAACCGGAACTGAACGTCTTTGAAATATTAGACACGTCTATCATGTTTATATGCTTCTCAAAATATCTGAGGTTCTTTGCCTTATCACAATAAAAGTGGGCCATATGGCAGCAAAAAGACAAAACGCTAAGGACAGAACCCATGGTAAAAATAGTGAAAATGCTGTCAGTCTTGGAATGATTAGGCCGGATACGACAAAATATTGATTGTGTGATGTATATTTTGAAAGATCTATCCCTGTTTTGCTGGTGATTACAACAGCAAGAAGTCCTGCTAGTGTTCCGGCAAAAGATGCCATAAGATTCATCAGGATGACCTCGGAAAAAATCAGCATAGCTGTTTCTTTCGGTGTCACTCCCATTGCTTTCATAACGCCATATTCCCTGATACTATTGATAATAAATATTGCAAAGGCACAGGCTATTCCGAAAGATACGACCCCAAGGACAAGAACCATGACAAATCCAATGGATATTTGATTCAGTTCAATCAACTGGGTAAGGCCGGGCATGAGTTCTTTCCATGTTTTCATATCAGTGGTTGTTAAGCCTTTTTGGGCATAGGATGCGATAATTGTGCTGATGTCTATACCCGGGTCTAAAAAAACAGCACCCTCCCATTTGGCCGGCAGATCTGAAATTATGGACGCCGGACAAAACGCAATCTTGTTGTCCAGTCGGTCAATGCCTGTTTTAAAGATTCCTGTAACAACAAATGAATATACGGATGCACCTGATTTAAAAAGGACTTTTCCGCCAGGCTGGATATCAAATTGTTTTGCCGTGGTCTCGCTGATCAATATTTCAAATTTATTGTCAACAATATACCGGCCCTTGATTATTTTTTTCCAGAGATGTGTACTTTTTAATTCCTGATCCGGATTAACGGCAATAAGGGTGAGCATCTCATCTTTTGCGTGGTAGTGAAGACTGCCTTGAATCAAAAACCGTTGAAGAACATTTGAAACACCGTCAACGGACAACGTTTCCCGGGTCATGGTTTCAGAAAGATGAAACCCGGTAATATGCCCTGAATAGAGGCCAGTGGAATTGAGTATCATACTGTCGTTTATCCCGACTGCAATGGCACTGATAAAAACCAGTGTTCCCACAGCGGAGAAAATCATCAGCCCCAAAGCAGCCGTTGCCCGTCTGGAACGAACCAGAAACAGCAACGCCGTTTTTATCCAGAAAATCAGGTTCACTGTTGAATTATTCTCTCATGGTTTAAAAAACCGGTTGGCCCCGATCCTTTTGATAAAAAAATCAATAGAATAATCGATCATGAATTTGTGTTCTGTTGCAAAAAGAAGATTTGTCCCTTTTTGAAGCAGACAAATTGCTTTCTGGGTTGCTGTTTTTCTTGCATCAGGAAACATGAAAAGCAGATCCGGGTCGTTATGATCATTGCAACCCTGTTCCAAATACGCTTTCAGAATATTCATCTCCAAAGAATTTTTCCCATGTAAGACAAGTGATACAATATAATTGTGCCGATTCATCTGAGCATCCATTGAAAGATCAACCATATCGTCCAGAATCTGGCAACCCATGCCGATTTGAAATAATCCCTCTTTTATTCCGGCAATAGCGTTTAAATTCCTGATTTCCATTAATTCAGGTAAAACCCATGGCGCTTGAAAAAGAATTCCTGTTTTCAACGGATGGATTTTAGACAGAATCTCTTCGGGTTTCAGCGTATCACCGGCTCCCTGTTCTTCTGATGCTTCCTGAACGCCGCTTTGCAGCAAGGCATGAAGGGATGCCGTACTGGCCTGCAAAATATGCTCAAAGGCAAATTCCCCGTCCTGAACCCCTTTGTGCATAATGGCAACAAGGATACGGTCGGAAACCATAATGTCCAGAATGGAACGAAACTTTATGGCGTTGGCAGGCAGATCCGTATCCAGTGTTTTCTTGTATTCATTGTCAAGAATATTGTCGCAACCTGTAACCATACCCCTTAGACATTGATTCATCGCGGCAAAGAGGACTCTTTTCTGCCTTAAAAACCCGCCCCTGAAATACGAATAGAGAAACAACGCTGAAAAAAAATTATTTTCCAGAGAAAAATAGTCTTCCGAGGGCCTATGCAATTTGATTTTACCATTGTCCAGGATTTTATTTGCCGTATCCCAGTAAAGCGTCAATGCCTCATGCAGTTCATCCTGTAAAAGATCAAAAAAATTTTGAATCGATTTATCATCAAATGCGGAGGTTATGTTGTGGATAGACGTCATAGCTCTTTTTACATGGATTTTTCACTTAAAAACAGGGTGATATATCCCAGATAGGTTTTAATCTGCAAGGGTTTTTCAAAACCGGCCCCTTCCATAACCTTCGGCAGGACCCCCCTGATATTTTCCCCAATCTGCGGCTGAAACAAAATCCATCGGGAAGCATGGGCAATTATTGATCCCATGATCGTTTCCGGTATGTGCATATCTGAAACAACCAACCGTCCACCCGGCTTTAAAACCCTGAACGCCTCGGCAAATGCTTTTTTCTTTAAATCCAGTTGTATGTGATGGAAAAAAAGGGTTGAAACAACAGAATCAAATGATCCATTTTCAAATGGAAGATTTTCTGCAGCTGCCACCTTAAATGAACAGGTATCTGTTTTTCTTTTTTTAATCGCCCCTTCAATCATTTTCCCGGCTGCATCAATTCCTATGGCCATACCATTTTCTCTGGAAGACAGTCGATCGGAAATCAATTTTGTTACGACACCTGTACCGCATCCGATATCAAGGATTCTATGCCATTTTTTGACATCCAGATAATCAACAACCTGATTGTTGATTTTACCCTGTTTGCCAAACATGACCCAGGGCTCCAGAATATCATAGACCGAGGCTGCATAGTCAAGGGTTCTACCCCTTGTGGGGATTGATGAGAACTCCATTATTCTGTCCTTTCGAGTAACGATTGGGTGTGTAAAAAATCGTCTGGCAGGTCTGCGTTAAATTGCATTTTTTTACCAGAATATGGATGCCTGAAAGCAAGTTGCCAGGAATGAAGCATCTGTCTTGGCGCGATACTCTTTTTTTTGCGAAATCTTCTGGGCTGATATAAAGAATCACCTAACAATGGAGAATCAATGGCATAAAAATGCGCCCTTATTTGATGCGTTCTTCCTGTTTTTAAAAGCACCTCAACAAGACAGGCGGTCTTAAATCGTTTTTTCATTTTCCAGCAGGTTATGGCAGGTTTCCCATTTTTATGATTTACGGCCATCATTTTTCTTTTTACGGAATGACGGCCAAGGGGAAGGTTTATTTCTCCCTGATCACCGGGTAGATCTCCGGAAATCAGGGCAAGATATCTTTTCTCCACCCGCCTGTATTTGAATTCCTTTTGCAGAAAATCCAAGGCCGTCTCTGTTTTTGCAACAACCATTAATCCGCTGGTATCTTTGTCCAACCGGTGAACAATACCGGACCGAAATGGATCTTGTCCCACCCCTTTTATTTTGGGGTTATGAAATAATAATGCATTCACAAGGGTTCCGGACAAATTACCAGGAGCCGGATGGACAACAATCCCTGCAGCTTTATTGAGAATAAGGAGATGATCGTCTTCAAAAACAATATCCAGATGAATATTTTCAGGTGGCAATGGCATCTCATCATCTGGATCAGGAATTATTCCGGTGATAAGATCATTGGGTTTCAGCTTAAATCCGGGTTTCTTTTTTTCATTATTCACCAGGATAGCGCTTGTATTTATGAGTTTTGCCGCAAGGCTTCTTGAACAGGATTCGCTAAAAAAAGAGATTACCGTGTCAAGGCGGTTATCTTTTAGATCTTCAGATATCTTAATATTTATTTTCATGAACAAAAACCGACGGATGATTCATTACCCGCCGGTTTTCAAATTTGTTTAATTTAAAATCGTATCAGGTAAACAGATTTTCAATTTCCTGCATCATGGATTTTTCATCAATATCCTTGGCAGTCGACAGTTCCTGGACCAAGAGATTCTGAGCAGTATCAAGAAGCTTACGCTCGCCAAATGAAAGATCTTTTTCAAGCTTTAACTGGAACAGATCCCTGAAAACTTCTGCAACATCATAGATGGACCCGGTTTTAATTTTATCCATATATTCTCTGTATCGTCTATTCCAGGTCTGGTTATCAGCCCCCTGTGCTTTTTCTTTCATAACCTTGTAGACTTCAGCGACCTCTGTTGCCGGAATGACTTCCCTTAATCCGACGGATTCCACATTTGAAGTCGGAATCATAATAACCATGCCATTTTCAACGATTTTCATCATGTAAAAATTCATGGTGTCACCATTTATCTCCTTGCTCTCAATTGATTCAATGCAGCCAACCCCGTGTGCAGGATAAACTGCCAGATCACCTTTGAAAAATTCTTTTTTAGTTGATATAGCACCACCATTTACCTTAGCTCGTTTGAATTTTTCACCCATTTGATCTCCCGTCTTTTATTATGAAAACAATTAACCCATTCTCGGGTAGAAAACCATATTTTAACAATATTGTCAACGAAATAAAATTTTATGGAAATTCTGGAACCTTACGTTTAGAGAATATCTTGATACAAATAGCAGCAATTCCCAATCTAACGTTTTTTACTGATACGGATGTCTGTTATACGATATGGGTAACAAACCTATGGTTTTGTATTAAATACATTCATAGCATGGGTTACGCCTTTTTCAAGGATATCAAGGCCAGCATCTGAAGCCGTATCAATACACCTGTCCAATATTTTTTTTTCATCCGGAGAAAAACCACCCAGGACATGGCCGGTTACATCCCTGCCTGATCCAGGATGACCTACCCCGACTCGAATCCGGGTACAATCGGTTTTACCAAAGGCATCAACAATGGATCGCACGCCATTATGCCCTCCATGCCCCCGGCTCTTAACAATTTTTATGTTTCCGAATTCAAGATCCATATCATCATGGATAATGATAATATCTTGGATATCAACTTTATAATATGACGCAAACTGATAGACTGGAAACCCGCTCCTGTTCATATAGGTCAAAGGCTTCACAAGGAATACGGCCTGACCTTTAATCACCGCTTTTACATATTCAGAATCAAACCGGGCTTTATCAATGGAAAGGTGGGATTTTAAGGCGATTGCTTCAACTACTAAAAAACCTATATTATGGCGGGTATGGGCATAGTTTTTGCCTGGATTGCCCAGACCCGCAATAATTTTATATTTTGAATCCGACATCTACAATGAAATTACTTTTCAAAAGTTTTTCAATCCGCAGACACTGTTTCATCTTCCATAAGGTCTTCATCTTCCTCAACTTTCTTGTCATCTACTGACGGTGCTACAATTGTAATCACTGTAAAATTGACCTCATGGGGAATTTCAATATTTTCACCCAGATCAATATCCTCCACATGGACTGCATCACCCACGTCAAGATCACTGATATCAATCTGGATCGTTTCCGGTGTGTCTGCTGGTTTACAGATGACATCAAGTTCCCGTCTGATAATCTGGAGAAGACCACCATCTTTAACGCCCCTGCTTTCACCTATGGCTTCAACCTGCACACTGATGGTCACCATTGTGTCCATATCAATCTCGTGCAAATCAACATGCAGACAATTCAAACCAAAAGTATCCATCTGCATATTTTTTAGAACGGCAATTTTCCCATTCCCAGAATCGCCCTGGATCTTGAGATTGAAAAAAAGACCCATTGATCCATTATTCCTTATGATTTTAACAAAATCAGGGGCATTAATGGACAGCATTTCCGGATCTTTCCCTGCTCCGTAAACAATAGCAGGGATCTCATTATTTTTTCTTAATTTTCGGGCAGCGCCTTTCCCGGTTTGTTCTCTTTTTTTTGCACTTAATTCAATTAATTCCAAAGTTTTTTCCTCCGTAACTGCATGCATGCATGCTTAAAGACTAATATATCAATTATTTCATACGAATAAAGAATTTACAGAATCACCTCTGTAACTACGCATAATCGCTTCACCAACCAGTTTGGCAATAGATAGCGTCTCAATCTTGTCGCATTGTTTTGCTTCTTCTGACAGAGGGATGGTATCTGTTACAACAACCGAACATAGAGCAGATTGGCTGATTCGATCAATGGCCGGCCCTGAAAGCACAGGATGTGTGCAATACGCATGAACCGCTTTTGCACCATTTTCCATGATAACACTTGCAGCCTCTGTCAATGTTCCTGCTGTATCAACCATATCATCAAGGATAATCGCTATTTTCCCTTCAACATCCCCAATAATCGCCATGGCTTTTGCCTGGTTTGGCGCACTCCTTCTTTTGTCAATAATGGCAAGACCGGCATTCAGTCGTTTGGCATATGCCCTTGCCCTTTCAACACCGCCGGCATCAGGTGATACCACAATCAGATTTTCAGGATAACGGGTT
>Ga0180007_10005074_pt1 | contig 13563 bp, 10 predicted proteins | sample MM_PC_MetaG_FD_121122 | JGI IMG/M metagenome (GOLD analysis project Ga0180007, IMG submission 121122) | Groundwater microbial communities from the Aspo Hard Rock Laboratory (HRL) deep subsurface site, Sweden - MM_PC_MetaG | ecosystem: Environmental > Aquatic > Deep subsurface > Groundwater... | reverse complement strand
GGTCCGGGGAGATTGTCGGTGACAAACGGCACGCAGACTTTGCCGACCGATAAGCGTCTTCTGTTTCGGTCCTGAAAACAGATTTTGTCCGGTGGAACTTGCCATCTACGTCACCACAACAAGGGTTGCACCCTTCAGTCAAACTGAATGTAAGCTAGACGGTTGTTTTTTGGGATGCAAGGACGATTTTCGAATTGACAGAGGTTCCGATCAACCGGTCGGCGACTTTCTTCCCACCGCCAGGTTCGGATAGAGCTTTCGGGCACAAGTCGGGCACAGAGAGTGGCTGAACTCAGCTTCCGAGTGGTCGTGGATGAAATCCTCGATCTGGTTCCAATACCCGGAGTCATCGCGGACATTTTTGCACGAGGCGCAGATCGGCAGCAAACCGCTGAGCAGCTTAACACTGTCCAGGGCCTTCTGGAGTTCAATATTTTTCAAACGGTGAATCTCAGCTTCTTTTTTTGCGCTTTCTGTTTCGTGAACCACCTGCAGAGTCTTCAATTTCCGGTCGGCCTGCTCGCTGAAGACCTCGCGTTCAAGCCGGGCATAGTGGCGGTGGTGTTCCAGGGCTGTTTCAAAGTCACCAAGTCGCGCCAGAACGTCGGAAAGGGTCTGATGACAATTGATCTGCTGGCGTTTGGCATTCAGCCGCTCAGCCAGGAGCAGTCCGAGACGCAAATGCTCGAGAGCAGCCTCGTCGCTCTTCCCTTCCATTTGGCAGGCCACTCCCAGGTTGCGGAGCGCATCGACCTCCGCCACCCGCACATCGGTCTTGCGCGCGAATTCGACTGCTTCCTCAAAAAAACCTATGGCCTTCGGAATGTCACCCATCTCCTGGTAGATCATGCCGATCGTATCCAGAACATGCGGCAGAACTCTGACGATATTGTGTGTTCTCCCGAGCTCAAGGCTCTTTGAGGCATGTTGCAGTGCGGAGTCGTAGTCTCCGCTCTGGATATAGGCCACCGCCAGATTGTTATGTCCGAAAGCCTGCCAGGACACATCGTCCCGGCACAGGCCCAGGGCCCGTTTGTGATACGCAATGGCCTCGGTAAGCTCGCCCAGTGCTCCGTGGATAAAGGCAATGGAGTCCAGCGACCGGGGAGGAATCTCCTCCAGCTCGTGTTCCTCGCCGATCTTCAGCGCTTCAAAGTGCATTTCCAGAGCCCGGGGATAGTCACCCAGCCGGAAGTAGCAGTATCCCAAAATAGTCAGCGCATGGGCATGAATCGCTGGATTCCCGGGTTCTTTGACGGCGGCACCGATCAACTCCATGGCTATGGGCATAGCACGGACATAGTCCCCGGTGATCGAAAAACACTTGCTGATGTTCCGCAGACTGAACAATCGTCCCTGCTCGTAAGGTTTCAGCGCGTAATCGCCCGAGGTCGATAGCTCCAGGGCCTGCTCGCTGAACTGCAGCGCTTTGCGGGTGTCCACATTGAGATAGCGCCACCCCAGGTGCACCAGGGCATCAATGCGCTCTCGCACGTCGGTCATGTTCGCCAGACGAGTCTCAATCTCAGCTACTGACTGGGTTTCAGAAACATCCAATTGGTCACACTCCGGACAGGTTTGGTCCTCCCAAAGGAGAATCGGCATCCGGACTGCCGGTCTTAACCGCCGGCGCCCGACGGTGATTTTTGCAGTACTTGTTGGTACATGGTCGCGGTCAACAACCGAGCTGAGACGGAATCATCCGGGGAGCGCACCAGACCAAAACCGGTCTGCGGTACGGGACCTGTCAGCCCCACTTCCACCATGATAATGCGTCACTTTAGCGTTGCGTCATAACTTATTGCCGATAAACCATCTATATACACTGCACGTTCCGGCGGCACAACACCTTCCGAATCAAGGCCAGGCGACCATCTCATCAGATCGAGTCTTTTGTGGACATTTCGGACCCAATCGATACATTATCGAGTTACATAAGACAGCCGGTTTGCCGCCCGGCCAAACCGGGCAGGCCGCGCAAGTCTTTCAACGCTGATTCGTATCATGACAACCGTACGGTGGAGGATCACATGACCGACGAGACACGGGACAGGAACGAAACTCAGGACAAAACCCGTACCCACGTTCCGGGCGACCACACCGTTTCATCTGCCGGCGCCGCACGGACGGCCTCAGCAGGAACCACCATCCCCTCTCAGATTGGCGACTACCGAATTGTCGGCATCCTTGGTGAGGGAGGCATGGGAGTCGTCTACGAAGCCGAACAACCGTCGCCAAAACGACGGGTTGCCTTGAAAGTTGTCCGCGGCGGCACGGAAGTGGTCGATGAACTGCACTTGAAGATGTTCGCCCGGGAGGCCGAAACTCTGGCCCGGCTTGATCACCCCAATATCGGCGCCATCTACGAATCGGGACATACCGCGGAAGGCCGCCATTTCTTTGCGATGGAACTGGTACGCGGTCAGACGCTGGGAACCTGGCTGGCCCATCGGCCGGTTGATCCAGACCGATCGGAAATAGAACTGCGGCTGCAGTTGTTTCGCCAGATATGCCAGGCCGTCCATTACGCCCATCAGCGCGGCGTAATCCACCGCGATCTGAAACCGTCCAATCTGATTGTCACCGACGAGGCACCGTCCGCCATGGGCTCCGATGTCACCCCGTCTCCCCAGGTCAAGATCCTCGACTTCGGACTTGCTCGAATCACCGAGGAGGACGTCGCGCTGACCCAAATCACCGAAGTCGGCATGATCAAGGGGACACTTCCCTACATGGCTCCGGAACAGGCGGCCGGTGATGTGGATGCCATTGATGTACGTACCGACGTGTACGCTTTGGGTGTGATACTGTACGAACTTCTGACCGGGCAACGCCCCTATTCAACCGACACCGGCTCTCTCCTGTCGGCCGTTCGAGTAATCTGCGACCAGCCACCGCGCCCACTTGCCGAGGCCTGGCGGGCCACCGTCCGGCTCGATCCGGACCTGACCACCATTACGGCGACGGCCCTGGAGAAAGATCCCGACTGCCGCTATGGAAGTGCGGCTGCTTTCGGCGATGATGTTGCCCGATTCCTGAGTTCGCAACCGATCCAGGCCCGTCCGGCCAGCACCATGTATCAGCTCAAGAAACTCGTTTCGCGGCGAAAACCTCTGTTCGCCACCGCAGCTGTCGCCCTGCTGCTTCTGGTCGTTGCGGCCGTTGGTATGAGTGTGCTGTATGTGCGATCCGAGGCCAACCTGACCCGTGCCCTGAACGCCGAGCAAACCTCCCGTATGGAAGCCGAAACAGCGCAACGGACCTCGGATTTCCTGGTTGAGTTATTCGATCGCGCCAATCCCCAGCGCACTCGGGGAGAAACGGTCACCGCCCGGCAGGTGATCGATGAAGGAGCCCGGGCTGTCAGTGAGGAACTCGCCACCGAGCCGATCATGCAGGCTCGCCTGATGTACACGATCGGGCAGGTGTATCTGAGTCTGGGATTGTACAGCGACGCTCGCGGCCTGGTGGAAAAGGCACTGGCCCTTCGGCGGGAACATCTGCCGGCCGATGATATCGCGATAGCCGTCTCACAACACCAACTTGCCCGAACCATGCAGGCACTCGGTGAGGTCGATGCGGCCCGAGTCGCCTTCGACGAGACGATAGCCATGTACGAAAAGTCGGGAATCGCCGATCCGGCCGGATTGATCGAGACTCTGGGCAACTTTGGCTGGATGCTCGGCCAGATCGGGGAGTTTGACCGGGCAAACGCTACAATTGATCGGGCCCTGGCCCTCGTCGAGGGCCAAACACCGCCCGACGACGAGCTTCTGCAGCAGATTCTCAACAATCAGGCAACCGTGAAAATGAACATGGGACAGGCGGACTCCGCGATTCACATCCTTGAGCGCGCTCTGCAGTTGTCCCGAAGTCTCCACGGCAATCTTCATCACCAGACCGCCAACGTGCTGACCAACCTGGGAATCGCCCAGGCGCGCGCCGGGCACCTTGCAGCGGCAGAGCAGTCATCTATTGGGGCGTTGTCGGCATACCGCGAGACATATAAGGATGACCACCCGCAGGTCGCCAAAGCGCTGGCCAACGTCGGCATCGCCCTGGCTCAGCAAGGTAAACTGATCGAGGCCCGCCCGTATTTCCAGGAAGGCATTGAAACCCTTACTCGGATTCACGGTCCTGAACATCCGGAAGTGGCCCAGGGACTGATGAACCTGGGGCTGCTGAAACTTCAGTTGGGAGAGCCCGCTGTGGCGATTGCTGACCTGGAACAGGCGGTCAGACTGCACGAAGGCAACGGCGGACCGGAAACCCCGTCGCTATCGATGTCGCTCTATCACCTGGCAAGTGCCCGGGCCGCAGTCGGTGAGATGGCTGAAGCTCGTCGGTTGCTTCTACGAGTGGTGGCAATCGACGAGCGGTTGTTCGGTCCCGAGTCTCAGGACGTAGCCGGTGATCTTGAGGCCCTCGCGGCTACCGAGCGTGCGATGGGTCTTGAGGCCGACGCCAGACAATCCGAGGCGCGGATGGCCGCTATCCTGACGCAACTGGCATCGGCAGAGAGTAACCCGTAGGGCTACTCTCCTCCCCCGGTCAGCGACTTGCTCAGATCCTTGAGTTTGTCTTTGGCCTCAGACTCCAGCTGTTTGAGACCCTGGTCCTTCAGGTCCAAGACGGTTTTACCGAAGCCGTCGGGCATAACGCCTCCGCCGGCCGCAACAGACCTCGTCAGTAGCGCCTTGACCAGTTCGGTTGTCACCTGAGGGATAGTCGCGCCGGCATCACCACCGACATTCTTGAGCGTGAAGCCGTCGACCGCGTACGACTTGTCGTATTTCTTTCCCAGAGCCGTCAGGCTGCCGCTCACCTGGATATCACGGATAGCCACGTAACCGATGCGGAGTTTCCTCGTGCTCTCGTCCTCCGAGGTTTCCAGGCCCAGCCGTTTGATGTTATCCAGCAGGACCTTGTAGTTACCCCGGGTGTCAATTTGCTCGAGATTCAGCGTCACGCCTTCAATGATAAACGAATCTACAAAAACTTCCTCATCGAGGATCGAACCGGCATCAACCATGAGTTTGCCCCGGCGGAGCGACATGATATTGTCGGCCTCGAAACCCTCGGGGTTTTTGACTTCGAAGTCATTCAGTTCGAGGCTGCCGCCCATGATTTCCACCTCGGCCGAGGCAAGATCGGTTTCCACTCCCAGCGCGTACGAACTGCCCGCCTCAATTCCCTGGGCCACCAGTACGTTGCGCATGAAGTAGGCCGCTGCCAGGCCGACAACCACTACCGCTAATACAACAAGTACCGTCGTTCTAAACATATATCCACCGCCTTCGATTTGCCTGATTTTCTTTCATACGCTCCCTCCCAGACAGTATGACAGCGAAGAGTCAAAAGCAAGACAGAATACATGATTTGAGTTATCATGAATGGCGAGACCAATCAGAAACAACACTCCGGCTTGCCCGACAAGGTCCTCTGACTATGTGAAGTGCCTAGTCTCGGCGACTTCAGCCTGCCGGCACCGGTTTGACCAGAGATTGGTACTCGACTACGAGGTGAGCAATGTCCTTGACGTGCCGGTAGACCTTCACGCATGCCATGATGAATCCAAACCAGCCCGTGAGAACTGCCCAGGATTTCTTCAGGACAGACACAACGGCACCCACCAGCTTGCCAATGATAGAGATGCCGATCCGCCCCAACTCCGAGCGGTAAACGATCTGCTGCGCCATCTCGGTCACCCGGTCATGCGATGCTCCCGCATTCACAAACACACGGTAATCGAAATCGTTATCCTTGGCAATCGCCACCTGATCGAAGTCCGATCCGGGAACGGTGTCCTGCAGGAAGTAACGAATCGTCTCTGTTGAAATCCTGAAAATATCCCGAATCGTGTTGAAGGCGGTGGTGGCAAACCGCACCGCCAATCTCGCCAGGTTGGTTGTCGCCTTGACTATCATCTTGAAGCCACGCTTCAACAGCGATGCGATCCAGCGGACAACGCGCTTGATGCCATCCCAGATACGGCTGGCCACTCTTTTTATCGCGTCCCAGGCCTGGGTGACTATGTTCTTGTCATCCTGCTCGACGATCTTGCTGTACACGTCCTCCGCACTGACCTCCCGCTCCCCCGCCCCCTGCTCGTCTTTGATTCGCTTGAGGTCGAAAAAAAACGGACCGTATATGCGCCAGTCCCAGGCCATATCCAGCCGGTCATCCGGAGCCGCCCGGCCTGCCTCCAGGTAGAAATCGTTCAATGCGTCGTATAGCGGATAACTGGCCCGAGCATAGCTGCGATCTCCCCGACGGGGTACATCCATTTTGAGGGTACCTGGACGAACCTCAAAACCCAGAAGCCACAGTTCGATCGACGTGCAGCAGGACACAAATCGCTCCACAACCTGCTGGAGTGATTTGCCTGCTTTGAGTCGTACATCGGCTAATCTGTCGTAGCGGTCACGGAGGCCACCGATGGAATCCGCCAGGCCGTCGGATATACGATCCTGATCGAACAGAAGTTCGTAGGTTGCCCTGAATGTAGACATCAGTTCAGCTCGCTCGGCCAATCCCAATGAAATCGCCACACTCCGAAACCGATTGGTTGCCTCCAACAGCCCAGCCACGTTGTCGGCATCTTCGCGCTCCAGCATCCCGAGCACGATCAATCGGGTTTTCAGAGCCCGGAGCAAAACCGGTCCGGCCTCGTCCCCAACCATCCAGCGGTCCAGATTGATCGGTGTTTCAAAGCCGACCAGTTCATCAAGCGCCGGCCAGGTCTCTTGTTCACCGGCAAAACCATCAACTTCCAGCCCGGCCTCGGTTTGAAAGGCTTTGATACCGGCCATCAGTACCGGTGTTACCGTATCAAGCTCAGTCTCGTTTCCATCGGCGTCCCAGTCGGGCATGTAGCCAAGCAGGGCCAGACGACGGTGGATGGTGGCCACTCGAGACCGCGCCACCTCGCTGTCTCGGAACGCCTGTTCGGTAGCCGCATGGTCATGGAGCACACGCGCCTGTCTGGCATCCTCGATCACCCTGCCGACAGCATCGGCCCGATCCAACGGGTCCATCTCAGCCATGTCCGGCAAGCGATATTCATCTAAGGTCGGCGGCACCGTTCTCTCTCCCCTAGAGCAGATCCTTCATGAACTCGCCAACAAAGGTGAACATTGCCTCACGCCATTTCATGCCGGCTTCAACAGCAGCGCTGTGCAGCCGGACCAGCTCATCGTTGGCATCCTGACTCACAAACAGGTCGTGATCACCATCGATCTTGATAACCGAGGCAGCCACCAGTTCCACTTTGATCTCGGCCGGTGCCTCGGCAACCACCGCCGCAAAGTCCAGTAACGAAACCTTCTTGCCGCCCATACTTCCTTGCTTTGTCGGCGGTGAGACTTTTCCACCTATGATTCCCGTAAACGTGTTGACCTGCAATTGAGACAGGTCTGTCATACCCTCCTCAATCTGCTGGCGGAGTTTCTTGAATGCGGACATAATCACTCTCCTGCTGGTATTGAAAACTATGCAACCTGATCAGTCTTGCCGCGCCGACGTCACCCCTGGGTGTTCGCGGCCCGAATTTCCTTGTACTTCTGCCAGTTGAACTCCTTGAGAAATTTGACCCCCGCTTCCACACCGAGCGCAAACAGATCCTTCTTTTCGTCGTTCGTCATGAAGAAGTTCAACCAGTGATGATCCCCGGTCTGGATGAACGTTACCAGTTTCCGATAATCCCGGTTGCGAATCAGGAAATCGTAGTCGGCACAATGGCGGGCGGCGTCAAAAACGGCTCCGCCGAGTTGCGCGATTTTCGTAATTGTGGTCGGTTTGGACCGGTCTACACCAAGCTTCGCCCCGAAGGTAGGCGCCGTCGGCACACCCGGTGCATGGAACAGGTCGATCGGGAAGTTGGACATAATCCCGCCGTCGACAAACAACACCTCGGCCGGTATCTCGCCGCGATAACTGGCCTTGTCATCCCATCGTTTTTTGGCGCGATCGTCATTGGGGATACCGCTCACTCGGAACGGGTGGAAAAACATGGGGACCGACATGGACGCACGAACGAAATTGGCGGGATTGACGGTATTGTGATTGCGCCAGTAGAGATCGGCCATATCAGGAAACACTACTTTCGTTTCGGTCGTAATATCCGCGGCGACCAGGGCCAGGCGGGCACCGTAGTCTCTTTTCGCAATCTTGTTTCCCGTTCGAGTCATGAGTTCAGGAGGTACCATCTGCTTTTTCAACCCGGCCACGGTATTGACACCCGCCCGCGACAGGCTCTCAGCCAGCCAGTCAAAAAAGGCCTGACCCGGGTTGAGTCCCAGATCATCTGAGATATTGTCGAGTACCTGCCATCCCTTCCACATGATTTTGGCAATCCCGGATCGCTCCACCAGAGCCTCACAGAAATCAACGGCATCCGTATCACCGTCCACAAACCGATTGATATTCAGGTCAGCCAGGATGTTCAGCGTTTTGATGCTTTTGGGTTCCTCCGGTTTTCCCAATCCGGCCAGCAGCAGCGCGTTGATCGCGCCGGCCGAGGTGCCGCCCACGCCCAAAAATCGAATACCCGCCTGTTCCAGGGCGTAGGTGTAGCCGACAAGGGCGATCCCCAGCACGCCTCCGCCTTCCATGACGAGGTCGACATACTGGCGCCCCCGGGCATCGATGATATCAGAGTACTCTTTGTTTTTGCACGACGCGTTGAGATCGTCGATGGCGGCGGCGACGCGTGAATACCTGGTGAAGTCGGTAACCTTCATGTTCTCTCCTCACTGATATCTCCCCGGTCCGGGCTGAGTTGCATCGGTCAGTCCGTATCAGACGACAGACCTGACGCGATCGGATTCTCTTGTGATTTGATGTGGCCGCTCAAAACCTAAGCGGCGTCGTGGACCCTGTCAATCTTTTCTTTGACCCTCCGATATTGCCGTCGCAATCAGTCGGCCGCTTGACCTCCGTCCCTGGCGCAATCCGGTGTGCAAAGATATTGTTGATTGTTGTGACCGGCGCAGCTACCGTTCACATGCACCTTGGGTCCGGGCAGTCACGGTACATTCAACACGCGGCACTCTATGCCGGAGGAGACAGGTCTGTGGAGCTATTCTCCGTCTCGGTTACGCTTTTCCTGATAATGGACCCCTTCGGCAATATACCGATCTTCCTTTCGGTGCTGGAACGGGTTCCTCCCGCGCGACGGCGGCGGGTGCTGGTTCGGGAATTGATTCTGGCCCTGGGCATTATCGCTCTGTTTATCCTGACCGGAAAATACGTAATGACCTTCCTGGGCCTGGGGCAGGAATCGGTGAGTATTGCCGGAGGCATCATCCTGTTCCTGATTGCGGTCCGCATGGTATTCCCTCGCCATGAGCCGGACACGACGGGCGGGGGACTCGACGGCGAGCCGCTGCTGGTACCGCTCGCCGTGCCGCTGATATCGGGACCGTCGGTTCTGGCCGCATTGCTCCTGTTTTCAACCGCCGGTGCCATCAACATGATCGATCTGTTTGCCGCGGCGGTGCTGGCCTGGCTGGGGACATTTGTGGTGCTGTTTTCCTCGACCTACCTGGCCGCGTTTTTGACTCGACGCGGCTTGATCGCGGTGGAACGCCTGATGGGCATGATCCTGGTGGCTCTTTCGGTCCAGATGTTCCTGGACGGTGTGAAGAGTTTCTTGAAATAAGCGCGAGACACCTACCCCGATTGTTCACGGGTCTGACGCACATGAAGAGCCGGCGCGGAACCGTCCTTGTCCTCCCCCATGTACAGCGTCACGTGCGGGAACGGAATCTCGATATTGCGCGCATCAAAAGCCTTCTTCAGACGGCGGTTGAACTCGCGCTTAACACGCCATTGTTTGATTGGTTTGGTTTTGGTGCGAGCCTTGACAATTACAGCCGAGTCCGCGAATTCGTCCAATCCGAGAATCTCAATCGGCTCCAGGATGTCGCGACCATACTCGGGATCGCGGCGCATATCCTCGTCCACTTCCCTGATCACTGCGATTACCTCATCGACATCTTCCCGATAGGAGACTCCGATGTTGAAGACGTACCGCGAGTACTCCTTGGTCATATTGGTGACGATATCGATTTGCCCGTTGCGAATGTAATGCACGTTGCCCGAAAAATCCCGCAGGACGGTCATGCGCAGGTTGACCCGTTCGACCACACCGTCCTTGCCGGCCGTCTGGACTACGTCGCCGACCCTGATCTGATCATCCAGTAAGATGAAAAAGCCGCTGATTATGTCCTGCACCAGGTGCTGTGCTCCAAAACCCAGGGCCAGTCCGGCAACACCGGCCGCGGCCAGAATCGGTCCGATGGATATGCCAAACTCACCCATAATCATCACCATGCCAAGCGATAACACGAGCGCAGTCAACACGTATCGCAAAAGGGAACTCAGCGTTTCAATTCGCTTGAGTGCCTCCCCCTCGGTCTCTCGTCGGGTGAAAGTCGCGATCAGACGGGCCGGAAGCACCCGTGCCAGACGCAGGGCTACAACACATAATATGATGATAACCAATACGCGCAGCCCCGAACTCAGCAGCCATTCGCCGATCAGACGCCACACCTCATGCAAGTCCATAATGCACTCCTAACACTTGACGGGCGAGGTCACTCCCTGCTCGCCAATCAGTACAAACTGCTACAGCCATTTTTTGCGTCGGAAAAACACCAGCAGACCACCACCGATAGCAAGAGCCATCCCCCAGAACATCAGGTATCCGTACTCAAATCCCGCTTCGGGCATGTTGAACGGATAGCTTTGGTCGAAGTTCATGCCGTACACACCGGCCAAAAACCCGAGAGGGATGAATATCGACGCAAATATGGTCAGAACCTTCATGATTTCATTCATCCGGTTGCTGATACCGGTGTGGTATAAGTCCAGCAGTCCCGAGACCATATCGCGGAAGGTTTCGACCGTGTCTATGACCTGGATCGTGTGCTCGTAGAGGTCCCGGATATACGGCTGTGTCGACTCCTTCACCAGCGGCGACTCCGTCCGCTCCAGTCCCCCGATCACCTCACGCAACGGCCAGACAGCCTTGCGCAGGGTCAGCAAGAGACGCTTCAGGTCGCGAATGGTGCCCAGGCTCTCCGGTCGCGGATATTCCTCCATCTCTTCTTCCAACGCCTCAATTCGCTCGCCCACGCTCTCCAGAATCACGAAATAGTTGTCCACCACGGCGTCGATAAGGGCATAAGCCAGATAGTCTGCCGACATAAATCGCACACGGGGAATTGTCCGACGCAACCGCTCTCGAACGGGCCCGAAGACGTCCTCGCCCACTTCCTGCAGCGAGAGAACCCAGCCGGGACCAAAGGCCACGGTCACCTGTTCCACCATGATCGTGTCATCTTCGCCGGGGTACAGCATCTTCAGCACGATAGCGATGAGTTCTGATGACTCCTCCAGTTTGGGGCGGTGGTTGGTATTCACTGCATCTTCGAGGAGGAGTGCGTGTATTCCCAGCTCCTCCCCCAGTTGCTGAACCAGGTCGGCATCATGAATGCCATCGATATTAATCCACGACACACCTTTCGGGCTGAGACCCGCCTTTATCCTCTCCAGACCGGCATCTTCCAGTTCCTGCAAGTCGGTCTCGGTATACTCAATGAGATGGATTCGTGCATCCTCGGTGCGTTCTTGCCCCACATACACCACACTGCCGGGCTTAAGACCTACTTCTTTTTTTGTCTCGCCGCTACCGTCACTCATGGTATCCAACCTCCTGCAATCCGTTAGCCGTTGGACGGGGATATGTCGACCGGCCGGCAACCGACCACACGCTGGTCTAACATGCGCCCAGTGGCACAGGAATAGCACGTAGTTTTTTTGGCGTTTTGTGACCGCAATATCCGTACTATGGTAGCGCCTGGCGGCCTGGCGACGTCTCGTTCTCAAATCTTGACAGGACGAATCGGGACGGCTATATACCACTGACCGACATGCGGTTCAGCACCGTTGGCCGCAATGGGTTCGGTCCGTTCAAACAAGGAAGACTGCCATCATGGAAACCAAATTCAAGAAGTCCACCGACTCCGAGCATACCATTAAGCTGGAATCCAGGATCGTGTCGGCCGCCTGGAAGGGCGGTCAGGCCCGGGCCGGCCGGCCTGCCGCCTTTGAGGTGCGAACCCTGTTTGTCGGCGACGGCGCACCGATCAAAATAACCGGCAAAAGCGACAAAGGTCTGAAACTTGGCAAACTCAAGCTCACCATGCTGGGCAACCGGTGTGCCGCGACCCTGGACATACCGGTCGATGCCGAACTGAACGATAAGGTATACTTTGAGTACGAATTGAGCAAAAACGATCTCGACGGCGAATCCAACCGCATCCCGGTTCAGCCCGTGGTCAGAGCTACGAATATGAAATGGAGCACAAAAGAGGCTCGCCGGGGGGATACCGTCACTCTTACGGCTGATGTTAGCGGACTGCGCGACCACACCGAGGTGACCGTAACCATTTACGAACACGATCAGGACAAGGCCCATGACAGGATAGTTGAGATTCCCGGCAAGATCATGGATCAGAAACTGGAAGTACAATGGGAGTATGAGTATCACGAGGATACCGATGACATCCCCACCCAGGTCGAGATGGATCGATACGGCGGCAAGTACCAGAACCCCGAGTACTTCTTCACGATCAAGACCGACGAAAGCGAGTTCGGCAAGGCCCAGGAATCCGGACTGCTGCTGTTCAAGGACTGGCTGGAGATTGAGTGCGAGGACGCCTACGGCGAGGTGGCGGCAGATGCGGACTACAAAGTCACGTTCGCCGATGGAACCGAGAAAACTGGTAAGCTCGATAGCCAGGGCAAAGCTACGGTAAAGGATGTCCCCCCGGGGGCGTGCGAAATCGAGGTTACGCCGGCGAAATCCGACAATGATGATACTCAGTCGGCATCGGGTACTCAATCGTGACGCTCAACGTCGCCACCGTACCCGATACGACAAGGCCCTGGAGGAAGTTTGAGTCCTGAATCGCAATCCGGCACCGGTGCCTCAGCAACTCGCGTGCGCACAGGCCTGAAACACAACGTCAAGGTTCCCCTTACCCCTCCCGATGCCTTCCGTTGCTCTCACTGGCTGGCGACCATGGCCTTCGTGCGAACCGAGCGCAGCCACAAGGGCAGCAAGTGGAGCTGGTTGAAAGCCAAATGGCACGGATTCGCCAAGTACCAGTGGAAGCACGAAAAAACCAAAATGTTCGGCGAGAAGGTATTCTCGCTGGGAGCCTCGGCGGCGGCGTCCGGCGCGGCGTTTGGTATCAGTACCGCCATCGGAGCCGCGGTTGGCGTAGCCGGCGGACCTGTTGGCATCGGTATCGGTGCGGCGGTGGGAGCCGTGGTGGGAGCCATTACGGCGGCCGTAACGATTACCGGCAGCCTGGTGGCGTCACATCTGCAGCACCGCAGCAGCCGAAAGCAAATCTATGACCGATTGACATCCTCCAAATACGACTACCGCGAGGAACTTGACAAAAGAGTCAAGTCGGACAAAAGCAATCCCCGGGGCCACTGGCACATCGTCGTGGAGGAAGGCGAGACACTGGATCAGATTGTCCAGCG
>Ga0180007_10005073_pt1 | contig 13566 bp, 13 predicted proteins | sample MM_PC_MetaG_FD_121122 | JGI IMG/M metagenome (GOLD analysis project Ga0180007, IMG submission 121122) | Groundwater microbial communities from the Aspo Hard Rock Laboratory (HRL) deep subsurface site, Sweden - MM_PC_MetaG | ecosystem: Environmental > Aquatic > Deep subsurface > Groundwater... | reverse complement strand
TATCCATATTAGATGATTTACGAGCTAAAGGTGTTGTTATTTCTATGGATGATTTTGGTACAGGATATTCATCACTTGCTCAAATTCAAGACATACATTGTGATATTATCAAATTAGATTCCAAATTTATATGGGGTATTGGAAATTCAAGAACAGAAAAGATAATCGCACATGTTTTAAAACTTACAAATGAATTGGGATTTACCGTGATTGCTGAAGGTGTAGAAACAGAAGCACATGAGGCTTATTTAAAGAAAAATAACTGCCGTCTTGTACAAGGTTATTACTACTATAGACCCATGCAGTTTGAAGCACTCCTAGATTTAATGCTATCCAAGAAAAAAACATAAACTAATTCAGATCAATCAAGTTCATAATTTTCTTTGCAGATTATATGATGAATTTACTATAATAGAACTATAGGTAACAAATCATCGAATGAGAGGATAAATATGAGTCTTTTATTTCAGAATAAAGAAGAATTTAGATTATTCTTGCAGAAAAACCATGATCTAGAAGAAGGACAATGGTTAATTTTTGGAAAAGCGAATGGACCAAAAACACTAACTCCAAATGAAGCTTTAGAAGAAGCGCTTTGTTTTGGTTGGATTGATGGACAAATCAGAAAAGTGGATGAGTTTAGTTATCTAAAATACTTCGCTAAAAGAAGAAAAAAGAGTATTTGGTCAAAAAGAAATAGAGAGTTATCCGAAAAACTCATTCAAGAAAAAAGAATGACTTCTTATGGATTTGATGCGATCCTTCAAGCGAAAAAAGATAATGTTTGGGAGAACGAACTTGATGTAATCACCGATATACATATCAATCTATTTATCGAACAGATTAAAGTCAATGAGTTAGCATATGCTAATCTTATTAAAATGTCTAGATCAGTTCAAAAAACGTACACAGGATTTTACTTATCTGCAAAACAGGAGACTACAAAAGTAAAAAGACTTAAGCAAATTATGGATAGACTAGAGGAAAATCTGAAGCCTATGGAGTAAAAAAACACCAACTGGTGTTTTATTTTTCAAATAATTCATTTTCCTTCATTTGAGCTACATATCTATTTCTAGGATGCACTCTACATTCTTCTGAGCAACCACCAAGGTGTTTACACTCACTTTCTTCACTAGCTATAATTTGTTTATTACATTCAGGATTTGCACAATTTATATATCTTTCACAGGGTTCACCTGTAAAATAGTCTCTTCCAACAATCACATGCTCAACTCTATTGATTGGAACACTTAATCTTTTATCAAAGACATAGCAATTGCCATCCCATAATTGACCTTGAGTGATTGGATCTCTACCATAGGTTACGATACCACCATGAAGTTGTCCTACATTCTCAAAACCTTCACGCTTTAACCAGCCAGAAAATTTTTCACATCTTACTCCACCTGTACAATAAGTCATTATTTTTTTACCTTCTAGTAGGTGTTTGTTCTCTCTTATCCAATTCGGAAGTTCTCTAAATGTTTGAATCTCTGGTTTGATAGCACCTCTAAAATGTCCAACATCATACTCATAGTCATTTCTAGCATCAATCACTATTGTATTTGGGTCATTTAGACCTTCATAAAAATCGATAGGTTCTAAATATTTTCCTGTGATTTCAAGAGGATTAATATCATCTTCAAGACTAAAATTTACAAGCTCATTTTTGACTCTAACATGCATTTTTTTGAATACATGTTGATCAACTTCATCAATCTTAAATAAAATACCTTTAAAATGATCGCTTTCTTCAAGAGTCTTCATGTAGAGATTCGTTTGTTCAATGGTACCACTAACTGTTCCATTGATACCTTCCTTTGAGATAAAAACTCGTCCTAATAGACCAATTTCTTTGCAGAATTTTAAATGTTCTTCACGAAGTGTGTCTGGATCTTCGATATGATTGTAGTGATAATACAATAAAACTCGATAATCATTCATTTTATATTTGCTCCTTAGATGTATTCCCTATTTGATACTATAACCAATAAATGGTTTCTAGGCAAAGAATACGCTTTACATCAGGGATGTATGTATATTAATTAGAAAATAAACGTTTTATTTATAAAAACCCCGCTATTTTTTTACATATTCATACATATTTTAAAGAATGAGGGAAGATACGTTCCAATTCGTTGACTCAGTCACAATCTTATGATAATCTTTTGATGTATAGTGAAATATATATGAAATTAATTCAACAATAAACATGTCGGAAAAACTGACATATTCCATAAATGAATTTATAAAATAAGGAGATTTAGAAATGAAAACAGCAATTATTACGGATTCAGGAGCAAACCTGTCGCAAGAGTTTATTAAAAAGCATGCGAACTTGTATGTCATTCCACTTATGATTTTGGTTGATGGAAAGAGTTTTCGCGATCAAGTAGAAATTTCAGCAGAAGAAGTATATGCACAACTCGATGAAAAAGTCATCACAACGAGTTTACCTAACATGGAAGATTTAACAAAAGTATTAGAACAAGCAAAAAAAGAAGGGTATTCTGATGCACTTGTTATCAACATTTCATCAGGATTATCAGGAACTTTTAATGCATTTAGAGTTGCATTAGAAGATGTTAAAGGTTTAAAAATTACACATTATGACACCAAGACTTTAGGTGGTGGACAAGGCTATATTGTTGAACAAGCACTAGAGCTGGTCAATAAAGGTGTAGCACCAAAAGACATTTTAGAAAAATTGAATGAACAACGCTATAAAGAATCACTAGCAATTTACACAATTAACACCTTGAAGTATTTAAAGAGAGGTGGAAGAATTGGGAAGGTTGAAGGTACAATCGGAGATATTCTTCATATTAAACCCGTCATTACAGTTAACGATGAAGGTGTCTACATCACTTTATCTAAGGCGTTTGGATTACAAAGATCTCTTCTATCCATGAAAGAATTAATGGTGAAAAAATTTGAAGGGAAAAAAATTGATTTAACCGTACATTATGGCGATGATAAAGAAAAAGCAGAACAATTAGGTAACATGCTTACAAAGGTTTTAGATGTTAGAACATTAACCATTTCTCCCTTAACACCAGTCCTTGGAATTCATACAGGACCAATGATGTTTGCCTATGTTGCAAGAGTCGTAAAATAATTTTTTAGAAAACAGCAAGAGATTGCTGTTTTTTTTATCAAGTCTAAGTTTCATGCAAAGAAAATGTAAACCTTTAATATAATTAAACAGTGAACAAATTTTTCAATAAAAATAAAAGTATTTAAAGTAGCATTTCATTAAAGTTTCATATATAATACAAGAAAAGCATGAGGTGTATATGGCTACTTTAATATTTATGATCAGTATGATTTTTTATACAACATATTTTACATCATTAACCAATTATTATTTTTTAATTCTGTGGTTTCTAATCTCATTACCACTATCTTTTTTAACTATGCTGTTATTTTACTTCCTGAATTTTCCTTTGGTGGTACTATTGCCGTCAAAGCATCCGTATAAATCCTATATGATGAGAAGTTTAGCTTACTTTCTGAATCACTTTATACTCAATTTGAAAGTAACGATTGAGGGAATAGAAAATTTACCAAAAGATGGACCGCTTGTAATCTATGCCAACCATAAATCTTACACAGATGCATTCGCTATTCTAGAGGTTTTACCAAGAGCAATCACATTGACTCCTAAAAAATCAGTGATGAAGATGCCATTTATCAGTTGGTGGCTAAAGGCTTATGATGTATTTCCAATCAATCGATCGAACCCAAGAGAAACTGCAATTGAACTAGATAAAGCAGTTGAAACCGTAAAGAATGGCCATGCAATCTTAGTTTTTCCAGAGGGAAATATTGGAAATAGATTAGATCCAAAGGTAAAAACAATGAAACCTGGAGCTTTCAAACTTGCTCTCAAAGCAGCTGCAAATATACTCGTTGTTCGTTATGATGGCAACGATCTGTTAAGAAAAAGAGCTCCATTCAAAAGAAGTAGACGAAAATTGACATTAATGAAGCTTATTCATTTCGATGAAATCAAAGATTTCACAACACACCAAATTGCTGAATTGGTGATGTCAAGAATCAATCATCGTCAAGCTTAATTCAAGTTTCACTCAAATCACACATCAAATCAATCAAAACAAACAGCACTTTACTATAAAGTGTTGTTTATTTTTATAAATAATGCTATGCTAATAGTAAGATAATCGCAAAAAAAGTAGACAATTTCATACATGAATATAGGATCAGGCAAAGAATACGTGAGATAACGTTTATTTTTAATATATAGCTTGAGGTGTTACATATGACACAGGGTCTCATCTTAGCAGGTGGCTATTCAGCCCGTGCAAACACAAACAAGATGCTTCTGATGTATGAGAACAAACCTTTAATCTTACATGCAATTGATGGCATGATGCCTTTTGTCAGCCAAGTTTTTGTTGTGACTGGTCACTATCATGATCAAATCCATTCATTTCTTAAGGATTATCCAAAAGTAACATGTATTGAAAATAAAAACTATAATCAAGGTATGTTTTCATCTGTCTTAACTGGAGTCAGCGCTTTAAGCGAGGACTTTTTTATTTTACCTGGTGATTGTCCTTTCGTCGGACAAGAAACATATAAAAAACTACTATTGGGTAAGAAAAAAATTAGGGTTCCTTCTTTTCATGGAAAAGGTGGTCATCCACTTTTCATGAAAAAAGAATTACTCACTGAGTTGATGATGGAAAAAATGGATTCAAATTTAAAGAATTTTCGGAATAAATTCGATTTTGAGTATATTCTAGTCGATGATGAAAAAATACTAACCGATATTGATACATTAGAGGATTTTAAAAGTCTCAATCCAGAAAAGAAGGTGGAATAAGATGGAGATAAAAAACTATTATAGAGCGAAAACTTTAGAAGATGCATATCTAAAACTAAACGAACACTCATCCAATATCATTGCTGGAGGTGGAGCATGGCTCAAGATGAGCACATCAGATCATGAAACCATGGTTGATCTTTCAGGTCTGTCTTTAAATCAAATTGATGAAAGAAAAGATTCCATTGAGATTGGATCACTAGTCACCCTAAGAGATTTTGAGACCAATCCAAGCATTAAAGCTCTTGGTAAAGGCTATATTAGTGAAGCTGCGGGATCTGTGATGGGAGTAGGATTTCGAAATGTTGCATCTATTGGTGGTAGCATCATTGGTAAATTTCCTTTTTCAGATTTGATAACACCACTATTAACACTCAATATCAAGCTTAAGTTTTACCCAGAAGGTGAGATGACTCTTGAGGAGTATATCAAGTCTAAAGGTAGATTATCATCGATATTAACTCACATCATCATTGAAAAAGAAAATGGCAAAGGTTATTTCAAAAAGGTAGGCAATACCGTTCTAGATTTCTCAATATTAAATATTGCAATTTATCATGGAATTCATGGGTATCGAATTGCTTTGGGTTCGAGACCAGGAGTTGGTACTTTAGCACACGAAGCAATGGATTACTTAAATCAACTAAAAACTGTATCAGATAGTGATATTAATCAAGCAGTAGAACTTGTACTTAATCACATTCGATTTGGTGGAAATGAAGCTGCTGAAGAAAGCTATCGTAGAGAGCTTGCTAAAGTTTATGTAGCACGAGGTTTGAAGGAGGTTACAGCATGAAAGTTAAACTTATATTAAATCATAAAAATCGCACATTCGAAGTGACTCCTGATGAATATTTATTAGATACGTTGAGGAATAACCATATCACCTCAGTTAAAAAAGGTTGCAACCAATCTACCTGTGGAGTTTGTACAGTCTTACTGGATGGTAAACCAATACTTTCTTGCTCTATATTAACTGTTTTACTAGAGGGTAGACATATTACAACAGTAGATGGTATTCAAAGTGAAGTTGATAAAATAAGTAACTATTTTGGAGAAGAAGGTGCTGACCAATGTGGTTTCTGCAATACAGGATTAGCATTAACGATTTACGCCCTTAAGAAGGAACTGAAAAACCCAACAGATGATGAAATCAAGAAATATATTGTTGGTAATCTCTGCAGATGCTCTGGCTATCAAGCACAGTTTTTAGCCATTAAGAAATATTTGGAGGACAGTTTATGAAAGTAGTCAATCATAAAACATCATCAATTGATGGTAAAGGAATCATGATGGGTAGACCTGCTTTTACAGACGATTTAGCAGATCCCAATTCTTTGATTGTTAAAATACTTAGAAGTCCTCATGCATTCGCTAAAATTAAAAGTATTGATGCAAGTCAAGCTTTAGCACTAGAAGGAGTAGAGCTCGTTTTAACGCATCATGATGTACCAAAAAAATCTTACACTAGAGCAGGACAGGGATATCCAGAACCATCTCCACATGATAAGTTTGTTTTAGATGAATACGTAAGATATGTTGGTGATGAAGTTGCATGTGTTGCTGCCATCAACGAAAAAACTGCAGAAAAAGCATTAAAACTGATTAAAGTCGAGTATGAGGTCTATGAACCAGTTCTTGATTTTGAAAAAACAATCAACAATCCAACCATTATCCATCCTGAAGATGGAATCCATGAAATGTTTCCAATTGGTTATGAACCAAAAAAGAACATCGCAGCTGCTTATCAAATGCATATCGGTGATGTTGAAAAAGTTCTCGCATCATGTGATGTCGTGATTCAAGAATCTTTTTACACACAAGCTCAAGCACACTCGATGATGGAACCACACACAGTGAATGCGAGATTAGATTTTCAAAATAGATTAACTCTTTATTCATCAACTCAAACACCATTTCATGTTAGACGCATTATCGCTCAAACTCTAGATATACCCATCAGCAAAATACGAGTGATTAAACCTAGAGTTGGTGGTGGATTTGGTGGTAAACAAGCACTTCATGGTGAAATGCTTGTCTCTATGGTTACCTTAAAAACTGGTAAACCATCAAAAATCTATTTTACAAGAAAAGAAGTTTTTGAATCCACATATACTAGACATCCGATGAGATTAGACATTACCCTAGGTTCAACCAAAGATGGAAAACTAAAGGCAATTGACTGCTATGTCTTATCAGATACAGGAGCCTATGGTGAACATGCTTTAACAGTCTTTATGGTTACAGGGTCTAAAGTTTTACCGCTTTATAACAAGGTTGATGCAGTTCGTTTCTCAGGACATGCAGTCTATACAAATCATGTATCAGCTGGCGCATTTAGAGGCTATGGCGCAATTCAAGGTAACTTTGCTTTAGAATCTGCAATAGACATTCTATGTGAAAAACTAAAGATGGATCCTATTTTATTTAGACAAAAAAATATGATTCTTGAAGGTGAAACCTCTCCAATATTTGAAATTATGGGTGAGGGTACTGAGGGTACAGCAATGATGATGGAGACTTGCAAGCTTGATTATTGTGTGAAGCGTGGCTATGATCTCATTGACTGGAAGAAAAAGTATCCAAGAGTAAAGATGAATGATCACCAAGTTAAATCTGTAGGTATGGCATTAGCGATGCAAGGAAGTGGTATTCCATATATTGATATGGGAGCAGCAACCATCAAATTGAATGATGCAGGATTTTATAACTTAATGGTAGGAGCTACAGAAATTGGGCAAGGAAGTGATACTGTCCTTGCGCAAATTGCAGCTGAAGAACTTTTAACGACCGTCGATAAGATGATTGTCTACTCATCTGATACTGACCTGACACCATTTGACACAGGAGCATATGCATCAAGTACGACCTATGTTTCAGGAAATGCTGTCGTCAAAGCAGCTAAAATCATGAAGGATATGCTCATCAAAGAAGCATCAAGAATATTAAATGTTGAAGTTAAAGATATTGATTTTAATGGATCCAGTTTTAAATCCGGTAAGCATGAAATCAGTCTTGAAGATCTAGCAAATCAAATCACTTATAATCATGAACAAAAGCAATTGACTGCAACATCCAGCTATGTTGGTCATAAATCACCACCACCATTTATGGCAGGATTCATCGAAGTTGATGTCGATACTGAAACAGGAGAGTTCGATATCAAAGATTATGTGAGTGTTGTAGATTGCGGGGTTACCATTAACCCCAAACTCGCTCAAGGTCAAGTTGAAGGTGGTATCGTTCAAGGGCTAGGGATGGCAACATTTGAAGATGTCAAATATGGAAGAAAAGGTAATTTACTATCAAATAGTTTCCTATATTATAAGATTCCTACAGCACTTGATATTCAAAAACTTACCACTGAATTTGCTGAAAGCTATGAGGAATCAGGACCATTTGGAGCAAAATCTGTTGGTGAAATAGGAATTGATACACCACCAGCAGCACTTGCTAACGCTATCTATAATGCAGTTGGGGTACGAATTCAAAGATTACCAATAACACCTGAAAAAATACTAAAGGGAATATTAGAAAACAAAGCTAAAGGAGTAGGACTATGAAAGAAAATAAAGGAATTTTAGCATATATTATCTTTTTCGGAGCACTATGGGGGATTTTAGAAGCCAGTTTAGGCTATGTGCTTCAATTTTTACCACCACTTGTTTCAGGCAGTGTAATGTTTCCAATCGCTGCATCCTTAATGATTTTAACTTATAACCATACAAAGTCTAAAAGTGCAATTCTTTATGTTGCAATGATTGCTGCATCGATTAAGTCTGTTAATTTTTTCATGCCTGGATTATTACCAATCAAAACCTATAATCCAATGATTGCAATTATGCTTCAATCACTAGTGATGGTTGTCATTATTCCAAGACTCGAAAAGAAAAAGGTAAGTCAAGTCATCCTTGGTTTAGCAGTTCTAGGGTTTTCTTGGAGATTGTTATTTTTAGGCAATATTGCAATCAATCATGCACTAACAGGTTTTCAGTTTATACAGCTTCAAAGCATTTCTAGCATGATTTCTTTCGTTTTCCTTTATGGATTATTTGAAGCGATATTTGCAATATTGATATTTTTTGCATCTAAACTTATTAGAACAAAAATATCTTATACCTTTAGACCGAATCTAGCACTTTCACTTTCTTCATATGCTATCGCAATACTCCTAACCATCTTCTTATAATAACTAGAAAAGAGCTGATGAAATGAAAGGCATTTATGAAAAAATTGTAGAATATAAAGCTAAGAATATCGATATGGTTTTAGTCACTGCTGTTGAAAAAACCGGAGAAGGACCAGTAGAAATCGGAAAAAAAATGCTAGTCTTGGAGACTGGTGAATCTTTTGGTACGGTTGGAGGAGGAGCATTAGAATTTTTTGCAATCGAAAAATCAAAAGAATTGATTAGAAAACGAGTTCATCTCACTGAAAAATATCTACTTGATAAGGGGAAGGTTGTTGTTGATGCGAAAACATTACCCATGGTATGCGGAGGAACAGTTACTCTATTCTATGAGTTTCTAGGAGTCAGAAATTTTATTTATATATTTGGTGCTGGACATGTTGGTCAGGCACTCGCAAAGGTATTAAAGCCCCTCAATTTTTACATCACAGTCATTGACGAAAGAAAAGAAGTCATTGACTCGTTTCAAGAAGGAGATCTAAAGATTCATCATCACTTCGCGCCATATATAGAAGAATTTGGAATTAAAGAGGGGAGTTATGTGGTCGTTTGCACACCATCTCATACCTATGATTACCACGTCATTAATAAAATATTAGAGTTAAAACTAAAGCCAAGGTATATTGGCATGCTGTGTTCACCAGAGAAGCTGAAAGACTATTTAGAGAAGACCTATGAAAAATTTGGAAAAAATGTTAATTTATCCAATTTTTACTCTCCAATAGGACTCGATCTTGGTGGAGGATCACCTGAGGATATCGCTATTTCGATTGCTTCTGAAATACTTGCAATCTATCATGATAAAAAAGGCCATAAACATATGAGGGAGGCTAATCATGAACATTATATTTACTGGAAAAATCAATGAAGGCAAGACGACAGCACTCAAAAATCATTATGAAAAAAATCAGTTAGGAGATGGATTTATCTCTGTCAAAAAAATGATCAATGATAGAGTGCATAGCTACATTTCAACAAGACTTTCAACGAAGGAAGAGAAAGTCATATTGGTGCATGAGCAGTTCTTTTCTAAAGATTTTTTGGTAGCAGGTAAAATTGGACCCTACATTATTAATCTCTTAACTTTAGAAACCATTGAAAAATCAATTATGAAAATGATTGCTAGTCAGGTTGAACCTATTTATTTAGATGAGATTGGTGTACTGGAATTAAAGGGCTATGGATATGACTACATTTTTAGAAAAATGATTCAATCTAAGTTAGCATTCATAATTTCTGTTCGTGAAGATCTAGTGGATGAAGTCATCTCAAAATATCAGTTAAAGGATGTTCAAACGATACATATTTAAGAGGAGGTAGTCATGTATACTTTAGCTTTAATGCATGGTAAGGTTTATATCAATCAAGCTTGGGTACATACTAATATTTATATTCAAGATGAGAAGATTGTTGAAATATCCAGTGAGGTATTTCCAGCTCTTGAAGCTATTGATCTAAGAGGTCTAGAAATTCTTCCAGGTATTATTGATCCCCATGTTCATTTTGAACTCGATTTAGGGTGGATTAAATCAGTAGATAATTTTTACTCTGGAAGTGTAGCAGGAATCTTTGGTGGAATAACTTCTTATGTTGATTTTCTAGAGCCTGTCGATACAGTTGAAGGCTTAGAGAAGGCTTTTTTATCAAGAATGAGCTTAGCAAAGAAAAGTGTATCTGACTATCATTTTCACGCAACTATAAAAAATCCAAAGTGCAATCTTGAAGATTTCGTGATTAAAATGAAGTCACTAGGAATGCATACATTAAAGCTTTTTACAACCTATTCAGAATCGAATAGAAGAACTGATGATCAGCATATTATTGAACTATTAAAACTATCTAGAAAACATCATTTTCTAATTATGGCACATATTGAAAATGATGATTTAATTAAAATTGATCAAACATATACCTATAGGGAATTACCATTAAGTAGACAAACCATAGCTGAAACCAGTGAAGCTTTGAAGCTAGCAAAATTTGTATATGATACGATGGGTAATCTTTATATGGTACATCTTTCAAGTGGGCACACCCTTGCTGGTTTAATCGATCAATATAAGGATTTGATCAACAAAAAGTTTTTTATAGAAAGTTGTCCTCAGTATTTCACATTTACAAAAGATGTTCTTCAAACAGATAAAGGATATTTGTATACATTTGCTCCTCCACTTCGATCTCTTCGGGAAAAGGAGTTACTTTTTAAGCATGCTGAATACATTTATACCATCGGAACAGATCATTGTGCATTTATGGAAAAGGATAAAAAGAAGAGATACTTAAATGATATTCCTTTAGGTATTGGTGGAATTGAGCATTCATTATCCATCATGAGACATCATTTAGGAGATCAAGCAATTGATAAGATGACACTTCATGTTGCACAAACTCAAGGGTTAAGAAAAAAAGGAAAAATCGAAATTGGCTATGATGCAGACTTTGCAATCTTTAGACCAATGCCAAACGAAAAAATGTATGGTAACCATGGAACTTGTGATTACTCGGTTTATGAGGGATTGCATGGTTCTGGTAAAGTTGTTTCTACAATCATTAGAGGGAAATTTGTTCTAAAAAATGGTGAATTATTAGGTGGCGAAGGTCAATGGATTGAGGGAAGTGATTTCAATGTCTAAAGCGATTATCAATACCAAAATATACGATTTTAATCAATTTATCCAAAATGGTTATGTCATTTTTGATGGAAAGATTCTTGAAGTTGGAGAAATGTCACAGTTTAAAGACCAGGACTACGAAATCATCGACGGGAAAGATTTTTTAACGATGCCATCCTTAGTTTCTGCTCATACACATATTTATTCTACATTTGCTAGAGGGATGAGTGTTCATTTTGATCCAAAAAACTTCCAAGATATATTAGATCAGCTTTGGTGGAAACTCGATCGTAGACTAGATAATCAAATGACCTACTATTCAGGAATTGTAAGTGCAGTAGATTTTATGAAAAATGGTGTGACTACAATTATTGATCACCATGCAAGTGGTGTCGACATCACCTATTCACTTGAATCACTTAAAAAAGCATTAGTCAATGATGCTGGTCTTCGTGGAGCATTCGCATTTGAAGTTAGTGACCGGTTTCCTATCGAAGAATCAATTGAGGAAAATAGAATTTTTTATGAAGAAAATCAAACTAAAAATGCTAGAGGATTATTTGGACTCCATGCAGGAATGAGTCTTTCTGAAGATACCTTAGTTCAGGTTAAAAAAGCAGTAGGAACTGCACCTATTCATATTCATGTTGCAGAAAGTGAATTGGATGAAGAAGACTCACTCAAAAAATACGGAGAACGTATCATAAATCGATTGAATCGCCATGGACTAATCAATCCTGGCAGCATAATTGCACATGCAATCTATGTCGATGACGATGAATTGAAAATACTAAAGGAGAATAATGCTAGTATCGTTGTTAATTTTTCTTCGAACATGAATAACTCAGTAGGAATACCTAACTTAAATAAATTTAGAAAGCATGGGATTCAAGTCATTATTGGTAATGATGGTATATCTTCATCCATGACTACTGAATATCTTGCTTTATATTATGCAACACATTTACTTGATCAAAAACCACAGCTCTTTGGTTTAAATGAACTTAAACAGATGATAGAGGACACCTATCAATATGCAAACGATCTATTTAAAATCAAAGTTGGAAGAATCAAGAAAGGCTATGATGCAGATTTATTAATGATTCCTTATATTGAGCCCACTCCTATGAATCAAGATAATGCATTTGGGCATCTTTTCTTTGGATTATTCAATAGTTTTAAACCAACCAATGTCTTTGTCAATGGCTTATATGTCGTTGAAAACTATATGGTAAATCCTTATTTAACTACACTTTATAAGGAAGCAAAAGATGAAGCCAAGAAGCTATGGAACAAAATAAACGAGGTAGAAAAATGAACCTAAAAACAGAATTTGATGGATTAAAATTGAAAAACCCCCTAATGCCTGCAGCAGGACCTCTTGTTGGAGATACTGAGAAGCTAATCTTTATGAAGGATGCAGGATGTGGTGCAGTTGTTACAAAAACAATATCAACACATGATGCACATATTCCAAAGCCTTGTATCTATGCAGGTAAGGATTATGTTATGAATAGTGAACTTTGGAGTGAATATCCAAAGGAAAAATGGATAGAGGAGTTCTTACCTGAATTTGTAAGTGTTAAAGATTCACCTCTGATTATATCTGTTGGATATACAAAAGAAGATATGGAAATACTCATTCCATTACTCGATCCATTTGCTGATGCGTTTGAGGTATCCACACATTATGTCGGTACAGATTTATCAGTCATCAGAGAAACAGTAAAAACAATTAGAAAACATACAAAAAAGCCATTTTATATGAAGATTAGTCCTCATATTTCAAATCCTGCAGGATTTGCAAAGATCATTAAGGAAAATGGAGCAAACGGTATTGTAGCAATCAATTCTCTTGGACCAACGATGAAAATTGATATCACAAGTCGTTCTATTTTATATGGTAATGAATC
>Ga0180007_10005072_pt1 | contig 13570 bp, 23 predicted proteins | sample MM_PC_MetaG_FD_121122 | JGI IMG/M metagenome (GOLD analysis project Ga0180007, IMG submission 121122) | Groundwater microbial communities from the Aspo Hard Rock Laboratory (HRL) deep subsurface site, Sweden - MM_PC_MetaG | ecosystem: Environmental > Aquatic > Deep subsurface > Groundwater... | reverse complement strand
GGATAAATGTCGGTAACTTGCTAGGAGGTTCCACATCCTTTACTATATCCTTATGGGAAAAGAACCCTGCAGCAGATGACGGCAAATTAGTTGAGAAAGGGGCATCAAGGGATATGTACATACGAGATACGAGTGGCCAGTTAACATTTTATATAGCATCAACAAGTACTGGGACCACATATTATGTTACCCAGGATACAACCTTGACTGATGATGGAGAGTGGCATAACATCGTAGCAAAATATGGCGGAAACAACCTGACCATGGAAATATGGGTTGACGGCAACAACGAATCTCTAACACTCGGCAGCTCTACAGGGGCAACAAATAATGTAAGGAATACAGGAACACTTGAGATAGGAAGAGCACAAATATCTGGAGGGCAGCATTATTTCGCCGGCTCAATAGACCAAGTGCAAATATTCAACAGAAGTTTAAGTGCAGAACAAATAAAAGAAATGTATGCAGACGGAGTCGGCGGCTACAACACAATTAAATCACAAGAAACAGAAGTTGGAGAAAGATGGAGCACAACAGTAACATTAATCAATGGAACAAACACAGAAACTGACCCTATAAACAGTAGCAATGTGTTCATAGGCTACGGCTACCAATGCACGTGCCCTGATGAGGATGTAGATAATTGGATTGTGGATATGGGCGACTATTGTTCGGTTGATACAGATTGTGATATGGGTAATAGCCAGATAAGCTTTGCAGGAACTGGCAACTTCACAGTTAATGCGCAACTCAACACAGGCTCAATAAAAAGCGGAACGCTTGTTGATGGGATGATTGTCTGGATGAAAAGTGCTGCGAGGTGGATCTTAGGATGAGAAAACAAACATTTATTAAATCTGAGGATATAGCTATTTATAAGAACAACAACAAAATGAAAATAAAAAGATTGCCCCTTCTTATCATTTTTCTAATTGGAATTATGGCATCGTTAGCTATTGCTTGGCAGGATGACTACACTTGCGACACAAGCACAAATTGCGAGGTAACTGTTCTTCCAATAAACGTCTCTAACGATTACCAGATATACACGAGTGCCGTGTGCAACTTGGATGTCATCTTAATATCAAACGGCTCCAAGATAGTGGACAACGCCACGATGACACCACAGGCTTCAGGATTCCAGAATTATACCTTAAATTTAGATGCTAACGGAAATTACTTCTATACTGTACTTTGCGGATTCAACGGGGCTGTCGGGAGAGAAGCTGGGTACCTCACCATAGGAAACACTGCTGAAACAGACATAACATCCGACATTGCTTCTATCAACACAACAATAATGGGCAAGTCTAATAATATCTACTCTTACCTAACAAACTCCTCATTGACAAGCTCAATATGGTCTTATGGAACAAGAACTCTTACCTCTATAGACTGGAGCATATTCACAAACTGGTTAGAGTTCAAGATGCCTAACACTGCAAACCACACTGTTACTTACAGATATGGTACTAATTCATTCGTGACAAACGTGACTTACGCTAATTCAACAGCAGACGGGAGGAGCTGGATAGAGAAGCTATATTACGACTCAGTAGGCTTCTTGACAAATGCAACTGTCTCAACAACTAACTGATGGCAAATAGAAGGGGAGAACCAAGAAAGAAAAGCGACCCTGTAGCAATACAAACAAAGGGTAGAGTCACAAGCGAACAGTACAGGAAAATTGGCGGAAAGAAACTAAGGATGAAAAGAAGATGAGTACAACAATACCCAACAAGGCAAGAGACAAACCTGATGCTGTGGCTATGCAGACAGATGGGAGAGTCACCACATACGAGGGAGAGGATATTGACATACCTACAAGAGTGAGGGTTTCAAAAGTGAGAGGTAACTTTAGGGTGGCTGCATAATGGGAAGATTACTACTTGCAGAAAATCCGAGAACACTCGACTTCCCATTCACTAGACTGCTTTCTGCAAGTTCTGTTTCTGCAACAACATTTACAGTAGAAAGCAACGAAGGATACGCAACTGATGATTATATTGTATTGGGGGAGGAAGGAAATGAAACAACAGAGCTTCTTAAAATATCCAGCGTATCAGGAAACAACACAATCATATCAACAACATCAGCTAAGTTCGCCCACAGCATAGGCGACCCAATAAGGGTTACTCCTTTCAACCAGATAAAGTTCTACGGCAATACCTCAACAACAATAACTGACCCAACACATCTTCTTGCAACTGTTGACATAGCGGTCGATTCAAGAGACAAGACAACGCCTTACCATCACACTTCTGGCGACAATACTTACTATTACAAGTATGTTTATTACAACGAAACTACAGCAGACGCTTCTTCTCTTAGCGAAGCAGTTACCATAAGCGGAGGAACATCCAATGACCTTTACTGCACTGAGCAGGACATCTTGGATGCTATCCATATTGGCAAGGATGACGGTACTGCTCCTAGGACTAATGTTATATTGAGATTGATAGAAGCCAGAACAAACAAGATTAACGGAGATACAGACTCAAGTTTCAGAACCGAAACAATAGCAAATACTGCTTACCAGTATGTCGATGGAAGGGGAATTGGAAAGAGGTACTACTTCCTTTGCAAGGCCCCAATCATAAGCATAACAGGACTTGACTACACAACTGACTTGCCCAGCGAAACACCAACATGGACTGCGATGACGGCAGGAAGGGGAAATGACTACTTACTTTTAGACTCGGGCAAGAGCGGGATGATTTATATCACAAGCGACACAGTTTATCCTCTTCAATATCCGGAATCATTGAGATGGTATGGGACATGGGGATGGGCGACAGTTCCGGATGATGTTAAAGATGCCGTGATAAAAGGGGTAATATACGACTTATCAAGGCTTACTCTACACAGGGATACAATCCGTGGCATAGAGATGAAATCAAATTCAAACATAATAGAGAGCTTCAATGAGGACTGGAGGCGTGTTGTGATGCGCTACAGGAATCTTGGAATAACAGCTCCTTAACGCCTGCGGGCAAAGGTTAGAAAATGGAAAAGAAGATGAGTTCGGCTGAGGTCGACTACACAAATTTCTTGAGGCAGACGCAGGGAAACCTCTACAATATTCTTAATAGCAGAAGCAATGTGGTAGACCCAAAGCGTTCAAGCTCGTCAAGAAACTTTGTTTATAAACACAGACCGAGAAAAGCTTCCATTAGTTCAGACGGTTACCCTTATGTTTGGATTAAAGGCGGAAGCAAGGAAGAAACGTGGAAGTCTCACGATGGAAAGAAAAAAGGTTTCATAGTCACATTTCCCATAATCATACATTCTACTGATGACGACCTTAACAGAAATGACACTGGAAGTTTGGATAATGACCAGATTGCAGAAGATATAGAAAACACTCTGGACAGCAGGAAGGCAATGACAGAACTGGAGAACTACGGCTATTACGACATAGACATTATGGTCGGTGACCTGAACGAAGCAGAAGAGATGTCAAAGGTGGTATACGAGAGGATAATAACAGTCACGATGAAATTAACTTTGGAGATAAGATGACTAACCTAACAATAAAGACAATATTCACTGATTTTTTCAATACTGCGAAGGATGCAATGCTTTCAGACAGCACATTAAAGAGTAAGTTCGATGGGGCGATATTTGACAGTGAACCAGGAAGAGAAGGTCTTGAGCTGAGACCTGTGCCGTTTATGGTAATCAGCTTTCCAGATGATAGTCCTGAAGTAACCGTGATGGACAATACGGCACAAATAAGCGACCTTTCTTCAGAGGTAAGGATTGTACTGCCTTATGAGGAAAGAAGCGAAATAGGTGTATTTGCAGGTCTCATAAAGGGAGCCATAAGGGACAACGATGACAATTTCAGAAGGAAAGGATTTATGTTCGTAAAAATTAGTTATGACGGAATGAGTACAGAGATACACGACAAGAAGATGGAAGCAGTTGGCACGTTCACGATAGACTGCGGGGGCGCATACTAATGGGTACGTATAGATTGCAGGATTATCCTAAAGTATTGAAAGCAAGAGCTAGGAAGCTTAACAAGTTAAAGAGTCCTTACAATGCCGCAGGATTTATGGTGAAGGACGCAATAGCATTGGCTCCTAAAAGAAGCGGAGAGACGATACGAGGAATACGGAGAATTAAAATAAAGAGAAATAAATATCTGGTTGAGAGCAAGGTGTCTGGAAAGCCTTATAGCGGAGGCAAGTTTTACCAGAACCTGTGGGCTAACAGAAGTGCAGTGGGCGGAACAAATGCACCAAGGATGAGATGGAACAAGATGCAACCCACTGTTTACGGAAAGGGAAAGGCAAGGTGGACTGGAGTGCCAAGATTTTTTAAGATTGCTGTCCTTAATACTAGGAAAAGATACCCTGAATTAGTTAGAAAAGAGCTTATTCAGGTGATGAGGAGTTGAAAATGGAAAAGAAAAAATATGAACTTACAAGAGACATTGAAGGAATAGGGACGACTGGTGATATTGTTGAGCTTACCGATGAGGAGTTCGGAAAGGCTTACAAGAACGTTACCTTGAATTTGATTGAAACTGAAGGAGAGGCTGTATACATACCAAAAGAAAACATATACCAAAACCTAAGAGACATAGGGCTTAGCCACAAGAGGGCGACTGCCGTGTCAATTAAGTTCTGCGACTTGGACAGCCTTATATCTAGAGTACAAAAAGGGAGTCTTGATTTTGATAGGCTTACCAATGAGTTACTTCTGAAGGAATACGGGATGAAAATGAAAAGCCAAAAAAAGAAAAAAAATACGGAGGTAATAATCTAAAATGGCAATAGCAGATACATTAAGCGGAACAATAGACATAAGAGCATTAGTTACTTTAGACAGGGCTGGAGGTAATGTTGCAGGAGCAGATGTACTCAGCCACAAGAAACTAATCACTCTGGCAGACGGAACGGGAACCAACCAAGCAAGCGGTTTTTTCGGAACAACATTCACTGCAACAACCGGTGGAATAACAATAAGCCTTGCAGACAGCGCAGACCCACTAGGTGCGGCGGGGGATGATGTGCCAAGTAGCGACCCTGAGGGATTGAAGTTAAGATTCTTGATGATTGAGAATCTTGATGCGACAAACTACATCAGCATAAAGAAAGGTACTAACGGTGAGGCAAGTATGCTTAGCGGAGGAACAGATTCAATAAACCTGCTTGCTGGCGGTGTGCTTGTTTGGACTTGCCCTGCAGGAAGCAGCGCAATGAGTGACGGCGCAGATGATGAACTGTTAGTGACAGCAAACACGGCAAGTTGTAGCGTAAAGATAAGCTACATCTACGGATAAGGAGGGAATAAGATGGTAAATACAAAAATATGGCACGCAAGGGAAGCGGTGATAAAGGTTGACGCAAATCCAACAATAACAACGGCAGCAGCCCTTGATACGTTTTTCAGCGGAACTGCAATAACGGGGATAATAAAAGATGTTACTCTAAAGATGCCTAGCAGTGATGTTGAGAAAATTGACCTACATGGGGAGGACTCTGGAAGTTTTCAAAACGCAGAACTTGAAGAGAAGCCTTACGGTATGGCAGAGCTTTCAGGAACAGCAGTATTACCTGGGGACGAAATAGTCGAGATACTTTTCTTTCCAACAGGAACAACAATATCAACAACACATACAAGGTACAGACCAGGTACTGGAACAAGAAAGACACCAAGCATTTTGATTAACTTAGATGATGGGACTGACGAAGTCAGTTATGCCTTGGACAACTGCTTTGTAACGGTTGATGAGGTAAAGACTACTGGTGCCGATGGCCACTGGGAGTTTACCTTTACGGCAAAGTGCCTTCCACGGGACTTTTACGGACCAGAATTTAAAAATTAATGGGGGATAAAATGGAAGATGGGAGAAAGAAAACGGAAAGACAGAGGGAGATAAAAAGGGACGGAAAGAGTTGGGTCACTACAGGATTCACTATTAATGATGTTCCTTTGAACCTTTTCAAGAGGTTCATATCAGACATACAGCTTTACAATGATATCTATTGGGTGAAGCTGATGGACTTAATGAGAAAAGCCGAAGCATACGATGCAATGGTTGGAAATACGGAGTATTCGGAACCCGAAGAAAATGAAGTTTCGAAACCCGAAGAAAAAGAAGGGAAGGATTTCGTGCAGACGATGGGTGGAGAGATGCCTTTTACCAGAAAGGGGGAATAAGATGAGTAGATACGCAGAAGCAATTGGGATTTGGGAACTTAAAGTTGGAGGTCTTGATTTTGACTTAAAACCACAAAAAGGAGATAATAGGAGATTTCGTAAGATATTGATGGATGATAGTGCTAAGAAAGACAAGAGTTTACTTTTTGATAGGTTTGAGGACTTTATGGTTGAGTTGATTTGTCGTGACTACCCTTGCGCAGATGAAAAAGAAAAAGAAGAACTGAAGCAATTCGTTGAAATGAATGTCAATACATTATTTGAAGAGACCATGGTAACTTTTAGGTGGAGCACAAAAGAACAAATGGAAAAGGCAAAAAAGGAAGCTTTAGGTGATACAAAAAAGTTACTAGGAGAAGTCTGAGCAATGCTGAAAGACTCGAACTTCTCCGTAAAAACTTATCAATGCGGTCAGGAGGATTTGATGATGCAGATAGGCAATTGGCATTCGGGGTGTGGTACCTCGAAAAAGAGTTCAATGTTGGACCTATCGGAGAGTGCTTCCCATTGATGAAGTTTTTTAATTTACTGGACGAGTACAATATAGGAAAATACAATAAGATGATGGAACGTGACACACCAAATAGTCCGAGGACACTAGGGTGATATGGTATCTGCAATAGACAGGCTTATGTTGATAATAGAAATCAATACAAAGGTTGCCGAGGGGTCATTAAAAAAGGTGACAACGATACTTAAGGGTGTGCAAAAAGTCCTATTGGGTATGGGTATGGCTTTCCTATTTACAGGTATGGCTATAGCCAGAGCAACTCAAAATGCACTTAGGGGGTTGTTGCAAACCTTCTTAATGATAGAAGGAGAAACTGGTCCTGTAAATAATACCGTAAATAACCTACTTGCCTCTTGGGAATACCTGAGATGGAGCCTGATTACTTCAGCAATAGAGACAGGCGTATTTGATAAGTGGATAGACCGGATTGAACGTTTAATTGGTTGGTTCGGTAATCTTAGAGGTAGCTCGAAAGCATGGATTGTAGATATGCTTATCTACTCTGCAATATTGGGCACAGCAATGATGGTTATTGGTATGGCACTATTGTTCATACTCGGGCCAGTAGCACTGCTTGAATTTCTTTTAGGAAGCATTGTATTTGGGATACTATCAACTATGATTGTTTTCCTGTGGAATGTGGCGGGGATAATAACCAGATTTATAATTACTTCAGTCATAAATCTCATAGGGTGGTTGGGCGGAGTGTTGCTGTATGTTTGGGCAACAGTAGGTCCGTTGCTTATAATAGTGGGATTATTCTTATTAATTATTGCGCTAGTTGTGTTATTTAGGGATAAAATAGAACTTGCAGGGGCAGCAATAGCTCTTGCTTTAGTAAAGGCATTCAAGACAGTATTCAATTTTGTTATAGAAAATGTAAATAAGCTCATTGGGCTGATAAATGACAAGTTAGGTAGGTTCGGGATAAGCATCAGTACGATAAGCGGTTTTGATACTGGTGATGACCTTGTATCTCGGTTAGAGTCTAGATTTGCAGAAATGAAGAAAGCAAGTGATGACAAAGGTGGCTTTAAAGATAGAGTCTCTAATGTTGTAAACAATATCAATGTTGAAGGCAGTATTGGTGATGAGAGTATCGTTGATAAAATATTCGATAAGTTAGAAGACAAGATGGGATTTGGACAGGGGAGTCCACAGACATAGGGGGATAAAATCGCAAATATAAAAATTTTAGATACAGGATATGTGAGCAGGGTGTTAGTGGATTCTCAAACCCAACTTTCAGATGCTAATAGGGCAGGTTACACAGGTAGTGCTGTTAGTGCAATAACTATCAAGACAGCTAATTTATCGTGGAACAGTGATGCTAGTATAGAGAAGAAGCCTGTGATAAACACATTGAGTGATAGTACAACATCTACAGTTTCAAAGAAGAATACTATGGTGAAAGTAGATTTTATAAAACAAAAAAGAATAACTACTACTGGGTGGAGCACTAATGACATCTACCAAATTGGCAGACTTGACAGCACTTCTGGACTTAAGATACTGTATGTTGATGCTGTAGCAGACACAAACAAGACTATTATAGAAGCTATGGGGGCAATAAATACTGGGGTGACAACAGCGACAACAGGGTTCGCACATAATAGTCCAACAGAGGACAGTGGTACTGTCAGCACATCAACACCTTACCTCATCGGGAGAGTCAGTAACTTAAGCATAAGGGATGCTCCTAATGGGGATTACTGGAGGATAAGTTTTGACTTTACTGTGAGCAATTAAAATGGTTAAGCTACTAAAATATATCAATTATAAAAATCAAGCACAGAAAGACAGCGAGGTAACTGATGCTTATGAGATTGTTATAGACCAAGGGAGCGAAATAAAAAACAATAAGCTTAGGATAAAATTAAAGAATGATCCTGTTAGTGTTTTCTCTGATGGTACAATAAGAAACAGTTGGGTTGGCGCAGATGGGTTGGCGAAGTTTAGGGCAATAAAAACAACTGCTGGAGAAGTAATAGATGAGGAGATTATAGATGTCTATGCTCACAATGCTGATGTTGATCCGACCGTCTCTGTAAACAACGATGACTACCTCATTATGAGTGGAGTTATAAATTCTGGGAAAATAAAGGCAAAGGAAGAGGAGAATACAATAGAGCTAGAATGTGTTGACAGAAATTACATAGCGCTTAATAAGCTCACAATCCCACAGGCATTTGACCCAGGAGATGGCTGGACTTCACCAACAATAATACAGCAGTTAGTAAGGCACGCAAGCGAAAATAATGATGATGGTGCAATCGCGTTTACGACAGCAGGAGTTTCTGGAAGAAATAGTGGTGGTAGTGAGTATGCCTACTTAATAGATGCAAGGACATTCACGGATGGTTCGATAACAACTGGGACTGCAACGAGTGCATCTATTAGGAAATTAATAGCATCAGCAAGCACATTCATAACCGATGGTGTTGAAAAGGGAAACTGGGTAAAAAACACAACCGATAACACGTATGCTTATGTTGTGAATGTTGATTCTGAAACTCAATTAACCTTGACTAAGGACATATTTCCATTGGGAACAGAAGGGTATGGTATTAGTGATGGATTCATACAAGATACAAGGTCAGATGGGACAGCATTTCCTACTAAGGCATTCTCACAAATAAACAAGCCATTGACGGAGGGGATAAGTGTATTGTCCCAAACTAATTATACAAATTCAGAGGCTGAGATAGATGAGTCTGTAGGCACAGGGCTAATAATTAAGAGGGGTGCAAGGTGGTTCATAGATAGGGATAATAGGTTCCATTGGTACATTCCTAGTGATTCTCCTGAACATATAATGAAATTAGGGCAGACTTCTGCAATAAGCCCAGATACGAACAACCATAAAATAATAGACATTGAGTTAGATAACAAAATTACTAATGAAATAAACTACATAGTATTCAAAGCGGGAGAAGATATGGATGGTGTCCAGATAACAAGTTATGCTTATGAGCCTTTCAGTGGCAGACCCAATATAAAGGAAGCAGAAAGAAACTATGAAAATATTGCTGTTGGGATGAAAATAGAGGATTACAGGGCAGGGAATATCACCCATATTGCCGGAACCGACTTTGATTATCCTGGGGCTTATGGTGGAGGCATAACTCCTGTTTGGGATTCTCAAGAAAGAAGTATCGATAATGATACTGACTATAATGACAATTTTAAGGAAGAAGCAATAAAACGTGGTAAGGCAACAGCTAGTAAAGAATTTACAAAATCGGCAAATCCTAGGTGGGGTGGAAAGATTCAGATACTCGGTGAAAGGATAACTGTTGGCGATTTAATAAAATTCACAAGTGTACCTCACGGAGTAGTAAACAAGCTTATGAGAGTAAATCAAGTAACACATACTATAAATGCAACAGAGGGTTGGATTACAACATTAGAAGTATTGGAGGATGAGCTTGAGAGAAATGTTTAGGAGGAAAAAATGTTATTGAATGAAGGAATGAATGAACTGGCAGACCAGTTTGCAGACTTGATAGCTAAAGGGCAATGGGGTACTGGAACAACTGCTGCCACTACAAGCGATACGGGATTGGAAACAGCTGTGGCAACCACACTCATTACGCCAACTTCTGCAAATAGCGGGGCAAGTGCGCAGTTTACGCATACACTGCCAAGCACTACTGGGAATGGTAATAGCTTGATAGAATATGAACTGCAATTCACAAATGGTGATAGTTTGACTAGAAGTGTGGGGACAGCAATAGCAAAAACTGCAAGTTTCAGAATAATAACAATCAGCACGATAAACTTCGTGAGGGGCAACTGATGGGATTATTAGATTTAGGGGCAAGCGGACAGCAAACAAGAGACAGTATAGGGAGCGAACCAACTGTTCATGACATTATTAAGATAAAGCCAACTAACTTGTTTGTTGAGCTGGGTCCTATTCAGGAGTCTCAGGAAACAGAAGGTCACGCTTTCATTTTAGGCAGTGCAACAAATGGATTATTAGGAGTTAATACAGATACTGAAGACGGAAGCCAACAGGTTCTTGGAAGTGAAGGCATGACTACAACAGTTGTAAGGGTACTAAATTTAAACAATAAACACATAGAGAGGTTTAACTTCACCACCTTCAAAGACACAGGCCTCACTACTACCACATGGCAGACACCAACCGGAGAAGAAACTAATGGGGTGCTGATATGGGAGTAGCTAAGATATCTGGAGCACTTATTGCAGTAGTTTTCTTGGTTCTTACAGGGACTTATTATTTCTTTCCTGAGATAGTCGAGAGAGATTCGTGTAGAAGTGGTAGCAGTTACGGTGCTTGGGAAGCTGTTACTGATACTGTTTACTTCTCTGATGAGTTCCCTGCTATCGGTAGATACTATTGCAGTCTTGAGGCAAAGATTAGTATAGCTGATTGTTTGAATCTTGACCGTTTTGATAACGTTCCTGGTTGTAAGTGGGGTGGAAAGACGAGTGGTGGCAAGCATACTATGCTTTATGTTATGGTCGATCCTACTTCTCCTACTAATGTTTCTTGGCTTTATCCTCTTAACGAGTCTTATATTGGTGCTACTTCTTATTATGTGAATTGGACTAACAGCACTGATGTTGATGGTGATAACAGGACTTATCTTTTGGAGATAGATGATGTTGCCGATTTTAGTAGCTTGAATTATAGGAATGCTACTATTAATGAGACTGCTAACCCGACTGGTGTGTGGATTTCTGGGCTTTCTAATGGTACTTTGTATGCTAGGATTCTTGCTACTGATGGTGCTTTAAATAGTAGTTGGAGATATAGGACTTGGGTTCAGAATAATATCACTTATGAATTTGTGAATGTTTCTTTACATAATAGTAGTTCGTTAACTTTCCTTGCTAATGCTAGTGTTGCTGCCTGTGTGCCTGCTCTTAATCAGACAAACGACTTTGGTATCTTTAGGTATTTTAATACAGAGGGTGTTAACTTTACTATTGAGTCTAAGATAAATGTTTCAAGTAACAATGTTACATTTGGCTGTTGGAGTAATAGCAGTTGTGATTCTAGAGTTGTTTTGAATAGTACTTACCAGACTATAAGCAATGTTACTAATGAGGGCACTTATAATTACATTTGGTGTTGGGCTAATTTCAGTAATGCTTCTTCATTTTTCATCAACGAGTGGAGTGTTAGAGGGAGAGTTGGTTAGATGGCAGTAACATTTCAAGCGAGTGCTTATGGTTTCAAGCAATGTGTCAGTAAGAGCATAGCTCTTGGTGAGGGAACGATAACAAGTGCAACTATGCTGGTAGCTGTTACAAGCACCGGTCCTTATTCTGCTAATTTCTATTTAAGTGCTGACGGCGGAGCGAATTGGGAAGAAGTCACCCCTAATGTGAATCATGTTTTTACAAATTCGGGAACTGACCTAAGATGGAAGATAACTGGTAGCGGTCCTTTTAGAGTAACTAAGGTCACGGTGGACTACGCATGAAAAGGTTTATATTTATAAAGCACTTATGTTATTGGAGGCACTCATGGCAATAGGCAATTATTCTACACTTGAAGCATACGAAAACGCACTTGCTAACAGGAGAAAGAACCTCATAGAGCTGTTTAACAGGGTTCAAAAAGGAACTCAAGGATTTCCTGTAAACCTTCAGATGCTCGGCTTTCCACGACTTATAATAAAGAACGAAGACGAGCTTATTGGAAGAATAAAAGAAATAAGCGAATCACTTTTGCTGAAAAAACCTTTCATAACAAAGACTTTTGTCCATAATTCTATTCCTGATTCTCCTGAAGAAGAAGGCATCACAACTATTACGGAGGAAATCTAATGGTTGCAAGTGAGTTACAATTCCCGAAGGCAGATGGAGATATCATCTATGATGGCGATTGGAACAAAGGCACTTACAGAATTTTCACGGCAATAGAGCAAGAGATGCTCAGCGTTACAACTTCAACTGGCAGTGTTAGTTACAGTGCAGAAAGGGATTTCCATATCATTCAAAACATAGGGAGCGTTGCGTGCTTTGTTAATTTTGACGAAGCTGCCACGACAAGCGATTACAAGATAGAAGCATACAGCGAGGCAGTGTTTGAAACTAACGCAACTGCAATACATGCTATCACTTCAAGCGGAACAACAACATTAAGAATCATAGGACAGAAATAATGGCAAGCCCTCAAACAACAACGGTTTCGGTAGGAACGACAGACAGCACTCATACTGACTTCAGTCCTGTAGTAAACAGGGTGATGATAAAAAACACAGGAAGCTATAACTGCTACATTAATTTAAATGCCACGGCAACCACAAGCATGTATAAGCTTTACACTGGGCAGACGATAACGATAGGACTCAGCACAATCACAGATGTACACGCAATTTGCGATACAGGAGAAAGCACAACTTTGGTAATAACGGGGATTGTGCAGTGGTAGCTTTGGTGAATAAAAATGGAAAATAATACGGAGCAAGAACAATGGTAGAAGGAAATAGCGTAATAGAAAGACCGATGCAGTTCAGATGCGCAATATTTTCAACCACAACAACATATAACAGCGTAGGCGTTGTTGATCCTGGACCAAGCTTTGCTGATGCCGCAACATTCACATTCACCCCAGGAACTACTAACAATGTAATTATCGGAATAAAATGGAACTGCACTATGACTGGTGCGGGTGGGGGATTTGCAGGAAGTTATGGGTATCTTCGTTTTCCGCCAATAGGAGAAGCCCAAAGGGCAACTGCAACTAATTTTGATTCAGAATGTTTTGCGGCAACAGCTGCGGATACTGGCGGGGCGACTGGAGACATGTGGATAGCGTTTGAGCACGCGTTGGCAGTTAAAGCTAATGAATCTGCCGGCAGAGATACTATGTGTTGGGCTGGCAAGAGCAGTTATGCTTTTAAG
>Ga0180007_10005071_pt1 | contig 13570 bp, 10 predicted proteins | sample MM_PC_MetaG_FD_121122 | JGI IMG/M metagenome (GOLD analysis project Ga0180007, IMG submission 121122) | Groundwater microbial communities from the Aspo Hard Rock Laboratory (HRL) deep subsurface site, Sweden - MM_PC_MetaG | ecosystem: Environmental > Aquatic > Deep subsurface > Groundwater... | reverse complement strand
TCAGTTGTTACTGAACCTTCAAAATCATAATAAGTAAAAATATTAGTATTTCTTATATAACTCGCTCTTTTATTAACAATTTCATTTCCCGCGGGATAGGTAATTTGCCCTTCATTTTCCACCGGATCAATAACGCCTTTGTAAAAATCAGTGCCGGAAATATAATATTTTACTCTTTCAATGTCAGAGTCAGCGTCTACATTGCTGTAAAATATTAAAGATGAGCTTGTGGCGCTTTCTATAAAGTTAGCTCCTGATTCAGCTCGCTGGATTTCCCTGATTTCCTGTATTATTCTATCTGAAGCGATTCTGACATTATCCTGAGCCGTGGCTTGGTCGCGTGAGTAGCGCCAATTTTTATAACCTTCGTTAATAAACAAATAAACACCTTCAATAATTAAGCCAACGATTCCAAGCACAACAATCATTTCCATGATAGTCACGCCTTTTTGATTTTTTAATTTAAATAAAGGCATATAATTACAGTTCGTTTTCCCGACATTATTAACGGAAAAGAATATTAAAATGACTAATGACCAATTTCTAATTCCTAATCAAGTCCCAATTAATTAATGACCAAAATTAGACATTGGACATTCTGGCATTAGATATTGATTAGAAATTATGTAAATTAGAAATTAGTAATTTGTTCGGAATTAGATATAATTGTTATGCAGTAGTTTTGCTTATTCAGCAGTCATCAAAACTTCTCTTTGGTTATAGCCAGAAAGACTTTGTATAGTCATTGAGTACGGATTGTAACCCTGCTTAGTTACCTGCAAAGTATAAGTAGCGGCGGGTATGTCCTTAAAAAATACCTGGCCGGGTGGAGAGCATTCTACTGTATAATCCATGGAAACATAACTAATAATTGGTGCTTTAGAAAAATCTTCAGTTGAAATATAAAGTTTATATCTGATATATTTTTTGTTTTCATGGCCACCCCAAATACTACTCAATGGATTATTATAAAAAGTACTTGCTGTACCGTCTGGCCCAACATAAGTCCATGGGCCACCTTGATTTGCACTTGAAGCAATATGAAATTTAACAGAATCCTGACCAGTTAATGGATCTTGAGATGTCGGCTCCCAAGTTAAATTTTGATATTCACTTGTTGATTCTGCTTGAAAAATTGAAGAGGTTAATTCATCAGGCGTTGAATAATACTCTGTTTTATATTCAATATTAATATCATCTAACACTGGTGTGCTGGTTTTAAATGTGTTAGCACTCAAAACAGCTTTAAACTTTAATTTACTACCCTGCTTTGTAAAAATATGAGTGGTTCCCGGTGTTACACTTTCAAAATTTGTGCCGTCATCAGCTGATAAATAGTATTCAATGTTTGTGCCAGCTGGTTTATTTTCCGTAACATCCAGTTTAGCGCTGGTAATATTTCCAGGTTCCTCATCGTTTAGTTGTAATGTTTGAATAATACCAGGCGAAATATAGGTTACTGCTAGTTCTGGAACTGTGATAGTATATGTCACTGTAACAGTTTGCGGACTGTTATCAGCACTTGAAACAACAACATTGCAGCTACGCACACCTTCGCTTAGGTTCGTGGTAGTCGGTCGAACACTAACACTTGAGGGACTGCCATAAGCTGTTGTGCCTGATGAAGGAGTTTCATTAAGCCAAGTACAATCAGGTGATTCTGAAATACTCCAAATTAAATCAGAACTACCTTCAGTAGTATTGGAGATGGCAAAAGACTTGGCGGCTGGTAAGGGTTTACCCTTATCAGCTGTAAATGAAAGAGAGGTGGGACTTAATGAAATATGAGGAGCGGGAGGATTAACTGTATAAGTGACAGAAACAGTTTGTGGTGCGTTGTCTGCGTTTGTACTGTTAACTGTGATAGTACAGTTATAAGTGCTGGGCGTTAAATCAGTTGTATTAGGTTGCACATTTATATTCGAACTCATACCGGCGCCTGTTGTACCTGAAAAAGGATTCTCATTTAACCAATCCGAGCCTGTACAATTATCACTGACACTCCAGTTCAAAATGCCACCGCCTGTATTTTTGATGTTAAGTGGTTGGGATGACGGCAGTGCTGCTCCTTGTGCAGCTGTAAATGATAAGGAAGTCGGGGTTAGAGAAATCCAGGGAAGTCGTGGCAGAGGAATGCTAGCCGCTAAATGAAAACTGGTTTGCTCCTTTTTATCAAAAACTAATGATTCTTTTTCTAATGAAATGGGGCTAGTTACTTTATTCTCTTCATCTTGCTTGGCGATTACGTAATTTTTATTTTCAGTTTCTTGATTATAGACTATTTCGTCTACAACCAATCTCGCATTTCTAGCTACGGTATCCCAGTTGGCTGTTGTCGCAATTTCATCCCTGTCAGTTGCTGTAGCAAAAAAGTCAGAAGTTTGAGAAATATAATAAGTCTCTTCATTATTATTTAAAGTGATTTGGCCGGGTGTAGCTGTTACATCTAAATTACCAATGTCAGATGCGTAGGCATCTGGATCATTAGTAAATAATCCAGGGTTTGTAGCGCCATTTTGCCAGTTTGTTTGCTCTAATATTCCCCTGTCAGTAATTTTTGTCTGGTTATAACTAGGACTGCTTGATGTTAATGTTACACTCGCTCCACCCACTGGATTGCCAGACGCTGAATCTTTAACAGTGACAAGAAGTGAATTTTCAGTATGTGTTTCTAAAATAATTTTTGCGTCTGTATCAGAACCGGGTAAAATATTAAATGACGAGAGAGGACTAACTCCGGCAATATCAAATGTCGGTGGCAGGGAATTAACTAAATTGATGAGCAGTACTAGATCAGTGGTATCCACATCATCATCTCCATCAAGATCACCTGTTCCCGGCTCTGGGACTGGGCCCCCTCTGTACAAATAGTCTACTAAATAATTAGCATCTTCTATATTAACTTCTTCATCATTATTAACATCAGCCTCAGGATTGCTCGAAGTCACGCCGGTAATTGACACAGTATAATTGTCCCATTCCAAATCATTTACCTCGGCTGGTAAATCGTGCTTAGTTGTTAACAATCTCAACATACCTGGCTTAAGAACCTGTCCATTTTCATCATAGCCAATTATTTTTCTGCCTTCTAATTTCAAATTAACCTCATCGCTCGGCAGCTGGTTTTGGTCGCTGCAATCAGGCTTTATTGTATAAACTGTCAGTGTGCTTAATTTGTCAATACTAAAACTTGCTTCAGTCACCTGGCCAGCCACCACTGTTTTATCAGGATTAAGAGGAGTAAAGTCATCTCCGACTGCATAAGTTTGGTCGGAAGAATAACCAGCTTTACTAACCACAATATTATAGCCGCTACCAGGTTCTAAATTCAAAAACTGTAAATTACCGCTATCATCAGTATATTTTTGTATAATAGAACCTTTGGTCACTTCAACTTTTGCCGCTGAAACACCAACGCCATTAGCATCAAAAACTTTTATGGAAAGGGCTCCCTTTGTCGGTTCAAACTCCATTCCTTTCGGGGAAATATTTGTAGAAAGTAAAACAGGCTGATTTTGATAAAATTTATCCCAAGTCACTTTAACATCTACTTTATTATAATCATTAGGTGTGTCATCACTGGGATCCAAACCATCAAACGGATCATCAATATAACTAGTCGATATATTCACCGTATAGTTTATTCCTCCTCTTAGAAATTGTTGGGTGGCTTCAATCACGCATCCAGTTCCGGTACAAATCTGATTATAATCAAGATTCCTTATTTTTTCCATTTCCTGGGTAGCCAGCGAAACAGCCATCAAGCGAGCTCTGGCTGTGGCCGAACCCTTGACGCTGTTGTTAAACATAGTTAACACACTCATAATCACCACAGCCAAAACACCGATAACGACAACTGCCTCGATTAAAGTAAATGCTTTTTGTCTTGTTAAATTAATTTTCATTGTAAAATTATAATACTTCAACCAATGAGTACATTGGCATAATAATGGCTAAAGCCATGACAGCGACAGCGCCGCCTAAAACAAGCATTAAAATTGGTTCAATAATAGTAGATAGATTACCCATTGTCTGGTCAACATCAGCTTCATAAAATATAGCAATCTCTTCTGTTATAGAATCCAATGTTCCACTTTCTTCACCAACAGAAATCATTTGCGTCACCACAGGGGGAAATAATTCAGACCTTTCCTCCAGACTTTTGACAATGCTCATACCTTTTTTTACCTTATCGGCAGTTTCTAGCATTGCTTGTTTATAATTAACATTGCCTAGAGTTCTTGAGATAATCTGAAATGTCTGGACAATCGGAATGTCAGTTTTGAGCAATGAGCTTAAAGTGCGGGTAAAACGAGCAAGGTTTATCTTCATAATAATCGGCGAAATCAAGGGTGTTTTTAATAATATTTTATGATACACAGCTTTCCCTTTTTTTGTTTTGAGAACTCTCATCAGTAAAAATACTATGACAATCACCGCAATGGCAGCATAAATTCCATTTTGCGTCAGAAAATTACTTATGAATAATAGAATTCTGGTTGGCAATGGCAGATCGGCTTGCATCTCCTCAAAAATAGCTAGCATCTTTGGGATGACGAAAATCATCATCGATATGCCGATGCCGACCATAGCGATAACAACAATAGCTGGATACATCATGGCTGATTTTACCTTGGAAATAATGTCATGATCCTTTTTCATTTGTACCGTTAAATATTTAAGCGTTTCGTCAAGTTTACCGCTAATTTCTCCGGCTGCTACCATACTAACAAAAAGTTCATTAAAGACTTTTTTATGTTTAGCTAAAGCATTGGAAAAAGAAATACCGCTTTCTACATCATGTTGTAAATCCTGAATAATTTGTTTAAACTTCTTGTTCTTTGTTTGTAGAGAGAGTGTCTTCAGGGCATTAGCCAAGGAAAAACCAGTGCGTACCATTACCTGCAAATTCTGTGTAAAAAACATTTTCTGGACAAGCGGAATTCTTCCTGTTAATGATGTCAGGAAATCTAATTTGCTTTTCTTTTCATCTTTAGCCAGTTTAACTGATGTTAAAAGAAGTCCCTGGCTTCTCAAATACTCAGCAAGTGCTTTTTCGTCTTTTGTATTAATTCTGTCCTTTTTAAGCATGCCGTCTTGTGTCCTGGCCGTATAAATATATTCTGGCATATTTTTATAGTTAATTAATTATCTTATTCTTTAGTAACTCTTAATATTTCTTCTAAGGTAGTAATCCCATTTTTTGCTTTTATAAAACCATCTTGAGTCATAGTGAGCATTCCTTGTTTAATTCCTACTTTCTCCAATTCCTCAGTAGTCGCTTTAGCTAATATTAATTCAGAAATTTCCGTGGTGACTTCCAAAGCCTCATATATACCGATTCTGCCTTTATAACCAGTGTTATTACACTGTTTACAGCCTTTACCTTTGTAAAAAAGAAGAGATTCAATAGGTGCCTTTGAAGATAAAATTACTCCTTCTTTTTCTAATATATCTAAAATTATTTTTAAATTAAATCTTAGTTCAATTTCTTCAATTGCTTTTTTATTTAATGTATAGCTTTGTATACAATTAAGACAAATTTTCCTAACCAAGCGTTGGGCGACTACCAAATTTGTCGTTGATGTAATTAAAAATGGAGGGATACCCATTTCTAATAAACGTGGTAATGATGTAACAGCGTTGTTGGTATGTAAAGTTGAAAGTACAAGATGGCCTGTCATACCGGCATGATAAGCTATCTCAGCTGTTTCAGTATCTCTGATTTCACCGACCATGATTATATTAGGATCTTGTCTTAACAGTGCACGCAATCCAGTGGAAAATGTATAGCCAATTCTGGGATTTACCTGGCTTTGATTGATCCCAGGCATTCTGTATTCAATTGGGTCTTCTATAGTCAAAATATTGACCTCTGACTTATTCAACATCTCCAAAAGAGTATAAAGTGTGGTTGTCTTACCAGAACCAGTTGGACCTGTAACTAATAAAATACCATGTGGCTTTTTCAAATTATTTTTAACTATTTTTAATGCTTTTAACTGAAAGCCTAATTGCTCTAGAGATAATGCTTGATAAGTTTCATTTAATAGTCTTAAGACAACTTTTTCGCCGTCAAATACAGGCAAAATAGAAACACGAAAGGATATTTTGTATTCAGATGTTGATATTTTAAATCTGCCGTCTTGAGGCAGGCGGTGCTCATCAATTTTAAGTCTTGATAAAATTTTAATACGTGCAATCACGCCGTCTTGAATACTTTTCGGCAATCTCATCACTTCCCTTAAGACACCGTCTAAACGATAGCGCACTATAATATCCTTTTCTGCCGGTTCTATATGAATGTCAGATGCTCCTTCGAAAATTGCGTATTCGAGTAGGGTATCAACTATTCTTACAATTGGTAAATCTTCTGCCAATTGTTTTAATTCTTTAGGTGTAACTGCTTTGGCTTCCTCGCCCTTACTAATTTGCTTAAATTCTGCTGAAATACCTTTGTGATACTGGGTAATTGCTTCCTTTATACTTGTTGGCGTTGTCAGAGATATCTTTAATGCTAAATTAGTTTTTTTCTTTAAAAATTCAAATATTTCTAAATCCTGCGGGTCAAGGCAGGCAATCTTGAGTTCTTTCTCATTTTTTTCATAAGCGACAATTTGATGATTTTGTATTATTGGTTCAGGTATCAATGTCAGTATATCTTTTCTGATAGTCTGTCTTCTTAAATCAATAAAAGGCACGCCAAAATAATTAGCCAGTGCCTCGTAAAGTATATTTTCAGAAATCAAGTTTTTTTCTACTAAATACTGACCAAAATCAACATTTCCGGTTTTGACTTTTTCCCAAGCCTCCTCCAATTGTTCTTTTGGAATGAATTTTCCCTGAAGGATAATTTTTTTGACTTCCTCAGGTGCAATCATCTAATTTTTATGTTAATTTAAGTATTTTTCTCTTTTTAATTATAGCACAGATATAAATTTTGGTCAACTTAGATTATTTATTGATTTTGCTGGCTTTTTATTGAAAAAATATAAATTGAATAGCCAATATTAGCTATTTGTTCATATTTTGTAAGCCATCTATAATTACCTTCTTTATTAAATAAATTACTTACACTCACGGCAACTAAACAGTCAGGTCTTGATGATTCAAACTCTGGTATCTCACTGATTTTCCCTGTATTCATCTTTAAGTAATAACTCGTGCTGGCTGTCCCGAAATAACTTAAACACAGAGATTGAATTTTATTTTTCTTTAAATAAACCTCTAAATTTTTTAAATCCTGGCCCCAGTCAATATTAGAATCAATAAGATATTTAGGCCCATTTTCAGAACCACCGACAGCTTCATTAAAATATGCTAAGAAATGAGGATAAATCAATATACTTGAAGTGATATGGAATAAAAGTAGAATAATTAGTAATATTTTAAATAACTTATTAAATCTTTTAATATTTATCATTATCAAATAGCCAGAAAGAATAATAATAAATGGATAAATCGGTAAAATATGACGTACTCCTAAATTTAAATGGCTGGTCAGACTCCAAAGAAAATAGATTAAAGGTGGTATAATCAATAAATAATAATAAAAAGGTCTTAATTTAAAATAATTATAAAATCCATTTAGTTTAATATTGGAAAATACATCCTTAATAAAAAATATTATAAGAATGACTAATAATATAATTTCAGCGATAGTACTTTTTACAAGATAGGCTAATGGAAAATAATACCACCATCCAAAATTAGAGTAATGACCATTAAGATAGGCTTGATGACCAAAATAATTATGGCTGGCTAACTGCACTATACCTTTTAAATATGAAAGTGAAGGTACTGGTATATTTTCTGCAATCCAATAAATTATCTGGCCGGATTTTTTATTTCTGTCAGTGTTTGCCAAAATAGCATTTGGCAAAAAACCACTATTTTGCCATTCACCCGATTCTACTTTTTCACTTCTTTTCTCGTATAACTTCACAATATCGGGGTCATCCAAGGGTTTTTTTATTTCAAAACCATAAGTAATAAAAATAATAATATAGGCGATAAGTAAAATAAAAATAAATGTCTTAAGAAAATTTTTAAAAGAAAAAGGATTGTTCAGCTTCTTAGTCTGCCACCATTTAATCAAATATAGGATAATTAAAATAGGTAATATTATAATTGCCGAGAACTTAGTCACTTGTGCCACGCCGAAAATAATAGCAACAATAACGAGATTTTTTACATTCGGCTTCTCCAGATATTTCCCAAAATAGTAAATACATATTAAAATACCTAATGTGACCGGTAAATCAGTGGTTACATATCGAGAATGGGCAAGAATATTAGGCGAAAAAGCAAAGAGCAAAACAGCAAATAATCCCCCATACAGGCCAAACAACTCCCGAGTCCATTTAAAAACATAATAGGCAGCCAGTAAACCTAAAAGCATAATCGGTATTCTGCTTAAAATCAAGATGATATCAGCCGGTACTTTATTATGATATAGAAAATCACTGGCAAACTGCCATTTATCAGCCTGCGCCCAGCTCTTGTAGTATGTCGGATGATGAAGATCCAAAAACAAAAGTGGCAAAGCAGACAGATATTTCAACAAGGGCGGGTGCTCGGGATTCATCCGAAAGTCACCTGTACGAAGATAGCTATAGCCGGCAGCCAAGTGTACAGCTTCATCCATTGTCTGTGATTCAGACAGAGCTGACGTAATCTCTAAAATGAACATCAATGATAAAATTAAAACTATTGTTACTACTAAATATTTTTTTATAAAACTCTTCATATGGAAAATCAGATAAAAACAAAAAGCAAATTAATATTATTCATTAAAGATAAATTAATTATCATTTGCATTATTTTATCTTTTTTACTTAATGCAGTAATTTGGATAATATTATATTATAAAATTAAGCCAACAGCCATTCCTATACCGCTTCATTATAACATCTACTTTGGTATTGATCTAATTGGTGAATGGTATAAAATATATTTTATTCCTGGCTTTGGTTTAATTATATTCTTTATTAATTTGATAATATCATTTATAATTTATAAAACAGAGAAGATAATCAGCTACTTTCTTATTTTTGCCTCTATGTTCAGTCAATTAATATTATTAGGCGCTGTTCTATTGATAATTCAGCAGTCAATATAACTTATGAATATATCAGATAATTTTGATATTATTAAAATCTTTCTACTTACAACTGTGGCATTTTTGGTAACAATTTTTTGGACGCCTCTTTTAACACATTTTCTTTATAAATACAAATTAGGCAAAAAAATAAGAGTAGATGAACAGGCGCCAATCTATTCAAAACTACATGAACAAAAATCAGGCACACCGACAATGGGCGGTATTTTAATCTGGTTCACCACCTTATTTATTGCCCTGTTATTTTTTGTCTTAAGTAATGTTGTCGACATTGAAGCCATCAAAAAATTGAATTTCTTAACGCGTCCACAAACATTGTTACCACTTGGTGCATTAGTTGCCTCAGCCTTAGTTGGTTTAATTGACGACTCACTAAATATTTTTGGTATTGGATCCAAGGGCGGTGGATTCAAAGTCAGACACAAATTAATCATCTATACTTTAATCGCTATCTTCGGTGCTTTTTGGTTTTACTTTAAATTAGACTGGACTACCCTTCACATTCCTTTTTTTGGTAATTTTGACATTGGCATCTGGTATATACCAATCTTTATTTTTATTATTGTTTCGACAGCTTTCTCAGTAAATGAAACTGATGGACTTGATGGTCTGGCTGGCGGCGTACTTTTGACTTGCTTTGGCGCTTTTGGCGCTATTGCCTTTGCACAGGGCAAAATGGAACTTGCCACCTTTTGTGGGGTGATAGTCGGCGCACTACTTGCTTTTCTCTGGTTTAATATTAATCCAGCACGCTTTTTTATGGGAGACACTGGTTCGATGTCGTTGGGCGTTACACTCGGTATAGTGGCTATGTTAACAAATTCAGCATTATTATTACCGATTATCTGTTTTATTTTGCTTATTGAATCACTATCAGTAATTATACAAATAATCTCTCGCAAGCTATTTAAGAGAAAAGTCTTTCTTTCTACACCGATCCACCATCATTTTGAAGCTTCAGGTTGGCCAGAGCCAAAAGTAGTCATGCGCTTTTGGATTATTTCAGCTGTCATGGCTGTGATTGGCGTGATTATATTTTTAATTGACAAATCTTAAAAAAATTAAAAATTATTTTGGATTTTTCGTTTTGGATTTTGAATTATAAATAGGAGGTCTTATGATCTTTGAAAACGGTATTATATATTCAACAAAGTTAAAACAGTGTAAGGAGTTGATTCACGGCATATCAGCGAGGGCATTTGGCAATCAATCTTTTTTAAACGGCAAGGTTAGTGAAGAGAAAACTGCCAGGAATCGAAAAAATTTTTTATCTTGGTTAAAAATAGATTTAGGTAGAATAGTTAATATTCAATTAATCCACGGCAATAATATTTATGATGTTAAAGAATCTGATGTTGGCAAGGGCTCAAAGTCAGGCGCAAATTTAATACCAAAAACAGATGGATTGATTACCAATATTTTGAATATTTACTTGATGGTTACAGTAGCTGACTGTCTGCCGATTCTATTTTATGAACCTTCTAAAAAAGTAGTAGGGATTGCCCACGTTGGCTGGCATGGAACCTGGCAAAAAATTTCTGAAGCTATGGTCATAAAAATGACTCATCGATACGGCTGCCATCCAGAGAATATTATCAGCTTTATTGGTCCATCAATCGGTCCCTGTCATTATGAAGTTAAGGAGGATGTGGCTTCAAATTTTAAGGAAGATTTCTTGGTCAGGCGGGAAGACAAAATCTTTCTTGATTTATGGCAGGCTAATAAATACCAGCTCATCAGACAAGGTCTCAAAGAAGAAAATATTGAATTATCCCATGAGTGTACGGCTTGCCACACTTATTTATACTCTTCCTACCGTCTGGAAGGCGAAACAAAATACATTGCCATGGCCGCGGTGATTGGCTTGAGAAAATAATTTGAAATAAAAAAATAAGGGCGCGGAATTTAATCCGAGCCCTTTTTAAATAGCTTATCTTTCTGATAGTTTTTTTCTTTCTCCTCCACCTGATTTTACAAATACATAAATGATAATAATGACAAGAATTATGGCACCACCACAGATCCGAACTAACTTATTGTTAATTAATTTCTGAATATAACTAGGCTCGGGTGGCGGCGGTGGAGGCGGTGGTTTTTTAAAATAAGAAGTATCAGCCATTAGTATTACGGCTCTTGGATCATTATATACATAAACCAGTTCTTTCGCATGATCGACTTGGAACCATTTTTTCCCTTCTTTATCGGTAAAACTTCTACGCAATAGGTACTTCTTATCCTTTTCAAGCTGTCCATCACCTCTTAAAGACAGATCGGCTTTATATCTGTAATTCCATGTTTTTAGCACTTTAATATAGGTTTTGATTTCCAATGAATCACCTTCACTGGCAGTCTGACCCTCAAAAGTATCTGTTCTATCAACATCAAATTCTTCCTCAGCCATCGCATTAAATAAGTAAAAGCAAAGGACAAGCACTATTAGTACTAAGAAAATCTGCTTAAATCTCATCTTACACCTCCTTGGTTTGTTAAAAATTGCTTTTTTTATTTTATTTTAGCGAAATTGTTGATATTTCATTTAAACTTAGCATATACTAAAGTCTTTGTCAATAGAAAAAGGACGGAGCGAGCCCGTCCTTAGGATTAAAGCTTATTCTGTATAAGCTATTTTGTTTCTTAAACTTGTTTCAGTGGATACTACCCAGCCAAAAGTATCTTCATTTTCTACCCTGGCTCTAATATAAAGACGATGTAACCGTTCACCATTAACGAGATAATCGTAGGAAATCGCGCCAATTAATTTAAGTCTCACCTCATGACCTAATTTTCTAATCACCTTTGAATCTGACCATGGTCTTTCATAGATATTTAAGGAATCAATAGTTTTAAACCATCCTTCATTCTCTTTAAGTTTATAGGTTGAAAAAATGTCCCATAGTCTAATTCTTTTCAGGTCTCCACATTTCATGTATCCGTATATATTATTAATTATTTCTAGCCTTACTTCATATATGCAGTAAAAAGAATTATGTTTACGAATTCGCTTTGAATCTATAATGTCTATTACTTCGTCTCTAAAAACGGAATCAATTGGATCACCTTTTAGAGATTGATTTTCCCAAACATAAGCTATATTAACAACAACCACGGCTTTATCTGGATTATAAAGGTATTGACGACAAAATTCATCTTTTTTAACGCCAATCATAGAACAAGAAGTAATACATAAAACGACAATCGATAAAATAACTAACATTAAACTGAATTTTTTCATTTATCTCACCTCCCAATAATTCCTTTTTGTTTTCTTATAGTAAACCAGTAATAATCCATAACTAAATTAAAATTCGTATCACTGGAAATAATCCAGCCGATATGATTGCCAGATTTTAATAAAAGCCAGTAAACAGGCTGGTAATCTTCAATACCAGAGTATTTCAAACCAACCATATCCAGAGGGTCATTCTTATCCAACTCTATAAGCCCAGATGATTCTTCAGATGGCAATTCCCTAAGGAATGTTTTTCCTGTCAGCTCAAGTCTTGCGTTGATAAACTCTTTATCAGGTGATCTGTAGAAATTTTTACTAGCATAAATAAGTTTCGACTTTTCAGTTTTAACAAAACCATAGTATAATGGATTATCAAATGAATCTTTGGCAACAATCGTATACCAGCCAATAGTATTCTCATTAAGTACATCAACAACATCATCCAAAAAAATTGTGTCAACAACCGTACAGTCTATGTAAGGCAAATGTAAAATTTCCAGAAAAGAATCAATGACAATTGCTTTTCCCAGATAACCAGAGTAGTCATATCCTAAGTATTGATGTGTTGGATTCATATGAGGTGATTGAGGGCATGGTTTTTCCACTGTAACAATCGGTGCTTCAGGAGTTGAAACTGGTGTTACCTCAGGTTTTTTCACTATCGGTGCGCAGGAAATAAAAATAACTAGTAAAACAATGATGCTGAGGGTTAGGTAAATCTTTCGCATTTCATACCTCCGTTTAAAATGTTGTTAAGATTACAATATTTACTTTTTCTTTTTGTTTATATTACCTTATCACAAGCCCTTAATTTTTGTCAATAGAAAAAGGACGGTACAAAACCGTCCTTTAAAAACCACTTTTTTACCAACAAAAACGTTCATAATCATAATTAGTCTCATTTACTTTAACCCAACCAATATTACCATTTGTTTGTATGAGAAGCCACATGGATTCATCTAGCTGGCCATCCCTGCCGAGCAAATCGAATTTATCACCTGGTTTTAATTTGATAGAACTTTCTTCATTTTCTAGTGGCCGTAATTTTAAATAAGTCTCTTGAGCTATATAAAATGTATCAGGAAATATTAAATCAAGAGGAACGGCATAAAAATATGAACCGGCAGAAATATCCTTAAAGTCCTTTGCCCTTACAAATCCTTTAATCTCCGTTCTAGAATAGGATATGTTTGTGGTAGTAGCATAATACCCAATTTTAT
>Ga0180007_10005070_pt1 | contig 13570 bp, 13 predicted proteins | sample MM_PC_MetaG_FD_121122 | JGI IMG/M metagenome (GOLD analysis project Ga0180007, IMG submission 121122) | Groundwater microbial communities from the Aspo Hard Rock Laboratory (HRL) deep subsurface site, Sweden - MM_PC_MetaG | ecosystem: Environmental > Aquatic > Deep subsurface > Groundwater... | reverse complement strand
TATACTTATATTTCTATCAAGTTCTTTAGCTACATCTCTAAAACTATTTTTCTTTGCTAAAAATATTGCAATTTTATCACGCTCCTGGGCAGTTATCTTTTTTTATTATGATCCCGGACTAGGATTTGAACCTAGGATAACAGTTCCAGAAACTGTTGTGATGCCACTTCACTATCCGGGATTGTTGACTAATACAACCAAACTTTATTTTACTACGATTTGTTCAAATCAATAAATGAAAAAATGACGCAATGACTGACAGCGATCTCAGCTATCATGTAGTATATCAAACTATTTCACTTATCTCGAATCTTGTTTATTGTTAAATCTTATGAGATATTTTCAAAAATTATTTATTAAATAAAAAGGCCAAAATGCAAAATATTCTTTTAGTAGAAAACGATAAAACTTTGTCAAAAATGATATCAGATTATTTTATTAATAAAAATTTTGAGTGTAATACATGTAGTTCGGTTGATAGCGCGTGCAATCTCATAGAAGAAAAAGATTTTGATTTAGTAATACTTGATAGAATTCTTGATGATGGTGACGGAATCGAAGTTGCTGAGTTTATCAATGATTTTAATTTTAAAACTAGAATTATTATGCTTTCACAAAAATCAAAAACAGAAGATAAAATTGCTGGATTTGAAGTTGGCGCCGATGATTATTTATCCAAGCCTTTCGCAATTTCGGAACTTTCATTAAGGGTGAACAGCTTGCTCTCAAAACATAAATTAAAAATTTCTAATTCATTTTCACTTGGGCCTATCACAATTTTTCCAAAAACTGGTGAAGTTATTTTTCATGGTGTCACTTCTACAATGAGAAAAAAGGAAATCCAAATTCTAGCTTGTTTATTCAAACACAAAAATCATGTTGTTAACAGAAACATGATTATCAATGATGTTTGGTCCGGTGGTTCTGAAATACCTACTCACACAACTTTAGACGTATACATCAGGAGAATTAGAATATTTTTAGGAGATAACAAAAATATTATTAAGACAGTAAGAGGTTTTGGTTACATGGCTTCTTTAGCGGAATGATTCAAGTTATATGCATTCCTAAACCAAATGCCATTTTTCTTGGTAGTTATTCCTTTATTTAACAAACTTTGCTATTAAGGCAATTACTAACACATAAATTGCAATAGCTTCAGCAAAAGCCATTCCCATAATCATAGGAGTTTGAACTTTATCAGATGCTTCTGGATTTCTACCAATAGCGGTTATTGACCCATGAGCAATAATTCCTATTGCAAGTGCGGAAGCCATAAATGCAAATGGTAATAGTGGTAATATTTTTTCCATTATTTCTTTCCGCTCTCTTGAGAGCTTATACTTTCTATTACTCGATTCCATCGCTTTGCAAGTGGAATTATTGTTAAAACAATTGCCGTCAAAATTGCTGGAATAGCTATGACTATTGTTCCTAGTGTCAAGAATATTTTATACATAATCTCCATTCTTGTTAATTATTTTGTTTCTAACAATATCTGACTTCTTGATCTCTTTACATCTCTTACATATAGGAACACTAGCTTTAATGGTGTCAGTTGTTTGTTTACAATTGTCGCAATAGGTTAATTTATTGAGCATTTATTTTTAGGTTAAGCAATAAATTAATGTAATTTTATGATTTAACAAAGTATTCGTAAATGTATATACCGTATACATTGATTTTTTAACAAAAAAATGAGAACCTTGGTTTTTCATCATAGTTCTGAGAGTTTTCAGCATCAATCCTATAAAAATACTTTTTAGTCCCACCATGGTAACTAAGGTAAAAATAACTAATCCAAAAACAGCGGAATAATCCAAGTTATATGCGTTCCCAAACCCACCGCGCTTCTTATCATCATTTTACCTGAAAAAATATTTTCAACTGTTTTTTTAGCGAAATACAATCCCAACCCAATACCATTTTTCTTGGTAGTTATGCCCTTGAATACAACTAGTTTTTGAAAAAATAAATTCATACCAGAACCATAATCAATCTCGTCTATTCTTAAATGATTGTTTATTTTTCTAACCATAAGACTCACCGGTTTTTGTTCAATATCTTTGTAAGCTTCAATTGAATTATTAAAAATACATGTCAAAGCTTCTTGGAAATATAACTTATTCCCAATTAAAAACAAATCTTTATTTATTAAAAGCTTTGATTCAAAACATTTATAATCAATTTTTCCGCGCATCAAACAAAGAACTTCATTGATCGCCGTAAAAACTCTAAACTTCTCACTGAAATTATTACCTTGATTTACAGATTTAATTATCTTTGTGAGCTTTGTTACTGCCTCAAGCGATGTCTTCGTTCTATTAGCGTTAACTGTATTCTGGCTTTTGCTATTAGATCCACACAAATCAGCTTCTAAATTTGACATCAAAATTGTTAATGGCGTGGAGCAAGCATGTCTAAAAACATTATTCTGAGAAAAAGCAAGCTCAGGAGTTTTGAACATGAAAAACCAAGCAATATTTTTTAGCATTTATTTTCAAGTAAAGTAATAAATTGATGCGATTTTACGATTTGATAAAGCATTCGTAAATGTGTATGCAATATACATTTACTTCTTTGATAGGAAATGAGAACCTTAATTTTTTATATAATCCTGAAAGTTTTCAGTTATATTCCAAACCTGCAAGCATGACGCATTGAATGGCCGACAATATTCTGCAACCAGATATTTTCTATCTACCATTAAATTCATTCTGTGAGAATTAACAACTAATAATTTTTTATCAAATTTATTTGCCCTATCCGCAAATGATTGTGGTATTCCATTAATTGGGTAACCAACTCCTTCCAAATATAGGTTATCAACATTGGTTCTATAAAAATACATCAATAATCCATCGGGAAGGGTTCCAAAAGAGCCTTCAGTCGCCACAGCGACTGTGCCAATCTCTGCTTGTCTCTTAATTAGCTCAACAGTTTCTTTAACACCGTGTCCCGATGACCATTCTGTCAAATACTGAGTCACATCGGAAGAAACAAAAGGGGTATTGTTGGAATCTAGAACTGATAATTGAATATAATTTAAAGAATAAACTATGGTATTTGAGATCAACAACGAAACAAAAACACCAACTAATAAAGTTTTCCAAAGTTTATCAGACTTACCTTGAAGCTTTGAACTTTTAAATACCCCTAAAACAATACTTTCTAGTCCCATCATGGCAGCTAAGGTAAAAAATAATGAAGCCGGAAAAAGATATCTAGGATAAACTGATTTACCCATTAAAGCTATTGGAAATATAAAAAATACCCCAGACCAAAATAACACGTGGGATGTTACTTTGTGTTTTTTTAAAAATAATCCCGTAATTAAAAAAATTATTATTCCCGGAGTCAAATATACAAAGAAATAATTAATATAATTTGCAACACTAGGAATTGTTTGCTTCCAAGATCCATTAATAATTTCTGAAACTGGAAAAAGAAAATCTCCACCTCTGCTAAATAATTGGCCAAAAACTGGATTTATTTTCAACATAGCAAACATTGAGAGTCCAATTAAAATACTAAATGAAACCTTAACGAAGGCTGTTTTAAAATTCTTCAAATCTTTTTTTGCGCCAAGAAAGATCGAAAAATAAAATGCTGGAATAAATAGAACTGCAGGGATTTTTGTTAACATAGCTAGGCCAAAGAAAACTCCTGCCAAAATTATTGATCTCAAGTTACTTTTATCAAAGATTTGTTTTGTCTGATTTTTTGAAACTTTAATTAAAAATAAAAACACTACTGAAATTAGTAATGTTAGCAAACCATCCATCAAAGCCATTCGATGATGAAAGTACCAAAATGGCAACACAATTGTAAAAATACCAGTTAAAATTTGAGTTTTACTTCTACCCCCTAATTCTTTAATGATTTTCATATTCATTAGTACTTGAACCAAACCAACTAACATTGCTAAAAATCTTCCAGCAAATAATTGATCTTTAAATATAAATTGGAACGGTACTAGTAACCAAATAAATAGAGGTGTCTTGCCGTCATTCATTGGAAAGAATAGATATCTTTGCCAGTCGTCAATAATTAATTGGGCCCATCTGATATAAATAGATTCATCTGCAAAAACTGGCAGACTAACTAAGCCTGGCAAATGAGTAGCTAAGTAAAAAATGACTAATCCAAAAATAATTAACGTTTGCAATTTTTGTGTTTTAAATTTATCAAAATAATTTTTCAACATATCATCATTATTAACTTCTATTTATTTTTTGTCCAATTTTATCCAACCTTGTAAAAAGATATATTCCAGGAATAATCCAAGTAATTAGTTTTTGATTTTTAAGCACTAAGTCAGTATATTCTAAATTATTAAACAGCCAAGGCAAATATCTCAAACATGAACTAAAAGTAAATACAATTATTAGATTTCTGAATAATTTTGACTTCATGAAAGGAATCCAAACTATTACCCAAATCATATACCATGGTAAAAAATAATTTGATCTTGGTGTAAAAAGTAATATCATCATTAATCCCGCAACTAAATCTGGAACATATCCTACAAATTTCTCAAAAAAACTTAGAATAAGTTTTTCATAGATACTCTTATCAATCTTAATTTTAAACTTCGTTGCCATGCTACTCATAAACTTGAAAGAAAAATAGCTAGCTCCAATAACTAACAACCAAATTGGAGATAATGCCACCGTCGCCATCTTAATTGAAATAGAGATTGCCAGTGCTAATAAAGAAAAAACAATATATTTTGCTCTTAACCAATCATTGGTAATTTTTGACGTAATTGGTTTAATTAATAAACTCACAGCTAAAACAGCAAATGGCATCATCAAGATATCATTATGATAATTTGATATAACTTCAATTAATAAAAGTGGATTTAAAAATACCAATGAAGTTTCATATAAATTCATGTTTCTATTAATTAATGTTCTAGAAAAATAATGCATTGACAAATACAATAGAATCAAACTGAAAAAGCTCCAAGCTCTGAACATTACAAGTGTTAGTGAAAATTTTCCAAGACCAAGTATATATGGAATTATTGACGAATAAGTCCATCCCCGTCCATACACATCTGTCACATGAGTATTGTGCATGAATCTGATCCATAAGTCGTTGGGAAAATCCAATGGTACGTGCATTCGTGAATCAACCCCATATTTAACGATCATTCTGGCATCAAAAATATAATTAAAAACATCGTGCGACAATGCGTTATATGAAAGAAATATTGGAAAAATTAATGCTAGAAATAACAACACATATTTATTCTTAAATATTTTTTTTAAAGTAACTTGCTTTGATTTTAACTTTTCCAAAATATGAAAATATAATACAAAAAGAGAAATTATTATTCCAAAATAAACATAAGCCATTAAATGTCCATTGTGAAAAAATGTTGACCACATCCAATTCTGAAAACTCCAATAACAAGCATTCGATGTAAGAACTAAATTAGGATCAACAAGCGAGTATGAAAAAATAGCATAAATTAGTAGAGTTAGGAAAAATAAAATAAAAACTATCATTGAAATCTCACTTATATTTACCAATTAAATCCATAACTCTAATAATTATTATGTCTCTAAGCATTCTAAGAGAATCCTTAACTGGACTAACTCTATTCGATTCGCTATGATGCCAAATAATTGGGACTTCTTTAATTTTAAGGTTTTTCTTTTTGGCGATAAATAACAGTTCAACATCAAATGCTCCAGTGAAAGCATCTTTTCTTTCTTTTGAGCCACCATAAACACGAAGCATATTAAAAAGATTCTCCGTAATATCACCAGAAAATAATTTAAAACCACATTGCGTGTCTAAAATTCCTGGAATCGCCAGTATCTGTACCAAAATGTTGAATCCCCGCCCCATCAAATGCCTATGAAACGGTTCTTTATCTCTTGAAGCACCAATCATTTCCCTAGAGCCAATTACAATTTGAGCACCTCTCTCTGCATACTTTAATAGCTTTTTTATTTCTTCTAGCGGTGTTGATTGATCGAAGTCGGTAAATAAACGCCATTTTCCAGTTGCTGCAAACATCCCAGCTTTTACTGTTGGAGCCTTACCTGAATGATTGTTGTGTAAAACTTGAATTCTAGAATCTTTTTTTGAAAAATTATCTAAAAGATCAATTGTTCCATCTGTGGAACCATCGTCGCTTAAAATTAACTCCCACTCGTATTTTTGCTCAATTAAATATTTTAAAATATCGTCCAAAACACCTCTGGATATGTTACTTTTTTCATTATATGAAGGAATAACTACCGATAGATATGGTTTCATCTCTCAATCATACACTTTTATTAATTTCTTCTCAAGACTGTGATTTCTGGACCATCATTAATTTGATAAACTTCGCTTGCAATTTTGTTTGGAAAAACAACGATTTCATATATTGGCGAATCTACAACATTTTTTAAAACCTTATCATCATTAATTATAAAAAGTGTGTCTATTTGACCTCTATCTTCCATTTCAACCGGAGGCTTATTAGTAGTACTCAAGAAATATCTATAATTTTGTCCATCAATATCGCCAGTCCCAGTTAACAAAACAATGTTGTATTTTTCTCCATCAGCAACTCTGTCTGAAATAGTTTTTGAACTAGACCAAATTTTATTCATCGTACTCCCAGTTGAAGAAAGAACTTTTGTCATTTTGATAACATTATAATTTACGAAAAGTATCAAAAATAATGAGATTGCTAGCTTACCTGATACTCCTTTTTTATAAAGGTACTCACCTATAATTCCTAGAGCAAAAAATGATACTGGAAATAAATAAGCTACATAATGGTCAAAAATGGTGTGTTTGTAAAGAGCCGTTCCAAAAATTCCAGTTATTAAAAAAGTCACAATAATAATTTTCCCCAAACGATGAGAATCTCTCAAACTTAAACTCAAAATTAAAATTCCAATAAAAAATATAAATAAATAATTGTTCAGATTTTTCTGATCACCAATTGATAATTCGACCAGTATCTGGCTTCCTCTATCTAAAAAAGCAAAAGATTCTTCTTCAAAGCTATTTTCACCAATAATAATCTTTTTAAAAGCTTGAAAATTTAAACCATCATGCTTTAAGTCAAATAAAACTAGCGGTGTTAAAAAAGACACAAAAATGAAAACGCCAATAATAGTCGAAATCATCATTTTTCTGATTGATTTTTTATTTTTGTGTTTTTGGTAAAGTTGCCAAACCCATAAGCTTCCAAAGCCTAAACCAGCCAACAAAGTCAAATAATGTAATTGAATCAAAACACTAAAACACAGAACAACTAGAATCCAGTATTTAGTATCCTTTCTTAGAGCTTTAAAAACAAAATAAATCAACAGCAATGATATTAAAGGAGCTGGATTAGGATTCCAACTGAACCTTGTTCCCGCAACAACAGTCGCAGACAATGTCATCAAAGTCGCTGCCACCAATGCAACTTTTTGACCAACTAACTCTTTTCCCAAAGCATACATTAAGTAGATTGTAAGAACTCCTAAAAAAGCTACTGCGTATACAGGCCCCAACGGATTTGGATATGAAATCATCAAAAAAGGAACCATAAAATAATAATAAAGTGGACCCAGATACATGTTACCTACGCTAGTGACAGGACCAATAAACACAAAATTATTTTCTTTAAAAATTTTGGATACAATCAGTGAATCGCGTCCCTGATCACCTAAAAATTGAACCGTATTTGGAATATTCCAGAATCTTACAAAAGCTGCCAATATTAAAACGATAATAAAAAAATAATGTTTTTTTTTGAACAAACTCCTGATCATACTTTGTTATTTTTTCTTCCAAATATATTTATTGTAAGCAAAGAAATTCCAAAATAAACCGATCAATATTCCTGATATTGCAAAAATCAACCCAGTATCAACATTGAAATTTATTATTGGTAAAACAAAAAGATCTTTAAGTCCGATAAAATTTTCACCAGAAGAGTTGATAATTAACTGAATTAAAATAGATCCCATTGAAGCCAAGTTAAATTGAATAAACTTTCCCGGAATTTGAGACGTCATTAATTTTCTATCGGCAAAAGTCCATAGATTGTTAAGCACAAAATTTGAAATAATAGCCAGCTCAATGCTCATCAATGTCGCAACCAAAAAACTAGTAAAAACTAGAAATTGAAAGTCAGGTATTAACAATCTTATAATTGTCAATGACATTAACTGAACTAAAGTTCCAATTCCACCTACAAAAGCAAACTTAAAAATTCTGTTTTTGAATAGATCGTCTAGGCGTAATTTAAAAATATAAAGCAACGTATTTTTCATATATTCAGCTCCTAATTTCGATTTTCCAATAGTTCTATCAACAAAAATAAATGGTACTTCTTTTACTTTGAAACCCTGTCTTAAAGCGCTATTGAGAAATCCTATTTGATAAGTATAGCCCATAAATCTAGCATCACTAACAAATGGACGCACCTTCTCAAATACTTTTCTTCTAACTGCTCTAAACCCTGTAGTCCAATCTCGAATACTAAAATTTGTTAAAACTGTAGCGATTGTAATATTTCCCACCACACTCAAAAACTTTCTGTACAAACCCCAGTTTGCAGGAATTCCACCTCCTTTTACATATCTTGAGCCTAAAACCAAATCTTCACCTCCATCGATTTCCTTCATAAATTGAGGAATTTTTCGATGATCATGTGAAAGGTCGGCATCAAATTGAAGAACAACTTCAGCTCCCTGCTCTCCAAAAGCGTAATCCATTCCCTTCAAATAAGCTCCACCTAATCCTTCTTTTTTTGCATTAAGAAGAAGTTTAACCTTTTTATTTTCTTTGGTTATTTTTTTTACAACCTCATATGTTTTGTCTGGAGAGGTATCGTCAACAACAAGAATGCTCATGTCCCAATTCTTGACCTTCTTGAAAACTTCCAAGAGTAACGGAATTAATTTTTGGATATTTTCTCTTTCGTTATAAGTTGGAACTATAACAACAGCTTTTTGCATTTATTTACTTTCCAATTCCAATTCTGCATCAACCATTAACTTTACTAAGCTCTCAAAATTAATTGTTGGCTTCCACCCAAATTTTTCTCTTGCTTTAGTTGAATCGCCAATTAACAATTCAACCTCTGCAGGACGATCGTATTCTGGATTATGTTTCCAAACCGATTTCCAATCTTCAATTCCTGCAAACTTACAGCTTAGTTGTAAAAACTCCTTGACAGAGTGAGCTTCTCCAGTTGCAATAACATAATCATCTGGCTCATCTTGTTGAAGCATCAACCACATTGCCTCAACGTAATCTTTGGCATAACCCCAATCTCTTTTTGAATCTAAGTTTCCTAATTCTACATAATCTTGTTTACCAAGTTTTATCCTCACAGCTGCATTGGCAATTTTCCTTGTAACAAATTCTAGTCCTCTTCTAGGTGATTCGTGATTAAAAAGAATTCCAGAAGTAGCAAACATATTAAATGATTCTCGATAATTAACAGTTATCCAATGACCATAAACTTTAGCAACACCATAAGGAGATCTTGGATAAAAAGGTGTTGTTTCTTTTTGAGGTACTTCTTGAACTTTTCCGAACATCTCACTCGAACTAGCCTGATAAAATTTTGCTGTTGGACATGCCAATCGCATTGCTTCCAAAACCCTAATCACTCCAAGAGCTGTAAATTCGCCTGTTAAAACTGGCTGATCCCAACTAGCTTTTACAAACGATTGAGCAGCTAAATTATATACTTCATCAGGTTGAATATCTTTAAGAGCATATGTTAATGAGTGTTGATCTATTAAGTCACCAGAAATTAATTTTAGATTTTCATTGTGAATTACGCCTTGAATTCTAGCAAAATTCTGAGTACTAGTTCTTCTGGTTAAACCATAAACTTTATAGCCCTTTTCCAAAAGAAATTCAGCTAGATAAGATCCATCTTGTCCAGTTATGCCAGTTATAAATGCTTTTTTCATAAAATACATCCTTAGTTTATTCCATTTAACTATTATTAATTTTTCCTTCAGTGGTTCTTCCAGATGAGCGAGCAAATTCAATAATTCTTAATAAGGAATCATCCAGAAAAATCTTAGGACTCCATCCTAATGATTTAATCTTATCATTATTTACAACCATTTTTGGAATATCTTGTGGTCTAAATCTTGATTTATCTACTTCAATTACGATATGTTTTGTTGAAAGTAAAACTAATTTTTGAACAATCTCAGACATTCGAACACCAACTCCACTTCCAATATTGTAAACTTCGCCTTTTTTACCATTGTTCATAACGATAATATAAGCTTTAACCATATCCTTAACATCAGTAAAATCTCTAATTGCGTCAAGGTTGCCAACCATCAATTTTTCTTGTTCACCTCTTTCAATTGCTACCACCTGGTTTATAAAAGCAGGAATGGCAAAGTCGGAAGATTGTCTCTCCCCGATATGATTAAACGGTCTGACAGTAACTATGTCTAAATTAAAAGAAATAAAATATACATAAGCTAGCATATCTTGGGTAATTTTTGAAACTGCATAAGGATTAATTGGTCTGAATTTATGGTCCTCATCGCATGGAATTTCATCATCACTTAGACTTACTCCATACTCTTCAGCAGATCCAATCACTAACAATCTTGTCTTTGGAGAAAATTCTTTAACTGCTTTTAATAAATTCAACTGTAAAGAAATATTATTACTTAACAATTCTTCTGCTTTCTCAAAACTTTTTCCCACATAAGCAAATGAGGCTAAATGATAAATCTGAGTTGGTTGCAACTGCTTGATAAGTGACTCTGTGTCTTCTCTTTTAGTTAAATCTAATTGATGAATATTCTCTATTCCAATTAACTTTTCCATAAAACTAGAATCACCACTAAATGAAGTAACATGAATATTTTTATATCCTTGAACTACTAATGCCTCTACTAAATGAGATCCAGCAAAACCTGTTCCGCCTGTTATTAAAATTTTTGGCTGATCCATATTTATTCCTATTTATTTTCCTACACCTATATATTTATATCCCCATTCTTTAACTTTTTTAGGAATAAATTGATTTCTCGCATCAATAAACCATTGATCCCTTGATACATCCTTTACACTTGAAAAATCAAAATTAATAATTTCCGACCATTCAATTAATGAAATAATCACATCTACACCAGAGACAGCTTCATTAATTGAATCATAGTATGTAACTTTTTCATCATCTTCTATGAAGTGTTTAACTACTGATAAAGCTTTTGGGTCATACCCTCTGACACTTGCTCCCACACTAGATAGATAAGGAATAACCCTTACACTTGGTGCTTCTCTCATATCATTCGTATTTGGCTTAAATGATAAACCTAATACGGCTACAGTTTTGCCTTCAAAGCCACCAATTTTTTTCGAATAATTATCTAGTAATTTTGATATTCTATTTTCATTAATTTCAGTAATTTTGTTGAATAAATTACCATCTTCTCCAACTTGTCTTGAATAGTGTGCTAATTCTTTAACATCTTTTGGGAAACAAGAACCTCCATATCCAAATCCAGGGTACCAGTAATGTTTGCCAATTCTTTTATCTATGCCAATCGCTTGAATAACTTCATCAATATTAGCGCCATTTTTTTCGCATAAATCAGCAATTTGATTAATAAAAGTAATACGCGTTGCTAAATATGCATTCGAACTGTATTTAGCCATCTGAGCAGATTCTGGAGATACTTTTATCACCGAAGTATTAAAAGGTTGATGCAAAGCCTCTAAAATTTGAAATGGATAATCGTCTCTTGCTCCAATTACAATCCTGTCGGGGTTGAGAGTGTCATAAACAGCAGTTCCTTCTTTTAAAAATTCAGGTACTGATGCGGTGAAATACTTCACCTTTGCTATCTTATTAATAATTTCCTCAACTTGATTTAATGTCCCCGGTGGAACTGTTGATTTGACAACCACAATTGCATTTTCCTTCAAATAAGGAGCCAAAGATTCACAAGATTTAAAAACATATTTCAGATCTGCGTTACCATCGGCTGATGATGGAGTTCCAACTACTATAAAAATAACATCCGAGTTAGTAATTGCTTCTTCATAGGAAGTGGTAAAAGTAAGTTTTCTGTCTTGTTGAGTACTCGTCAAAAGTTCTTCAAGTCCAGGTTCAAAAAAAGGAACTTTGCTGGTTTTGAGGAAATTAATTTTTTCTTGATCAACGTCCAAACCTACAACTTCATTTCCAAAAGATGCATAAACTGCAGCTGAAACTACTCCTACAAAACCAGTACCTATAATAGTAATTTTCATATCCTAACTATATCAGCTTTCTTCAATAATTTGTTCAGGAGTTAACCATATGAATTCATCGAAAACCCAATCAATTAGTTGAGAAGTTTCTTCATATCTATCGTCACTTCCCATCACGATAATTAATATGTTTCTGTCCTCTCTATTGAACTGAGTGATTAAAACCTGATGAGCCCCCTCGGTCGTTCCTGTTTTTATACCTACAACAGATTCATCAACTCCCAAAAGTTCATTCGTACTATATAAATAATGTTTATAAACACCACTCTCATCTGAAATTATGTCCTCTTTGGCCCCAACAACTTCCCTTAAAAAATCATCTTTCATAAACTCTTTACTTATAATAGCCAAATCGTGTGCGGAGCTTCTTTGAGAATCATTGTCAAAACCTGCTGGGTTTTCAAAATAAGTACTTTTTAAATTAAAATCTGCCACTTTTTGATTCATTAATTTTACAAATCCATCTAATCCATTAGGATGATTCAAAGCTAATGTATATGCTGCATCATTACTTGACTGAATTAAAGCTGCTTTTAACAATTGATCTACTCTCATTTTCTCACCTTTAAACAATCCAATGCTATAACCATCAATCTGAAAGATGTCTGGGATAGTAAAAACATCATCAAGTTTATATTCTTGTCTTGCTACGAGAGCGGTCATAATTTTTGTAGTTGATGCCGGAAGAAGCACTCTTTCTCCATTCTTTTCAAAAAGCTGAGTAGCGGTATCGATATCCTCAATATAAACAGATTTTGAGGTTAAACTATTAATATCAAATGAAGTAGACTTAGTATCATCTTCTTCTTGTAAATTTAAGTTAGATCTAAGTACGGGAATTTCTAGAACTTCTCTAGTGTAAACATCATATTTTTTTTCAGCTGAGTTTTTTGCAAAAGTGATTAGGCTCACAGATTTATAAAGAAAAATCGCAATAACTAGAATGAAGACACTAACCAACTTGTATTTATTTTCTTTAAAAAGATTCTTCATGAATGAAATACTAGCGTTAGGCTATTCTTTCTTTCCAATAACTTTTATTCCTAATTCATCGAGTTGAAGTTGCTCAACTTCTGCTGGAGCATCCATAATTGCAGTTTTGCCAGATGAGTTCATAGGAAAAGCAATTACTTCTTTAATTGAAGTTTCTTGAGCCAAAATCATAGCCAGACGATCCAATCCCAAAGCAATACCGCCATGCGGAGGAGTTCCAACTTCAAATGCTTCGAGCATATGCCCTATACTGGCCTTAATTTGTTCATCACTGTACCCCATATTCTTGAAAGTCGCTCTTAAAACTTCGGGCTTATGTGCTCTT
>Ga0180007_10005068_pt1 | contig 13573 bp, 24 predicted proteins | sample MM_PC_MetaG_FD_121122 | JGI IMG/M metagenome (GOLD analysis project Ga0180007, IMG submission 121122) | Groundwater microbial communities from the Aspo Hard Rock Laboratory (HRL) deep subsurface site, Sweden - MM_PC_MetaG | ecosystem: Environmental > Aquatic > Deep subsurface > Groundwater... | reverse complement strand
TTCCTATCCCGTTTCGCAACCTGGGAGCAAAACTCCCCTACTTGCGTGGCGGGGCGGGATAGTCTCCCTTTCCAGGGAGCAAGGAGACGTGAGATTATGCTATACATTAGCGTGAGCAATGGGTGCCGGGGATGAAAGTTGAACGCATGCTCCGGGTTGAGGAGGAGCTGTGGGAAAGATGGGACGGCCTCCTTGACGAGCATGTGCGGAAAGGAATGAAAAAGCCTAATTTTAGCCAGCTCATGCGGGGAAAATTCCTTGAGGTCGTGCTGGCCGTCTCCAGGCGCATGGGGGACAAGGATTATATCAGGGAGATGAGGGCGCTTGGCCGCCTTGATGACCGGAGGGCGGAGATGAGGCAAATCCTTCTTGATGCCGGGCTTGAGGATTACAACCGGAAAAGGCTCGCCAAACTCATGGCCATCCGGGGAGAAAAACACCCTGATGTCGCACGTTTCAAGAGGCTCATGAGGGACGAGCTGGAGTTCAGGGGGGAGAGGAAGGCCAAGAAAAGTCTCCTCAAGCCCAAGAAAATCAGGGTGAGCAAGAGTGGGATATGATGTTCCGTGCATGAGGGAGCCGCGGCAGTTTGAATGGTTTATCGGATGCACCAGGTGCATGAGGCACATGCTCCCGGCCTCTTTCAGTAAGCACAGGGTCAGGTGCCCGTCATGCGGCATTAATGTGGATGAGAGGTATTGCGATGGATAGGTGCCCGGACTGCAATGAGGTGTTGGTTTATAGTGAAGGGTGTGAGATATGCCCGGCATGTGGATGGAGTGCATGTTCAACATAGGCTCACCGTGCCGCCCAAATCTTCGCCCAATAGAGGTGGGCGGTGACCTCGGATGAAGGTGTTGGGTCGCTTCCCGACACGGAGAGGCGGATATATAGCGTGTTGGATGCCGTCTTGTAGTTTATGGTGGGCTGGATGGTGGTGTCAAGCGATGCGGAGCCTCCGGGGACGTTCTGCTGATATTGATATATTGTGGCGCCCAAGTTGTCCAGCAGTGCGATGCGGGAGTATGCCGCGTCGGAGCCGGCGACGATATAACGGAGCATTCCCCTCAACTCCAGCCTCCCCACGTTCGGGGCGTCCGTGACATTCCACTGATAATATCCCGCCTTCAGGACGGCGCCGTATGTTAGTTTTATGCCGAGAAAATCGGTCTCATCCGTGTTGTTGGGGGAGTTCAGCGTCCCGTAGAGGGTGGTGTAGTCCCCGGACTGCGTGAGGCTCACCTGGGTCGGGGAAATCTGCGCGTCCTCCATGAAGACCGTGTAATCCGGCGCCCCGCGGCTCATGAAAACATCCTCCTTATCAGGCCGGATATGCTGAACGGCGTTGATGCCTTCCCCATGTCCATGAGGGGCGTCCCGGGCGCCTTCGCGTCCCCAAGCCTCCTTATCGGCTCCGTGACCTCCACGTTGATGAGGGGTGTGTGGGCATAGGTGTCGTCGTCATTCACCACGTTTATGCGCAGGATGGAGCTTCCCTGTATCGGGATGCCGGCCGCACCCTGGATGTCTATCCGCTTTCCGTCCCCGGTGTAATACTGCCCCGCGTCGGACGGGAAAACCTGGCTCTCGTTGAGGAATATCCTCACCTGGACAAGGCTCTTGCACCCTCCCGGAAACTCCACGGCCACGGCCCTGAACTCGCCCGCGGCAAGCCTGATGCTGTAGTTGGCCGTGCTGGATGCCGCGCAGGTGACTGGGGCGGAATAGGAGGCCATCTATTTTCTCCTCCTTTTCGCGCATCCGTAGCAGAACCCGGAGGCATTGAGGAACAGGCTCCACTTTCCGCACTTCCGGCAGTTCATCATCTATTTCCTCCTCTTTGCAATGCCCGCAAGGGCGTTGAACGGATAGGGCAGAAGCTCGCTCCACTTGCGCCTGTCCGCCCGTGCAATCTTTATGCTGTCCATGTGCCGCCTCAGATGTGCGTGTAGGGGTTGTCGCTCCTGTTCTTGCGGCGCTCATAGTAGATTTTCCCGGTGCGGCTCGTCCTCTTTCCGGGGAGCTTCGCCCTGCGCTTCTTGTCGCGTGCCTTGTTGCTCCTTCCCCGCTGTTTCAGGCTTCGTTTCCAGGCCATATCATCACTTCCATTTCTTTATGTCAAGCTCCACCTTCGGGAGCTGTAGCTTCCCCTTCTTCCCAAGGCCGAGGTCAAGCTTGAGTTTTCCCACGGGCAGTATGTCAGGCATCTCATTCACCTTTGAATGGCTCGGTACGCTTGTCAAGGAGGGTGTGGAGTATTATCTTTTCGCTTCCATCCACCAGGTAGCCGATGGTCTCAACGACAACCTCGTATTTTTCAACACCTACGGCCGTCTTGACCCTCCGTGTGCTTTCCAGGACATACGCGAACTCGGGGGTTTCCTTCCGTTTCGCAAATTCCTCCCGGCTCACTTCCATGACCGCCCAGCCATCCGTGAGCTGTAGCAGTTTCCCCTTGATTTCTATCGGTTTTGTGTCCATAGCCATCACCTACATCAATGTCATCGTCGGAAGGGGCGGCTTTCCATCCTTTCCGGTTTCCTTCCCCTGTTCATGCTTATCCACCCATCTTTTTATCTCTTGCGCCCCGGCCAGTCCTCCCTGGATTGCGGCCCCGGCGACACATGCCCACAGGTTTTCCCCCAGCCCGCTCATATTGGTCGCGGCCAGCACCGTAAAGAACGCAAGCGCCCCGTTTCCAACGACCCTCATCCCCAGGAGGATGAGGTCATCCTTCGTAATGTCAATCATGTTCTTCGCCTCCGTAGATACCATAACAGGCTGTATATTGTGATGCTCAGCGTTCCCACCCCCAGGGCGGCCACCGCCGTCCCGCTCACATACTCATACTCATATGCGCCCGTGTTGAAATAGCCCGCGGATGTATTGGCCCACCCGGTCACATTCACGCTCGCCCCGGTGATGTTGGCCGCGTATGCCCTCTCGCATGTGTATGCCGATGTGTTGCTCCCCGTGATATTGGTGCCGTTGAATTGTAACGTGCAATTCAGGGCTATGCCGGTGCTGTTCCAGCTCCAGGTATATGATTGGTTGAGGAGGTATGAGCCGTTGGCCGGGGTCAGGGATATGAACGTGACATTATGGACTGTCGGAACGGAGCCTATTGTCACATTGGCCGTCACGTTGAGGGCGCTGATATTCGTCCCGTCCCAGGCATGTGAGAAGCATGAGGCGTTGTCTCCGGCCGTGAAGTTCTCCAGGCTGTAATTCGTGGTCCATATGTCGCCTGCGGAATAGGATGAGTTGGTTGTGTTGAACACCGCGCTCCCATTGACCAGGAGACCGAGCCACACCTGGAGGGTGCTGTTCTCCGCATCCGTCCAATTTGCGGAGCATGTGAGGTTGGTGCTGTTGTAAAGGGTGAGGGGCGACATGTTCAGGGATGCCAGGACCGGGGCATAGTATGCTGTTGTGAGGGTTATCATGTCCCCCACGCCTGAGGATTGCGCGGCCTGGAATATCATCCGTTGCTCACTCATCGTCCCGTTGTAAATCCTCCACTCGTCCGCGCCACCGTATGCGCTGTATGTCGCCCAATAGCCGGAATGGTAAGGCGCCCCTATCGCCATTCCCGCATAGGTTGAAATTGATGCGAGTGTGAGGTTTCCATTAGCGGTCTGGAAAAGCTGATTTGTGGTGTTATACCGGCTTGCGTTCTGTTTTGCGGACATCCAGCTCCCTTCTGCATACGTCCATATATTCGCAGGGACATCATATGTAGTCACGAGGCTGGTCCCCCCATCGCCTGCCTTGAGATATGGTGCGGCGTGTCTGAACAACGCCCTTCCATAGAGGCCGCTGTCATGGAAGCCCGACATCACATCAAAGGTCGTCCCGCTTTCATATCTGAAAAACAGGGATTGTGAGACCGCATTAGTTCCATTCGGGATTGCAACGGGTGCGAGCGCCCCCATCCTGCACGTTGATGTGGCATTATATGCCTCCCCGACATTCCCGGTTATGTTCTGGCACGCACCCGCGCTCAGGTTCGTAAGGTTGTTGTATCCGGCACGGTCAGGAATGGTGAATATGCCGCCTATGTTGCGCACCACCCCATGATACACCCCCAAATATCCGGCCGCCCTCCAATTCGCGGCCGCGTTGCCCGCATATTGCGAGCCGAGGCCGCACGCATACCCGAAGATTTGGGTGGTGTTGCTCCAATTCCCGAACACAAAATAAGTTGTGTTGAGAGTTGCGGACGCCCCGCAGGTATGCGGCGCCACGTTCTCAATCTCATAATCAAGGACGGTTGTGTTGTCGCCCAGGGTGAAGTATATGTTACCGCACGTGGTTGAGTTGAATATCGTCCCGTTGGTGGTGTTCATGGAGACATGCGCCCCGTCAAAAAGCCACCCGCTTTCATTCGCCACGATGGAGACCGGGAATGAATAAAGGCATGATGAGTTCCACCACGGGTCAAGTTCAAGGATGGGCGCCACGCTTCCGTTGGCCACCCCCTCCGGGGCGCCCTGGTAGAATATAATTGAAAACTTTCCGCTCGTCTCCGGCACCACGTCATACACAATCTGGATGAGCTTGCTCTCATAGGCTCCAAACCGCACGTTCAGGGCCGTGTTTATCCTCCTGCCCTTGTAGAGCATGGTGCTGAATATGCCGTCCCTGTCCCTCCAATCAAAATAACTTTCGCTCACCACGGTCACGTTCCGCCCCGTGCAATTCTGATAAACCAATACGGTCGCGTTGGTGGAGTTGTCCAGGTATGAATATGAGCAGTTGAATGTGTATGCCGTGATGACCTCCCGGTCATGCGTCCAATTCTCCCACGAGAGGAGATGCGGATTTGCGATGCTCCCCCGGTCATAGTAGATTGAGATATTGACCGTCTTGGCCGTCCCCAATTTGGAGGTCAGGTTTATGGTCTGCCGCTGTGTAATGAGGCCCGTGGCCGTGTGCGGGGTCACGGAGATGTATGCGTATGAGTTGTTGATATATACGGTGTCCCCGTCAATGACCCATGCCCACGAAAGGCTGGATAGCAGGAGGAGGGTCAAGGCTATCCAGCGTGTCATGGGCATCATCCTATCATGGCTTGAAATACACGACATAGCCGCTTATCTGGTATGTTGCCGCCGCGCTGAAGGCGAGCTTGACCGGCTTCCGGCTCCACACGAGTTTGGGGGATGAGAGTATCTGCTTGCTGTCCAGGACCGTGGCGTCCGCCACCTCCCCGATTGGTGCGCTCGCATCCGCGGTGTCCTCCCGATAAACCTTGACCGTGGTCCCCGCGTTCGTCCCGGAGGCGCCCGCGTATCCGTTCTGCCTGACCTCCAGCTCATAGGCGGCCACCATGTTGGTGCCATCCACGCACGCGAGGGTGAGGCCATAAAGCACATCGGCAGTAACCGCACCACCGGAGCCTATTGTCTCGCACACCGGCTCAACCTTAAGCTCCTGCCTTCGGTATTCCGGCGGGACGTCTATGTCGTTCTGTATGTTCTGGAGGCGGCCATGCACTATGTTTCCCGCCATCCTCCTGACGTCCTCAAGCACTTTCATGAGCCAGCACCCGAAAGCCACGCATACGCCTTCCCGGAGGCGTCAAGGGAGAACGAGAGCAGGGGATTGACGGAGGATATCCCCGCGGCCGCCGCCTGCCCCTGGGACGTGTTCCCGATTGCCTTGTATTCCGTGACCCCCTTCGCGAGGGTCTGCTGTGCCGGCTTGATTATGGCCGCGGCCTGCGCCTTCGCGGCAACCTGTGCCGCGGTGAGCTGTGCCGTCCCGGTCTGCACCACCCTGGTCACGGACGTATTGACGTCCCCCATCAGGGTCTTTCCCATTGTGTAATATTGGCTTGCCTCGGCCTGAAACACGTCGGATGCCTGCTTTCCCGCCTCAACGGTCTTCCTGACGGCATCGGCCCCCGCATCCACGGCTCCGCCTATCGCGGCCGCGGGTGCGCCCCCAATCCCCGCGACGGCCTTGTCAATTTGTGCGCCCACTCCCGCGACCGCACCATTCACCGTCTCCTGTGCCTTGCTTATTCCCCAAAAAATGAGGAAACCCGCAACGGCCACCAACGCAATCAACAATATGTCACTCATGTGCCCACCTTCTGATAATCCACCTCTCCGCTTGCCCTGGATATGGTCACCACCCCGGCAATGGCCGGTTTTGAGGTGTTCGTGGTGGAGACTTTCCCGGTGCTTGAGCCGGATGCCTCCTTCTTCTGCGCATCCGTGGCCGCCACCCAATTGGAGCCGGTCTTGACGACCGTCCTCCCAAGGTTATTCACCAGGATGGTGCCCTCGTTGGTCTGTGCGAGCTGTGCCCTCCGGAAGTCAGCGACCCTGGTATAATAAGAGGTCATTGCCGCCTTCGCCGCCGCGGCCTTGTCAGCCGCGAGCTGTGCGGCCGTTCCCGTCTGCACATTCGCAACCGTGGCCATGTATGCGCTCGCCTGGGAAGCCGTGAGGCTTTCCCCCGTGGGGTCAAGTTCAAGGGCATCCTTTATGTCCTGGGGCAACATATCCATGGTTATGGCCCGCCTTGCGCCCGCCCATGCCGCATCAACGGCATCCGCCGCATAGTTCCCCGCACCGACAAGAGGGAGGGGCATTGTCGCCGCCCTGTAAGAAGTGTCGTCCCGGGAGGCCAGCTTTCCCCCTGATGTGTTCCCCGTCTGCGTTATTGTCCCGCCGGCCTGATTGGCTCCGCCCGATATGCCCCCGGCTCCAGAAGGCGCAACGTCCTTCCTTTGCAAAGCCATGAATATGATATATCCCAATACTATGAGAGCCGCAAGCGCCATGATTGCCCCATCCATGCATACCAACCTCCTTGATGCCTAAAACGAAAGGAAAGGGAAGGGGAAAACTACAAACCCCTTCCCCTTCTGCTGTTCAGGCAAATGATAGCAACTGCTCCGCCATCACGCGGGTGTCCCCACCCGTCGCCCCCACGGTGTATTTCACCTTGAGGGAGGAGACGTTGCTGTCCTTTCCGACATATATGCTGTCGCCGAGGTTGTCGGTCCCCAGGTCCATCATGACCGCGTGGGACACGACCGCCCCCTGGATTGCCGTCCTCAGGACCGCATCCGTGGTCACCGCCGTGGGTGTCGCGACATCGGAATATCCGTAGGTCACGGTGTCACCCGCTATGGCCGTGATGGTGGCGAGATAGAGGGCAGTCCCGCTTGTCGCAACGGCGCTCTTTATCCTGGAGACAAAAGACACCCAGGTATCGGCATTCGCACCCATGACATCGCAGAACTTCGTGTGCCTTGCGTTGTATTTCATGGCGTTGCGGTGCTGGTGGGTGTTCCAATTGTCCTCCATGACGGTCTGGCTGTCGTTGAGGAGGAGCTTGAAGTCCGTCACATCGGTGCCGTCCTCAATGGCCGCCTCATAGCAGGAGAGCATAATCCTCCTGTATGAACCCGCGCCCGCCCCGACCGGGAGGCTCACCTCCTCGGTGCCTGTGGATGCCGGAGTTTTGTTGTAAATCTCCTTTTTCCCCAGGAACGGGGACATGGTGCGCTCACCCGAATAGAGGTATCTCGCAATCACATCCAGCTTCGCAAGCGAGGCCGAGGTTGTCCATCCGACCGTGGTGCTGTCCGTAAATGCCCAGGTCACCCTCAACTGAAGGGTGGTGAGGGCATGTGCCGGAAGGATGACGTCCTTGTCCTGCGCGTGCCTCCCGAACTTAATCGGGAAACATGAGTTCTGCACCGCGCTCGCGGCCATGGTCTCGTTGCCTGGAGGCTCATCCCCGCTGTCGTAGTGTTCCCACTTCCTCAGGAGCCGGCCGGTGCCGGAGAGGATGGTCGTCCCATCCGCTATAATCTCTATCTTGGAGATGCATCCCTGGATGGTCTCGGAGAGATTGCTCGTTGAGCCGTTGGTATTCACCACGCGCAACATAAGCCCCTGGAGATAGTTCGCGGTCGGGAGGTCAATAGTGACCGTCCCTGACGCGGCTCCCAGGACATATGCGTCCTTGATTTTCGTTTCTACAAAAGTTCCGTTAGGCATAATTTTCACCTCACTCCGAAAGCACAAAGTAGCAGTTCGGGCAGTATTCCTTGCCGTCACCCTGCACTACCGGGTCTGCGAAAGTGGCCTTGCATTTTGGGCATGTCATGTTTTTCACCTTCACTTTCCAGCTACGGACCCGACCGTGGATTGAAGCACCGGGGTCAAAAACTCATCCACCAGCGCAACCATTCCCATGGTCGCCGCACCCATTCCCAGGGACTGCACAACACCCCACGGCGCCATCACCGCGAGAAGGACACCTATCCCAATCACAATGAACTTCGCCGCTACCTGGGGTATGTAATTCCCGACAAAGCCCGCCAACATCCTGGCCACGAAGAAACCGGCCACAAGAAAAAAGGCGTTGATTAGGGCGGTTGTCCCCACTCCAACAATTTCACTTATAGGCATCATGGTCACCTTGCCTGTGTGGGATAGAACAATAAGTATTATAAACCTTCCCTAATATAGCTTAATCTATTGTAATGCTAATGCCTAGTTTTAAAACTAACATACGACAATATACTACTCAAATAAATTCCGTTGCCTTGCGTATAGCTCCCGCCTCATCTTTTGGAGCATGAACAACGCCTCCCGGAGGTCATGGACACATCTCACATTGACGACCTCCGCGACCGTGTTCTCCCCCAGGACGTCCCGGTATTTATGGAACATGAAGCGGCGCTTATGCTGTTGCCAGCGCTCATGTTCATGCCGTATCGCATTATTCATCCTTCTTCCCCTCCTCCGCCTTGAACAGTTCCCCTTTCTTTGCCTTCGGGTCAAGCACGAGCATGACCTCCTCCATCGGGAGCGTCTCCTTTTTCTTCTTTGCAATCTGGAGCTTCCTCTCCATGCGCATGGCCTCAATCAGCTCATCCACCTCCTTCAGCTCACGCTCCGCATCCCTCCCCCCGGCATCCAGGGTATTTATGACCTTGAGCAGATGGGAGCGCCTCCTCTCCATCTGCCTAATCCTCGCCCCGACATCCCTCATGGTCTTGACCCCTTTTTCAGTTCTGCGTTCTCCTGCTCCAATTCGCGGATGATATTTTCCATATCTTTATTGACTTTCCGAAGTGTATTATTGGTTATCTTCAGCGCGTCAATCTCCTTCTCCATAGCAGAGCACGCCTCTCTCATACAAGACAAGTCAATTTCCATAGGATTAATCTTGCCTCTTAATACGTCAATCTCCGCGTTCTTCTTCTCCAGCACGCAGGCTTCTACCTTCCTTGCCCAAATCCTATCCTGCTCTTTTTCTTCCTCGGTCAATTCGGAATACGGCTTCCAGAGTTTAAGCCAGCGTTGATGTTTCGCAAGAACTCTATTGCGTATTTTTACGGTTTCAAATGGAGTTATGTCATCAAGCAGTTGCGAGATTAAACTTCTACTCCAAACCTCCCACTGCTCATGCTCCAATTCCGCAAGTTCCTCGGTCAGCACGGACGTTTCGGAAGGTTGGGGCGCGGGTTTAGCGGGCATCACACCACCATCCTTAATTTCCTCTCCTTCTCAACGGCGGGAGGGGCCTCGGCCGGAGGGGCATCGGCAACCTTCTTTTTCCCCCTGCCCTTCCTCCGGTCAATGCCCTCCTGTATGTCGCCCCAATGCATCCCCACGAACGCGAGCTGTGAGGTCAATATCATGAGGACGACCATCCATGCGACGAGATTGACGTCCTTAATCATGATGTCCATGCCCATCTTTATGGGGCGGTAGAGGGACCCGTATTCCGCCTTCGTCATCTCTTTGTCGGTGAAGCCCTTGAACATCATTGCCTCAAAATTGACTATGTTCTCGGCGATGTCCTTGCGCAGCTGCTCAAGGTCCGCCTGGCTCACCCCGGAGGTGTCCGGGAGGCCGAACACGGGAGGCTTAAGTTGAACCTCCCTTGTCGTCCCCCTCGCCTTCTCCTCCGCCTTCAGCTGTGTCGGAGGCATTATGTCCAGGCTCGCCGGCTCCGACACCCCGCTCACCATCGGCTCCGGCCTCTTTCTCGCCTTCCTGACCTTCCTCTCCGGCCTCATCTCCGGCCTCTCCACCTCCACCTTTCTCATCAGCTCCTCCACATTCATCAAGACCACCAATCTCTTTCAGGGCGTTGAACATTGACCCCATCACCCAAGCCTTCCCTATTATGCGCCCCTTCATCACATTGACGTCAAAGGAGACGTACGCCGCCTTCTCGTCCCAATTGACCTCAAGCACCTTGAGCGCCTTGCTGTTAATCAGGAGTTCCAGCTGTTGCTTCGCCAGTTGCTTTCCCGCCGCCGTGTTGAACGCATCCATCAGTTTTCCCGTCATTCAATCAACCCAAGCATCTTATTCAGGGCATCCCACAATTCCTTATACTCCTCCGGGTTCAATTCCATCCAGGCGGTGGCTTTCTCCAAGCAATACCCGCGAAAAATCTCCTTATCGGTTATCCCTCTTTTTTCCCAAATCATGCCTTCACCTTTTTCACGGACTTATCTTCCGTTGCGGGTTTGCCTTCAGCTCCACGCTCAGCACATCCCCCGGCGCCCTCACGTTCAGGTTTTGCATCACCGCGGCCAGCGCCCCCGGCTCCCCCCTTATCGTCAGGGTCGCCTCCGTCGCGCTTCCCCTCCCCCTGAATTGGTATAACAGCACCTCCTCCGGCTCCCCGTCCTTGTCCAATCTCTCCGATGTCCTTACTTCCGTCAGTTCCAGCTCCATGTTTTTCAACCTCCTTCTTCTTCGGCTTTGACGCGCACATGAGGCACACGTCCTCCGAACTCCACATCATCTTTCCGCATTTCTTGCAATATAGGCTCATAATTCCTTCACCTCCGTCCTGACCGAAAACATGCGCCCCGGGAGATTTTCGCCATATTCCCCAAGCACCCCGCACACCAAATCCTCCAGGCTCATTGCCCCACCTCCTTCTCATTCTCCCCATAGACATTCGGGAATACCACCTGCTTGATGTTCAGGTCCGTGTCCAGCACAAAGGCGTTCTTCTTGTGGAGGCTCATGAGCTTCTTCTCAAAAAGCTCCCACTCCGCCGGCTTCATGCCTATCAGGTCCTTCACCTTGTTGCGGTCAAGGTTATGGAAAATCCTCATGAGGATATAGAGGTCGGAGAGGGCAAGCACGTCCTTATTCGCCTTCTGAGGGCGCTGTGAGGACATGACGAAAGGCTCAATGCCCTCGTTTCTCCCCCACATGCACATCCGCTCCATCTCCCAGGAGTAATAAGCCCTGTCCTGCGGGCAGTATGCCTGTATCTCATCCACGAACATGGCCATATTGCCCTTGTTCATCGCCCAGATGGAGAACACATCCGCGAACCTCACGTATTCCTGCGCGAGCATCCCGCGGCAGTTGATGACGATGCGGTCGCTCTTGTCAAACTCCTTGTCAATCGCCTTGAGGAGCCTCGCCAAATCCACCCCGCCGGCACCCTCCAGGTATGTGGCCTCGCGTATCAGCTTCACCTTGCTCCAGGCCCCCAGGGTATCCACAAACACGGCTTTCTTGTCCTTGATGGAGTTCCCCATGGCCGCCATGCCTCTCGTCTTCCCCGCCCTTTTCTGCCCCAGGACACATATTGTCGTCGCATCCTCGCCATCCGCGCCCTTAATCAAATCACGCATATCCATATCAATCAACTCCCGCGGCATCCAGCCCTGCCAAAATTATGCCATGGGCAATCCGGTTCCCGCATTGAGCCCGCACGGTCTTCAAAACCCGGCGGATGAATTTCTCACTCATCACGGCATGGTCGGCAATCGTTTTCCATTGCTCGCAACTTTTGCACGTCATCCCATCCACCCCAACCCGCTGTTAAGCAACACCTCGGCCAGCCTATCCCTCCGCACCTCCGTGCTTCTAAAGAGGACATTATTGTGCCCATCGGGATTTCTCATAGCATTTCGGATGTTGTAAAGCTCCCGTCTCCAATCCGAGCCAAGGAGAGCCTGGAAGTAGGATGTTGCAATCTCCTTGCAAAAATGATAACTTCTATCATCATCAATTAACACTTTAAAGGAATATTCAGACAAGGAAGTCTCCACATAGAAATGATAGCCTTTCTTCGTCTCCCAAGCCTCCTTGACCTTGAGCTTGCATTTAAGGATATGCTCAACCGCCCTGATGCGCGTCCCAAGCTCCCGCACAGCCCCCTTCTTATAGTCGTAGTCCAGCAAAATCATGCGCTCACCGTAAATCCGGCCCGGCTCAAGCTCCGGGCCAATGCCCTCCTATAAGAGAGGGGAAGCGGAGACCCGAAGTTCAACAGCTCCAGGTCCCCCACGGCATCCCCGCCCTCCATTCCGCTCTCCTCCGACCGGCCAAGTTCCCGCGAGGCCAGGTATATTCCAAGGCCCCCTTTCTCGCCCCCTCCCCAATTTTCAAGAAGATATTTAAGGATGGCCCGCTCAAACACATCAATGGATGGATGCGCACCCGTCCCCACGACAAGGCGCACGGAGAGGTCAAAACCCTTGTCCCTCGCCCCATGTCCGAACTTCTCGCTCCACTTCTGCCCCGCCCACTTCCTGATGCGGGTTATGATGTGGCTCCCCTTCTTTTTGGAATAATCCACCTTCCACCAGAAAACCCCCTTCCTTGAGATGGGGGCAGTTTCCGGCTTCGGCACCATGATGGGGATGAGGTTGAAGCCTCCCCGGAGCTTCTTCTGCACCGTGTAGCCCTTCGGGATGGCCGCCCTCATTGAGCGGTCGTATGAATACCTTTCCCTGAAGGCCTTAACCCCCTTGAAATGGAAGGCCTGAACCCACCCGCGGGCGGTCAATACACGGCGCCTGATGCTCATCTATTTCCTCACCTTCGCATTGAGTATTTCCTCAATCTCCTCCAGCTCGGCCGGATGCAAATATTTCAGGATTTCCTTCTCGTCCATGCTAATCATCCTTTGCCTTCTTCAAAACCTTTACGTAGGCTTTCCACGCCGGAGCTCTCGCCTTCTGGTAGGCTTCCCACGCCGAATCTATCGCCTTCTCGTAGGCTTCCCACACCGGAGCTATCGCCTTCTCGTAGGCTTTATACGCCGCATCTATTTTTTCTTGCCTCGTCGCCACGGCATCACCTAAAAAAATAAAAATGGTGGAGATTACTCCACCAGGACGAGCTGATAAAAGCCGTCCGCATCCAGCATCAGCTTAACCAGCTGTCCTCTTTCCGGGAAGGCGCCATAAGTCCTTTTCCAGCGGGCCATCGTGCTCTTTGGATGCACCTCCGATGTCGCCGGGAGCCTTATGAGCAGTTTTGCCCTGTGCCCCGCCTCATCGGTGGCCTCAACCTGGAGCGCCGGGGTATCCCTGGATTGGGTTCCGTCCTTGTCAAACTTCTCCCAATGCTCATCCCCGACTATTTCGCCCAGGGTCGCCTCAAGCAGTTCCGTGACTTCGGCCTCCGCTATCGTCCCCACCTTCATTTCCTTCAGTTCTTTAGGGTCGTATCCCATGTTTCACACCTTTTGTTTTTCCTTTGCTCCCTTTGAGCGTAAATACATCAACTAATAGATATATAAACCTATCGTTCCCACACCTAACCACTTA
>Ga0180007_10005067_pt1 | contig 13574 bp, 10 predicted proteins | sample MM_PC_MetaG_FD_121122 | JGI IMG/M metagenome (GOLD analysis project Ga0180007, IMG submission 121122) | Groundwater microbial communities from the Aspo Hard Rock Laboratory (HRL) deep subsurface site, Sweden - MM_PC_MetaG | ecosystem: Environmental > Aquatic > Deep subsurface > Groundwater... | reverse complement strand
GTAATGTGGAAAACTTAAAAGATATCCACAGGGAGTTTGTGTTGCGATAGAGCTTCTAAGTGTCAGAATGCAATAATGTTTAGGCAACTAACCAATACTGGACATTTTAAATCTAGCATTGTAATGTTTGATCATGCAACTTAGTAAACTCCCATCACAGAACTCACAAGATCCAACGCCGGTAATCGATGCAGCAAAAAGAGTTGGTACGGTGAGCGATATAAGTCATTCTCCGGGCCTTTCTGCAGCAGGTGCAAGAGCTTTGTTGGAAAGGATTCTTACAATACCTGAGAGTGATATGCTTCGTGCAGAATTAGGTGAATAGACTTGCTGTCACATTTTAGATTTATTGCTTATTTATCACTTGATGAAGTTCATATAGTAATACACTTGCTGTAGTGGCCACATTCAACGAATTTGTCATTCCAAATATCGGCAAGGATACAATGCAATCGGCAAGATCCAATACCTCTGATGAGATTCCATCATATTCCCGTCCTAGTACAAGGCATGCGGGAAATGAAGGTGTAATTTTTTTGTAGTCAATGCTATCTGCAGATAATTCGGCACATAGAATATATACACCAGCTTTTTTTAATTCTTTAATTGTATCAATAGTTGAAGAACGATGCTCCCAAGGTACCCATCTTTCAGTTCCTCGGGATGTCGTTTTAATCTTATGGTTCGGTGGCGAAAGAGTACGGCCACAAAGATATAACTTGGAAACGAGTAGAGCATCTGCAAGACGAAAAATAGAACCTACGTTAAACGCTGATTTCAGATCATCTAATACTATGTATATGGGAGAACGTGCAAGATTAGAAAACATTTTCTTGCTTACTTTACTTTGTCGCAGTTCGCCTTTGCTCGAAGGAGTATGAATGGGCATGAGTGAATATCTCATTCTTATAAATATATCTGTTGAATATCGTTTCGAATGTGTTGACTATAGCAAAAAAAGGCACATGGTCAGATACTTCATCCCATGGAAGGAACCTATATACGGATGAAGGCCTGATCTGAAATGCGTTCTTTGACAGTCACTAAGTTTCCACTAAAAGGAGGTAATGCAACAAATCCTGTTTTTCCTTTCAATTTCCACATTTGTTAATCTAAGAGGAAGTTCAAATGGACGAGAAACAAGCAGTTGAAAGCCATCGCAGAACAATTCGAGATCACATCGACAAGTACAAGCGGTACGAAGGATCGGAAAGGAACACTGCACTGAGCACGATTCAAAATGCTCAGAGACAGATCCGCGACATCATGAGTCGCAAGCCGAGCATCTCCGGCAGTTGGGAAGATGGCTGGTCACCATAGACTGCAAGTTGTGAATGCATTTCAGATTGCAAAGCCACACACAGGGATGTGTGTGGCTTTTATTACAATTAAAATTAGATTGAACTGTTATTTGTTGCTTTACGAAGATAATAAGTCAGAACTAAGTTTAGCCAACCTTCGCTGCTGGTTGGCTTGCCACGATCAGTCACGACTGACGTGGCTTGCCATCCGAAGTCGAAGCGACCTGCAAGTTCTTGAATACATTGAGTCCAGGAGACTATGGTCGGCATCCTTCGCTTCGCGAAGGATGGTGGGCAATACTGGATTCGAACCAGTGATCCGCCTAGGCGGATCAACGCGAAGCTCTATTATTGATCGACAATTGCTTTTAAGAAATCACGACCCTTACCAGTTTTTAAGAATTTCTCTTTTTGTATTGCTTCTGATCTTGTTAATAATTCCTCTTTGTACACAAGAGTCCATGGCCCTCTGTTTCTTGTGTATGACAAAGAACTATTAGGATCATTGTGTTGTTGAATTCGTTTTATAAGGTCGCTTGTTTGACCTTTGTAAAGGATGCCTTGGGAATTTTGAAGAACATAAACGTAATACATATTATGTTGATAATTATCTGGTGGGCAATACTGGATTCGAACCAGTGACCTCCTCGATGTCAACGAGACGCTCTAACCAGCTGAGCTAATTGCCCACATAAACCTAAGTGCAAGGATCAAACCAGCTGCCTGCCCACCGTAGCCTCCGCGAAGCGGAGCGAAGGTGGGAGCTAATTGCCCTAAAGCTTAAGAAGATTAGCAATTCTGTGTTTATTCAACAAGGTGGTATTGGTTTTATTTCATAGCTATTTGACCTCACCGCATTGGAGCGCCTGCTCCTCTCCAACCGACCTCACCCCCGGCCCCTCTCCTCTGAGGAGGAGAGGGGAGCTTATCCTATTGGAGAAAACAAACTTGTTTTCTATTGCGGAGTTTCTTCTACCCTCTGTGAAAGCTCTGTTGATATACTATGTGATTTTATAAAAATATAGATTTTTCTAAGAACGATTGGCACCGATTGATGAACTTCATCATTGGTAATTCTGAGAATTTTATAACCTCGTTCTATAAAATACTTGTCTCTGATGTCATCGTGTTCTCTCTGTTCTTCTTTTTCATGAATCAGCCCATCTATTTCGACCACAACAAGATGCTCTTTGCATATAAAATCTGCTATGTAAGGTCCAATATTTACCTGTCTGCGAAACTTTAATCCTCTGCACTGACGATTGCGTAATACATTCCATAGAATCTTTTCTTCAGGCGTCATTATACGCCTGAGCTTTTTTGTGAAGCGACACTTATTCTTTCTATACAACTGATGCTTTGTTTCATGATCCATAGGACAGCAGAGCTTACTCCGCTATCCCCCAACATTCAAAAGCAGAGCTCCCCTCTCCTCCTCAGAGGAGAGGGGCCGGGGGTGAGGTCGATTGGAGAGGGGGAGAGGGAAGACAAGTGGAGATGGGCAGTACACAATGGGCATCTTCTAGGGGTGAGGTCAGCTTGAGACTGATTAAGCTCTAAAATATACCAATTAATTGATATATTGATGAGTCATCCTAATTAATATATTAATTAATGAATATACCTAGAAAACCATCGCAGGGAAGTATCCCTGCGCTGGTTTTCTATATCTAATTTTTTGCTATACTCCCCCACTATGCCCCTCCTCGACCTCCTCTTCCCCCAACGCTCCCTCTCCGGAAAAAGTGGCGAGTGGATCACGGAGCTTGAACGATCTGAACTTTCCTCTTACCCGATAACCGAAAATACTGAGCAGCTTCGATCAAGAGGACTTAAAAATATTGATGCGATTTATGCGGGAAGTGATTATCAAGGTTGCCCGTACCTACATAAAGCGATTCACACTTTCAAATACAATAGAATCAAACCTCTTGCAGATGACTTGGCAAAATTGATGCTATTTAATACTCCCCCACTCTCCGATTCGGTTCTTTGCCCTGTCCCATTACATTGGTCACGAAAATTTTCACGTGGGTTTAATCAGGCTGAATTACTCGCAACAATCGTAAGCAGAGAAACCAATATTCCAATCACCAATATTCTTTATAGAACTCGCCCAACCGGATATCAAATGAAAAGGAATCGGGCGCAGCGTTTAGTTGCGCTCAAGGATGCTTTTGTGAGTACATCGAAGAATCCTCCACCTCGAGTTATCTTGATTGATGATTTGTCTACAACAGGCGCTACTCTGGACGAATGTGCGGGGGCGCTGAAGAGGGCTGGGGTGAAATTCGTAGCGGGATGGGTAGTAGCTCATGGGTAAGAGGAGAGTATTGGAATATTCGAATATTGGGCCTAACATGAGCATGAATCGATATTTGTGCATGAAAAACAAAACCCCAATATTCCAGTACTCCAATATTCCAGTACTCCAATATTCCAGTATTCCTTTATTTTTACACAACAATACTAATATTACCGCAACCCACCAAAGAGGACAAAACCGAAGATTTCCGCTAAACTATAAGGATTAGTTGAATATTTACTCACCCAAACATGGACACAAACATACAACCACAACAAGAACCTCCTTTGCTCAGCTGGACAGCCGTAATCAGACAAGAGCATGAACGTGGGAAAAAGTGGTATATAAGCGCAGCTGTGGTATTGGGATTACTTCTTACCTACAGCATAATTAGTAATGCATGGAGCTTTACATTGGTTATTGTTCTTTTAACAGTTGCCTTTGTTTACACCCATCACGAGCCGATTCCTAAAAAAACAATCGAAATACGCAGTAACGGTATCCAATTTGATGATGATTTTACACCAATTGCTTCCTGCACCGGATTCTGGATACTTAAATTATCTAACTACAATGAACTTCATATTCAACGCAATGAAGGTAAACAAAAAGATATTGAGCTTTCTCTGGGATCAACGGATAAACAAAAGCTCCGTATGGTTTTATCCAATTTAATGCCGGAACTAACAAACAAACATGAAAAAATATTTGACAAGATTATTCGGATCTGTAAACTGTAACCCAATGCGCAGTATGCGTGTTGGGCACTTTGCAGCAAGCTCCCCCGATCATATCGGAGGGAGTGTTTCTTGGTTCAAAGAAAAAAGGCTTTGTGGGTTTTCTGATGATAATCGCGATGATACAACTGTTCCCGCTAACGAAGGTGCAAATGAATCTCCTGAATCTGCCGTAGATCGATTTATTGATAACGCAGGATCAATAGATCCGTTAAGACAAGAAACATCCGAGCAAACAAGAAAAGCCATACCGGAAATGGAAAACGTTATAGGTGCTCCGGAAATTTGGTATTACACGTTGTCACACGCAAACCTCTGGAATATGGCTCAACACAAAAGGGTTGCAGATATATTGGGACGAGCTGCAGGAAGATATAATTTAAGGTTCGAGCAAGAAGATGGTGGCCAGAAAGTGCAAGTCGATCCGAGTATAGATCCTGTAAGCGCTCTCAGAACCATGAATGTTGTACAAGACGGACCGCAATCCCAAGCTCGCAAATACATTCTATCGGAACTTCTTAGTGATCCTGAATTCGAAATACAATTTATTGGCAATCTGGAAGATCCTATATCTCATTGCAATAGACGTGATAAATTTGCACAAGAAGAACATATCAGATCCGAAGGTGAAACAGACGAAGAGTATCTAAACAATAAACTGCTATTTGCCCGAACAAAAATTCTAAGACATGCGTTACCAAAGCTGGAGGCTGAGCTAGGTGCAAGTAAAAACGAAAGACTTGCCGCATTATTGGGTAGAGATGAAACTGATATACCTGCAATTGAAGAGCTATTAAACACTTTGGCTCAAAATATTCCTGAGCTTACAGGCGCGTGGAGAACACTTAAAGAAGAAAATATTGAACGTATATCATTCACCGATAAAAGCTCATGTATCAGAGAATTAGTAGGAATTCAGAGCGACTTACGAAAAGAACCTGCTTGGGACAAAGATCAAACTGATGCGATGAAGAATCATGTGCATATTCTTAAACTTGATCTCCAACAAAAGATAAATGCCAAAGCAAATAAAATTCATACAAAAACTGTTAAAGAAGTACAAAGTTTTATATCGGAATCTAAGAAACATGGGGATTTGCGGGAAGGAGATAATATGCTGAAATTTGAAAAAGCATTTGAGCAAGAGCACGGGGTATCATTCGATGAAGCTCTCACTGCGGCAAATCATATATTCGATACCGGCTATTGCGCTGATCGTGAGAAACTGGAACGAACAGCCAAAGGTGGAAATGGAGCTTCGGAGAATGAACAACAGGATGCTCAACTCAGACTTGCAAGACTGCAAGATGGCTTTTTACCGGATCCAAATCATCCGGATTTTCTGGAAAGGGCAGGATCACTTGTTAAGAATTTGAATAAATATGAGGACAAAAGTGTGATAGAAACTGCAAAGAAATTCAGGAATGATACCGACATACTGATTGCGAATTATGGTCAAACATTCGACCAAGCTTCGCAAATGCTTACAGATGACTCAAATACTTTTGATCAGACAAAAGCAGTACTTGGAGAAGAAATGGCAAAGGTATTAAGAGACAACGAAATACTCCAAAAGGATGGGATACCAATACAAATGGCAGACCTGCCTGCAAATCTGGCTCAATTAAAATATTTTGCAGAAGATGTAATAAGTGGTGCAATCTGGAGAATGGATCCTATTGAAGATGTACAGAAATCCACATTGGACAGAGATTTAGAGACAAAACGAAAAGAACTAATTGAAAAGCTGGAAGATACTAAAGAAGCTTTGGGATCTCTTTCTAACGTTTCTTCCCTCAAATGGTTAAAACTTGATAAGGCAGTAATGCAGGAATACAGAACTGCAGAAGGCTATCTTAAGGATTATATCCCGGCATGTGAGAATGAAAAGAAAGCCACCCAAACGCTAAATCTTGTTGATGAAACGGTGGATAACTTAACAACGCTTGCTAAATTTATTGAAGCAGGACATCAGGTGGTTGAAGATACTTCGATCTCCGTTAAAGGAAAATGTGTTATTTCCAATGACCCAAATACACCGGTAATTATAGTAATTAATCCCGACAGGTTTAAATCCGGAGATACAAAAGAGTCCATTGTGGGCCACGAATGGGGACACGCCCTTGTACACATGATAACCACAGGTACAAAAATTATGGAAGGCGCTCCTGTATTTGAAGATATCTTGAATGATGTAAGAAGTACCGAAGAAGGGCGTAAGGCATTGAAAGAAGCTGAAGAGGCTTGGGGGATAAAAGGAAGTCATAAGACCATCTTGGAATTCTGGTATGCAACACATGACATAGATCCTCCTTCAAAAGCTTCAGCATCAGATAAAAGAAAGGCAGAAGCTTATTACAATCAAAAGCTAGCTGAGGAACTGGTGATGAGTTTTTCCGAAATGAAGGAAGAACAAAACAGACAAGGACCGGATTATGATCCCGGACATGACTCAAGACGCTTTCATGCTGCAACCAGAAATCTGTGGAATGTATTAAATACAAGCAGCGGTTCCGCCCGGACTTCTTATCTTTCCGAAAGTGAAGCAACTGCGTTGAACAAACTGAATACCTCTTTTGCAACCATGGAAATGTTTGCAGCAGATGATGAAGCAGATGAAGATGCAGACGATGCTGATACCTCCGGTACAGAAAGTGAGACCGAAGCCGCAAACGAAGCAGGAGCAGTGGCAGCCACCCCGGAAGGCGAAAAAATCACCTCCGAAACCAGTGTCTTCACTAAACTTGAAAATATTAAATTTCAATTACACAAGATTAATGAAATTGCAAATATTCCAATGCTAAAACAAAATCAAGGCTTGCTGGAAAACAGAGACCGAATACGCACAATGTATAATCGTTCTCTCCACATCTATAGAAATGGAGATGACCCCGAAACAGGGAGAACTGTTGAAAATCCGGAGACTGATCCATGGTTTACCGATGCTATTAAAAGGTTTAATGAATATGTGAACAAGTATGTTGAAGATTTAACCAAAGAAATTAAAAAGAACCGCGATTTAAGCAGCGAGAAACCACGCCCAAAGACATTGTTCGAAAAGATTTTTGTTCAAACCAAATGGGTAAGTTTGATGGACGTAAAGAAAATGGTGGACGACTCTCTGGAAAATATGAAACGTATGTGGGAGCGCAGAAGCCAAAGAGCCAGAAACCACATGGCTGGCGTTATAACAGATCTGATCCCCGATAACGATATACCACTCTTGTCTTACCTTGGAAGACTTAAATATGAAGTCAGACGACAGGAGCAGGACAACGAACAGGAAGAAGTAGGAGTATGGGAAAAAGCATTCGAACATCTGGGTCCGATTCAGTTGCTGCAAAAATTGTCGGATGTTAAATCAAATCAGGACAGAGATAAGATGAAAGCAATAATGAATTTGCTAGCAAAAGTAGGACGAATAGACTGGGAAAATGAAAAAATTTGGGATGCTCTTAGTAAGCTTAGTAACTACGATATTCCACACGAAATATGCACTCTGGACCGATTTACAAGGGAAGCATGGCTGGAAAAAGTAATATCCGATATTTGGCCAACAGATACTGATCTTTTCTATAAATGGCAGAATTCGAATGCTACAAGTTTTAAAAGTAAACGAGAAGAATATGAAGACTTTGCAAATGTACGTGCCAATACCGGAGAAATGCAATACGAACTCAATACCCAGCTAAAGCTGTATACGGAGTGGGCTATCGGTAGTAAAAAGAAGGGGCCCATTCCGGAAGATGTGAATCCTTATAAGTACGAAAAAATACTGCATTACGCTATGGCTAACGGAAAAATGTCCATGGCAGATAAGTTCTTTTACCTGATACAGGGTCTGGATGTTGGCCTTTTACCATTGGAACGTTTGAATGTATTGAATGCCGAATTGATTAAAGGCGGTTTCCCGTTTATAGATTTTTTCACCGGGAAAAATAACTCCCGACACGAAATAAGACAGATCGCTATTAAAATGAGAGAGACTGAAGAGTGGCAATCAGAAAATCGTTATAAACCGGGTCAGAAGGCAAAAATATGGCTGGAACTGGTGCTTGCGCGTGATGAGGACACACGATCACGTGCTGCAAAAATTCTTGGTGCAAGGGGTAACGAGATTGACCACGAAGACATCCCCATGCTTACATCAATCTTGAATATGAGTGAAATGGATGAACTGCTCAAAAGACAGGGTGGTGATCGTTATCGTGTGACACAGGAAGGATTAAAAAATGCTTATGCGGGATTCGGAACAGTATTCAGAACGTACTCACAGCTTGCTTTTTTAAGCAAACAACCTAATTCCGGAGTTTACTTTGCGGAGGAGGATGCAACAATTTTTGGAAAAAGGATGCTCTCTTACATTCTTTTCGACAATATTGTGCCCGGAGCAGCTGCGGCAGGAAGACCAAGCTTAAGTTGGGGACAGATTGAAGGTGAACATATGCCATCGGGAGGAGACAGAAGACCGAAAGATTTTCGTAACACAAATAATGAAATTGTTGGATCAATAATTGAAGGATTTGGATTTGGTGATATTTCTATTGGCGGAGATAAAGTTGTTCCTATTAAACAATATGTTGCGCATCTAAGAGGTGGAAAAGGAGGAGATTGCACTAAAGCTGATCTAGAACTCGCATCAAAAGCATTTGAAATTCAATTTGTGAATACTCTTAAGGACGACCCAGAAAGACTTGCTAGTATACTAAGTGGATTTGCACAACGAGAAAACTTTTACAATGAAGGACAGACCATACAAGCATCCGAGGTAAAATTAATGAGGCAGCTTTCAGCCCAAAGTAATTAGTCTTTTAATCTTGCATTCCAAGCCTGCTTAACAGATCATGTTTGCATGCAAATCTCCATCCAACGCAAAGACAAATCATTGGAACTCCCCCGCTACGAGACAGCCGGAGCTGTGGGATTTGATCTGGTAACACGAGAAGATACGCTGATAGAACCGGGTCAAATTGGACTGGTTCCCGGTAATGTGATTGTAAAGGTTCCGGAAGGATATTCGCTACTGATAGTCCCGCGCTCTTCCTTGCCCGGAAAAAAAGGGCTGGTATGCCCACATTCAATCGGAATTATCGATGAGGATTATTCCGGTCCTGATGATGAAATATTTGTGCAAGTACAGAACATCACAAAAGTTCCCGTTACTGTTCTGCGTGGCGAACGAATAGCTCAGGGATTGTTTGTAAAGACGGAGAAGGCGGTGTGGGTGGAGGTGGAAGAGTTGGTGGCTGAGAGTAGAGGTGGCTTTGGATCGACTGGGGTATGACAATCGACACGCTCCGTCATGGCAATCGCGATTGCCATGACTTCGCTTTCGACAATCGACTTTCGACACGCTACGCTTTCGACAGTGGTAGTTATTACTGAAACACACATTCTTCAAATTGCTTCCAAAGTTGATTGTCGATTGTCGACTGTTGATTGTTGAAAGTCGAATGTCGACTGTCGATTGTCACTTACGTAGTGCCTTAATAAAACCTCCAAGTTGATTTGTAATACTTTCAGCCTTCTTTTCTATATATGCAAATTCCTCTTTTGTAATCAGATTTTCATCACATGCAATATCAAAACCTGCAACAACTTCACTGGCTGATCCAATTGAATTCTCCAAAAATCTCGCAAAGTCTGCATCTGATTTTTTTGTAGATCCCTCTGCAATGTTTAGTACTATTGATAAACTTGCTCGTTTAATCTGATCGGCTAGATCATATGCTCTTTTGTCTAACAGTCTCTTAATCAACTTCATAACGTCCTTTCTAAATGCTTTTGCATCTTTATATACCTCAAAATCTTTGAATCTAAATGCTGCCATAGCGAACCATTATATATATCTAAACGAGCAATGTTATTGTCGATTGTCGAATGCCTGCCAGCCGTAGCTCCGCCGAGGCGGACGAAGGCTGGTCGAATGTCGAATACTACTTACTCAAAGGTTTCCTCATAAACGCCGGCACCTCCAATTCCTCTTCATTAAACTCAACAGCAGTAGAACGTGCCTCGAATGACTGGGAAGATAATGTTTCTTCTCTCCTGTGAGAATCAGATGCATGGGAATCAGTATCCTGGCCGGTAACTCCGGAGCGAATCGTGCGTGACATAGGCAGACCATGTTTTGCCAATGAATTATCCGACGCCATCTCGAATCCTGTTGCCACAACTGTGCATTTTACTTCTCCGGTGAAGTTCTCGTCTATTACGGCACCAAAGATAATGTTTGCATCGGGATCGGCAGCTTCCGTGATTATGCGTGCTGCTTCATCCACCTCGAACATCGAAAGATCCGTACCTCCGGTGATATTGAAGAGTATTCCCTTGGCTCCATCTATGCTCTGCTCAAGCAAAGGACTGTCCACTGCTGCTCTGGCAGCTTCCGCAGCACGACTGTCACCTGTCCCATATCCGATACCCATCAAAGCTGTCCCGGCATCCTGCATAATGGACTTTACGTCAGCAAAGTCGACGTTAACCAAACCGTGAATGGTAATCAGGCTGGAGATTCCTTCGATTGCATGTTGCAAAACTTCATCCACCACCTGAAACGCTTCCGTAAGAGGTGTGGTCTTATCAATCAAAGAAAGAATCTTATCATTTGGAATAGTAATTAACGTATCTACTTTTCCTTTCAGATTTTCCAAAGCTTCATCTGCCTGCTTCTTCCTTTTAAGTCCTTCAAAGTTGAACGGTCTGGTAACAACTGCAATTGTAAGTATTCCCATACTACGAGCAAGTTCGGCCATAACGGGCAAAGCACCGCTCCCCGTACCACCTCCCAATCCTGCTGTCAGGAATACCATATCTTTTCCATCCAGACTCGATTTAATTTCTTCACTGCTTTCCTCCGCTGCCTTCTTTCCCATATCCGGATTGGAACCTGCTCCAAGTCCACGTGTGATACCACGACCAATTGTAATCTTCTTGGGAGCGGGGTTGTGGTACAAAGCCTGAACATCCGTGTTTATTGCTATAAAATCAACGCCCTGCACTTTAGCTTCAACCATTCTGGAAATGGCATTGGAACCGCCACCACCTGCACCAACAACACATATTTCCGCACCGGGAGCTACATCCGGACGAACTTCTTGCGACGATGCGCTTGTATTGTCATCGCCAAAAACAGAACCTGTGCCACTTGCACCTGTGGTAGATCCGGACTTGGAAGCGCTAAATAGAGAACGGAGGGTATCTGACATTTTAGAATGGGGAATTTATCAAAAAGATAATATAAAAGTTAGAGGATTTTGAACTTAGAACAGGTCATTTCGGACTTCGGACGTCGGACGTCGGACATCGGGGCACGACATCGGGAACCCGAAGTCCGAGGTCCGATGTCCAATGTCCTTATATATAAAATCATATTGAATTAAGGTAATAGGCTCTTAAACCAGGATCCAACTTGAGTGGCTGCACGTTTCATATGCAAAGATCCCATACGAGGTGAAGACTCACCTTCGGTCATGCCCCAAACCAAAGTACCAAGGGCGGTTGCATATGCGGGATCATCAACTTTTTCGATTACTCCTCCAATATCGGTTGGGAATCCCATCTGAACAGGAAGACCCAAAACATCGCGCGCAAGATCCAGTACCCCCGGAGCCTTTACGGCAGCTCCCGTAAGCAAAGCACCTGCCGGCAACATTCCACTGCGACCAATGCGCTCCAGCTCTGCCTTTATAAGAGAGAATATTTCGAAGTACCTTGCTTGCATAATCTCCGCCATGTACCTTTTGCTTACGGTCTGCGAATCTATTTTGCTGACTGACGATAAATCAATCATCTCTCGTTCTGCAATCTCTTCCGGTAACACAGATCCGAATTCTATCTTGATCTTCTCTGCGGTATCTATGGATGTTCGCATTCCGATTGCAATATCGTTTGTTACACTTTCTCCTCCGATTGGAAGGGATACGGAATGCAGGATTGTCCCCTCTTCGAATATCGCAAGACTGGTGGAACCGGCACCAACATCAATAACCGCAACACCCAATTCCTTCTGACGCTTTGTTACAACCGCCTCGGATACCGCAATGGTAGCAGGCACCAGATCATCGATATCCACTCCCGCCTGATCAACACACTTTTCGATGTTCTTAACATGCTGAATTTGACCGGTAATAATATGTGCTTCCACTTCCAGTCTGATCCCTGTCATTCCTACGGGATTTTTAATCCCCTTTTGTTCATCGACCGAATAAGCCTTTGGCTCGATGTGAAGAATTCTTCTGTTAGCCGGAATAGAGACTGCCTGAGCAGCATCCAATACGCGCCCAACGTCCTCCATAGTAATTTCGGATCCTGCTATGGCGATAACACCACGACTGTCAAATGCTTCTATGTGGGAACCACTCATTCCGACATAAACATGATTGATCGGTACTCCTGCCATACGTTCGGCATCCTCCAGTGATGCGATGATATTGTGAATCAATTCCTCAACATCGATGACGTGGCCTTTTCGCATTCCCAAAGAAGGAGAAAGGCCAACACCAATTACATTTGGAATTTCGTGTTCACTATTGCCATCCACGACGGCAACGATGGTTCGAATTTTTGAGCTTCCAATATCCAGACTCGCAAGTACACGTTCCTTTGGCATGGGGAGAGAAGGGTTAAAACAAATGAGGAACCTCACGAAATTTTCCTATGTGAAGTATTGGAAAGAAGTGTAGTTAAAGAGGAAAACATTGTGCAAGGGGTTGGTGAATACCAAAGGTACTCACGAACCTATTTTTTGATCTATATATTTATTCTTAAAAAATGGCTTCTTTAAGCCAAAACACTATTTGTTGAACACAAAATATATTCCCTTAAAAGGGGGTGTATACTAATTCTATTCATAGGGGTGATTCTTGTTGATTTCTTTTAAGAAACACGTCCCGCATACGACACGCACCGCCACGGCAATCGCGATTGCCGTGGCTCCGCTTTCAACAATCGACTATCGACTATTAAAAAATAAGAGTGAGTTTGTTGAATGTTGATAGTTGATTGTCGACTGTCGAAAGGTCCCGCAGGACCGTGTCGAATGTCGAATGCCTGCCCCTCCGAAGTTCGCCGCAGCGAACGAAGGGGGGTCAAAACAACGTCATCTGCTTCTTCCTACTCGGCTCCAACAAACTCCCCGCTTCTAACTCCTCAAAATGTTCCTTACCATACTCCCCTGCTATCATCGTCTGTATCCTCTTTAATAGTAATGTGAACTCCATCTCCCGGAAG
>Ga0180007_10005066_pt1 | contig 13582 bp, 11 predicted proteins | sample MM_PC_MetaG_FD_121122 | JGI IMG/M metagenome (GOLD analysis project Ga0180007, IMG submission 121122) | Groundwater microbial communities from the Aspo Hard Rock Laboratory (HRL) deep subsurface site, Sweden - MM_PC_MetaG | ecosystem: Environmental > Aquatic > Deep subsurface > Groundwater... | reverse complement strand
TTATTATAGGTCAGGTTGTTTGGAATAGTGGAACTGCTGGAACTAATGGATTTGTAATGATTAATGCTACTGGATATGCTACTCAAACTGTAACGACAATGCCAAGTGCTACTATTGTTGTATATGCTCAAGTTTGCGGTATGTATGAATTTGCAGTGGGTAATACAATAGCACTGCGGGCTTTTCAAACTAATGGAGGCTCTAGTGCTATTAATTTAATAAATGGAACATCTTTATCTGTGCATAGGATCTTTTAGATAATGGCTAGAGTCAAAGGTGGTACCAAGCTTCCCATGATGGGGCTGCCTCCGCTGAAGTTGCAGACTAAGAATCTCTTTGCTGCTGCAATTCTCAACAGAGGTATGATCTCTGATATAGATCCTGCGGATATTCCTAACGAGGCTCTTAGTGTTCTTAGGAATGCTAGGGTTAGGAGAGATAGAACTAGTAGGAGAATTGGGAAGAGTGTATTTAGTGGAGCAGCACCTAATGTTAGTTGTGTTAGGAGGCTAATTACATTTGAACCATCTTTAGGAAGTATCTTTCTCATCAGACTAACTGGAGCTGGCGGGCATTATACAGAGGGAACTACTTGGACAGCCCTTACAGGAGTTTTGTCTGGGGGGAGTAACTTCCTTGATGTTGCTGTTGCTGAGGGAACTCTTGTTATTGCTAATGGTTCTGATAGACTTCAGAAGATTGATCTTAGCGCGGGGACCATTAGTAATCTTAGTTCCAATGCTCCAAGGTGTAGGTATGTAACAGGGTTCGCAGAGAGAGTTGTTGCTGCCTCCATTGGAAATACACCAAGTGGAACAAGCACACTGTATTGGAGCGGGAATAGGAACATTGTTGAGTTTGATGCTATTGAGGATATTAGTGCAGGGAATAAGCCTATTATAACTTCTGGTAGAGATGTTGTTGACCCCATCACAGGATTGTTTGGTCTTACTAATGTTATGATAATTCCCAGAGAGGGAAGTATTTGGTTGTGTACCAAGCAATCAATCGCTTCTGATCCTCTCAATCCATACAGTGCTATCTCTGGTATCGGGGCTGATATTCCTAGTGCTATTGCAAAGACGGAGAATGGAATTATCTTTGTCTCATTGAATAATGGTGGTATATTTGAATACAACCCAAGCATCTTAATCTCTAGGGATTCAGACTTGGCGTTGCCAGTTTATAATGAAATACTGGATGATATAGAAGATGCGGTGGATATATTCTCTACCTATGATAAGAGCAACTCTGAATATCACCTAGGAATCCCAAACTCTGACTACACCTCCTGTAAGGTATGGGTGTGGAATACTAAAGCAAAAGCGTGGAGTTATGATGAGATAGATGGTGCTTCTTGTTTACTAACTCACACTAGATTAGTTGACTACACCTCCTTTGATGACCTCACAGGAACGTTTGATGCATTGACTGGAACCTTTGATGAGCTTAGTATAACACCTAGAAGAGAAAGTGTTGTGTTAACTGGGTTTAATACAGGTGAGATATTTGAGGAGGACGGTTCTGTTGTTACTGACAATGGAACCACCTTTACCTTTGAAGCCCGCTCTAAGGAATTTAAGTTCCCTGCTGAGGATGAATTAGTAGCTGAGATTAACTTTGAATACGATGCTACAATAACTGGAACTTTAACACTACAATACACTAAAGACAGTGGTACTACTTGGACCACGTTAACTACACACACCATTGTTATTGGTAAATCTAACTACTTCCGTTACAAGAGACCAATTAAAACTCGTCGTATTATGTGGAGAATAACTAGTACTGATGGATTATTCGACTTAATCAACTTTGAGGTTCATAACTATGCTGCCGGAGAATCTACAAGCTGAGCCTGTTATATCTGTGATGTGTGATGAACCAGGTGGTTCTGTTGTTAGGCATGTTAGGAGAATGAACCTAACTCCTGAGAACATGAGAACATTCTGGGAACGGGCTAGGAAGTTTAAGACTATTTTCAACTCTGAGATTAGAGACGATTTTCAGAAGTTTGTGAGGGTTCTCGTAACTCAAAACACGGATGGTTCGTTAACAGCCAATGGATTGTTTTGGGTTATTGATGATTTTGTTGGGGTGTTTTATTTGACAAACATCCTCATTGAAAATGATGCACAGGCTCACTATACATTCTTCGATGGGCGGCATAAGGGTAGGATAGATTTAGTGAAGACTATGCTTAGGTATGTGTTTGAGACTTATGGTTTCAGAAGGTTGAGTGTGGAGATACCTAAGTACAATACAGACAAAACAAGGAACTTTGTGGAAAAGAGTCTTGGTTTTAAGTGTGAAGGGAAGAGAAGGAAGGTTGCGTATTTTGATGGTGAGTGGTTTGATTCTAACATTTATGGAATTTTAAGAGAAGAGGTCCTATAATGGGATTCTTTAAAGGTGGTGTAGAAACTGGACAAGTTGGTGGGCAGCCCACAGGGGATTTTGCCAAAGCGTTCACAGAGTTTCTACAGCAAATTTTGTTGGGGCAGCCAAGCCAAGGAACTCCTGATAGAGAGATAAAGCTTCCTGGCCGTACTGCTACAGTAAAAGGAACTCCTGCTGCCAGTCCTATTGATAAAACAACTGGAATAGCTGGTAACTTAATGGAACTTATTGGTGGCACTGATATAACTGGACAGAAGGAAAGTCTCCAGCAATTAATTCAGGCTGATACAACTAGGAATATTGCTGATCTCAGGGAGAGATTTACTGGTACTGGATCTTCTGCTGGCACTCCTGCTGCCGTGGCTGAGAGTTTGTATAGAGCAGAAGCTACTCCTAAAGCTGCACTTGCTATTGGACAGTTGGATATGGCTAATAAGATGCAACAGTTACAGGCTTTGTTGCCATTGTTGCAGCTTGCTGGAGCATTCACAGGAATGGGAACCCCACAGGCGAGTAACTATGCTTTCCAAACTCCATCTTCTGCACAACAGGTTGCGGATTTGTTACAGGGAGTTGGTAGTGTTGCTAGTGGTGTCAAGGGAGGAGGTTAATTAAATGGGAATCACAGTACTGCCACAGCCATACTTCCCTACAGTGGGGGAGAGTTTAGCTAGGTTAGGACCAGACCTTGGTAGGATTTTATATCCTAATAGAGAGGATAATAGACAAAAGGAAGAGAGAATGAGGGCACTTAGGGAAGCCTTCATTACAAATCCTGGTGCAATTAGTAGAACTGCGGCTTATGCTAGACAGAATGAGGGATTTGCAGCACAGCTTGGGGATTTTGTTGGACAAAATTTTGCACAGATGATTAAGAGTACACCAGAAGATCTTGATGAAATGCTTTCTGTTAGTGCAATGGAACAAGTAATTGAATTGAGAAGGAGTGATCCAGAGGCTTATAGAAGATTAGCAATGGAAGCTAATGGTATGGGTGTAGCAACGGAGGATATTGTTACTACCAAAACAAAGCAAAGGTTTTTGGAGGTCTGGGAAGAGTATATACAGAATGGTAGATCACCAACTGATCCTGCTGATTTGGCTGTATTGAAGAAGTTTGGTATTGATATAGAGCAGCCAGAAATTGATACCACTTCTGATGTTGGTTCTGTTTCTCAGCTTCGAGCGGCGCTTATTAAGGCACATAGGAGTGATTTGATTGGGGAGCAAGGGTTGATTGATTATATGAGAGATCCTTCCACCAATCCAGAGATCACAAGGGTTTTGAACTCTATTCCTGCTGATGATACTGCTGAGGATATTGTTAGTGCGAGGGGTATTTATAGGGATGTTATTAAAGTTGATCCAACCATTACACTCCCAGAGGTTATTCAACATGTGACTAATCCAGATCCAGCCTCTAAGGTTAGCAGGGCTTTGGATAGGATTAGGGTTACGGGGGAGAATGAGGAGAGAAGAAGAATAGAGAGGCAGAGAGCTGTTGACTTAGGAATTGCTGGTACTAGGATTAGAAGTACTATTAATTCTACAAGAGGTCGTAATCCAATTTCTCAGGAGCAGGCAAGGTCACTAATCTCGGATCAAATTAATATCTCCATTAATCCACTCTTGAAACAAATGGGTGATGATCTGGGGATTCCTGGGTTACACGCAGAGATTCCTGACCTTAAAAGGGAGTTGTTTGGTATTGATTGGTTGAGGAGTGATATGGATATTCCTGGGATAACTGTTGTGGATGGAAGTGGAAATGAGTTTGATTTTAATGAGATTATGAACCTTGGGACAATTCCGGGTGTTGGTAAAGGTGGTGGTAGTAGTACTCCTCTAAGCCCGCAAGCTCAGGAGGCGATGAGTTTATTGGAAGGGGCTAACATGAGTCCTGCTGCTATAGCTAGATTGAGAGCGCAAGCTCCTAGAGTTTATCAAGAATTTGTACAATCTGGAAGAATTACTCCATGACTCCTCCAGTTAGACCACAACTTCCTGACTTCTCTCATTTGAATGTAGAGGAACAGAAGGAAGAACCACAGGGTGTTCCAGATTTCTCCCACTTAAATGTCCCCATGCCAACTGTTGCTGCTGATGTAACAGAGACAAGGGGTGCATTGTATGCTGAACCTGGTGGAACACAGCAATTAGTTCCAATGTCCGGCGTGATGCCTTCTTTTGGTTCTGTAACAGAATTATTAGACCAACCAAAGAGAGAGTTAACAAGACAAACTGAAATAACTCCAACTAAACTTGGTGTTGGTCCGGTTGCCGAGGGACTTAGGATTGTTGGACAGGCTGCTTCTCATCCTATACAAACTGTATTTGGACTCTTATCTCTTCCCGCCGTTGTAGGTTGGGAAGCTGGGAAGGATTTGGCACAGAACTCTGCTTTGTTCTCAGAGGAGTATAATAATAAGGCAAAAGAAGTTCTTGGAGAAATGACTCCTGATGAAGCAAGAGCTGCGAGAAGGGGATTGTTAGCTTTTACTATGGCTCTCCTTGTTCCTAATGCAGTTGGAAAATTTTTAGGAGCTGCCTTGGGTGGTGAGGCTGCGTTGGCTGCTGGAACTAGAATAGTAATGCCAGGAAGTGTTAGAAGTATTCTTAGAGGGAGATTTAATACAGCAACACCACCTGCCTGGGAAGCTATGCCACGTTTCTCTGCTGATGTAGCCAGAGGAATTAGTGCAAGGGCTGGCGCATTTGCAGGGATTGGTAGTTTTGGTTACATACATGCCAACACTGAGGAGGAAAAACAAGCTGCTGTTCTTGGTTACTCTATGCTCATGGCACCGTTTGTAATTGGATTGGCACCTTTGTTTTTGTTGAGAGGTAGGACTGCTGAGACAATACGGGCTAATGACATCGCAGACTTCCGTAGGATTAGAGGGTTTGAAGAGATTGGTTTGGATCATAGATTGCCACCGGGGAGAGGTAAAGGTGTTGTTGGAGAAGTTGTAAGTACTGCTGAACCTACTTTAGCTGGAAGACCTGTTGGGGAAGCTCCTGTTGATGTGATGAATAGGCCCACTTATCTTAGGAGGGCTGAGGTTGCTAGACAGGAGAGAGAAGCTACTGCTGGTACAATGATGGAAACTGTAGGAACTCCTATCTCTGACATTGCTGCGGGTAGGATTAATAGGGCAATGGAGATTGTTGGGGTTGATAGGTATAATGAGAGGATTGAAGTTGCATTAAGTAAGAGGGGTAGGATGAGTGTTAGGGCAGCTATTGATGCTGAGAATGTGAGGATTATTGAGGAAGAAGCAAGAATTACTGCACTAGAGGTTGCACGTTTAGAGAGACAAAGTGCTAGGGATATGGAAATGCCTGCCTCAGATATCCCAATCTCTAGAAATTATGCTGAAGCACAAAAGGTTGTAGATCAGATAGAAGATCAACTAGTTGCTAGATATGGAGAGGATGCTTTATTAGCTCATGCTATTCCAAGTTCAGGCAGAGGTAAACCTCCATTTACTTTAGAGGAGTTAGCTAGGTATGAAGATGCTCTAGCAGCTAGAGATGCTATTGGTAGATCTGATGATTTAGCTGAATTAAATTCTACCTTTAATAACCTAACCGCAGAAGCTAGAACTGGTTTGATTAGTGAAGCTAAGATTTTAGATATTTTACAAAAGTTTCAAGAGCGTAGAAATCTTAAACAGGCTACTCAAGGTAAAGCACCAACTCCTGATCCTATGGAGTTAGTAGCTGATATATACAATACAGGTGCTTGGGATGCTATTAATAAAGGAGATGTTCCTAGTGGATTTCCTGTTATTATGGAAGAGGGTATAGATTTAGTAGTTAGAAAAGAACAAGTTACATTCAATATGCATAGAGATATTAGTGATTTAGTTAGACAATCTATTGCTATTACTAGAGATGTGCTTGGTGTTGAACCTAATGTTAGAGGAGTAAATGTATTACTTGCTCACCGAGCTGTTGTAGAGGGACCAACACCAGAAGCCCTAACAACAGCAGAAGTAGGAGATCTCCCTAAGCAACAGGAGATAGAGTCTAATCAGGTTGTAACAAACAACTTTATCCAAAGTGGCTTGGATGTTGTCTCCACAATCCTCCGTTCCCACACTGAGTTGCACTCTGATGGTATTAGTATCATCACTGGTGTTACTAGCATTGGGGATATTGTTAGACAGGTTAAAACAATCCTACCGCCCGGAACACTTATTGCAAAGCACCTGCGCCCGGATGGTACTTATGACGTTGCTGTTGGTGGTGTTAATAGTAAACTAAAAGGAGCAGTGGCGCAGTTTGAAACTACAGGACATTATGAGGGAGAGACTGTTGCTGTTGATGGGAAACACTATGAGTTTGTAAGGAGTGGTGTTCTTAGAGACGCTGATGGTAATAATGTAGATGTAGCTTGGGTTAGGCATCCAGAAGAAGGTGTTGATGCTCTTGTACCTTGGGAGATGAATAGGGTTAGAAGAGCAGGATGGGCTAACGAGAAACCAGTGGAGAGAATAACACAAGAACTCCTACAGGAAATATCCGAAGCTCTAACACCAGTGGAGTTTAAAGCATTTAAGAGGATTATTGATGAACTAAATCCAACAGATGGAACCATTGCACCTTCCGGTACGCTGGAATCATCCGCAGCATCCAATAACTTCATGGTAAGGAAGTCTGCGCCAGGACGTTGGGATGTGTTGGATCAGGAAACTGGTGTGGTTATTAAGCATGGGTTGAAGTCTAAGAAGGAAGCGGAGACTTTTATTAACGAAACAACCCAAGCTGCTGGACCAACTTTTGTTGGTAGCGGTAATGTTCCACCAGATATTCCAGTTGATCCAATTATGAGTGCAGCATCTCCTCCACCTCCTGGAAATAGTATGGGGTTGATGGAGCCAATGGTTATTCCTAAGGTTGGAAGAATTTCTTCAATCATTGATTGGTTCCAACAAGCGATGGGGAATCACATGAGGTACCTTGTTGATGCTAAGACAAGGATTGAAGCGTTGGATAGGACTAAGAAGACTAATGCACTTAATATTGTTTACTTCCCAACTCAACAAGGTTTTATGCGTGTTCATGCTGAGACTAAACCTTGGTTTGAGCGGGCGAAGAAGAGTGAGAAGAACTCTGGATTGAAAACAGAAGAGCAAAGAGAACTTGCTTTTGATTACATGGAAACAATGTCCTATGACCAAATGATTCATGATGGTTTGCAGGTTGATAGGCCACCAACTGCTGAAGAAATTAGAATTGGTAATGAGTGGGCTGCGGGTAATGTAGATCTCATTAAAGTTAGTAACTATATGATGGAACTTGATGGGTTGATTGAGGCAATGACAAAGGAGAAAGGGAGTGCTCTTAATACTCAAGAAATTAATCTAATCAAAGCTGAACTTCAACGTTCCTCTTATATGACTGAGGCTGATATTAAAGCAGCAGAGCAAACTGCGTACATACTGACTCAGGATATGAATGAGTTGTCGTTGTATAATGTTAGGAGATTAGCTACAGCATTAATGAAGAACACTCCCACGAGGGAAGAGTTTGCGAGGGATAATAATCTTAGCGGTAGGACGATTAAGGCTGTTAAAGAGCTTGAGCAGATGTATCAAGAGTTAGCAGAGGTATTTGATATTCCAGATTATAGACAACTGAGGGGGTTCATTAATCACGTTAGGGAATATGGGAAAGGTAGTGCTAGTGGGTTTGACTCTACCTTCTTGAAGCAACGAGCAGCAGGGAAGTTAGGGAATCTTAGGGATTTTGTTTCTGATAGAGTTAGAACAGGGGAGATCAACCAATTCAACACAGATCCTTACACTGCCATTGCCACTTACATAAGGACAGGGTTTGAGAAGTTGTACTTGAAGGATGCTTGGGAAACAGCACAGGAGTATGTTATTAGGGAGAGCATAAGACAGCATGGAAGCACAGATCAATATGCTGCTACGGATTTTTATAAGATACTCCAAGGTTACATGGATGATGTGAAGGGGTTGCCAAGTGAGAGTACAATTAGAGCGAATCAGTTGTTCCAAGAAACACTTGTTAGGCTTGGGGTGGAATTGGAAGGATTGCCCGTGGTGGGTAAGTTGTTTCGGAGAGGTCAAGGTGCTGGAAAGTGGCTTGGGAATATTGATTTAACTAAGGATGTTGTCAACACATTCCTCTCCATGCACACTATGAGTGCTCTTGCTCTTAGAATGGGATTGGGACATAGAGATTTTTATGATTACATGCAAGCGTATGGGAGTAGAGTTGGATATACTAGAGCGTTTACTCAGCTTAAAAACACCAACCCACTAACCCCAAGTGGCGGAGCTATCATTAAAGATCTCAAAGAGAGAGGCATTATAAACACACAACGCCATATTGAGTTTGGGCATGGAAGTGAGAGCACAAGGAATAAGATCAATAGACTAGCAGAGTTGGGATTGATTGGTTCATTGCAGCCAATGTATCATACTTGGATTCAAGCTGCAACTTACATGGATATGTGGCACACTGTTCCAAGGGAGTTGGGGAAGGTAAAGAGTGAGAGTAATCCAAAGGGAACACAAACTCTTAATGAGGCTTATGAGAAGATTAAGGTATTTACTTTTGATGAAGGGGTGAAGAAAGAGTTTGATAGGTTGGTGAAAGAGGGTGATATTGAAGGTGCTGCTGATTACCTTGGGAGGGCTAATGCTGTTGAGATTTCTGGAAGGTATGGGTTAGGGAATAATCCAGAGAAGTGGAAGACTAATTGGGGGAGATTGTTAACACAGTTTGGTTATTGGCCTGTGTTTAGGAGGACACAGTTTCTTAGGGGACTTAGCCAAGGGACGAGGAAAGATAGGTTGGGTTTCTTAGGTCGTCACATTATGGGACAAGCAGCATTGTATGGACTTGGGAAAGGGTTCGGATTTAACTTCACCAACTGGTACACAGTTCCTGGATTTGCATTCACAGGAAGTCCGGTGTATAGTCATCTTGTCAATCTTGGTTACTTGATTAATGGAAGTGAGCAGGATAGGTATAGGGCGTTGAATAACTTCAATAGACTAATGCCAACATTCACTCATCCGCTCTCACTATATGTACCTGGAAGTTATGTGGTGTATGACTTTATAAAGGCGCTTGAAGATCCAAACATAAGGACTATCTTCCAACAGCTTGGTAGGATGCAGGGTATTAAGCCAAGTGAAGAACCTCCGGTGTTTTAGAGGAAGGAGAGTGTGAATGGAATTAGCAACGATGATACAAATGGCAGCGTGGTTTATGATGATTAGTATATTGTTACATTGTGTATTATTGCTTTGCTGTTTAGGTGCTGTTTATTACATTGTGAAGGGGATTGGAATTATTAAAATAGAAAGGTAGGTGATTAAAATGCGTTGGTGGATTTATAACTTAGCTTTTAGAGTTTTTGGTAGGACCAGATTGTGGCCTAAGATGGGATTTGCAATTTGGAAGTAAAGTTGTGGGGGGAGTGTAAAAGCTCCCCCTTTTTTTGTTTATTACTCTCTTATATCCTTCTTTATACTTTCTATTTGTTTTTCCTGTTCCATTCGCTTCTTGTAATCAACTTCTTGATAACCCTCCTTGTCAAGTCTGCCAGCGAGTGGAAGTTTTCTTAACCTTCAATCTCTCTGTGAGCCTCTTCTCTACTTTTCTTGTTCATTATAACTTCTCCTCATAAAATATAACTTCTCCTCATAAAATGGTTCCCCATTTTCCCCAACTTGTACATAACAATCATCCTTAAGAGAACCCTTAAAGATCATGAAGTCTTTTGTTAGTCTATCTAGTCTGTTCGTAGTTCTAACCAATCTGTCGTACACCATAGATAGTATCACTAACGATCCTTTACACTCCGGGCACACTAACAACTTGTTGAGATTCTCGTCAATAAGACTCCATTGCTTTCTACACGTATCACAAATTGCTGAGTTCTCTAGATATATTATGCTCATTTCACAAACTCCTCCGCTCTATACCATCCATTACACCTTCCCCATACTCTAACATATCCACCAAGTACATACCAATCCTCTCCTCTTATTGCTTGATCTATAATTATACATATGCTTGTTTCTTTCACTAGCTCTTTAGCTTTAAATTCATTTGCTGGCGCTACTGTTAAGGTAAGTGGACCACCCTTTGGACCACCATAATCTTTATATATTTCTATTGCAGCCTTTAGTCCTGTTTCTGATAAGGCACATTGTGTATAGAATACAATATCTATTGCCTTATCTGCTTTTGAGTGTGTCATTTCACAAACTCCCATATAGGATCTTCAGCATTAGGAACAATGCACTGAAGTCTTCCTGTGATTCTGAGGAACATTAGTAATTCACTTATAGTTTCCATGTTTGCGTCATGGTAGAAATTAGCTACAATCTGACTTCTCCTACAACTTCTCTTTGTTATCATGAAGTTCACAATGTTATCTGCGACATTCATATATGGATTACGACCTATGGAAGCAAAGGTTTTTGGTAGTTTTACTTCCACTTGTTCTAGGATTTTGATGGCTGCTTTGAAGTCACTCTCGTTAAGTGTCATGGAGTCAGAGTAAGAAGCGTGGATGAGCATAGCTAGTTTGTGAACGTGGACGGGCTTTCGTTCATAGTAACCAGAAAGGCGCTCATTCAAATTACCAAGACTTTGTGTACTCAACTCTCTGTACCACTCATTCATAAAGAACTGTGCATTATCATCTAGTGCATATTCACCTTGGATGTATGTGTCTATATGCATCAAGTCTGCAAGTAGTTTCTCTTTCAGCGTGCTGAAGTAATCCTGATCTATCCCTGTGTAGTAAAGTTGTGCCCGCCTAATTCTCTCTTCAAAGATGAATATAACACGGGAGGCAAACCCACCACCAATAACATCCTCTGGCATGTTAGATGCAATCCAACTTGGAGTAGTTGCACCAAGTAGATTTATACAAGGAGCTTCTGCAAAGTCAGTTGGTCTTCCTATTGTCTCCACAGAGATATCAGTCTTACTATCAAAGATGTCTGTCAACGCTGTGTACATATCTATCTTACTCTTTGCAACAAACATTCCAAACTCACTTGAGAAGATGCTGAGAGAGGAGTCATTCATTTCTCCAAGCTTCTTAAGCATTTGTTCCACAGTCATAGAGGTTGGTGCTCTGTTAACTGTGGGGATGTTTCTTAGTAAGTCTTCAGAGTATTTTGCTGTGGTTGATTTCCTCGCTTTTCCTGGCGGGGCTACGAAGATTGTGTAGAGCATTGGGTAGATTTCATAACCGCCCATGTAGGATTTGGATATCTTAACCTTTCTCTTCAACACAGAAGCTAAGGTGAATACACCTGTCCAGAAATGAAATGATTCTGGAGCCTCGCTTCGTGGGAGAGTCCAGTCACTAAATGTTTGTAACCATGATGTACAGACTCTCTTTGGTGGCATTGGTTATTTATCTGGTTCTCTGAATGCATTGTTCAGTAAGTTTTCTGAGAAAACATCCATCATAGACTTTCTAAGCCCTGGCTCCAACAACTTACACCGAGCTCCTTGAATGCAATGATGTTTTGCAGTTTTTGTTTTATGCCAGCCTAACCAATATCTCTTTTTCATTTTATGCTTTTCCTCTTTTCCTCGTTTATACCCTTCATAATAACCACGCCTATAACTGTCATCTTTAGTTACATTATACATCCTAGCCTCTAAACTTTGCATACTCCTTGGTATCATGTATCTAACTCTAACATCTAACCACCTAAAGGCTGCAACGATTAGATTTACTGGAACAATGTAGTAGATGCAAACACCTCTATCAAACTCATAATATGCATATCCAAGCCACTTGGAGGGAATCATTTGTCCTTCGTGATCTCTAATTCTTTCCCATTTGAATTTCATGCAGCTACCTTCACTTTCTTAAGTTCTCCCCAGCGTTCACCTATTTCAACATCAACAGGGATGGTAAACTCTTCTCCGTTAATAACAAGCGGGCGGTGGATGAGGTTGGTTACTGGTTCAATAACATCGTCACACTTATCATCATGAACCTCAGCGATAAAACTATCATGACTTTGGTTCACAATATTAAACAACCCCTTATTCACAAACTCCCTCTTCACTTCTAACAATCCACCTTTAATCTGTAACTGTGGATGTACCTTCCCGTTCAGGTGATCCGCGATGGAACTTTGTGGGATGTAGGCATAGGCTGTTTTGAACAACTCTGTGCCCCATGCTTCATAGAACACACGGAATCTTCCATAGGGAGTTATTAAAGTTCTGTTAACCCCTAGGCATTCTTCAATGTAACTCCAGAAATTAGCTTTGACTTCCCAATTTACCCTATGCCAACCGTTGTAGATGTCTTTTGCCTCTGGTATAGAGACGGTGACGAACGGCGGTCTGTCACTCTCAGCATTGATACTTTGTGCCAACATAAAGTGAGTGGCACCATAACTCAACTCATGATTACCTTTCTTCCCTAAGAACCGTTGAACTTTGGTAACATTCTCTTTCTCACAGTTAAAAATCCCTGCTGCTGTATCTGTGTGAATGTCTCCAAAGTGTAAGGAGTCCTTCATTGTTTTGGAGTTGGCTAAGTAAGCCACAATCCAAGTCTCTGCTTGGGATAAGTCCCATTGTATTAGTTTATGGTCCTTGGAAGCCACAAGCATGGAACGCATGGGGAGGATTTTTGAGTTAGTCATTTTCTTGAGTTATTTGTAAAGCCTCTTGTTTATCTTTAAGTTGCTGTTGTTTCTCTGTAAATATACCAGCCTCGTACAATCCTCTACAACATCTTCTTATGCATAGTTTTAACTCTAAGATAGCTTCATCTAATGTAGTTTGTCTTTCATACCAAACAAATGACTTACCTCCGTTTCCTTCACAACGATCTTGAAGGTCAAACTTAATTGCTTCTGATATTACTCTATTTATGTATGGATCTATTGCACTTGTGTCAAATTTCATGTCATTCATCTCTTTATCTCCCCATTCCAATTAAATCTAATATTACAATGTTTACAATAAAATATCCACTCGTTAATTGTGGATAACCACTCTGAGATCCTACCACATTTGGGACAGTTGTTACCTTCCATTACAATACCTCCACTCCATCTCGTGGCATTGTCTGCATGTTAAACCCACTTCCATCAATCCACTTCTCTGCGCTCCATCTTCCTGTATCTGGTCCCAACTTATACAAGCT
>Ga0180007_10005065_pt1 | contig 13587 bp, 9 predicted proteins | sample MM_PC_MetaG_FD_121122 | JGI IMG/M metagenome (GOLD analysis project Ga0180007, IMG submission 121122) | Groundwater microbial communities from the Aspo Hard Rock Laboratory (HRL) deep subsurface site, Sweden - MM_PC_MetaG | ecosystem: Environmental > Aquatic > Deep subsurface > Groundwater... | reverse complement strand
TGGATCGGTTGCTGTCTCCTCTGCCATCCGGTACACTGGCACGGCTTCTCTATTATTTTGCGCAGATCAACATTATCCTGGCTGCTTTTAATTTGATACCACTGCCGCCGCTTGACGGGTCAAAAATTCTTATGGGTTTTGCATCCCCAGGCATTCAAAATCATCTTTTCCGTCTTGAGCGGTATGGATTTTTTATTATTATCGGGCTGCTTTATTTAGGGGTTCTTGACCCTGTCATTCACTTTTTCCAATGGATGATTCTATCTGTTATCAACCTGTTGCTGCCCTGAATGTCAGCTGCTGCTACTGTACCAATACCATTTGCCGAAAATGGCAGCACTGCCGGATTCGGCAAATGCTGATTTATCTTGATGCGAGGTGAGCCATGGACATGATACAGAAATTCAGAGAATTGAATATTTATTTCCAGGATGTCGATTATACTGATATAAAAATCATTGAAGGCAAGGCAAGTTTAAGAGGGTTTATCTGCGGGATGCTCTCTTATTACCCGTGGTGGATGATAGCTCTATATCGAATCAGAGAATTTCTTGTACATCTTCTTGGCCTGGAAAGGCATGAAAAACCGGACGTGTTGCCATTAATAAAGCCAGATGATCTTGCATTCGAGCCTGGAGAAAACGCGTCTTTCTTTATTGTAAGGACGGCAAAAGAAAATATCTACTGGGTTTCAGAGACACCGGAAGATAAGCATTTGAAGGCTTATTTTGGTGTTGTGGCTGAAAAATTAGATAACGGCCTTACAAAATTTCATGTTTTTACATCCGTGAAATACATCCACTGGACAGGACCTGTTTACTTCAACCTGATTCGTCCATTTCACCATATTGTGGTGTTAAGTATGATGAGGGCCGGGATCAAACGCTGAAATATTCTGTCACATGACAGGGCCGGGCACTGTCACCTCATCCACCAGGAAAAGAATGGACTGGTAGAGGATTCCTGAATGCAGGGACAGGCCAATTTCACAGGTTTTACTGGTGGAATACCCGGCCTCACAGGAACAGACATGTTCATCCAGACCCTCTAGTGCCGATTGATTCAATTCCGGAAACGCAAACCCCCGGTCCCCGGCAAAACCGCAGCAATAGATCTCTTCGGGCCAGATCACCTGGGTGGCGCACATATGGGCCAGTTTGAGCAACTGGGTCTCCAATCCCATTTTCCGGGTGCTACAGGTGGGGTGGATAGCAATGGCCGTCTTTTTGGGGGTAAAAACGAGGCGTTCCATCAAGAATTTGAGGACAAACTCAATGGGTTCATAAAGGGACAGCCGTTTGTCCATGGTGGTTTTCATGCGCTGTAGACACGGGCTGGTATCACAGAGCACAGGATATTTACCATTTTGTGTTGCTGCCAGCAATGCCCCTGACAAACGGCTGGATTGTCTGTCTGCTTCATCCATAAATCCCTTGCTTTCAAATGCCTGACCACAGCAGAGACTGTCTAAATTTGCCGGGTAAACAATTCCATACCCGGCTTTTTCAAGGATGGATGCGGTGATTTCCGGCAACGTCTTTCGGGATAAATCGTTTCGGGATGGCCCCCCCATGGCCCGGCTGGCGCAACTTGGAAAATAGACCACTTTGTCCAGATCAGAGGCGTTCCCAGGTGAGGGTTTAATTCTTTTGCCGCCTGAAGGCATCTGTCTGTTCCACAGCGGCAATCGTTTAAAACTTGCCTTCCTGGCAATGACGGATGCCTTTTCCATGAGCGGGGTGCCCGTGATGCTGTGAACAAGATCAACCGCATTCAGGCCATTTCTGATGAAATGAGTTGTTGTTCCAAACCGGTTTCCAACCCCCCTGGCAATTTTTTGTGCCAGATTCCCCATGGCTTCCTGCCTGAAGGCCTTGACCATTTTGCCGGTGTCAATCCCCACGGGACAGCGGGTGGCGCAAAGGCCATCTGCTGCACAGGTATCCATTCCCGGATATTGGTAGCTCCGGATAAATTTGCCAAGGCCGGGATTCTTCCCTTTCAGGGCAATACGTCTGCTGATTTCCCGCCTGCCAGCGATCCGTTGCCGTGGGGTAAAGGTCAGATTTCTGGAGGGGCAGACCGGTTCACAGAATCCGCATTCAATGCATTTATCCGCGATTTCATGGGTGGCTGGCATGGATTTAAGATGATGGATATGGGCATGGGCATCTGGATTCAGGATGACACCGGGATTGAGAAGGTTCTGGGGGTCAAAAAGGTGTTTAATATCTTTCATCAGGCCATAGGCCTTAGCCCCCCACTCTTTTTCAACAAATGGGGCCATATTACGTCCCGTGCCATGTTCTGCCTTAAGGGAACCGTCATAGGTAGTCACTACCAGGTCAACCACCTCTGCCATAAAATCCCGGTAGCGGACGATTTCCGTTTCCTCTGAAAAATCCTGGGTAAATACAAAGTGCAGGTTTCCTTCAAAGGCATGACCGAAAATAATGGCCTCATCATAGAAATATTTTATAAACAATTGCTGCAGGTCATGGGTGGCAGCGGCAAGATGTTCAATGGGAAAAGCAACATCTTCAATGATAACCGTAGTGCCGGTTTCCCTTACGGAGCCCACTGCGGGGAATAATCCCTTGCGAATATTCCACAAGGCCTGATATTCTTCGGGAACCGCCGTAAAGCAAATGGGCCGGACCGTTTTAAACCCTTCAAGGCTTTCAACCACCTGGTTGACCTGGACCATTAATGTTTCAGGATCATTGGATCGTGTTTCCACAAGTAAGGCTGCCACATGTTGATCCAGGCCTTTTAAAAAATCCGGCATTCCTTCTTTGTCTTCCACGGCGGAAAGGCTTGCCCGGTCCATTAACTCTGCCGCTGCCACGGGCGTTGATCTTAAGATGGGAATGGTCCTGCAGGCATCTGACATGGTGGGAAAAAGAATCAGTGCCGATGCCTTATGCCGGTGTTCGACAACGGTTCGCAATACGCAATTTGAGATAAAGGCCAGGGTGCCTTCGGATCCCACCATGAGGTGGGTCATTATATCCAGGGGATCTTCATAATCTACCAGGGCATTGAGGCTGTATCCCATGGTGTTCTTGATTTTAAATTTATATTGGATACGATGGGCCAGATCCTTATCTGCCAAGACCTTTCGCCGCAGTTCGGTAAGGCCGCTCAAAAGGTCGGCCCGGTTTTTTCGAAAATTTGCCACACTCAGGTCATCACCCGTATCCACCACCGTACCATCCACCAGTACCAAACGGATGCTGTTGATCGTCTGATATGAATTCTGCTCAATCCCGCAGCACATGCCACTGGAATTATTGGCAAGGATACCACCGATTTTGGCACTGTCTATGGAGGCGGGGTCTGGCCCGATTTTTCGGCCAAACGCAGCCAGTTGCCGGTTGGCATTTCCACCGATGATACCGGGTTGAAGCTGGATAAAGCGGGCCTTATCATAGATATGAAATCCATCCCAGCCCCGGCCCATGCGAATCAAAATCGAATCAGAAATAGACTGACCGGACAGGCTGGTGCCGGCTGCTCGAAAGGTCACGGGCAGCCTTCGCTTCCGGGCCTCCCGCAGGACAATTTTCACCTGTTTTTCACTGGTCACATCAACGATAATCCGGGGAACCAGTTTATAGAAACTCGCATCTGCACCAATTGCCGTTTTTTGCAGCAGATCAGTGATAATATTGTCTTTGGGCAATTCTCTTAAAATGGCCTGATAGAATCTGCCGTATTCCCCTTTGACCATCTGACCCTCCATTTAAGGTTAACGCGCTTATAAATCTGTTTTGCTTTATTATTACCATGTTTATTTTTTTCATCAAAGCGGTTTTAAACATTCCATGTTTTAAAAATTCCTTGGTATCCTGATGTTCTGATTGATATCATCCAACAAAAAATTTTCCCTTGCAGCCAAATTTGTCCGCAGGGGGATACTCCGGGCTCTGTTCCAAGCAGATGGATCGTATATATTCCCTTGACTTTGGGTCAAATACAGATCATTTTTGCTTCAGCTGTTGAGATTACACCCCAGGGTAAGATTTAATGCAATTGGTTTGACTAGGAGCACATGATGGCCGGAGGTTGGTCCCGTGACGGGGCTGTGCAAGATCAGATAGACGCCAGCATTGACGATGCCGTCAAACTGGCCAGGAGCCGGTTGCCGGACGGTGAGGGTCTGACTCATTGTAAGGAGTGCGAGGCCGTTATTCCGGATGCCCGGCGCAAAGCAATCCCTGGTGTTCGGTTGTGTGTCAGATGCCAGTCAGAGCATGAAGAACAGCAGACATTTTTTACCGGCTTCAATCGGCGCGGCAGCAAAGACAGTCAGTTGAAGTAACCAATGGAGGCATCCTTTTTGATTACGGCAGTTATTCACCCTTTACCGAAAAATATTTAACTCAACTTTCAGACTTAAGTTTTTTGACCCCACTCAAATCTGCCAACTCCGAAAGTTGAAATATTTAACTTGTGACGTGTCCTTGATTAATGATACCAGGCATACAGGAGGTACCCTATGACTGAAGCGACCATACAGGCCTTAGACGGCCTGCGAGACCTTTCAATGGTGAAATGGTATATCATACCGATGCTATTGCTTGTTTTCTATGTTTACGCAAAAGAAATCAAACTGGCCCGGTCAACAAACAATTGGAATGCGGTTTTTGCGGGGCTTGCCCTTTTTGGCGTGGATTTTTTTAATGAAACCTGGAACGGGTGGGTCATGCATTTCACCCAGCGCTCGGCTTTCTGGACAACGCCCGGTGATACCGCGCTTCGCGTCATGGTTGGCTGGAATATTGAAATCATCCTAATGTTCTTGATCGGAGGGATTGTCTATTATCACACACTTTCTGAAAGCACGACGGAAAAGATACTGGGCATTCCTGAAAAATGGTTCTGGGCGATCGGCTACTCCGTGTTTGCGGTTTTTGTTGAATGTCTTCTAAACATCGGAGGGCATCTGGTCTGGGAATATTCTTTCTGGAACCTTTCTTTCAAAGGGGTATGGCTGATATTTTTCTTTGGCTACTTTCACTTCTACTGTGCCGTTATTCTGGTAATCAGCCTGAAAACAATGCAGACAAAAATTCTAACCCTCTCAATCATCTATGCTGTTCCGATCATCATGAATATTCTTGCCTTTGGTTTCCTTGGCTGGAATTATTGATGTACAGATGCAGGACAGGGTTTGATCACCGGGTTTTTCAATAATATTCTGCCAGGCCGGAAGTGTAGACTTCATATTTTTTAATATCATTCAGCAACTCAAGGGGAAGATGTCCTGTCGTATTTCCGGCCAAAACAGATTCTGCCAGGACAAACTCACGTCCGAATTGATGGATCTGATTTCCTTCAAACCATTGTTCCGGCTGTTTTAACATTCTTTCGATCACCACCTTTTTCCCCCTGCCCAGGGGAACTTCCTTAAATGCATGGTGATAGGAAACAGCAGATTTCAAAGCTGTGGTGCTGTAGCTTACCTTGAGTTTTCCAGAAGAAAATTCAATATGCGGCCACAGGCCTGCATTAAAAAAAAGTTGACTGCCGTCTTTTGACAGCCGATACAAAGTTACGTCAACCTGTTTTGAAACAAGACGGGCATGAATGGATTGAATCTGTTTTTCCCCGCCGCAAAGACTCATAGATCGGATATAACCCGTGGGAGTTACGTCTTCATGGCCTGATTTCATTAACCGTGCCGTTCTTTTCTTGGCACCGGAACCCTGGAACTGGTTGCGGTAGGTGAAAGAACAATAATTGATGGGAAGGGCAATATTCTGATCAAGTGAATATCGGATCAAATCCAATGCCGCAAGTTCGGTTTCCAGGACGGTAACCCCGGGGCCATGAAGGAAGGTATAGCCTCTTTTGATGAACTCGGCCATATTAAAAGGGGTGCACCTGAGCTGATGAAGATTAAGATAATTGACCCCCAGTTCATACAATTCCTTAATGACCTTCCGGGTCTTTTCCAGATCTTCGGGAATGGCTGGAATCTCCACGGTTACATGGGGGATGATACCCAGGGCCTTTTTTAATGCATCCAGGGTATACCGGGTGGCACTGATATCGAACCGAATCTCATCCAGACCATTATCTCTCAAGCATTTAAGCTTGTCTTCCGTGACCAGGATACCATTGGTATACATCCATATGTAAAGCGGCCGGGTAACTTTGACACGAAGCGTCTTTAAAAACATCAAAACCCTTTCAAAGGTCATAAACGGTTCCCCGCCGCTGAAACTAACCCCTTTAATATTGAAAGCGTTCACATAATTGGCATACTCATGGGGATTGGAAAATTCAACGGAACTTGTCATTGGCTGACCTTTTTCCTTTTGAGCCGAGGGACAATAAAAACACCGGGCATTGCATATCCCGTTGATAAAAAGGCAGGACCAGTCGCCATTACCGCACAGGCTGCATCCCGGTGAAATCTCATGAACATATGGTTTTGTCCCGGCAAACTGCCATCCTGCGCCTTTGCCAGGGTGCTCAAAAATTGCTTTGAGCAGGTCTTCACGTAAAAGGGAGGCTTGCCTGGCCTTTTCAGGGGTAAGCCAGTTCATTGATTTATAAGCATCAGAATATGTCTGTTGATTCTGGTTGATCGACTCAAGGGTATCGCTTTTTATCATGGATAGGTGCCTGTTTTAAAAATTGGTAAATTAAATTTGTTTGCACATTTGGGACCAACCCCTCAAACAAATCGATCTGTTTTTTAACATATTGAATTGATAAAGTATTTGTGTCATGATAATAATCGTTACAAAGTGATGGATGAATTGCACAATGAAAAACCGGCAATCAAATGTCTTCAAATAAAAAAAAGACGACTTTGAATGTCTGATTTTGCCGATACCATATACTGGAGAGGGTTGATGAGAACAACAAATTGTTTATTTTTTACCATATACAGATTATTATTGGTTTTTATTTTCATTTTTGTCCTTATTAAACCATGTGATGCAAAAAAGGGAGTGTATATTCCGGAACTGCTTCAGCCCTGGGTGGGATGGGTGCTGTATGATAAAGAAGAACAGATGGCATGTATTCCGGAATATAACAATGCCGCCATCTATCACTGCAACTGGCCGTCCGAAATTAAGATCTCGTTAAATGACAGCGGCGGAGAATTCAAACAGTCCTGGTTCACCCACGTGGAAACCTGGGTGGCGCTTCCCGGCAGCATTCATCAATGGCCCCGGGATATTCAAGTGGATGGCCGGGAGCAGATCATTATTCAGAAAGAAAATACGCCTGGCGTATCACTTTCACCAGGTGATCATACCATCACCGGTCGATTCACCTGGCTCAGCCTGCCGGAGAATCTGCAAATTCCAGACTCCACTGCCATGGTATCTTTGATCGTCAACAACGAAGCGGTTGTTTTCCCTGAAATCGATGGCTCAGGCCGGCTATGGCTTAAAAAATTACCCGTTGAAGAAAGAATTGAAAATCGGCTGAAAATAGAGAGCTTCAGACTGATAGAAGATTCAATTCCCTCTCAGGTTTTGCTCTATTTCACGCTTGATGTGGCAGGTTCAGCCCGGGAAACCAGATTGGGTCCGTTATATGCCCCAAATAGGTTTACACCGCTTTCATTAACCAGTCTGTTACCCGCCAGGATAGAACCGGACGGCCAGATGCTCATACAACTGCGGCCAGGCCAATACAGTGTAAGTTTAACACTGAGACATACAGGACCGTTACACGAGATTTTGTTTCCCCCATCTGGCAATGGGATCTGGCCCCGGCAAGAAATCTGGTCATTTCGCGCAAACCCGGATTTGCGACTGGTTGAGGTAGATGGGGTCCCGTCAATTGATCCGCTCCAGACGGCCATGCCCAACGACTGGCATAAATACCCTGCTTACCGGCTGCAAAAAGGAAATGCCTTGCGATTCAACGAAATTAAGCGGGGTGACCCTCAGCCGGCACCAGACCAGCTGACATTAAACCGGAATTTATGGCTGCGGTTTGATGGATCCGGGTATACGATCCAGGATACGATAAATGGGAAAAAAAACACCCATTGGCGACTGGAAATGGATCCGGTCATCAATCTTGGCCGGGTTGCCGTGGATGGCATAGAACAGTTTATCACCCGGCAAAAAGGAGCAGACAGGGCCGGCATTGAACTTCGCAACGGGATGTTAACGCTTACGGCAGACAGTATTTATCAGGGAAAAATTTCAACCCTGCCTGCCACTGGCTGGGACCATGATTTCCAGCAGGTCCAGGGGCGCCTGAACCTGCCGCCAGGCTGGAAATTAATAAATGCGACAGGTATTGATAATATCCCGAACACCTGGATCAAGCGCTGGACTCTGCTGGATTTTTTTATTGTGCTTATTTTTACCATTGCCCTTGCCAAACTTTTTTCAAAACCCCTTGCCGGAATTGCCCTTCTTACCATGGTTTTAATCTATCATGAACCCTTGGCCCCCCGCTATGTCTGGCTGGCACTATTGATCGGCTTCAGTTTACTCAAATATCTGCCAGACGGCAAATTTAAAACGGCAGTTAAAGTCTTTCAGGCCGTCACGGTTTTTGTTCTTGTTATCATTGTGATTCCATACGCAATTCATGCATTGCGGATCGGTATATACCCCCAACTGGCCAGGCCATGGTCTCCTATCACCCAGAATGCACGGCAATGGCAGGACTCTTCTCAGAACTCTGTTCAAAGAGATGTGATTCAGGAAATGCAGCCTGAACAAAAAATTTCCAGGCTGGCCAAAATACCTGGCAAGGCAATGGACAAAAGCAAGGGACCTGTTTTAATGTCACAGGGTTCAAGTCAAAAAATCAGCTATCCTGCTGTCCGGGTCATGCAGTATGATCCCGATGCCCTTACCCAGACAGGACCGGGCATACCTGACTGGCTCCCCTTTGAAACCATTCATTTCAGTTGGTCAGGACCTGTGCCCCGTGATCAGAAGGTCTCATTTTTTCTTATCGGTCCCCGAACAAATCTGGTTCTATCTGTTGTGCGCGTGCTGCTGATCATTTTATTGGCCCTTGGGATGTTCGGCGTCCAATATCGGCCAGAGAACGGTTTTCAGTTTAGGGGAATGAAATCGTTAAAGATTTTTTCATTCCTGATCATTTTATTATTCATTCCCGCCCTTTCACACAGCACTGAAATGCCTTCCCCCCAAATCCTTGATGAGTTACAGAAAAGACTGCTGGAAAGTGACGAATGCTATCCTGCCTGCGCAAATATCTCACAGGGCAATATCCGTATTGACCCCACCCATCTTTCAATGGATGCCCATATAGATGCATTGATAGATGTGGCCATACCCGTCCCGGGTGATGCAGCCCACTGGCTGCCCCGGAAAGTGATGATAAACAATGCTTATGCCAAAGGCCTGTTGCGCAGGGAAAACCAATTATGGATATGGGTTCCTGCGGGCAGGCATATTGTCACGCTTAGCGGTCCTGTTCCAAGACAGAATACACTGCAGTTCCCCTTTCCCTTAAAACCGCATCAGATAAACATTAACGCACAGGGCTGGTCCGTGGAAGGAATCCATCCTGACGGCACCTTTGATGCACAATTGCAGTTTAAACGGACGGTTGAACAGGACAGCAACCAGACACCGGTTTTTGAAACCGGTCTCCTGCCACCCTTTGCCCTGGTTGAAAGAACGATACAGATAGGGCTTATCTGGAAAATTCAAACCCAGATCCAACGTCTGAGCCCAACGGGATCAGGGATTCTGCTGGATATCCCTCTTTTACCCGGAGAATCCGTAACAACAGAAGGTATCCGTGTGACCCAGGGTGCTGCCAAAATCAACCTGGGTGCTGATCAGACACATCTTTTCTGGGAATCCTTTTTAGAACCGTCTGATCACATCCTGCTTGAACATCAGCAGACAACTGCCTGGACAGAAATTTGGAAGGTGGATGTCAGCCCCATATTCCATCTGGAATATGATGGCATTCCCGTGATCCTTCATAAAACCGGAACCCATTGGTCTCCCACATGGCATCCCTGGCCCGGAGAATCGGTCAAATTAATAATTTCAAGACCTTCCGGAGTTAAGGGACAGACATTGACCATTGAATCCAGCCATCTTGAATTACACCCCGGCCAGAAAACCACGGCCGCCAGAATAAGTCTTTCCATTAAAAGCAGCCAGGGTGGCCAGCATATTATTTTGCTGCCCGCTGATGCCAGATTACAGGAAGTAAAAATCAAGGGAAAAATTCAGCCGATCCGCCAGGAAGGTCGAAACGTGGCGCTTCCGATCACTCCTGGTCAACAGCAGGTAGAGCTTGAATGGATTGAAGCCAAAGGCATTACAACACGCTTTCAGAGTTCTGATATGGATCTGGGGGCTCAAAGTGTGAATACCAGTGTCGATATTCACCTTCCGCGCAACCGCTGGCCCCTGTTCCTGGGCGGGGAACAGCTGGTCGGTCCGGCGGTCCTGTTCTGGTCGCAGATCATCATCATTGTTCTCATTGCGTTTGGTTTGTCTAAAACCGGGTGGACACCTCTCCGGTTTTATCACTGGTTTTTATTGGGAATCGGCATGTCCATGAGCAACCTGGCTGCCGCCGTTATGGTGGTTGCCTGGTTAATTGCGTTAAACTTTCGGGAAAAAGCAATCCCCCTTAAAGGACGAGCGTTTAACGTCATGCAAATCGGAATGGTTGCCCTGACCATTGCAGGTGTGGGTTCGCTTATTTTTGCCATTTCCATGGGATTGCTGGGCCATCCTGACATGAACATCCTGGGCAACGGATCAACCCATGCGCTTTTAAGATGGTATCAAGATGTCAGCGATCACACCCTTCCACGGGCCTGGGTGTTTTCAATCCCCATGTTGACCTACAGAATTGCCATGCTGGCCTGGGCTCTGTGGGTATCATTCTGGCTGATAGATGTTCTCAAATGGGGCTGGCAGCAATTTACATCGCCAACAATATGGTATCATTTACCACCCAAAATCAAAAAATCCAAAAAGACGGATTTAGGACAACCCCGGACGGATGTGGATCATTGAGCATAAAACCCGGGACATACGATTGTTCTTTATAATTTATGTAATCTGGGATATTAGCAGGATAATGATGGACAAATAAACCAGCAACAGGGAGGAAAATATGAAAAAACAACATATACTATCCATGGTTTCAGCCTTTATCATGATTGTGAGTGTCAACACCTTTGCCAGTGATACCTATAGTGTCAACGCCATTGAAGAGGCCAGCAAGGCAGGCTCCCATACCAGTACCAGTGCCGGGCACAGCATTGCCGCATCCGGACAGGTCACATCAGCAGCGTCTGCCGTGCCTCTGGCCGTCAGCGGCTCAGCCGGAGCCGTCAGCACTGAAATCGCAAAAGAATTGATGGATGCAGCAACAGTTCCCATCGGCACCCCGCTTGAAATGACAGAAGAGTCTGTTACGGCCGGACCGCCGCCAGACCAGGCATTGGCCCCGAAAAAGACCAAACAGAATAATTAACCAGGAGAGAACATGAAACCCATACGCGTTATTATGCTTTTAATGGCTGTCCTTCTCCTTGCTTTTCCCGTGTCTTCCGTTGTCGCCGGCAGCAGCCAGTCAGGGGGCGAAATCCATTTCAAACCAGAGGAGATTATCAAATTTTCCAAAAAAGTTGAAAAAACCCTGGCCCGGAAAGGTGCCAGGGTTGCAATTATTGCAAGAGTAGGACAGCCGCGGGAGTCATTGCCGGATGGGATACGTTTCACCCATGTGGCGTTTGCCGTTTATTCCCAGATAACCACCCAGGATGGCAGACGGATCCCCGGGTATGCAATTTATAACCTCTACCAGCATGCTGGCAAACCTGAACTGAGTGATCTTGTCCAGGATTTTGCCGTGGATTTTTTTGCAGGGGTCAAGGTGCTGGAAGCCGGCATTATCATCCCATCTCCGGAACTCCAGAAAAGGCTGCTGACAGTTTTGGCATCACCAACCTACAAAGAACTGCACAATCCCCATTATTCGGTAATAGCCAACCCCTTTACCCTGGATCTTCAAAATTGCACGGAACACACCTTAGACGTGATAACAGCCGCAATCTATGAAACAAGTGATATAAAAGTTATTAAAGCAAATGAGAAAGCCTATTTTGAGGCACAACCCGTTAATATTAACCCCATTAAGCTGTTGTTCGGTTCCATATTTGCGGCCGATGTCACAACCTCTGACCATCCCGGTTCTCCTGTGACAGCCACATTTACCACAATCGGAAAATTTTTATCCAGATATAATGCCGTTTCGGAAATCATCATCATCACTCCAGACGTATAATCAGGGATAAAACCATGGGAAACATGAATTTTCAGCAATGATCCGGCTCTTGCCGGCCATAACCCCGGGTGATCAGGGATGACCGAACCGGATCATCGATGGGATTACCCGGGGCGGAGAGGATGTTCCCTTGTTCCTTACCGGAGCTCTGTGATGTCCTGAAGGATGTAGAGGATCTCGGCCAGTCCCAGCCTGTCCGCATCAACGCCCTTTTTGCCGGCCATGTAATCGGAAATGGTCTCAGGAGGCACGGCGAGGCCCGCCAGGATGGGCAGCGTGACAAAGACGTCTGCAAGATTGACCAAACTGTCCGTATTCACGTCGCCCCGGATGATCTCCCCCAGGACCTTGCGGGTCAAGGGATTGCCATTGGCATCATAGCGATAGGACATAATTTTACCGCCCTCGTACTCCGCCCTGACGAGCCGCCCTGCATTGTCATATGTGTACTGAATCATCGCTGCCGTGACGGTGTTGCCTGAAAGCAGCAGGACGGTACAGATCAGTACGGCCATCTGCGGCAGATTAAAATATTTTTTCATGGGCCTTTTCCTTTACTGTCCAGATATTTTAAATCTCTCCAACCTTTCTTAAACGTTATTTAGCATTTCCTATTATATGTGTTACTTGATGAGGGCATCGATCTGGCGGCCTATCTCTCTTGCCTTATCCCAATCATTTGCCTTTGCACTCTTCATCATCATGGATTGCAGTATCCGGCGACGTTCAGTATTATCTGTTGCTTTCTCCAACAGTTTTTTCAGCTCTTTCTCAGCCATTTCACGCATCCCGACAATTTTCTCCACATTCGCTCTAACCTGTTTTACCCCTCTGATCTCCTGATCCATTTTTTTCCACAGTTCTTCTCTTAGAAGCTTCAGATTATCCTCAGACAAGTCTTCACCGTTCAGCAAGGATTCCAACAAATCTTTGCCAATTTCCTTTGCAATTTCTTTTAAAATATTGCCGAATAACATATCAAATGCAAACGTATCTACGTTAATTCCACCTGATGCATTCTTTTCCTGAATCGCTTTCAATCGTAAATCTAAATTATAAAGTTGAACCACGGGATTCTTTTCTTCATTCGTAAAGTTCTTATCCTCTATAAAGGCTGATGCATTTTCGTTGGATGAATCCCAGTTTGGACTGTTTTCTGACAATCCCATCGGATCGATAAACCGGATCGGGTCTGCTCCGGCATACTGATAGGGATTCAGGGCCTTGGGGTCCATTAACCGGGGCCAGACAGGTTCAGGAGACAGAAATCGGCCGATGGAGGCATCATAGGTCCGGGCG
>Ga0180007_10005064_pt1 | contig 13590 bp, 5 predicted proteins | sample MM_PC_MetaG_FD_121122 | JGI IMG/M metagenome (GOLD analysis project Ga0180007, IMG submission 121122) | Groundwater microbial communities from the Aspo Hard Rock Laboratory (HRL) deep subsurface site, Sweden - MM_PC_MetaG | ecosystem: Environmental > Aquatic > Deep subsurface > Groundwater... | reverse complement strand
CGTACTGGCCATCTCTCGGACGTCACCCACCGCAGACTCCAGGCCATCAAGCAGTCGCGATGCGTTCTCGTTGGCGATACCCACGAGAGCATCACGTAGCTGCGGGATTCTGGAGGCTTCAGCAGCCTGGATTCGCGGCGGATCGTCTTCGTCACCGATGACGAATCTTCGATAATCGATCGCAGAGACTGGATGCACCTGAAGCGTCTCTAGAACGTCGTCCATTACCTGCTGACGTTCGACGCGAGTCGTCTCGCCACCTTCTTCGTAGATCTTCCGGAGCTCTACCTTGAGCTGCTCGGTGACGGTCCGGGCCGACTCCCTGCGCGCGTCCTCGAAGTACTCCACCCATCGGCGAACCCCGCCCGGCGGTGGGAACGACTTGTCCTGAGCTCTGGCGTCGTCCGCGCTTGTATCGATCTTGACGACCGCCACGATGAGGTGCCTCCGAGGGGCCTCGAGGTCGTGGCTGTCATGAAGCAGACTGGTCAGGAACCCCGTACTCTTCAAGAGCTGTGCGCTAGACTCCGCAATGCCCGATCGATCGACGACCAGCACCACTGCCTTCGCCTCACGTATCCTGGTGTTGGTGACGGTCTGATAGTCATCGTTCGCAATGCCGAGACCAGGCAAGTCCACGAAAACCAGTCGGTTCCTCAGACAGGGAGCGTCCACGAGGACCTCCAGGGTCGAGATGGCCGGCGCGAGAAACCCCGAGGCGTGCTCTCTCAACGTGTTGAAGAAGGCGGAGCGATCATCTCCGGCCCTGAATTCGAAAGTGTGCTCCTTGTCACTAGCGAGAGCGATGACCTGCTGAAGCCTCTTGATCCGCTCGGTATCATTGGGCAGAGCGACGGTCCCCCAGAGGCGCTCCTTGCCGAGGCATTCGCGGAGAGAGTCGATGAGATAGGTCTTGTCTTGTGTCTTGAACTGATCACCGCTGATGAGCAAGCTCACCCGCTTGGTGTAGGAGTCGACCTTGCTCGCCCCTGCGGAGACCTCCTCCGGCGAATCCATCTCACCAACAGGTATCGCCGTCTCCAACTCGAGCCTGTCGTCCTCATCAAGCGCCTCGGCCGCCGAGGCCGAGGGTTCGATGGCGACCTCGCGGCCTGACTTCTTGAGCTCCGCCTCATGCCATCGTTCGAGGGCAAAGAGCATTCTGTTGAAGTGCTTCGCCGGGAGGTACTTCGCCCGCAGGCATTGGTCTTCCGAGTGCTTGACGACCGTCGCCTGCGCCGTCAGCGGCCCGACGCCCCCTTGCGGCAACACCTGTTGGCCATCCGCCACGAGGACATTGATTAGCGTGCTCTTGCCGACCCCAGATGTACCAAGGAAGCAGATCGTCAACTCCTGCTCCGAAAGCGCCTCGAACTTCTTCTGGAGGCGTTCGAAGTCAGAGTCGAAAGCCGCGAGCCGATCATTCGAGTACTTCTCGATGAACGAGCGACCGCCGTCGAGGTACCAGGTAGACAGTGCAGCGTGGGTTGAGGTCTTTTCTGTCATTTCATCCTCTCATGATGGAAGAACAAGGAGGTCCAAGAGCTCGCGGCGTAGGGAAAGAGCCTGTTCTGTAGCTTGTGCAGAGAATGTCTTTCCTCGAACAACGCCTCGTGCGATGTCAACAAGGGCTCCACTCAGCGGCGCCACCGTTGCCAGGCGGTTATAGGCCACCTGATCCTTGATGACTTCGGCCAGTTTTGGAACGCCGGACTGGCTCACATCTCTAATGCGGGGTCGCTCATTCAGCTCAGGGTTGAGGTCATACCATCGACGGTGCTCGAGCGCAGAAACAGGACAAACCTGAACTCCGGTGATGAGCTCGTCCATCAACTTCTGGTCGACATGCTCGCCCCACCCCCTCGTGAAGTGGCCGAGCTCGCACCGGAGCTGCGACCGGATGAGTGAGATAGCCGTGTCACAGCAACGGGTGAAGGAATCGATCCACGGGCCCTTTCTACCGCAGTTTGAGCGTTCGAGGTCTCTCGCATCATCAGCCGAGAGATCGAGCTTGGTCACGGCGATGATCAGGCTGAACGGCATGGAACGAGGGTCCTTGGCGTGCCGGATCAAGCCATCGAAGAAATGGTTCCGTCGAAGGATGTCGAGCGCCGACTCAGACAACCCTGAGCGATCCACGACGAGGACGACAGTCCTCGCCTTCTGGAGCCAGTACTCAGTCACCCCCCGATACTCGTCGTTCGCGATGCCCAGGCCGGGCAGATCGACGAGAACGACCCCCCCGTCGAGGATGGCGGAGTGCCATCCGATCTCGATGTTCGACGCGACTGGAGCGAGAAACCCTCCAACATGGTCTCGGACCTCACGGAGAAAGGAGGGGAGCTCCATCCCGGCCATACACATCGTCTGCGGATGGGGCTTGTGGGAAAGCCCGACGCGAGCCCTGATCGTGGACGCTCTAGAATCGTAGCCATCCATCAGCTCGGAAGCAGCGTGACTCGGAGAATCATCAAGGCATCGCGTGAGGAAGTCGATCAGCTCCGAGCGACGCGCCCGGACGAACTGCCCTCCTCCGGCCATGAGTCGGGTGAACCGTTCGGCGAGCTGCGTCGTCCCAGCGGGGTGTGGGCTCACCGGCGGCGGTGATGGTGATGAGGTTGCCAGGGTGTCCTTGAGCCACTCGAGGTAATCACGGCCGTGGTAGCTAGCGCCGAAGAAAGGTTCGTTGCAGGAGCGGATCCGAGCCGCCGTGGCCGTGAGGGGACCGACCCCTCCCTGCGGGAGGATCGAGAAGCGCTCACACAAGAGGGCGTTGATCAAAGCGCTCTTGCCGACGCCTGAGGACCCGACGAAGCAGGCGTTGACATCCGGCGTCTGGCCGTCCACGGTGCCCCACTCGGAGCTGGCTCGATCAACATCGGTGAGGACCTCTGGATGTACTCGCTCGAGAAACGGCCGGGCCCGAGCGACATACCACTCGGCGACACCGACACTATGAAGGCACGCGAGCTTAGGACTGGTATCGAGGCAAGCGTTTCGATGCGAAATATCCACTCCAGGGACTCGGTCGGTCTGGGGGGAAGCATGTATGGTTGGATGCGCAACCGCCTCCTCCTGACCGCCAGGAGAGGTGCTCGGCTTTCTCTTGAGGCGTAACGAGACCTTCGCGTGCAGGCGACGAGCGCGAGCTGTGTTCATGCGAGAGAGCTCTCTTTCGATAACTTCGAGCTTCTCCATGTTGGACCAGTTCAATCCTACGAGAGCCTCGAGCTCATTGAGTCCGCTCTTCTGATAGGGACGCCCCGAAGTCATGGATGCCCCCAGTGAGAGCAGCATTCATCAAGGCGGTGCTTGGTGGCTCGCCACGGTCCCCGGTCGCCTCGTCTGACGTCAATAGGACTCATCGTCAACGACCTGCCGTCTTGGCCGTCTCTACGATCACAGCGAGAGACGGCGCCTCCGCAAGCTCCTCAGGCTCGGCCGGGATCTCGAGCTCCGGGAACAGTGGACTCCCCGGAGACCACAGCTCCGTGCTCTCGGGGTGCTCGTCGAAGAACTCGGCGTCGGTCGTGACCCGGAGGGGTTCGGACATCCCTGGCTTCTCGAAGCGGTACTCTCGCTTTCCCAGCGGCTTGGCCTCGACACCAGGGGGGAGGAGCTCGGGGACCCGGATGAGCCGGTCCAGATCGTTTAGGTCGTAGGCAGCGGTGGGGCGTGGCGGCGCCTCGAGCTCCGCCTGAGCGATCACGTCGAGGTCGAAGCCGGCCTGCTGCGCGGCACGAACGTCGTCGTCGATCTTGGAGACGAGCTCGGCCTTCATCCTGTCGCGTTCGGGCTTCGGGGCCTTCAGGGCGGTCTCTCCGATGGCCTTCGGGAGCTGGGCCAGGATCGGCTGGAGCTTGCCGACGAACTGGGAGAAGAGGCCGATGCGGTCACGCAGCGCGCGGTAGACGTCGGTCTCGACGGTGTCGTCGTAGTGCAGGTTCACGATGCGGATCGTCTCGTGCTCCTGACCGAGCCGGTCGATGCGGCCAATGCGCTGCTCGACCTTCATCGGATTCCAGGGCATGTCGAAGTTGACGACGGCGCCGCAGAACTGGAAGTTGAGACCCTCGGCGGCGGCGTCGGTGCAGAGGAGCACGTCGGCCTTCCCCTCTTTGAAGATGCGCTTGGTGTCGTCACGGGTGATCCGCCGCCATGATCCATCGGTGTTCAGGACCTCTCCACCACGCCCCGTGAAGCACATGGTCCTCAACCCTTCAACGCTCTTGAGATGCTCACGGAGGAAGTCGAGGGTGTCGGTGTACTGAGTGAAGACGAGCACCTGCTTGAAGCCGGCCTCTCGGAACTCGATGAGCTTCTTCACCAGCTCCGTCGCCTTCGTGTCGGTGGGGAGGTCGCGGATATTGGAGAGGAGGCACTCGATGTCGGTCCGCTCCTCAGCCATCAGCGCCGCGCGCTCGAGCTCATTGACCTCCTCGGCGTCCATGGCCTCGTCGGCGAGCTCGTCGTCGGAGACGTTCTCCTCGTTGAGCACGAGGTCTGGCTCCGTGGAGTCCATGGCGTCGAGGTGCTGGTCCAGTGTGCGGGCGAGGGCGGCAAAGCTGCTCGCCAGGCGGCGTCGGTAGATGGTCATCACGAAGCCGACTGCGTTCCGCTGCTTGGGGGACGCTGCGTTGTAGGTCGTCGAGATGTAGTCCTCGACCGCCTCATAGATGTCGCGCTCCGCGATGGTCAGCTCGACGAAGACGTCCTCGACCTTCCGAGTCGCAATAGGCGTCGTGATCTTGCCGGCCTTGAAGTAGCTCCGGAGGAGCTCGCGGGTGTGCCGTGAGATGAGACGGGCCACGGGAGTGTTGGCTTTCATGATCTGAAGCGCGGCACGCCGCCGTTCGGCGCTCAGGCCCTTCCGGGCCGTCGTCGCGTTGTCACGAAGGGCGCCGAGGATCTTCTTCGTAACGAGGCTGCTGCCTCCGGGGACGAGCCTTTGTGCATCGTCGTGCTTGGTCTCGCCGAAGTGCTCCTCGGCAGCGCGGAAGAGGGTTGCGAGCTCCTCGAACTCTTCCTGGGACGGGTTGCCCTGGGTCACCTTGTCGAAGAACCGCAGGAAGGCTTGAGCCGACCACAGCTCGGGTAGACCGAGGAGCTTGAGCAGATCCCAGACCTCGACGGGATGGACCTGCATCGGAGTGGCTGTGAGCAAGATAAGACCGCGGCAATGATCCCGGAGGTCTTGCATGAGGCGGAGGAGCTGGTTCGGCCCGCGCTCCTTCTGACCGCCGACGCCTCTCCTCCTGGCATGGTGAGCCTCGTCGAGGACGACGAGGTCCCAGGGCTCGGCGCTCTCGATCAGCTCCTTGGCGCGGTCACCACGGCGCATGAGTTGGCTGGAGGTGATGACGCAGGGCTCCTTGTGCCAGTCGGTCCTGCTGACCTTCCTCTTTGCGCCTCCGCCGAGCGCGCGGGTCGGATACCACGAGAGCTCGCGCCCGTCGTAGATGGGCCAGTTGAGGTTGAACTTCTCCCGGAGCTCGATCTGCCACTGAGAGAGGATGGCCTTGGGGGCAAGGATCAGGATGCGCTTCGCGCGGCCCGCGAGCCAGACCTGGCGGAGGAGCATGCCCGCCTCGATGGTCTTGCCGAGCCCGACCTCGTCGGCGATGAGTACCTTGGGCGGCCAGCTCTCGTACATCCTCTGGAACGCGCGGATCTGGTGCGGCCATGGCGTGATGACGCTGGTCGCCTCCCCGACTCGCTCCCCTCCCTGTGGAAAGGTTGGAGCATGTCGGATGATGCCCCAGGCCAGGCGCCGGAGACGCTCGAAGGGGTCGAGTCCGAGGTCCTTTGGCTTGTCCGGCACGTCGGGCTCCGGCGGCACGTCGGGCTCCGGCGTTGGTGCAGGCTGCTCGTCCTGGAGGCGCGTGGGCTTCTTGTCGCTGTCGGGCAGGAACTTGAGCAGGTCCTTCTCTACAGCCTCCGGGATGTCGATGACCAGCGCCCGCTTGGCTTCGTTCCTCCAGAGCAGGGAGAAGTCCCCCTCGATCCCCTCGACGTAGGGGTCACCGTCGCCGTAATCCCAGAAGACGGTGAGCTTCTCCCAGTTGCCGGCCCAGCCCTTGGCGGTCTCGTTGACGCTCCCGTTGAAGGCGAGGCGGTCGCCGACCTTGTCCTCGATGACCCCGCTCTTGTCGTGGAAGATGCCGTCGGCGGGACAGGGATGCCGGTTCTTGTCGCAGGGCACCGCCACCTTCACGTGGAGGTAGCCCCTGGCGATCATCCAGCTTATGAGCTCGAGGGCCTCGGACTCGTCGGCGTCCTCGGCCACGATCGGCATGGCGCGGAACCGAGCCTCGATGGTGTCCTTGAGGGACTCACCCTTCTCGATGGCCTCCACCTCCGCCTTGTCGAGGGTGCAGCCGACCAGGAGCCGCATGGTGCCGGCGTTACGGACCAGCCCTTCGACACCTCGAGCTGCCAGCGTGAGGGCACGGGCGTTGAAGTACCCCGTGGCCCGGTCATACCGTGTGGCGCACCGCAGGGCCGGCACGTAGAAGTCCGACACGAGCTTCATGTCGTCCGAGTTGTACGTGGGCTCCCACGAATGATCCTGAAGAAGGCTCACCGTCGACCCCTACGCCCAGAGCCCGAGCTGCTCGGGCTCCTTGACGCGATCGCTGTAGGCCAACCGCCGCAGGTGCTCGAGGGCGTCGAAGTCGTTCGCCGCCTCGGCCACGGCCCCTGTCTCGCCCGTGACGCCGGTGAACGTGCTGGACACGGGCAGGACCTCCAGGACCGCCGTCAACGCCGTGGCGAAGCTCGGGCTCTTGTCGGCGCCGCTCTTCTGGAGGAGCTCCCGCCCTGCCTCGAGCCCGTGGGTTCGTACCCGGTACGCGGCGTGGTGGAGGGCGTCCATCATGCTCTGGCTGCCGTCCGAAGGACCGAGCCTGTTTCGGGCGGCGCGCTTGGCGCTGTCCCACAGGATCAGGTCGCTGCCTTTCTTCTCGGCGAGGTGGCCGACGATCTCCCGGTCCATGTCGAGCCCGACGACTCGAGCAAGGCGCAGCGCCTCGTCGTAGGGGAACTGCGGAGCCCGGAAGGCGTCCCAGGCGAGCACGAACCACTCGGTGAGCCCGTCGAGATCGGCCTTGCGGCTCGTCCGGAGGAGCTGCTCCATGCGCCACGCCTTCACCTCTCGGCGCGCAGCATCGAGGGCATCCTCGGGGCTGACGGCGTAGGGATCGAACGCCTCGTCGGCGTCGCGGCGCTTCCCGTTCTGCTGGAGAGGGTTCCCTCTCGTGAGCGGCCAGTGCTTGGCGAACTCCTCGAGTGCCGGGCCGAAGCAGGAGAGATACAGATCCACGCCGCCGATGCCGGCCTCTTGGTAGTCCTTCACCCTAGAACGCACCGCCTTCGCCACCAGCGGCTCTACTTCCTCCCAGTACGCCGGCTCCGCATCGGAGCGCGATGGTCGCGGACGGCAGACGAGGAAGATGGTGCTGTTGGCCGCCGCCTTGTCCTTGATGTGAAGGCTCCCCTCCGCCTCGGTGTTCAGCGGCCAGGACGCCGTGATCGTGAACCCTGCCTCCATGAGCCCACTCGTAAGGGCGTCCCAGGCGCCTGTAGCCTTGTGCGTGAACATCAAGGTCAGGATGCCCTCGTCCTTGAGCACCCGTCGGCACTCGGCGAAGATCGCTCCCATCCGCTCCTGGTAATCCTTGCGCGCCAGGTCGCGGGCGCCGCGCCCACCCTCGAACTTGGCCGGATTTGCAATGGCCTCCTTCTCCTTATCCGTGAGTTTCCGCGTGAACCACTCGGGATAGACGTACCCTGCCGTGCGCTTGAGCCAGACGTAGAAGAAGTCCGAGAGCTCGGCGTACATCACGTTGTCGTAATAGGGAGGATCCATCACGACGACGTCCACCGAGCCCCGGTCCAGGTGATCCAGGGTGTCCGCCGATGTGCAGGTGATGACAACAGGGGGAGGTACGAAGTCCTTGAAAAGGGACTCCTGCGTGGTGGCTTTCCTCTTCGCCTTGATGTTCACGTCGGGGCGTGCGAGGTCCACGAGCTCGCCGATACACTTTCCGGTTTGTTGAATAGCCCAGTCATAGCCAAGACCCACGATGAGGGGAGACATCTCCGCATGAGACCAACAGAAAGCGAAGTCGTGTCTATTGAACGTATTGGCTTGTACTTCCCGCGTTGACATCCAAACAGACATTCTGGAGTTGTAGTTCAGCATCTTGTCGAGAACAAAACTCAGATACACGAAGGCCGCCTTCGTCGGATCGTCGAGGGTGTTTCTGGCGTTCTCTTCCTCTAGGAGCTCACGAAACACCTCGACGCTTGTGCCGTGGCACAGGAGTTGGCGGGTCGAAAAGAGATCTTTGAAGGTGAGGGCGCCGTACTGTGCTTGCGTGTTCCCATGGGTCCAGGACTCAGTATCCATGGGCAGACTCTCCGTCGGAAACAGGTCAGAGGCTTCCCATTCCGGCAGCTTTGCCTCAAGCAAATAGCGACACACTTTGGCATTATCGTCTTCGACTCGAGGTGCTCGATAACCTCGGTTCCACGACTCTCGCAAACGCCCCGTCGTTTTTTTTACTTTCATACGCTCTTTGAATACCACAGCGAACAATTGTTCACCCATCAGTCCGCCCATGGCCTGGCGCTTCAGCTCGCTGTTGTTCACGACCCTCCCGCATCCGGGATATGGGCAGAGAGCGTCTCCCCTCGCCACGGTGCCCGGCGACTGCTCCTTGGCCTTCTCCACGATCTCGAAGCAGCACTTCTTGGTCTTCTCGTCCGGGACAAGGCGAACACCCGTACCCTCCCTGGCAAGTCGCCAGCTCGGGCTGAGTGGGATCAGACCGTCGCAGTACGGGCAGGTGACGGTTCGAGCCCAGAGGTAGTTCGTGGAGATCGCGTTGTCGAGCGGCTCCTTGGGGTAGAAGGGAGCAAGCCGTTCTTCCCGCCGGCGGACAAAATCCTGGGAGAGCCTCTGGTATGTCTCGAGGACTTCTGCTCCATGGAGCAAGGGGAACTCAACGGTGGCCCGAAGGATCAAGGCCGCTACTGGATTCAGATCGTTCGCAAACGAAGACAGGCCCAGCCGAGCCGCCTCGAACGGGATGCTTCCTCCTCCGGCGGTTGGATCTAGAACAACGGGTCCGTCGATTCCAAGCCGCCCGGACTCGTACCCGAACCACTCGACGTCGTCGCTGGTTGGTAAGTAAGAAAAGGCACGCGGGTAGCTGTAAGCCTGTCCCTCGAACCGTTCGCCCTTGCGGCGCGCCTGATCGATCCGTGCTCGGGAAGCCACCGGGTCCCCATGGATGCCCAGCATGTGCATGAACTTCTCGTGATCCGCATCCTCCGGCAGGAGTGAGGCCATGATGGCGGCTCGCGAGGCCACGAGGGGCCTGCGAGCCCACCAGACATGCAGGTAGTAGGTCGGCGGGAGCGCTGTCATGGAACGCCGTTCACGGACGCTCTCTTCACCAAGAGCCGCAATGGGCAGCCATCCCTCGATGAGCCGTCGTTTCATCGTTTCATCTCCCCTCCCATCAGGACTGCCTCGGATCGATGAGCAGGAACCTCAGCGCCATCAGCACTCGGCGGGGGTACTTGCGGTGCATGGCCATGCCCAGCCAGTAGGCCGCCTCCTCCTTGCCCATGGCCTCGATGCCCTCCGTGCACTGGCGCATGTTGCTCCGGCTCCGCATGGGGGCGAGGGCCCTGAAGAGAAGACCCAGGCGCAGCGCCGCAAACTCGGTGAGATCGAAGTGCTCGGTCGTACCGACCTTCATGCCGGAGATGTCGATCCCCTCGGCCGAGAGCTGGTGGAGAAGTCGGTGCTCCACGAGGGCGAGGTTCCGTCCGTGGAGGCCGGCGATCCGCTTCTGGTGCTTGAGTTGGGGCGTGGCGTTCGAAGGGAGCTGCCAGACCTCGAGCTCGTGGTTGCTCGAGGTGCGACGTGTGGCGCGGAGCTCGTAGACGGGAGTCGGCGTCTTCTTCTCCTCTGTCTTCTTTTTCTTTCTCGTCTTGCTCATGCCTTTGCCTCGGCCCTGGCCTCGACGTACACGGCACCTGTGGCGAAGCGAGCGAGCCGCTCGGTCAGCTTGCTCGGCTCGTCACCGGCGAGATCGAGCCCATCGGTGAACGTGAGCGTGTAGGTGGTCTCGAGGTTGGTCTCGCTGCCCTCGGCCTTGGCGGCACGGAACTGAGGTACCAGGAACTCCTTGAGCGGCTCCGCGTCGTTCGGGATGCCCTTGAACTCCACAGAGAAGCTGCTCCCCGACTTGGTTTCGTACTCGCCCATCATCACGACCCTCCGCTCCGCCCCGGATACCGCGTTGACAGCTCCCAGCAGCCGGAATGCGTCCTGGGCGTCGAAGACCCGAAGGGACAGGATGGAGAGGCTGGCGACGCTCTTCGATCGGGCGTCCTCCCAGATCCGAGTCAACGCCTCACGAAGCGGGGCCTCGGCCTGGAAAACGAGCACCCCTGGAGTAGACGGCGGCAAGGTGGTCCCTTCGGCGGACGAAACCGGAGCGGAGCCTCCACCAGGGGGATAAGGAATCGACGGCTCACCGGGAGGAGCCGGCAGCGCGGACGTCCTCGGCGCCTGACGGGGCCAGATGCCCTTCGTCTTGGCGTAGTCCATGGTGAAGACCAGCGACTGCTGATCGACCTTGATGTCGCACCACGGGTCGCCCTCGCCAGCGAGGAGCTCGTCTCGCTTGTAGACGTAAAAGCCCTCCTCGATCCCCTTGCGGACGAGCTTCACGAAGTTCTCGTCCCCCAACATGATCGGGAGCCGGGGGTCCTTGCGGAACTCGGCCCGCAGGTCGGCGGTCGTGATCTGCCCCTTCTTGAGCGGGGTCACGTCACGGACGTACTTGGGGGCGAGCGGGTTGTCCTCGCTCTGGAGGAGCTTGCTCATGTCCTTGAGCGCCCTGACGACCTGCTTCTGACCGGCGCCAGGGGTGTCGGAGGCCGAAGGCGTGTCGAAGGCGGTGTGCCCGAGGTCGACCTCTTCGTCGCCGATGCGGAGGCTTCGGGACGGGAAGAACAGGTGCCGGAAGCACTGCTGGATCGCTACGGCTATCTCCTGCTCGGATCGCTGGTGGAGTTCGTTGACCTTGTCCTGCTGGTGCGCCGCGAGCTCCGACAGCCTGTCGGGCAACCTCATGGCCTCCAGAGCCAGGCGACGGACGACCTTTGCCTTCATCTCGTCGCGCAGCCCCTCGTCGGCCACGAGGAACACGAGGTTGTTCCGAAGGCTCCTGAACTCGTTCTGGGAGCCCTTGCGCTCGAAGATGTCGGCCACGAGCTTGGGGAGCTTGAGCGTGTCACCCGACACGGAGAGGGCGTCGTGGCTCATGAGCACGAGGAGAGGGCGGACGTCGCCCACCTCGTCCGGGGCGTCGAAGGGGCCGCCGGCGAAGGGGACGAGGTTCAGGGCCGACCCCTGGAAGATCTTCTGGATGCGGTCCCGGAGCTGGGCTCGTGCCTCGCCGGGGTCGACCTGGGTCTCCTGACGCCGGATCATCTGGTTCAGGTTCGCTTCGGTGAGGAACCGCAGCGGCACGCTCGGCCTGTCGTCGAGGTAAGCCGAGCTCGCGATGAACTTCTGCCGGGCGTCGTTGACGAAGCCGAGGTCAAGGCCCGGCGCCAGGATGCAGTACCGGAGCTCCTCGGCCGTGACGCCCTTCAGGTTCTCGTTGAACGCGAAGGTGTGCCAGAGGATGGTCCTGGCGACGAAGGATCCGTAGGGTGCCATGCCGGCGTAGCTCTTGGCGTCGAGGTCCTGGGCCAGGGCAGCGCCGCCTCCTGTCGCAGCCACGTCATTTCGGATCGCCGGGTCGAAGGCGCCGAGCTCGAGCCTCGTCACGACCTCGGTCCGCGTCGGCTCATAGGCCGGATCCAGGTGGTGCAAGTGAACGGCGTGGGTTCCCTGGGGCTTCTGCTTCCAGAGCCATGCCACCGTCTGGGTGAGCAGTCGGAGCATGCCTCGGACTCGCTGGAAGTTGCTCAAGGTGGACAGCTTGTCCGTGAGCGTGCTCATGAGCGCCGGGTGCAGAGGGAAGCCCTGGGTGAACTCCTTTCGTCGGTCTTCGTCCTTCCGCTCCGTGGGAAGGTCTCCGGAGTTGCTGATCCAGAGCTTGGCGTAGGCATCGATGACCTTGTCCGCACCGCGATCGTCGACCCTGGAGAAGAGCCGCCGACGGAGTACCTGTGCGACCTCGTGCTCCGCCGTGGGGTCGAGCAGGGTCGCCTTGCGGGCGGCGACGCTCTCGGCCTCGTCGAGCTGCCGAGCCACGAACTCGTTCTCGGCCGAGTAGGCGTCTACGGCTTGCCCGCCCTTGCCGATGGCCAGCGTGAACACCATGGCCGCGCCGGGAGAGCTCTCCACCGCCTTGAACAGGGAGGTGAGGAAGGCGGTGAGCTGGCCGGCCTCGGGCCGGCCCCGTACCTTGCGGAGGTAGACCGAGAGCTCGTCCAGCAGGATCAGGGTCGGCTGGTCCCCGAACAGCTCGCGGAGGGTGTCGGCTCCTGGAGCAACGCGCTCCTGATCGCTGCCGCGCACCGTCTCGTAGCCCTCGACGCCGGCGAGGGCGTGGGCGATCTCGCCCCACGGCGTGAACGCTCGCAGGCCCTGACCGAGCGGGCGGCCGTTGACGGGGTCGGCATTCTCCCCGTCGAACGCACCGACGCGGACCTTGCCCTTGGGAAGAAACCCGGGGTCGATGAACTCATCGACGTTGGTCACCCCCTTCATACCCCGGGCGGCGTGGCTCAGGGCGATGAGCGAGTGGGTCTTGCCGCCGCCGTACTGGGTGTCCAGCCGGAAGATGGCGGACGCCTCGCCCCCGGTGCCGCTCAGGCGGAGGCAGACGTTCTTCAGCAGGGACCGGAGGCCCTGGGTCGGGTGGGTGTTGGCGAAGAACACCACCGGGTCCTGGTACTCCTTCGGCGCCTTGTCGTTGAGGACCTGGGCGAGATCCGCTGCGAAGTCGGACTCCTTGATCTTCCCGCCGACCACGTCGGCTCGGGGCTCACACAGGTCGAAGACGGTCGGTAGGCTCATGCTGATCATCCTCCCCCACGGACGATCTCACCACCGCCCCCGCGGAAATCGGTCATTGGCAGTGGTTTCGCCCGGTTGGGCCAGCAAGAGCATACTGATCAAAACATGAGGGCGTCCATGGGAATCGGAAATCGGAGGTAATCTCGGACAGACGGCCCCGCGACACCGTGACGCGGTACGGGAGATCTCTCTCCAGGTCCAGCGCCCGGATTTCACCATCGCCGACTCAAGAGCGGACATCTGGCGCGGGGACGTGGAAGCGGAGATGCAAACGGGTTGCAGTCTGGCCATCAACCCCGTGACTTCAGCTTGTCAACGACATCGTCCAGGAAGTCTCCGTAACCCCACCCGATGCCCTGCGCATCGTCCCTGGTGATGGTGAGGCGTTTGAGGAGATCGTCGGAGCTCGGCCGCTCCTCGAGACCTTGGAAGAGCACTATGATCTCTCGCCCCACGGTGACCACGCTGTCGATGAGCTCCTCGATCCCTCCCACGGCGTTCATGAAGGTGGTGGCCTCCTCGACGTAGGTGACCAT
>Ga0180007_10005063_pt1 | contig 13592 bp, 25 predicted proteins | sample MM_PC_MetaG_FD_121122 | JGI IMG/M metagenome (GOLD analysis project Ga0180007, IMG submission 121122) | Groundwater microbial communities from the Aspo Hard Rock Laboratory (HRL) deep subsurface site, Sweden - MM_PC_MetaG | ecosystem: Environmental > Aquatic > Deep subsurface > Groundwater... | reverse complement strand
TGATTTAGGTGACATCAGTATGTGCTTGACCAATGCCGAAGTAGCAACGCGATGTGAGAACGAGCTAAAGCAAGCGCGGCTGACATTGGAGCACGTGCAGGCCATCGCCGCGACTGAGGAGGCAACCGATGAAGCTCAAGCCTGAATGGATAGAGGCGTGGGAGAAAGTGCCGATGCTCCACGTCCACGCGCAACCGGACTATCACGAAGCAGCCCACCTAGTGATGAACGAGGCAGGCAAACGGTTACTCGTTGAACTGCTCCAGCGCGAAGACATAGTGGTCAGTGAGCAGTTCACCCCTGCCGATGGAGAGTGCTACGACCTGTACGTAGTAACGTTGCCAACCGAGCAGGCAATGCGGGCCGCGCAGGAATACACGGAAGTCAACACACTACAGGGCGACAGTAATCGGCTTTACGATGTTCCCGAGGTGCGGGCGGCTATGGTGGAAAAGGCGGAGAAGCAAAAGCAGGCCAGAGAACAGGCCGCCGATGCCGAGGCGGGAGAGGGGGAAGCTTGATGGATAACGCGGAGGAGTGGCCGGGTGCAGCTTGCATACCGTGTCAATTTGGGTGTTCTGGAAATCAGCCGCCAGAGTGTATGAGACCAATTCGGTGTCCAGATTGCGGGCGACTATGGAAAAGCGAATATGATGAAGAGCTGGTAGCCGAGGCGGGAGACGCACCTACTACAGAGAGAGAGGGCTGAGGACATGGACGGAAGTTGGACGATGCAGAATGTGCGCCAAGTGCTTGCAGTTGGTGTGATGTGCTTGATAATCGTATGGATAGTATGGCAGCGCAGATGGGGCACTGGTGAAGCGAAGAGAATAGCAAATGAGATATACGAGATTGTCCTGGTCTGTGTTGGCACCATTCTATTCTTTGCTATTTCCATAGGTTGCATTTGGCTTTTGCTGATGCTTTTCATCGCGCCATTTTGTCAGCCATGCTCAGTCGGGCAGTGATTCGCACCGTACAACACTTCTGCAAATGAGAAAGGGATGATGGCAATGGACGTAGAGAGACTAGTGGGGACGCTGAAGCAGATGGTGGAAGAAGCAGATGAAGAACAGGTGGACTGGGAGCAGTCGGCACAGCGGGCGGAGGCTTTTGCGAACGGACTGAGACAAGGAATGGAACTCGTCCAGCAGCACCTCGACCACGAGGACGAGTGCAGGATCGCGCAGGAGGACGCGGTGGTAGCGCGGGAGCGCCAGGTGACGGAGACCGTGTACGAGACGGGCGGCGCACTTACAACAGACTGAGAGAAAGGACTGACGCCATGACCCTCCGCGAAGCCGCCGACAGACTGTTTCGCCCAGACGCGCTGCCCGATGAGTTCTTCGAGCACATGCCGACTGGTCAATTACGGACGGCTATTGTACTCAGAGAAATATCGTTCCGCGCAGGCCAGCAGGAAGAATGATTCGATGGCGCTGAATTGGCCTCAGTGATTTGGTTGAAGGCCCCGATAACCGAGTGCATTCTTGAAGCCGATAGCATAGCCGAGACCGTGAAGGAGCTTTGACCAATGGCAACCGCAGGAGGAAGCCCGAAGCGTGAATATTGGCAAGATGCGAGCGACCAACCAGTGATTAGGCGATTCCTTCGGAGCATCTGGCGCAAGGCAGCAGCGTGGATTGTGCGGTCAATTCCTATACCGCACGAACCATATACGGGGCCTACCCTGACTACAGTTGACCCCGATATGTACGGGATGACTGTTGCCGACGAGTTGCGCGTGATGGCTGGTCTATGGCAACAAGAAGCCGAGTGGATTGATGGCTACCGCGCGGCGGCTTATGACTTGATGGACTATCTTGGTGTCAAGCACGAACGTGCGGAGGCGTCAGACATAAAGTGCCCAAACTGCAAAGACTACGCTTGGCGGCTCGACCGCTACTGCTCTAATTGTGGCGAGAAACTACCTGAAAAGGAGTGGGGTGATGAATGACACAGTATATATTGGCATAGACCCTGGCTTGACCGTCACTACCGTGGTTGCTATGCGCGACGGTAAACTACTCAAAGGATACCCAGAAGGAATTGTTCATTCAAAAGGAACCATATTACAAAGGCTCATAGCTTACCGTGAAGACGTGTGCGAATCTGTGTATAGGGAAGCACCTTGCGAGGAAATGGTGGTGTGTATAGAGAAGCCTGGATACAACCTGCGGGGCGATTCCGTAAATATCATCCCGCTATTCTTCTATCTATTAGAGGGTATTGTGGTAGAACCAGAGGGGCTTCCGCCAATCTACATAGTGGCCCCTACTTCTCTGAAGAAGTTTGCGACTGGCAAAGGTACTGGGAAGAAGAGTACAATAGGTCAGGGCACAGAAAGATTGTGGGGCGAGATGCTACCAGAAGAGTTGCTCACCCCCGACGAGGCTGATGCATTTGTGCTTGCGAAGATGGCTGAAGCGTTGGACAACCCCGACGATGAGCAGTGGACTAAGTACCAAAGAGATACGATTGCGAAAGTAGAGCGATACTTGTAATGCAAGTGCCTGATAACTGGCCTACTGAAAAGTATTCTGTAATTCTTGCGGACCCTCCTTGGCGGTTTAGGGTTTGGAGCAAAAAAGGTAATGGATTAGACCGCTCTCCAGAAAAGCACTATCCCACCATGAGTTTCGCAGAAATCAAAGCATTACCAGTGGTAGAGTTGGCAGAAGATGATTGCGTGTTGTTCTTGTGGATAACAATGCCAATGCTACAGAAAGCATTTGAAGTTGTAGATTCATGGAACGGTGAACTAAAAGGCAAAAAGCGATTTATCTATAAGACAGTTGCGTTTACTTGGGCGAAAACTAACAAGACTGCCCCTTCTAATTTTTTCATGGGTCTTGGATACTGGACAAGGGCTAATGCAGAACTATGCCTACTGTTTACGCGAGGCAACCCCCACAGGGTAGCCAAAGACGTGCGACAACTCATCGTGTCTCAGCGCAGGGAACATAGCAGGAAACCAGACTGCGTACACGAACGCATCGAGCGATTGGTGGTAGGGCCTTATGTTGAGTTGTTCGCACGAACACAGGTAGAAGGGTGGGATTGTTGGGGCGCAGAGACAGATAAATTCCCCGCCGAATTGACATTAGACATCTAATTCGCTTGACAACGCCACCGCATGTAGTGTATAATAGACCAAGACGCCGCACAATCACGACGCTGTATTACCCAACAGGAGGTCATAAATGATAAACTCAGTAGTGTTGGTGGGCAGGATAGTCAATAAACCAGAGATGACGTACTCCAAGAAGGGCGACCCAATCTGCAAGTTCAAACTGGCCGTGCCTCGTGCGTTTAAAAAAGACGAGACAGATTTCATCAATATAGTTACATTCGGTAAGACCGCTCAGTTCGTCGCACAATACCTTGACAAGGGTGCATTGGTGGGGGTGGAGGGGCGATTGCAGATTCGTGAGTATGTTAATAAAGATGGTGTGAAGATGTGGTGGACTGATGTGCCAGCTAATAGTATACAATCGCTGGAGAAGAAGGGTAGTAACGATAGTAGCGACGAAAATGAGGCTGGCGAGAATGATTGGTGATGGTATTTTGAAAAGCTACTGGAAATCAGACGAGCACGGTTTAGAGATTTACTTGGGCGATTGTCTGGAAGTTCTCCCGCAATTGGAGCGCGAATTCGATTTGTGCCTGACCGACTTCGACTACTTCATAGACAACGATACGGTGATTGTGGGGTCGGATAGGTTTCCGCGCAAAGAGGCGTACAAGAGCGAGTTCTTCGGGTCTGACTTACTTGGTGATTTCGCAGCGCAGAAGGCGTTCACGTGGTCTGTGCTTGATTGCCTGCGTCTGCGGGAAGGGTGTGTTGCGTGTTGCTTCCACATATAACGAGTGGATTTATGTGCAACCTTACGTGTGGGTGAAGTCTAATCCGATGCCTCAGCTACGGAAAGTAAAGTGGGCGAATGGTATTGAGCAGGCCGCGATTATCGCCAAACCAGGAAAGCGTCACTACAATCCCGAACACGGACACAAGCCAAACTACATTGTACTTCCTGTAGGAAAGCGCGACCAACACCCAACAGAGAAGCCCGTCGCGCTATTTGAGCCAGTTATAGCAAGTTGGACATTTCCAGGCGATACAGTAATTGACCCATTTCTAGGAAGCGGCACCACACTAGTTGCAGCATACCATCTTGGCAGAAGCGCAATAGGGGTAGAGATTAACGAATCTTTTTGCGAGCTTGCGGCGAAAAGGCTTGATGAAGAAATTGCACAGGGTCGTCTCTTTACACCAACGGAGACCGCTGGCAAGAATGTACAACTTACAATGGATGTGGTTGAATGACCCCCTACTGGCAGAGCGAGGAACACGGGTTGACTATCTATCACGGTGACTGCCTGGAGGTCATGCCGCAACTGGAGCAGGAGTTTGACTTCGCGGTGACATCGCCTCCGTATGCCCAGGGCCTCGAATACGAACAGGGCCTAGACTGGCATGGCCTCAGGGAACTCATGGCGGGTGTAGCTGGCGCAGTCATCGAGTGCATAAAGCCGAGCGGCTTCTTCATGGTCAACTTCGGCGAGACCACCAAGTACGAGCAGACAATGGCCGAACTCTACAATGCCGTGTTTCGCGAAGCGGGCTGGATCATGCACAGCCGCAGGATATGGCACAAAGACTGGGCGCGACTAACTCGTTCACGAGCAAGCATCAACCTCACGATTCCTTGGGGAGAGTGGGAATACATTTGGACATTCCGGCGACCGCCGAACACGGTAGAGCAACATCGTTGTCGCGCACGGACTATGCGGGGGATATGGAAAGCAACAGATGCGGAGGTGCAAGCGGAAGGGCGTGTCTGCGACGGCCACAGAGCAGCCTTCCCCGTACACCTACCTACCTGGGGCCTGACTTGCTGGACTGGCGAAAGCGACATCGTCCTCGACCCATTCCTCGGTTCCGGCACGACCCTCATTGCCTGCTACCGGCTCGGCAGGCGCGGCGTCGGCATTGAAATCAGCGAGGAGTATTGCGAGCTTGCGGCGAAAAGACTTGAAGTAGAAATCAGTCAAGGACGCTTGTTTTCCCCTGCTGATATTGCTGTGCGACCAGAACAACTTGAGATGGATGTATAATCATGCTAACCAAGCAACCAATTGTGTTCCATATGCGATACAAAAATAATGACCGCTATGATGGCAACTACGCTAACGGCTATCCCAAGCTCAAACCACCCCGTTATCTTTGCTTCCGACATGCAGTTCAAGAAGCAATGGCGGGTGTTGATGTTGAGATATGCATGAGTAATGCTCCATATCATTTACTCGAATCAAAAGTATGGTGTGTGGAGTGCAGGCAGGAGCGTGATGAAGAATAATGCTAATCCAACAGTCAACCACTTATGTCAAAATTGTTCCTACACCCACGGGGACAGTTGGCGAATTGATAGATAAGCGATTCAGCTTTCCTCATCCTGGGGCATATTGGGTAAAGAAAAAACATGCGAGAACGCACCCTGTTAAGGTACGTGGATGTTGGAAATGCGCGTGGGACGGAAGAATTCACCTATACAAGCGCGGTGTTCTTCCAGCAGGTTTTATGTCTGACCTAGTTGAATTACTTAGCGACAATAATATCTCTCACGAACTCATAGATAATAGAACAGTCCCTGTCAAACAATACGAATGGAGTACATCGTTTCAATTGCGTCCATATCAACAGGATATAGTAGATGCAATCATATCTGAGAAGCAGGGCATTGTCGAGGCGGCGTGCGGAGCAGGCAAAACGGTAATGGCTATTGAAGCCATAGCCCAAGTAGGGGTTCCGACCGTTATCATCGTCCCAACTAAGATTATCTTGTCACAATTTGAGGCCAGTATAAGAGAACACTCAGACATACCACTCGGCATAATTCAAGGAAAGACTTGGGAAGAAACACCGCTTGTGGTCGCAACAATGGGCGCATTGACGCATAAATCCAAACGTGCTAGAGCGAAGGAATTTCTTGCCACCAGAGACTTCATTGTGGTAGATGAGTACCAGAAATCAGCAGCTGAGACTTGGTTTAAAACTATAAACAACTGTCCTGCGTATTGGAGAATAGGACAAACCGCAACTCCATTCAGAGAAACTGAGTTAGAAGACCAGTATTTGTACGCTAATACAGGACCGATAATCGCGAGCGTGAAAACTGACAAGCTTCAAGATGATGGGTATCTTGCTCAGTCCGACATTCGCTTTATCAAGTGCAAATTGCATCAACCCACTAGTGTTTACGGTGAATATACTGACGATGATGGTATAGAACAAGTTGGATTCCATAAACCGCACTGGACTGATTTATACCGAGAGTGTATAGTTCTGAACGATGAGCGTAACAAAATGGTAGCAGATATTGCTAACCACTATGTTGAGAGAAACCAGAAGGTGATGATAATAGTCTCTTGGACCGAGCAATTTGAGCAGATAGAACAATACTTGAAATCAGACCCTATATTCTTAAGCGGAAAAGATAGTAAAAAATTATCAAAGAAAAAGACTGACGCGTTTGAACAGCAATCATCAGGTATCATACTCGGAAGTCCAGTTATAGACTTGGGCTATAATATCCCAAGTATTTCAGTTGTGTTGAACTCTGCCAGCGGGGAGTCTGGTGGGCGCACCCAACAACGTATGGGTAGGGGTCTCCGAATTGATTTTGATAAGCGCAGTGTGCTTGTGTATGACTTTCTAGACGACGACCGAGGCGCACGTAAGCATCACTTCTGGAATCACGCGCAAGCACGCATGAAAACATTTGATGAGTTAGGGCAGACTGTAAAGATATACGACACCGTAGAAGAAGCACTGGAGAATCACACAAATGAGTAACTTCAGAGTAACTGGTATGTGCCGTTGTTGTGGGTGCGAATGGAACCCCACACTTCAGCAGTGGGATGGCGATATTCAAACAGCAATGGATAAAAGAACGCTTCCGTGGATGAATAGTATGCCACTAGAATGTGCAAGGTGCGGAGACTTACTTACAACAGTTGTGAAAGGCACACCCGTAGCTGGAACAATACCACAAACAAAAAACAAGCGATTGCCGATAAATTTTCACATGCAATTCTAGAGAAGGGGGCGCGGTGATGAACCAATGGCTCATGGTATGGCTATTAGCTAACTTGATAGTTGGGTTTGTGGTGTGGTGTTGTTTGTGCGTTGGAAAAATGGCGGACGAGTGAGGCACTGAAAATGGGCGGTATTGAAGTGAATAGTGTTCAGCATCAGGATTGTATGGTTGGAATGAAAATGATTGATAGTAACTGTGTTGATTTGATATTTGCAGACCCGCCTTACAACATAGGGGTAATGTGCGGAACGCAATCAGATATATTGCCAGACTATGCTGATTGGTGCTTAGATTGGATGAATGAATGTTGCAGATTATTGCGCGATGGTGGTAGTTTATGGATTGCAACATCACAGAATTGGCTGGGGATGTTTTTGCAGAAACTCGACAGTATTGATGAATTAGTTCGGCGAAGTATTGTGATATGGCATCGAGAAACCCCTAATTATGGTGCTAAACGCAAACTTTCAGTCATGTATGAACCGCTGATATATTTAACGAAGGGCGATGACTATACATTTAATCTCGCAGATGTAATGGTTCCTTCAAAACAGGCAGGCAGGAAGACTGATAAGTGGATGAAGACTAACAGTGCTGAAATAGGTAGCACAAAAAACCCAACTGATGTCTGGGAAATAGCAAGTGCTTTTCATTCCAAAGTAGAATATACTGGCTTCCGTGGGCAAAAACCAACAGCGCTTTTAGATAGAATAATCCTTTTATCATCTAACGAAGACGATGTGGTACTAGATCCATTTATGGGAAGCGGAACGACCGCGATTTCCTGCATCAAACACCAGCGCAACTACGTTGGATTTGAATACGAACAAGAACATTTTACTATTTGTCAGGATAGAATTGCTGAATACAACGCAAACGCTTTGCCAACACTGTTTACTTGTTGAAATAATGGCGGATGAAAGGGAATGTAATGGATGCAGGCATGAAATACACAGAAGAGGTTGATATGATTGTTGCTGGCTATAGTAAAATAACACATCTGGCGTATCCAGGTAGTTTGGTGCCACTATGCGGGCAAAAGGCACCGAGTGGGTATTGGAAAAGGGATAGGGAGAGAGAAACACCAAAAACAATAAGTGATATCTTAACAAAATATCGTGGTGACAAGATATGTAAGAGATGTGATGCTAAGTTGCTAGAAATAATAGGTGGCGATGATTTTTTAGACATGATTCTTCAAAGATTGCGCTTGCTTGATAAAATGGTTAGTGATGCGAGTTCTAGTGCAAGTAGTGCGAGTTCTAGTGCGGCCAGTGCGCTGTACGTAGCAAATCTCCATAGATGATGAACGGGATGGTGAATAATGCGCAAAGAGCAATTCTTCGTAATGGACTTGTGGAACAGAGACGACGGTGGTTACGCTACGTTAGTATGCCAGAAGCGCACTGCGGAAGCAGCAATAGAGGCTGCGAGTGGTGATGGACTTCGTGCGTATCAGAGAGAAACAGTGCGCGGACGATACCATGAGATACCTATTAGTCCACCTGTGGAATTGGTGTAAGCGGAAGGAATATGGTGTATGACTAAATGGCGAGTGCTTGAGGGCGACAGCGCAGAGGTGCTGCGAGAGCTTACTGGAGCATACCGAATGAGCGACAACAACATCCACATTATTCCGAGCAGGCCAGGTCAGCCTGCGCGCATTGATTTCAGCACATATAACTCTGCCGGTATCACCATCGAGTTTGTGAAATCGCGGAAGCAGTTTGAGGTTTCGGGCTGGTTTGATGGCATGGTCGGTATTGAGGGTGGCACTCTGTCATTGGGTGAGTTCTGCAAGGCTTTTGGCATTACGCCTGGCGCGGTAGTGACTGCGTTACAAGAGGAGCAGCCCGAATGAAACCGCGCACCGTCTGGACTACCATCGGCACCGAGCAGAACATGCCGGAGGAGAAGCAGCAACTGAGGCTGCCAGAGGAATCCCGGTAGCAGCGGGGACTGAGGGGCGGTAGGCTAGGGGTATGCGAACGGGTATGGGCGCGAAAGGTTTCGATGCTGCCGCCTTGTTGTACTGGCAGTAGACGCGGGATCAAACCCGCCGCGTCCACCAACAATTATCGGTAGGTGGTATCAACTAATGACGATGAGGGCGCGGCCTACGGTTCTGATGCGTTGTGCTTGGTGTGAGGAATTGTTTGATGCCCCTCTTGCCGAAATCAAGAGAGGTGACGCGAGATACTGTAGTATATCTTGTGGGGCAAAGGGCGCAAACAGTAGACGGTCTCCTGGTGTTGGGACTACTGCGATGTCCAGACATGCGCGAGAGGCAGCGCGTGTACAAGGAGTTCTTTCAGATAGTGCCTGTTGTAATAACTGTCGTCGGCGTGTTGGTCAAACCATAGATGTACATCATCGAGACCGTAACACCCAAAACAACAGCCCCAGTAACCTAATACTGCTTTGTCGAAGTTGTCATGTTACGCTGCATAATAGGCAGCGCCGTGGCCCCGACCGTAGTTTTGTTTGCAGGCAATGCGGCAGGGACTTTGTGGTCAGTAACGGAGATTTTACCAGCGGGCATCGGCGGGGAATATATTGTTCGCAATCATGTTCTGCAAAAGCGCACAACCCACAATCTTCCCCTGCGTCCACCAAAGAACGGGAGGTGCGGGATGAGTAGTTGGAGCGCGCACATACCAAAGCAGATGATGGCTGAGTTCTTCGGGCCGAGAACTACGGTCACTATATCGCCTACAAGCATTGGTATTACAGGCCCCATCAAGCGCATTGATGTGACCTGCGGGGCGGATGACACCGTTACTACAATAGCGACGATTCGCATGGGAAAGTATGGCGATGTATTGGCTTATCGCGAAGGCGTTACAGACTGGCAACCAGGGGACATGATGACGGTTCGGGGAGGCTCGGCATGAGTAGCCCGCGCGAGAGAAGCTGCTACAACTGCCGCCACTCCTATGTAGCCTCAGGTACACCGGACTTCATCGGTGACGCGCCTGGCGAAATCAATGACGGGACTACCTGCTGGTATGAGTGCAAACGGGGGCACGAAATCACGGACGGTAGGGCCTGCGATGAATGGGAGCAGAAGGATGAAACGGATACTTGCTGACATTGCGTGGTGGTTCGGCGTGTACTGGCACAGAACGCCTTGGTGGAAGATGGCCCACGCATTTCGCATGTTCACACTGGCTGTTGATTTGGTACAGAAGCCGTGGAAACTCAATAATGACGAAAGCATGTCTTTCTATCTCGACGCGGGGGCTTGGCTTGCAAAGAGACCGCGAGTGCGGGAACGGTTTGCTAAGGAGTGTGAACGGTTTGCTGTTGCCCTATCTGGCAGCAGTGACGAGTGGCAGAAAGACTGTATGCGCATAGCTTACCAGTGGGAGTTCGCAGACGAAGCGTGGTGGCAGGATATATGCCGAAGAGCAGGACTAACAAACCCTCGTTACTTAGCCGCAACTAACGAGGAAAGTATATGACCCGCCAGACCCGGAATCCCGGTAGTCCCTGCGACCTCAGTGCGCAAATGACCTTGACTTTGGTGCGAGAAAGGTGTATGCTAGTGGAACCTAGTGGGCGGTCGCGAGCTTTTGTTTTGGTATAATGAAATAGCCCGCCTCTCATAACGCTCACGCCCTCACTAGGTGCCGAGACATGATGATTGGCGGGCTTGCTTTTTTACTACTATAGGAATAGAATGGTTTCCCTCACATGACAAAGCAACCAAGTACAACTGACAAACTGCTCTCACTCTTCTTTACAAACGCTAAAGGAAAGCCCATCCTTTTTGATGCGGATTCCATAGCACGTAATTGGGGCTTGTCTAAGAAGCAATTATTGAGGGCGCTAAAAACACTTAGGGATTCTGGGCGCATAAAACGCACTGACGCAGAGGGCAATCCAATCAAGCATGGCGAGAGATTGGAACATGCGTTGCTGCGTATGTTGCTGACTAATGGTGGTTCACTTCCTTATAACAGACCTCGCAAGCGCAAAATAGCATCTGAGTTAGGCACAACTGTAAAATGCCTGCTTACAACAGTTCAAAAACTGAGGGATAACAATGTTGTATATTCTCAGAACAAAGTGTTGTGTGTTTACAACTTGCCAATAGTAGAAGTTGTTTATTTTATAGATACAAAAAATACAGAGAAGCATGTAAAACAAGCTCATTTTGGAACGCACTATTACCAATATGCTAAGGGTTTCACCTACGGACCGAAGAAGAAGCCCCCTGTCTATCCTCACAAGAAGCTAAGACATCGCATACTTGAAGACCTAGTAGCCAACGGCGGCGAAATCTGGCGCAAGCAGCTTGAGTGGGCGAAGCTGTTGAAATGTACTAAAACAGGTGTTCAAGATGCCATATACCGCCTGCGAGACGAGGGTGTTGTGGACTACGATGCACCCACTTTGCGAATATCAAATCCCGCTAAAGCCAAGGAAATGTTGGCCCCTTGGGAAGGCCAGTACGGACCAATAGTGCAGACTCCGCATTTATCCTTCCCCAAGACCTTTCCGTTTGGACGTAAGGAAGTAGGAATTAGAAAAGTCTTTGAAGTTAATGACGTAAGTAACCTAGAGACGGCGAACATCGTAAAAAAAGCGTTGGTCTTTCTCTTTGTGAGGAAATTAGCTGAAGGCTACTGGATTCAGGCAGAGCTTGACAAGATGCGAGTGCGTTTTCCGCTTGATTACGAGAAGGGACTGGCTAAAATCATGGCGAAGTTCAAGCAACAGCAGGCACATGTGGAGGTTACTGAGGAGGAGGCGCGTCGCATACGTGGGCAGTGGTGGGGTAAGCAGCGTGCGATTGTCGTAAGTGTCCTGAATAGCCTACAGAGCCTGTTTCCGTTGCCTGGGGGGATGGATGACAAGTTGGTTAGTTTGGCGGCGCGGGAGTTGCGGGGGGTATTGCCGAGCGAAGAATTGCCTGACCAGACACGAGCGGAGGATATGGCTGCATGGGTTGAAGAGGATTTGCCTGCGGATGACCGTTGCATGGCGTGGCTGGCAGAGTTTATCCAGTATTCCGACAGTGCTTTCATGTCAGATTTCGTGAGCAGAGGGGGATTGACGCTTCTGCTGCACATGCAGGCTTATGCGACTACGCCAGACGGGGTGCCTGCGCAGCGATATGCGTTTCATACCCTGCTGTACATCGGGCAGATACGTTCTCGACCGTTTGACATAGAACATCCAGAGTGGTTTGCGAAGCCTGACGGGATGTTGAGTACGATTGGGGACGACGATTCGATTTGGGGGCGGCAGGCGTTGTCAATAGCGCTGCACGAATATCTGGACGCAGGGTTCAAACTCGGCAGTTTGAATGGTATTGCGCCGAAAATAGTGAAATTGTTGCACGAGCGGTATCCTGTTGAGACTTTGGCAGATGGGCTTGAGTTCACGACAGCGTGGGACTGTTTGATAGACGAGGCGAAGAAGCATGGCGATGATGAAATGTTGGATGAATTGCTGCTGTGGGACATCAAGCACTACGAGAACGATGCGACACCTGCGATGGTGAAGATTCCGAAGTATAGTTTGGCATGGTATCAATCGAAGTTGGCGGGTGCTAAGGACTATGGCGCACCTGCTGATGTGACAGCGTTGCAGTTGAAAATCTCTGCGTTGAAAGAATGGGACATGGAGATGACATCTGATGATAAGCGGCACAAACTCGTGAGTGTGCTGAATAGGCCGACGCGATACGACGACCCGCGCTTGGCCTACGAGCAGTGGGATTGGCTGGTTGATTGGCCGAGCGAGAAGGAGTGGCCGACTGAAGTGGAGATACCTGAGATGACGGTGCATGAAAGTGGGATGCGGATAGTTAACTTGAATGGCAATGGAGATGCCCCGACAAATGAGTGAACCCTACTGGAGCAACGACGAGCACGGGCTGAGCATATTCTGCGGCGACTGCATTGAAATATAGCGCAAGGAGCACTATAGGAATGGCACACCATAAGCAAGTTTTCGTGAAGGTCAACGCTCCTGTTGACAAGAATGTAGCCGACCTGGTGACTGCCCTCAGTGCATTTCCAGACCTCTGCACCTTTTCAAGTTGCCAAGGATACAACCAGAAGACTGACTATGCCTGCGTGTACTTTTGTTGTGGCACAGACAGGCGAGATGTTACTGCTGCATTCGTCTGCAAGTTGGCGCCTCTCCTGTGTGCCAATACTCGCGGTGACGCCGAACTCGAATTGGCGTGGCAGTGGATCAATCCTGATAGAGCAGTTGCAACACTCAAAGTCCAAGGCGGCGAAAAAGGACGGCGCAGGGTAGCTCGCGTTCTTAGAAAGTTGGCAAAGCAATGGGATTCCGAGCTTGTAGATGAGAAGGATGGCGCGGATGCTTGAACCCTACTGGAGCAACGAGGAGCACGGGCTGAGCATCTATCACGGGGACGCGATAGGGCTTGACAACTGGTGATGCACAACTGTATACTATAACTATGGCTAAACGAAAATTGCCCCCTAATGAAGTGGTCGTTAGAGAGTA
>Ga0180007_10005062_pt1 | contig 13593 bp, 6 predicted proteins | sample MM_PC_MetaG_FD_121122 | JGI IMG/M metagenome (GOLD analysis project Ga0180007, IMG submission 121122) | Groundwater microbial communities from the Aspo Hard Rock Laboratory (HRL) deep subsurface site, Sweden - MM_PC_MetaG | ecosystem: Environmental > Aquatic > Deep subsurface > Groundwater... | reverse complement strand
GGCGGGGAAATTGTACTCCATACAAACCCGTGCTGGGTCGGATTTTGTGTGCCAGGATCATTGAGATACCCATTGGCAGTGGCGGCGGTTTTGCTCAGGCCAGTGGCTGCCTGGGTGGTAACGATGGGAGCCGTTAATGCTGCCTGGCCGGAACTCAGACTGAAATTATATCCCACCCCTGTACCGGCAATGATGGTAGCGGTAGACGAACTGAGTGATTCATAATTATCTGCACTTATCATAACCGGGTGTGTGCCGGGTGTAAGACCGCCCGTATAATACCCGAGACTGGTTGTCCGCATCACCTTTTCACCCACCTGAACCCGGGCTCTGTAAATTCCTTCCCCTGTAAGAGAATCATACACATACCCCTTGATGGTCCCCGTCGTGGGGTTGTTAAAATTATACAGGACAAAGGATCTTATGTCCGGTATTTTCCCATAGGTGGGCACAGGGTTTCCATCAATCATTTCTATTGTTTTCAAGGTTGCATAAGTGATTGCGCCATAGGGATCAATGGCTTTAACACGCCAGTAAACACGACTCCCATCCCAGTCTTCCGGCAGATCAACAGGATACAGGTTCTGGTTTAATCCCTGTGTGACAATCAAATTATCCGGGTCATTAAAATCAGGGGTATTTCTGGAAAATTCAATGGTAAAGGTAATTCGATCGTTTTCCGGGTCACCATTGTTTTCCCAGTTCATATGATAGTAACAGTCCTGGCCCGACGCTGGACTGCAACCCAGCCGGATGCCCTGTGTGGTCATGGTGACTTGATTGTCCGGAGAAATAAGGGCAAATGCGCTGGGTGGTGTCTGCTGGGTCTTTGATTTAAAAACCGTTGTCATCATGGAGGATGATATCGTACCCAATACAGCGTCCTTTACAAAATAAAACACCTGATAGGTACCCGGTTCATTGAACACGTCGATATCGGTCCAGACATAACGATTCCCCTGATAAACCCCTTCAAATTTATACAGATCCATTTCGATCTGGTTGGATCCTTGTTTGGTGAATGTCAGATTCAAGGGTTTTATTTCAATCCATATGGGTCGCAGATCCTGGTTGTTATCCACCCTGGCCCAGAGTGCATTTGTTGAAGGTTCATCCGGACCAAGAAAAAGGGTATCAGCCACTTCAATGATATTAACCGACGTTGATGGGGATTGACCCGTTTCTTTTTCTCCTATTTTCAATCCCGCACTTAAGATACCGTCGCCATCTGGATTGGATAAATCATTGGTTCCCACACCATCCCCATTATCATCCAGCAATGGATGCTGAACAGAGAAATCAAAAAAGGGCGCACTGGAATTGGATGATCCATAGGCGGTAAAAGCTTCCGTGGCCTCAACCGCATCCATGAAACACTGCTTTACATATTTCCCGGATGATACCTGCCTGAAAAATTCAGAAATAAAATATTCTCCATCCCGTATGCCATCGTCATCCATGGGACCTTTAAATGAATACTCATCAGGTCCTGCACTGGTAATAATAACCCGGTTTGGGCCTGACAGATCGTCGATAAACGAACCTGAAAAGCAAAATCCGAGCATGATGACAATTTCCATGTTTTGGGCCTCACCTGTTAATCCATCCTGCAGGGTTTGAACCCATCCGGACAATGCAGCGGCTGTAACCGTTTCCGGGTATATATAAAAGATATCGTTGATACCATGGTCCACCAGGACAATATAAAGAGGCGCTGGCTTGGTATTCATACCGGTTTTTGCCCAGTCTGTAATGGCAGCCTGAATATTTTCTATGGACGGCTCATTGTCTCTTGTGATGCCCTCTTCCTGCCGTATTTTTTCTTCCTCTTCTTCCGACTGGTAGCTGTATGCAAGATATGTTATATCATCGTCGTTCAGCCCCTTTTCTTTCAGTGTTTTATAGACCTGTTTACTGGTCTTGATATGGGAGTATAAGCCGTCATTGTCTGATATTTTCCCCTGGATCACAATGGCATATCCGGCTGTTTTCAGTATATTGATGGTGCAAGAGACAGACTGTGCCGCATCAAACGCTTCATTGCCGGGAAATGACACCTGGATGGTCCAGTTGCCATAGGTGTTCAGAATATTCTCATACTCATTTTCGCCCAGTTGAAAATAACCGGAAGCATCATAGACAGGAAAAAATTCTACAGTGGTGTTGCCCGGGCTTATGACAGATATCTGCAGTTGATCCAATGCAACATTGATTAAACCGGCATTACATTCCGGCTCTGCAATAAGTTTGCCTTTGATAATAATCGATTCTCCCAGCTTGATCGTGCGATCTGAAATATCTAATACAAGAGCGCTTTGTGCCTTTGATACCATGAGCGCAAAGGGCTGGCTGCGGTTTCCCTTTACCTGTTCACCGGCATCCCCGTCCCAGCCGGTTGTCACCTGCCAGGTTCCTGCGCGATCGATGAGACCGCAGTCAAGGTCAAATTTGAATCTGCCCTGGTCATGGGTATAAACCGTTCGGTTTTTTGTCTGACCCGCGGGCGAGATAAATTCGATATCCACACGTTTACCCGTCAGGTCTATCCCCGTATTGTCTGTTAAGATCTCTCCCGTGACAGTGAGGGGCTCTCCAATTTTAATAGCGTCTTTGGGTGTTTCATACTGCCTGAGAATACAGTCAATCTCTGAGGGTGCCCATCCGCCAGTGGAACTGACTCTAAACGTATTTGATGTCGTTGTAGTGTTACCCGCCATATCACCGGCCTGGAGTGTTACCGTATATTGAACAGAATTCTCCCATTGGACCGTCTTTGATTTAAACGTCCATGGACAGTCACTTTTTTGTGCATCACCAAGAGAGGGATCGGTTTCATTCCATTTGCCGGAGTTATCCAAAAACATCCACAAAGGGGTATCTGTCCAATTGCCGGCTTTATCCAAATATTTTCCATTACCTGAAACCTGTAACTTGATATATGAGATATGGGTCACAGTATCCGTCACATTCCCCGTTATCCGAAGCAGTTCTTCTAAAATGACATCCCGCGCAGGAGACATGATCTCAACAATCGGCCCCAGATTATCAATAACCGAAAATTTAAAGGTTTTTTCATTTCGAAAATGACCATCCCATACGGCGATGGTGATGGTTGCAACACCCGCTTGATTGCTCAAGGGAACAATGGAAAGCGCTTTATTGGCTCCCGTCCCCTGAATAGCCAAATTCTTGTCCGGTAAAAGCGTTTTATTGTCCGACCAGACCAGTACATCAAGCTCGTCAACAGCTGTTTCGTCATCACCCACGGTAAACGGAATCGGGCTGATCGGTTCGCCGATATTTGTCTGGATATCATTTAAAGCTGATATCGTTGGTGCGTAATTGGGCGTTTCATCATCCAGTACAATAATGGTGTCACTTCCTGTATTCCAGCCGGCCACGGATGCGCTGATCAAAACCTGGCGTTCTCCATTTAAGATCGTGTCATCCAGAAGGTTCAAATCAAAGGTCGCACTTGATGCGCCCTTGTTCACTTTAACCATCAGAGGAACCATCAACAGGGATGGTTTGTCGGAATACAGCCGGACAATAAGTTTTTTATCTGCCGTTACAATCTGATCCCCATTGTAAAGGGTAACAGAAGCCACTCCGGCTGCAAACCCATTCTTTAGTTGGCTCACGTTTTCATATACGGTATCCGGAACCCTGACAACCAGTGTGCCTGTTTCATTGTCCTCCACCAGGATAGTGGTGGCGCCGATGATGGCTCCCTTTATCCAGGCAGTTATACGGACCGGTTGAGACCCGTCAAACAGATTGTCATCAACAGCCTGGATATCAAATTCAACGGATGTTTCATTGGCAGGGATGGTGACTGTGCCAGGCAGGGTCAATTCAGATGTATCATTTAAAACAAGGGTCACCATATAGTCGGATTTCAAGGGTTGATCCAGCACTAACGTTGCTGTTACCGCGCCCTGACCTTCTCTGGGCGAGGAGGGAACCTGAAAGCTGACACCCGTGGATTGCAGTACAGTGCCATAGTCTCCCACGGCATAAACGCTATGGGATTCTCCCCATACCCCATAGAGCCAGTTGCTGGTGCCACCATTGCTTTTTTGCCATTGAACCCCATCATAATGAAAGATGATACCATTATCTCCAACCGCATAGACATCATCCGGCCCCGACCCCCACACGGCATTGAAATCTTCCGTGGTCTGACTGTCCATGGTTTCCCAGAGAATTCCGTTGCAGTGGATAATTGTGCCATCGTCTCCAACGGCAAATACATCTGTACCTGAACTGCCCCATACACTGTTCAGATATTTATTGGTATTGCTTGCCATCTCTGACCAGATACCTTCTTTATAATGCATAATCTTTCCTGAGGTACCCACTGCAAAAACATCCACAGCTGAGCTTCCCCAAACGCCAAGCAGTGTATAATCAACATTGCTGGTCATTGTCTGCCAGTTAGTACCATCAAAATGGAGAATCGTTCCATTGTACCCCACGGCAAATATATTGTTTTTATCACTTCCCCAGACATCATTGAGATTATTGGTGGTGACTTTGTCGCCGGATGCAATCCATTCGGTCCAGGCACCGCCGTCATAATGGTACATTTCACCAGACTTGCCAACCACGTAGAGATTATCGGAAATACTCCAGATATGTTTGTATCCCGTTGAAAATTTTTTAATATCTGTCCATTCTGATCCATTGTAATTTCTTAACTGACCATGCCTGTCAATGGTGGTTATATCGTTCAAACCCGTACCACAAACATCTTCTATCAAAGGGAAGAAACCGCCGGATTCCTTTTTCCATTCATAGCCGTTAAAGTGAATAATTTTCCCGCTTTCGCCCACAGCATAAATATCTCTTGGGGAGCGGCCCCAGACACCATAAATGCTGATGGATTGAATCGCATCCCTGGGATCGGAATAATACCAGGGCTTCCAGGTGGTGCCGTCATAAACAAATGTCTTTCCTGTATCTCCGGCGGCAATGACATAATTTCCACTGGTCCCCCAGATGTCGTACAGTCCATAATTCTGAGTTGCCGTGCCTTCAATGGCCGACCATTGACTGCCATCAAAGTGAGCAATTTTCCCCCCATTGGCGCATACAAATATATCCGTTGAGGATGTGCCCCAAACACTGTAAAAATAATAACCGGAAAAACCATCGTAGAGACCGTGTTCAACCACGCCCCATGCAGTACCATCAAAATGAAACAGGGTCAGATTGTCCCCCACGGCATAAATATCTGTGGCTGAACTCCCCCAGACGGCATTTAGATTTTTAATGGCGGGCGCCGTCATAGCTATCCAGGAATCACCGTCATAGTGGAGGATTGTTCCCTTATCCCCAACTGCAAACACATTATTGATACTGGTTCCCCATACCCCGTTGAGTGGATTTTGTGTATTGCTGGTCATGGATGTCCAGATGGTCCCGTCATAGTGGATGATGGTGCCCGCTTCTCCAACGGCAAAAATATCCTGGGAAGAAGTTCCCCACAGGTGATGCAGGTTTTTATCCGTGCCACTGTCGCTCTGGACCCATATGGTTTCTTCACTTCCCAGGGTCACATCAATGGTTGTCCCTTTGAGAACCAGGCCGTTTTCTCCCACGGCCATGACCAATTCGCCATGCCCCCAGACATCATTCAGGGTTGTCTGGGTCATGTGGGGATATCTCCACTGCCAGGCAGCATGGAGCGGTGAGTTGGATGCATTGATTAACACGATCCAGACAATCAATAATAATAAAGGGGTACGCTTTTTCACAATTCTATCCCACCCATTTGTTTATTTGGTTAACAATTGTTTTTCATATGTTGCCACTTCCTTAAGGCCTACCTGTTCAAGAAGTGATATTCGCTCTTCACGAAGCGTTTTATCTCCGGGATGTTTATCGATCAGTTTATTTATAGCGTCAATGGCATCATACCACAACCCTTGTTCTGCATACACAAAATGCGGTTTTAAGGGAGCCGCAGACAATTTGTCAGCAAGATCAACATCGGCCTGAATCCGTTTTACAGCACCCGTTGTGATGACGTCAAGGGACCTGTTTTCCGTGTCAGGTACCAGGGCCACATACCATTCGTATTCTACACCTGTTTCCAGGGACACCTTGAGATCTTTAAGGGAAATGCCCAGTATCCCGGATTGATTCACATTGATCTGTGTTTCAATCACCGTCGATAAGGTCTCAGCTTCAACAAGGGAAAACATGACCTGGCCTTCCCAGGGAAATGCCATATAAAAGTACAGTACGGGCTCCTTTGAAATGGTAAATCCCGTATCATCCGGTGCCAGCGCGGCAATAAACGGAATGGTATCATCAGCCCCTCTGGTACCGCCTCCCACTCGTCTGACGGGTGCGCCCCGCATGGGTGGCCGGTAACGGATCGTCGCCTTTTTAAGCGCGGCAGTTCCTGTTTTTTCCGCTGCAGAAATCAGGCAAGGGTGTATGAATTCCGTGATGCAAAACCCCAGGATAAGATAAGAAAATATTCTGGACCACCATCCTTTTTCAAAACCCATGGTCTTATCCTTTTTGTGTGAAAGTATAAATACCATCCCAGTTTCCTGGGGGTGATGTTATCATATACTGGCGGCATCTTGCCAGCATTGTTTCACAAGGGCCATCAGCTCTCACGGCCAGAGCCTTTTCAAACGATTCGGCCGCTTTTTCAAACGCCTGGTTTCGATAAAGGGCAAGCCCTTTTTCATAACAGTCCATAACCTCTCTCAGAGAACCGGTTACCTGGTTTTTTCTGCCCAGAAGTTCATAAATGACCACAGGATCTTGTTTCCCAACCACCCGGATGGTGTCAAGCTCTCTCACATCAATATGGTCACATGCCATCTTATATGTGTACTCGGATATGATTAGAAAAGAGTGGTAAAATTTATTGATCCCCTCAAGGCGGGCAGCCAGGTTGACTGAGTCTCCCATGATCGTATAGTCCACCCGCTGTTCAGAGCCCATGTTGCCAACCACCATGGGACCGGAATTCAGTCCAATTCGCACGTGCATGAGCGGTCTGTTCTGCTTTTCCCATCGTTTTCGTAACCAGACCAGTTCCTCCTGCATGTCCAGACTGGCCATGCAGGCCATGACGGCATGGTTTTCCAGGGGTGCCGGGGCACCCCAGAAAGCGATGATGGCATCCCCTTCAAACTTGTCAATGGTTCCGTTGTACTTGATGATGATACTGCACATGCTTGTCAGGTACTCATTGAGCAGAAGGACCAGTTCGTGAGGGGTGAGGTTTTCGGAAATGGCAGAAAACCCCTGGACGTCGGAAAAAAAAGCGGTCATGATTCGTTCTTCTCCGCCAAGGGCCATGGTTGACGGGTCAGCAATCAGATTTTTGACCACTTCAGGCGACAGATAATGACCGAAAGCATCTTTAATCATCATTTTCTGCCTCCTGTCATAAATAATCAGATAGGTCATCATTACCACTGAAGCAATCCCTCCCCCCAACGCAGGTGCTGCAATGGGTATCCATAAAGCGTGCATAAATGCAGTATAGCCTGTGATGCATACCAATGGAAACCCGGCCAGGCTTAACACATAGGTTCGCCATCCTTTTCGGGTAATGATACAGATGATGCTTCCGAACAGGGTACAGAACCAGGTCCACAAAAGCTCGCTTTTCTCACCCAGGCTGTTGATGGTTCCTTTTCCCTCAAGTGCCATGTTGAGCAGTTGACTTGTGGCAAAACCATGAATAGCAGAACCGGTCACCCGTTGCTCATCCCTTCGCCATTTGCTGAAAGGCGTATAAAAAAAGTCTGGCGTACTGTCAGCATTAACACCAATAATGATAATTTTGTCTTTAACCTGTTCGGGATCAAAACGTCCATTTAAGACCTGGTCCACGGTAAGACGATTAAACCCGGCAGGATCTCCCGGATAGGTAAACATAAACTGGTACCCTGCATCATCCATGTTTACAAATCCGCCAAAATCAGAATCCAGCGGGGTTAAATGACTTTTACCCAGCTTCAGAAGTTCGGGTCTGTCTTCATCCAGGGGTTCAATATAAATATTTTCAGGCTCAAGGTATTTCAGTGCCATGGCCAGCCCGAAATAATCATAATAATTGATGCCGTCATCAGCAAATAACATTCCCCGCCGGATAACACCCGAGTCTGTTATCAAATCATTGAAAGCCACCTGAGGGGTACCCTTGAGCACAGGCGGGGGAGCAACAAATGCGCCTTTTTTATCTGCAATTTTCGTGTTAACAATGATATTTTCATGATTGATAAATATATCATTGAGTTCATGAATATGGCTTGTACAATCTTTAGAGGGAACAGGTAGATCCCTGTACATGTCAAGCCCGATAACGCGCGGAGAATGGGACAGCAGACTTTCAAACAGCTGTACAAGTTCCTTATCCGGCAGGGGCCACCCGTATTTGCGCTGCCCTTCGTCCGTGAAATCCACAAGGGTAATCCGGGTATCCATGGGTTCTGTTTGCGGACGTACAAGGTACATGATGTCGTAGGCCTCAAGTTCAATTCCTTCAAGCGTACCCATCCCTCGTAAACCAATGATCAAAAGAAAAACCAGATTACCCGCCATCAGAGAAATCAGGAAGGGTGAAAATTTAAGCTGAAATCTTTTTTTAATGCCCATCATAGCCAGTTTCCAATCAACAAATAAGGTGCCCAGTATATGGGATGGCGAAACTTACGTTCTTTGAGCAGCATCTTTTGCGCATTCTGCAATGCTTTGGCCTTGTTCAGTGTGGGATCCATAAGACCCTTGTAAAACTGGGTAATTAACTTTGAAGCGGCATTGTCATTTATAAACCACAGGGTGGCAAGCGCGCTTCTGGCGCCGGCTTTCATTGCAACGCCTGCCAGTCCCAGGGCGGCCCGATCGTCTCCTACTGCTGTCTGACAGGCACTCAGGGTCAACAATTCCACAGGCTTTTCACGGAATCTGGTGATGCGGATGATTCTTGACAACTGATTCATTCTCAGTTTTTTGTCAAACATCAATAAAAATGTTTGATTGGGATCGGATTTAAACTGGCCGTGGGAAGCGATATGTACGACGGAATAAGGAATGATTTTCATCTCCTTTTCAATGGCTTCCATTGAAAAATCCTGATCCAGAAAAATTTTGCTTATACCAATATCTTTTATACTGTCGATCTCATCAGGCACGTTGGGTAATGGAGAAAAACCCTGCACACCCTTGGATAATCCGCTGATCAAAAGCTTAAAATCCGTTTGCCCAAGTGCATTGGGTTCTGTCAGGGTAATACCCGGAACCACACAGATGGCATACCTGTCAATGAGAAATTTTTCCCCGTTGTGCAATGCGGAAAAAGGGATGGTTCGAAGCTTTCCATCCGGGACAATAATTAATGTATCGATTTTCTGATCATCGAGAACTTTTTTTAGCGGTAGAATCAACCAGGAATACAGTTGTTGTGAATTTTTAATATATTGATGGCTTATTCTGTTTTGCAGCTGAAATCTGAACTTGTCCACGGTTTGTGAAAGTGTATCTGCATCAACCGGCACATTAAATATTTCAAACCCCTGGGGTAGGCTGACCAGTATGACAAGGCGCCGGGCAAAACTGATCGGGTAAATAACGGCAGCATGATTCAGAATTCCTTCCAGACCGGTTGCCTTTGATTGCAATTCAGTAACGCATTCATCCTGAAAATAGTCTTTCATCTCGGCAGTTTTAAACTGCTCAACCGTATTTCTTGCCTCTTCTAAAATTTGGAATCGGTCTTCTGATGCTATGGTTGATTCTGCTTTGTCGATTAACAGTTCAGTCAGTTCATAATAAACAGGCCGGACTGAATTCTGAAACGATATCGGCCCTGACTGAACACCAAAGGAAGCCGTATACCTGATCGATTGAAGGTTACGCACGGCATGGCGGTAATCGCTGATGGCCTGCTCGTATTGACCCATTTTTCTGAATAGCCGACCTTTCTGCCACTGCCATCTGTAGAGAATATCTCTGGCATCCTGCTGCTGTGCGTAAAAAATAGCAACCTGGGTCAGGTGCATGGCATCATCATAGCTTTTTTGCGCTTCATAGAGCTTGCCCAGATAACCATATGCCATGGATGTGAGACGCACATCCCGGTATTGCCCGGATAATTGAGTCGCTCTGCTCAGTGCACTGGCTGCCTGCTCGATCAAATGATCACCGTGGGGTTCCATGGTTTCCTTCATCTGGAAGGCCAATATCCCTATGGATACCAGACGTTTTGCTTTGGAATAAGAATCCGGCAGTGTCAAGATGAACCGGAGGGCTGAATCAAGGGATGAAACAGCCTGTACCCCATTGCCTGCCATAAAATAAGCATGGGTCCTGTTGACCATTGCTTTTGCTTTCAAAGCCGTCAGATTGGATTGCCCACTCAACACTATGCATTTTTCATAGGCTTGAACGGCTTGATCATACGACCTGGTAGCCATGTTTATATTGCCTGAGCTGTTGATCATACTGGCAAGGATTTCAGGACGATCCGTATGAAGCATGGCTTGCCTGGCAGTGTTGATAACCTGTTGAGCCGTGTCAATATCTCCGGTTTGAAGATAAAATTCGCACAATAAACCATAAACTCTGGCCAACCCTGCCTTATCATTTAATTTTTCCAGGATGGCTTGTGCCTGGACAAGCGCTTTGAAAGCCGGTTGAAGATGACCTATGGCTCGATAACAAGAAGACAGGTTAATCAGCAGGTCAGCAGTTGATTGAAGATTTCCCTTGTTTTGAAAACGATTTAAATCATTTTCCAGTTGAAGGATGGCTTGTTCAAAATTTCCTTGCGCTAGCAGGAGACTGCCGGATTGATTATTATTTTCCGGTTGCTGTGTTTTTAGAACTCCAGCTGAAGAAATCGAATAAAAAAGGCCTGCCAATATGATGAATAAGAACATGTGTTTCATAATTCGCCTGTTGGGTTAACAGTGGTAATTGATACATATGAAAATCAAACGTATCCTATTGCAAATACATGTGTCACTATCCTATTAATACTGCATCGAATGCTTCCAAGCTTTCAACAAAGTGATATTGTTTTTTTAAAAACCTGGTTGGCTATCATTTTAAAACCATTGAAAACTTATATTATATTGAAAGAAAGCATATAACTTTTTACCCATACTATCAAGTTCAGGTATAAAAGTTTTAAGATTTTTGATTAAACCAGTTTTAAAGAATAGAAAAGGCTTTCAGCGAAAATCTGAAAACCCATTATTATTAGTGGCGCGCCTGGAGAGATTCGAACTCCCGACCCCCTGGTTCGTAGCCAGATACTCTATCCAACTGAGCTACAGGCGCGCAATGCGTGAGACTGTATATATCAAAGGATTTGAACAAATTCAAGACTTTTCTGATTTTCGGAATTTTAAGGAATTTTAACCCTTTCTGGTTGCAATTTGCACCCAAAATGCACCCACCATTTTTTAATAAAAAACCAACCCTGAAAGATTCCACAAAATCCCTCACGGCTTAAACAACAACTCCAATCAAGTTGAATGAGATTTTGATTCTTTTGCTTTTGCTTTTTTCATAAAGTTTAATTTCTGATCCGAGACTAAAAATTCCTCTATACCATATCGCCCCTGTCGACCTGCCCACTTGATTTGTTGTTTCTCAATTTTTCAATAATATTTTTCAAAGTAATCATTGTTTATCCCCAAATAAGGTTTGCATATCCTAAAAGTATTGCACCTACCAATGAAAAAGATACATACAGTATAAAAATGCGATGTTTAACCAATGTCCAGACCGCAGCCATGGCCGGTAAGGTTGTCGTAGGACCGGCAATAAGAAAAGCCAACCCGGCAGCAGGGCTCATACCTTGTGCAAGAAGGCCGCTTACCATGGGCAACGCACTTAAATTACTTGTGTATACGGGAATGCCTAAAAACGTAGCTGTGAAAATCGCCCAGGAGTTATCTTTACCCATAATGCTTGTGATCCATTCTTGAGGTACATAAAGGATGATTAATGCTTCCAGGAAAAATGCCAGTGCCATAAACTTAATTACCATTAAAGTAGCGTCCATAGATTCCTTGCCTAACTGTTTCCAGAAGGTTTCTTCCTCTGAACACCCACATGATTCTGAACTATTGTCTGTGGTGCAGGGCTCTTGAGTTCTCTGTTCTGCATGGGTAACTGAAGGTTGAATTTGAATAACATTTACTGATTCCTCAGTGCAACAAGCTGAAGCTTGAGCAGGAACCAATGATTTAGACTTAAAAGATAACAGACTTTTTAGGTTGGAAGTGAGTGTAAGGCTTATTTGTTTTATTTTTGAAGGCTTTTGGGATATATTGAATTTTGTTTTACGTTTAAGAATATCAGGGCTGATCCATCCAGTTTGCATCAGAGCATGGGTAATGAATCCTGCACTTAGACTCATAACCAAAGTGCCAGCCAGACGCCAAATTGCTAAATCCCAACCGATAGTGCCAACACTTAAAAAGAAAATCTCAGGGTCCATGGAAGGAGATGCTATCCAGAAGGCCATTACAGGAGGAAGGGGAACTCCAGCGATTAGCAAGGCAGCAATCACAGGGATCACACCACATGAACAAAAAGGGCTGAAAGCCCCAACCAGTGTTGCCAGCAAAATTGCAGCAATTGGGCCCGCATCAAAAGCACGCTTTATATGCTTAGAGGCTCCCGACATATTAACTGCTACAGCAATTGGTATAGTGATCACAAGATAAGGCCAAATATGGATGAACGCTTTAATCATGAAATCTGCTATTTTGTAAAGTTCAGTTGTCATAATAAATTCTTCCTTTTGTTTGTTCTATATTTCTAAGAATCTCGAAATATTTAGTCAAAAAAATATTACATTTTACATTTTGCTTCGGTACAGCACTCAGACTTAAGAAATTCTACAAGCTCATCCAATACATCAAATTGAGGGATACAGTAAAGGGTTCTGCTCTCCCGAACTTGTTTAATCAAGCCAACTGAGACCAATCTACTGATATGATGGGACAAAGTTGAGCCTGGAATATCAAGTTCATCCTGAATCTGGCCTACCGGAACTCCCTGATCTCCTACTTTTACAAGATATCTAAAAATTGAAAGTCTTGTAATGTGCCCAAGTTCTGCTAATTTTTTTGCTGCAATTTCATTTTTCATGATCCAATGATATTTATTAATAAATTAATTGTCAACTATATTTTTAGAATTATCGAAATATATCATCTCAGCGACCACAAATAGTGAACCCTATGTCTATAACGACTCAGGTTGAAGCTATGTTTTAGTGCAGTTATTGGCAATCGTAGGGCTCAGTAAAGATAGATTTTTGGCAACCCCATATATGGTATATCACGATTTTCTTTCATTAAAATTTCGGTTCAACTATATGAGCCACAGGTATCATTTCACACCATTCTTCCAGAGTATTTTTTATAATATATAAAAAACACAGCAACAATCCCAATCGGCACCATCCACTAAAAATATAATTCTGAGTCCGAAAATCCAAAGTGCCACCATGTTTATCTTTTTTGAAATTATATGCACATCAAAAGATCTTGGCCGGGCATTTTAATGTCAGGCATCTGGTCCCATTTTTTACCATTT
>Ga0180007_10005061_pt1 | contig 13593 bp, 15 predicted proteins | sample MM_PC_MetaG_FD_121122 | JGI IMG/M metagenome (GOLD analysis project Ga0180007, IMG submission 121122) | Groundwater microbial communities from the Aspo Hard Rock Laboratory (HRL) deep subsurface site, Sweden - MM_PC_MetaG | ecosystem: Environmental > Aquatic > Deep subsurface > Groundwater... | reverse complement strand
CGGATACTGAGCACGATGCCGCCACTGACGCCATGTTCGCCGGGCAAGCGGCCATACGCCGGGCTGCGGTGATCTTCCTGCTAATCTTGGTCTTCCTGTTGGTGGCCGGCACGTTCCAGTTCGATTTCCTCAAGCACACTTACGCCCAGGTCAACCTGCCCGTCAACGGCATGGACACTTTCCAGCAATGGCTGTACCGACTCGTTCCCTTCGATCCGGCCAGAGGTGAGGAAGGCGTAACCGCCCAGGGAGCTATCCTGATCGGCCTGCTGGCATTGATTGGCCTGGCTTCCTGGAAAGGCATTGAGAAGATCCACGATAATTTCAACGCCTGGACCTGGATCTCGACCGGCCTGGTCGGCCTGACCCTGCTGGCAGCTGCCCTCGGAATGACCCCGCACGTTGACGGCCTGATATTGGCCTTCACCGGCAAGTTCTTCGGCGTACTGGTCGCCGTCGTCGCTTTGGGCTGGATGCTCAGATCTGGCCTGACTCGGGACGAAACCCGCGATTTCCTGTGGGAGTCCTGGCGCTTTGTGAAGCAGATCTTCCCCTTGCTGGTGGTGGGCGTGTTTGTCGTGGGGATAATTCGGGTCATCATCAAACCGGAGTGGATCCAGACCCTCACCGGGCAGAACACCATCCTGGCGAATTTCGTTGGCGTGGTCTTCGGCGTCTTCATGTACTTCCCGACCCTGGTCGAGGTGCCGATTGCCCAGATGTTCCTCAGCCTGGGCATGCACCGTGGCCCGCTGCTGGCCTACCTAATCTCAGACCCCGAGCTCAGCCTGCAGAGCATCCTGATCACCGCCACCATCATCGGTCGGCTCAAGGCCTGGGTCTATGTCAGCTGGGTGGCGCTCTTCAGCACCCTTGCCGGCCTCATCTACGGCGCCTGGGTGGACGGCGCCAGCGTGGGTCTGGTGGTGCTCTATCTGGTCCTCTTCCTGGCCATCCTGGCCTTCGTACTCTGGCTGGTCAACCGGCGGAATGCCGACAAGGTTGTTCCATCCAACAAAACCCTTTTTTCTAACTGTGGAGGTTTTCCCATGCTTACCATCAAAATTCTCGGTTCCGGATGCCCCAACTGCAAGAAGTTGGAGGCGCTTACCCGCCAGGCGGTGGATCAACTGAGCCTTGAGGCGGAAATCGTCAAGGTGACAGACTACACCGATATTATGGCCTACAACATCATGTCTACGCCCGGGCTGGTCATCAATGAGAAAGTCGTCTCTTCCGGTCGGATCCCCTCGCCGGCGGAAATCACCACTTTCCTGACCAGCGCGCTGACGGCGGAATGAAAAAGAAAGCCCTGTTCCTCTGCACCGGCCAACTCATGCCGCTCAAAGCTGGCCGACGAGTTCCGCGGTGTCGACTTTGACCTGGTGGTGACCGTCTGTGATTCGGCCGCAGAGGAGTGCCCGATCTGGCTGGGGAAGGGGAAGCACGTCCACCACAGTTTTCCCGACCCGGCCAAAACCGACGACATGGACGATTTTCTCCGAGTCCGTGACGACATCGGGCGCGAGATTCGTGCATCGCTGGAGTCTCATGCAGATTGACCTGTTGTACTTCGACGGCTGTCCATCCTGGCAAGACGGATTGGAAAACCTAAAAACCGCCCTGCATGCTGAAAGGCTGGAGGCTGAAATAAATTTGATTAAGGTGAAAGACGATGAGCAGGCAAACCGCCTGAAGTTCCTGGGCTCGCCGTCGTATCGCGCGAATGGCCAAGACTGGCGGCCCGAAGCCCGCCCGACATACGGGCTGAGTTGTCGCGTGTATTCTACCCCGCAGGGCATGCGAGGCGCTCCAACAGTGGAGATGCTGCGCGAGAAACTGCGTGTGCTCAAATCAAAATAACCTATCTGGAGGTTACATGTCAAAAGACACCCGTAAAAGTCTCTCTTTTCTCGACCGCTACCTGACTTTGTGGATCTTCTTGGCGATGGCGGTCGGGGTAGGGATTGGTTTTCTCTTCCCCTCCGCTGTTCAAAAGTTCAATACCACTGTTTCGATCGGGACGACCAATATTCCTATCGCCATCGGGCTGATCCTGATGATGTATCCCCCTCTGGCCAAAGTCCACTATGATGAGCTGGGTGATGTTTTCCGGAACTGGAAGGTGCTCGGCCTGTCGCTGGTCCAGAACTGGGTCATCGGTCCCATCCTGATGTTCGCCTTGGCGATCATCTTCCTGCGCGGCTATCCCGAATACATGACTGGTCTGATCCTGATCGGCCTGGCGCGCTGTATTGCGATGGTTATCGTTTGGAACGAGCTGGCCAAGGGAGACACCGAGTACGCTGCCGGGTTGGTGGCTTTCAACAGCATATTCCAGGTGCTGTTTTACAGCTTGTATGCTTATGTTTTCATTACCGTTCTGCCTACCTGGTTTGGCATGACCGGTAACATCGTGAACATCACCATCGGCGAGATCGCCAAGAGTGTGTTCATCTACCTCGGTATCCCGTTCATCGCTGGTTTCCTGACGCGCTTTTTTCTGGTACGCACCAAAGGCAAGGAATGGTATGACAAGGTATTTGTTCCCAAAATCAGCCTGCTGACGCTGATCGCCCTGCTCTTTACGATCGTGGTCATGTTCTCGCTCAAGGGCGACCTGATCGTGCAACTACCGCTGGATGTAGTCCGGATTGCCATCCCGCTGCTGATTTACTTTGTAGTCATGTTCCTGGTCAGTTTCTTCATGGGCAAAGCCATTGGCGCAGATTACTCCAAGACCACCACGCTGGCATTCACTGCCGCAAGCAACAACTTCGAGCTGGCGATTGCCGTGGCGGTGGCCGTCTTTGGCATCAACAGTGGTGCGGCCTTTGCTGCCGTCATCGGGCCATTGATCGAGGTGCCGGTCATGATCGGGCTGGTCAACGTGGCCTTCTGGCTGCAGAAGCGGCTATATGCACAAACCCAGGCTTGAAATGTGCCGGTCAAAAGTAAATGTAAAAATTCTTGGTTTAAAAAAAGACCCAACGTTACGCGGTCCGGCGGGCAGTCCTGGCTGCGCAAAGTGATCTATACCAAGAATTTCCAGACCTGGAAGTAAAAATTATGGAAGTCAAAACACCACTGGAAATGCAGCAATACACGGCCGTTATAGTCTATCCGAGCCTGGTCATAGATGAAACACTGGTCTGTGTTGGGCGCTTTCCGCAAAAAGTAGAAGTCATTGGTTGGTTACGTGAGGCTCTTGCTCATCATGTTCAGAGACCTGGAAAAGCGCATGCACGCCATGCCCGAAGAACTGATCGCCAGCCAGCAGCGCGGTGAAAACCTGCAACGCAGCGAGATCAACGATTTCAACGCCCTGAGAAGGCAAGTGTACCAACTCCCACGTATTGCCGAGCGCGAGGATGTCCTGACACAGGTCAAACGTTATTTCGCTGAGATCGCCGATGAAATCAATCTTCCGCTGGGTGTGGAATTTTCTACCCTGGCGCACGCGGTTCAAGAATAGGAGATACCCTTGAGACTTGCTCGCTGGATTATCCTCTTGGGCCAGTTGACCGCTTTCCTGGTGTTCACTGCGTTATCTGTTCAACCCGCCCAGGCGCAGGCCATGGAACCATCCATCGTCCGTGCCGTGCTGTTCTGGAAGAATGGCTGTCCGTCCTGCCACGAGGCGCTCGAAAATGTCCTGCCTCCGCTTCAGGAGAAATACGGTGAACAACTGGAGATTCTACTGGTCGAGGTTGTGACGATGGAGGACGTGGATCACCTGTACGAAGTCGCGGCGGCCTATGGCATCCCACGCGAGCGCGTGGGCGTACCGTTGCTGATCCTCGGCGAACAGGTTTTGGTCGGTCCAGCCCAGATCTCCGCTGAACTTCCTGGACTGATCGAATCCTATCTGGCCCAAGGCGGAGTGGACTGGCCGGACATCTCTGGCCTGGAGACTTTCCTGTCCGCGGCGAGGCCCACACCCGGGCTCAACTCAACCGGCGCGGTCGTCGAAGTCATCTTGTTTTTAACGGCCGATTGCCACTCCTGTCAATTGATTGCCGGGCATGCGCTGATGCCACTCGATGAGCGATATGGCGAAAGCCTGGATGTTCAGGTGATTGATATCGTCACCTCCGAAGATGTCGAATATCTCTATCAAGTTGCGTCCGCCTTTGACCTGTTCAGAGAGCAAGTGGACTTGCCTATGCTCCTTATTGGTGACTATGCTCTGATTGGGGAGCAAATCCCCGCTGAACTGCCCGGACTGGTGGAAAGATACCTGTCCACCGGCGGGGTGGAGGCGCCGATATTGCCCCCGCGGTTCGTCTCAGCGACGCCGGAGGCGGTTGCCGCTGTTCAGCCTTCTACCCAGCCTCAGCCGAACGGCTTCATTCTTGCCATCCTCGTGCTGGTGGGCATGGTCATCTCCCTGCTTTACGCGCTCGGGGCCTTGACATACGGTGTATTCAAGGACATTTCTCTCGCGCCCCTGCCTGCCTGGCAAGACGGGCTGGTCCCTGCCCTGTGCGTTATCGGCCTTGGTGTTGCTGGCTATTTATCCTACATCGAAATCAGCCTCTCCCAGGCCATTTGCGGACCGATGGGCGATTGCAATGCCGTGCAGACCAGTAGCTACACGCGTTTGTGGGGCGTGTTACCTATCGGCGTACTCGGCGCAGGGGGCTACATCGCTTTCCTCGCCACTTGGTGGGCTGCGCGCCAAAAATGGGGCTGGCTTTCATCCAGTGCGCCAATTGCACTGTTTGGCATGGCCTTCTTTGGGACGGTTTTTTCTGCCTACCTGACCTACCTCGAACCCTTCGTGATCAAAGCGGTGTGTATCTGGTGCATCACCTCCGCCGTTATCATGACCCTGCTGCTGCTCTTGAGCGTCCATCCGGCTCTGCGCAGCCTGGTTGGAGACCCTCATGCCGAAGAAGTGTCGTCATAAGAAAACAAACAACCTCGCACGCATCCTGATTGTGGTAGGGGTATTGGCGCTGGCTGCCGTGCTGCTGCTGCTCAAGGGGGGCGACAATGATCAGCCGAAGACCACAACCGTCTCCGGCGAGCTGCCCGCCACTCAGTTTCAAAACGCCCTGGTTGAGCACCGCCCAATGCTGGCCTTCTTCCACTCGAACAACTGCGACCAGTGCATCGAGATGATCAAAATTGTCGAAGAGGTCTATCCAGAGTTTGCCGACTCCATGGTCCTGGTAGATGTCAATGTGTACGACGAGCGCAACGCCCCCCTCTTGCGGCAGGTCGGGCTCCAGTACATTCCCACCCTGATTTTCTACGACCGCGCCGGGCAGGGTCAGGTCTCTGTCGGCGTGATGGAAGCCGACCAACTGCGCCAGGCGCTGGCCGTTCTGGCCGAAGGAGACTGAGATGCCCTTCGATCCGGAGTCGCTGCAAACCGTTTCCCTGCTGGCCTTCCTGCTGGTCTTCGTAGGCGGCGTGGTCACCAGCATAGGCCCGTGCAATCTTGCCACCATCCCGCTCATCGTTGGCTATGTGGGCGGCAGCCGTGACCTGCCGCGCACCCGTGCCTTCGCCCTCTCGCTGACCTTCGCCACCGGCCTGGCGCTGACCTTCATGTTGCTGGGGGTGGCCGCGGCTCTGATCGGCGGGTTGATCGGGGCGACCACGCGTTGGTGGTATTACCTGGTGGCAGGTATATGTTTCGTCATTGGCTTGAACATGCTCTGTGTTCTGCATATCCAACTTCCGACATGGTTCGGCGGACTGCGCGAGCGCATTAGACTGAAGGGTATCGCCGGCGCGCTGGCGCTGGGGTTAATCTCCGGGCTGGTGGCTTCGCAGTGTGCCACGCCAGTGCTGGCAGCCATCCTGACCTACGTGATGGCCAAAGGGGCGCTGCTGTATGGAGCCGCGCTTCTTTTCCTCTACGCTTTGGGACGCGGCGTACCGGTGGTGCTGGCCGGGACGTTCACCGGCGTACTAAAAAGCTTTCAAAAGCTGGGACGCTGGTCAAAGATCATCGAAAAAGCCAGCGGTGTGATTGTAATTGGGGTTGGTTTCTACTTTCTATGGATTGCCTAATGAAGCAACGTATCCGGGTTCTGTGCCTGCTTGTTTTCGTTGTACTGGTGCTGGGCGTTTTGGGCCTCAAAGCTGCCCGCCAGGGGTGGTTTGCTGTCCACCTGCCCCTAGAACTCAACGGTCAGCCGGCGCTGCTCTTTTTCACGCTCTCAGATGGTTGTGACTGCCAGATGAAGGTCATTCGCAGTGCAGCCACACAGATAGCATTCTGGGAGCCCTCTGAACATCTGCGTATCTACATCATCTGGATTGATTTCGATCAACGCCCCGATCTGGTTGATTATTATCATGTTGACCGCGCACCTGCTCTTGTGCTCCTGGATAGCAATGGAGAAGTATTCTGGATGCAAGATGATCCACAGAGTGATGGTAAGCCGTTTGATATGGCAGAGGTCGAAAATCAGATCACATCTCTGCTGGCTATGGATGGAGAGTAGGGTTTTGAGTCTGCGATGGTGTTCCCAGCTGGCCATCTTTGCCCACCCCGCCGACGAAACCTTCCGCCCCAGCGCTGGTCCTGCTCAACGCGGCGGGGCAGGTCAACTGTAAATAGGATGCCAGCCTTGACGACGAAGCGCCTCTGAATTTGAATCAGATTGAAGTCCAGATTGAAACGCTGGCACAAAATCAACTATAAAATGAAAGTGGGAGGGCCTTATGCTGATTAAAAAATACGACCTGGAAGTCTTCACCCCGCCCTGTGAACCGGGCGCGGAACGCTACGCGGCGCGGGCCCGGCTGACCGCCGACATTTCTGAAGTCCTGCCATATCTTAACGCGACCTTGCGCGGCGCAGTCTACTTGCCCGAAGCCAACGCCCTGACCTGGAAGAAGGATGGACACAACCTCGCCTTCCACGCCTACGAAATTGCCACCAGCAACGTCGAGGACCGCGACGGCGCCGAGAAGGAACTCAAAGGGTTGATCGACCTGGTGAATCGTACCTGGGAGCGCCGCACCGAGATAACTCCTGACACTACAAGCCGCCAGCGTCCCACCCCGATGGCGATCTTTAAATTGTTACCGCAAACCAACTGCAAGCAGTGCGGCGAGCCAACTTGCTATACCTTCGCCTTGAAACTTGCCGCATCGCAGAAGAAATTGGCTGATTGCCCACCGCTGGCTGAACCGCAGTACATCGATAAACGCGCCGGGTTGGAAGCCATGATTATCGAAGCCCATGGCATCTCCGTAGATTGTGCGAATTGACCTGCCCTGGAAAAACTAGCTCTCCCGCAAGTCATGTGAAAATCACTAGGCTTTTGAAATTTGACGGGGCTTGCATATGTTTAAGGGATTCGTACATACTAAATACAAGTCGGCTATTGCTGTTTTAGGAAAAACCATGTAACTTACGGGGGAATCGAAAAATAGGTCCAACCGTTGAGTTAATACGGTTCCAGACTTCATCATTCGCTGAAGATATGTTTGAGTATGTGTGGATAGTGCCAAACTTCGCAAATCCCAGCGCAAAACTATGTGCATATATTAGCCCATTTTAGCTGCTCCATTGCTAAAGTTTACGAGATCCGACACTGATCCAGAAAGGATGTTTCATGAACAAGTTTATCCATCTTTTCCGGTTTGTACTGTGTCTTTTTGATGATGGTGATACAGCTCGGAAGGCAACACCGATTGTTGAAGGGATCATGAAAGCACGCTCTCCTCGTCTGAGCGACATTGCTCGGGAGATGTGCGGGAATGAGACGGCCAACTACAAGCACATCCAACGGTTTGTGGACAAGGTTGATCCTCGGGAGGCGCAGATCCGTTTATTTCAAAGCGAAGCGCCATTCATGATCGGCGACCCGACAGAGATTCCTCGCCCCCAGGCAGAGAAGACAGAGTATGTTGGGACTTTGAGTGATGGTGAGACCTGTGGCTATGGGCTGTTACTGCTGGCGACGCCGTTTCATGGGCGTGCTCTTCCCTGTCATTTTGTGAGTTACTCATCGAAGACGATCAACCGGGATGCGACTTCCTGTAATCGATATCACTTGGCTGACTTTGCACAGGTCAAGGAATTGTTGGGAGACAAGCCTTTGGTGCTGGACCGGGAGTTCAGTTATCTGGAATTGCTTGAAAACCTGGTAGCAGAAGGGGTGAACTTCGTCATCCGGTTGAAAGTGGGTCCGAACTTCTGCAATGGGGAAGGAAAACCAGTGGTTTTGTCCGTATCTGAAGGAGAAACGCGTGTTCTGAACAAAGTTTTCTACAAAGGCAAGGTGTTCGTGAATGTGATCGGCTTCTGGCGCAAAGGTTTTTCACAATCCTTGTGGGTGATGACCAATCTCAAAGCGGAAGACGGTCTGGCGATCTATTTCCAAAGAATGAAGATCGAAGAAGCTTTCCACGACTTGAAGAGCTTGCTCAACTTCCATAAGCTCATGAACAAACGCCGGGTCCTGATGGGGAAGATGGTCGCTTTGCTCCTGATCGCCTATGCCATCACCTTGATCTTGGGCGAGACCCTGCGCCAACACCTGTTCCCGGACGGAGGCCGAAAACAACAGATCTATTCCGGACCCTTTATATTTCTCAAACTCAAGCCAACCTCTCCCCTCCTATCCTCCTCCTGGCACGTTCTGCCTTCTCTCAGGTCGTTTGCCCTGTCCGAACTCATGTCTGAACTCTAAATAGCTATCTTGACGAAAGAAATCCAAACTGATAAACTTTATTCAAGTGTGGCAGGTGTTCGTGCTTAGAATTAAGATCAAAGCCGGCCGAAAAAGCAGCCCTTTCGGGTGGGCATTTTTTAACCCAAAGCTTAGAGCACGGAACCAGCATCATTCGTCAAACCTATAAGGAGACAAGCAATATGAGTGAGCGCGAGACCGGCACGGTCAAATGGTTCAACGCATCGAAGGGCTATGGTTTCATCGCCCGCGAAAACGGTACAGATGTCTTTGTACATTTCAACTCCATCAAGGCGGAAGGATTCCGCTCCCTCCACGAAGGCCAGAAAGTGGAGTTCGAGGTCGAGCAGGGACCGAAAGGATTGCAGGCAGCAAACGTCACAATAGCTTAATCTACATCATAATTAATAAAACAACGAATCCCTCCTCGCATGGAGGGATTTTTATTCCCGGACGACTTCGACTTGCCCGAGCCAGTTACCAACGAATAATACCAGAGCGCTACCAAGGGTTGCCATGCCTGTATTCAGAGGGCCGATGGCGGCAAATTGCCACTCGAGCAGGCCGCCGATGATATGTCCAGCCCAGAATCCGATCCAGGCCAGCAAGACAAAAAGGATCAGCCGTTTCAGTTCACCGCCTTTCCAGAAATGGAAGGCCGTTCCATAGGCTGTGGAGAGGAAGATTCCGAAGATCAAAGTTGGGAAAGTCATGGTTACTCCAATGTACGAAATCAGAGCTAAAGCTGGCGGTTGAGTGCCTTGCAGGATTTGCTTACATATGCTGATCGTTTTTTTTTCAGGATCGCCCGAATATTGAATTGTATCATCTGGCGGTAGACCGGGGTGCCATTCCCGTCTCTACAGAAGGGACTACCTGCGCTGGTGGCATAGATAATGCCCGCGGTTGTCACGTCTCAACAAAGTCAGTACCATTCAGGCAATCACTCCGCCACCAAGGACAAGGTCACCGTCATAGAAAACGGCTGCTTGCCCCGGGGTAATGTCGCGTTGGGATGTATCGAAGCGGACCCGGACACCGTTGCTGCCATCAGTTGGGGTCATGAGCGCCCAGGCCGGCCGGGCTGTATATCTGATTTTCACCTCGGCCCGGAAGGGCTGATCTGGGGCTACTCCGCAGATCCAGTTGACATCCACAACTGTCAACTCCGTGCCGCCGAGTTGCTCTTCGGTACCGACGATTAAACAATTCGACCGGATGTCTTTTGACAGCACGTAAAGGGGCACAGGCGAAGAGATCCCCAATCCCTTGCGCTGCCCTATGGTGTAATAAGGCAACCCTTCATGTGTACCGACCTGCGTCCCATCTCGGGTGGTAATTGGACCCGGTACAGCGATCCCGGGCTTATTCCTGCGGATGAATTCGCGGTAGTCCTCGCCTGCCAGGAAACACAGGTCCTGGCTGTCCGGGCGGTTGGCAACAGCAAGGCCAAGCGAATCTGCCATTGCTCTGACCTCTGTTTTAAAATAAACTCCGATCGGAAAGAGCGCCTTGGCCAACTGCTCACAAGTGAGAACGTGCATGACATAGGATTGATCCTTGTCAGCGTCGACAGCTCGCAAAAACGCCTTCTGGCCATCGCGGGCCATCCCAAGACGGACATAGTGCCCTGTTGCCATGAGTTCCACGCCCATCGCCATGGCATGCTCAAAGAGAAATTCCCAGCGAAGAAAACGGTTGCACACCAGGCACGGGTTCGGCGTCAACCCTTGGGCGTATCCGTCTAGAAAATATTCCACAACGATGCTCCGGAATACTTCTTTCGCATCGACGACATAGAATGGTATGTCCAGGGTGGCAGCAACCCGCCGGGCGACGGCAATCGCATCTGGAGTGCAACACCGGTTTGAATCCTCTTTGCCGGGTTCGCTCCAAAGCCGCATCATCATCCCAATGACATCATAGCCCTGCTGTTTCAGCAGGGCAGCCGTAACGGAGGAATCGACACCTCCTGACATGGCGACAGCGACTTTAGGCATTCCGCTGTAAACCCCGTGCCTTTTCAATCAAACCGGGTAAGGCCTTGAGGAAGCTATCCACATCCCCGGGCGAAGTGTCTGTTCCAAGGGTCACTCGCAGGGATCCAAGCCCCCAGTCACGCGAGAGATCCAAAGCGGCTATCACCTCACTCGGTTCAGGGTTACCTGTCTTGCAGGCCGAACCAGAGGAACAGGCAAATCCTGCTGCATCGAGCATCTGTAACAAGGTATTACCGTCCACATTCTTGAAAACGAATGAGGCATGGTTCGGTAAGCGTTTTTCAGGATGACCGGTTAACAGCACATCCGGGATCTCTTCCAAGACTGTCCCGATGATCCGATCACGCAAGGGCCTTACATGGGCAGTTCGCGCTTCGCGTTCCTCAACTGTCAATCGCAGCGCCTCAGCAAAACCGACGATGTAGGGGACGTTGGATGTGCCGGCGCGCAGGCCATATTCCTGTCCGCCACCGGTCAAGTGGGAGTGGATTGGCGTACCGTTGCGTACATACAGCGCCCCGACGCCTTTCGGACCATAAAACTTATGTGCGCCCATGGACATCAGATCCACACCGAGACTATCGACATCGACATCCAGATAGGCCGCGGCCTGGACGGCATCAGTATGGAACGGAACTCCATGTCGACGGCAGAGATCAGTAATCGCCCCAATGGGATTGACCGTCCCGATCTCGTTGTTGGCATACATGACCGAGACTATGGCAGAATGGTCGCAAATGGCCTTGTCAACCGCATCGCGGGTCACGATCCCTGTGGGGTCAAGCTCAAGCCACTCGACCCGAAGGTTGAAGTGTTTCTCAAGGTCGATGGCTGTCTTGCTGACTGCGGGGTGTTCGGCAGGCGAGGTCAGGATCCAGTCCGCGCCGGTCTTTTCACGCATAGCCAGAGACACCCCGCGCAAAGCGAGGTTGTCCGACTCCGATCCACAGGAGGTGAAGATGACTTCTTCAGGATTGCAATTGAGGCAACGCGCCACAGTCTCGCGGGCGGCATCGATTGCAGCCTCGGCGCGCTGTCCAAACCGATGGACAGAGGACGGGTTAGCAAATGTGTCCGTAAAATAAGGGATCATCGCCTCCAAGACACGAGCATCCACAGGTGTCGTGGCAGCATAATCGAGGTAGATCATCATGAAGATTATACCCCCATGTGATTCAATAACAGTTAACAGCAGACCACGCCGATCTGGATCATACTATCTTGGACCTGGACAAGTAGATTCTGATTGATAAAAAGGCCATTCAGACGGAGAATCTCAAAATTACATCGATCACCCTTCGCAGATCCATGCATTAGCAAGCGGAGGTTCCAGTCTGCTGAGTCCTAAGCTCTATCCATCGTATTTACTATAAACCATAACAATGCCTCTGTTATAATTTCCTGCGGACAAGAATCCACGATGGGAGATTATGAAAATGGCTGATAAGATTAGATTCGGGACGGACGGCTGGCGCGGCGTCATTGCCGAGGACTATACTTTTGAAAACGTCCGGCGGTGCGCGCAAGGATTTGCATCCTACCTTAATGGGAAGGGGAAAAATGGCAACTGGGTAATTGTCGGATATGATAAACGCTTCGCATCCGAGAATTTCGCAGCCGCGGTCGCTGAAGTTCTCTCAGCCAACGGGCTCAAGGTCTGGCTGACCGACGGCGCAACGCCGACGCCGGTCATCGCCTTTGCCGTTGTAAATAAGAAAGCCTGCGCGGCAGTAAATATCACCGCTTCGCACAACCCTCCGACGGATAACGGTTTCAAGGTCCGGAATGAGACCGGGGGGGCAATTCACCCTGAAGGTCTGAAAGAGATCGAAGCGCTGATCCCTGACAATATCCAGGATGTAAAACGTAAACCTTATAAGGAAGCCGAAGCTGTAGGTGAGATAGTCATCTTCGATGCGGCTGAGCCGTATATCGCCCACATCCAGGATTTGATTGACTTGCAGCCCATCAAAGATGCCGGGTTGACTGTGATGGTCGATGTCATGTGGGGGAACGGCGCGGGCTGGTTCCCCAAGTTGCTCGCCGGCGGCAAGACCAGGGTCATCGAGATCCACAACGAACGCAATCCCTATTTCCCCGATATGAAGCGGCCCGAACCCATCCCGCCGAACATCAACGCCGGGCTTAAAGCCACAACCATTAACCAAGCCGATGTCCTGCTGATCACCGACGGTGATGCCGACCGCATTGGTGTGGGCGATGAGAACGGAGAATTCGTCAACCAATTGCGAGTGTATGCTCTGCTGGCATATTACCTGCTTGAGATCCGCGGCCAGCGTGGCGATATCGTCAAAACGCTCTCCACGACCACCATGCTCAACAGACTTGGGGAACTATACGATGTCCCCGTCCATGAGACCGGTGTCGGTTTCAAGTATGTCGCCCCCAAGATGACCGAGACCAATGCTCTCATCGGCGGGGAAGAATCTGGCGGCTATGCCTTCCGCGGCAACGTGCCCGAGCGCGATGGCATCCTGGCCGGCCTGTATCTGCTCGACTTCATGGTCCGTACCGGGAAAAAGCCCACCGGGTTGCTCAAAATGCTTTTTGAAAAAGTTGGCGGCGAGTATTATTATGACCGCATCGACACACCATTCAAGGGTGACCGCAAGGCCCGCGAGCAGAAGATCATGGACGCCAAACCGGCGACGATCGGCGGCTTGAAGGTCAGAGAACTTGTCACTGTGGACGGCTTCCAATTCCGGCTTGAAGACGGGGGTTGGATGCTGATCCGTTTCTCCGGGACTGAACCGATCATGCGGGTATACTGCGAAACTACCCACAAGGATAGAGTCCAGGCAATTTTGCAGGATGGATTGAAAATTGCAGGGATAAAATAGCGGTCTGTATTTTGCGCCAGCAATCTAAAAGAGCTGGCATGGAACAGACAAGCCAACCTCGAGCCCCGT
>Ga0180007_10005060_pt1 | contig 13595 bp, 1 predicted proteins | sample MM_PC_MetaG_FD_121122 | JGI IMG/M metagenome (GOLD analysis project Ga0180007, IMG submission 121122) | Groundwater microbial communities from the Aspo Hard Rock Laboratory (HRL) deep subsurface site, Sweden - MM_PC_MetaG | ecosystem: Environmental > Aquatic > Deep subsurface > Groundwater... | reverse complement strand
TGTGATGATACAATAGACAATAATTGTGATACATTAATTGATTGTGCTGATAGTGATTGTACTGGAAATCCTGTCTGCGTCGGGTGTGTTGATAATGATGGGGATGGCTATAATACAACTTCAGGAGGAGATTGCGGAGCAGTTAGTGATATTGACTGTGATGATACAAATATAAATATTAATCCAGGAGCAACAGAAATTTGCAATGGCATTGATGATAATTGCGTTGGTGGTGTTGATGAAGGAGGTGTTTGTGGAGCTCCACCCACTATTATAGATTATACTCCAAACTATACTAACTACTGGGTTAGAGACAATCAAACATTATTCTTTAATATTAATTGTGTAGATCCTGAGGGAAATCCCTTAGCATATGAATGGTTTATTAACGGAACCTCAGCAACAAATTCGCAAGACCTTATTTTTTATGCTTCATTTTATGGTGTTGGGCAATATAATGTAAGTGGTTATTGTTCTGATCCAGTAAACAGTGATTTTCAATCTTTTAATTTAGAAGTAATTAACAAATCTGATTACACTTTAATTGTTCTTCCTGACACACAATATTATTCTGAACTTTATCCTACTGTATTTGATAATCAAACCAAATGGATTGTTGAATTAAGAGACAGATTAAATGCAATCTTTGTAACTCACGAAGGAGATATTGTAAATGTCGGGGGCTCTTCTGCTCAGTGGAATAATGCAAATAAAAGCTTAAGTGTTTTGGATGAAATTATTCCTTATGCAGCAACTCCAGGCAATCATGATTATAATGTAGTAAGTATAAGAACAGCAACTTCTTGGAATAATTATCTTAATTTAGCAAGATATAGTTCAAATCCATGGTGGGGGGGAAATTACCAAGCTAATACTGAAAACACTTACCAGTATTTTAGTTATGGGGCAAAGGAATTTTTGATTATGCATCTGGAATTTTGTCCAAGAGATGAAGTTCTTACATGGGCTGATTTAATAATTCAGGCTAATCCCGATAAACCAGTAATAATAACAACTCATTTGTATATGAATAATGATGATACAACAGTAGATATTGGAGATGATTATGACTGCACAGAGTATGGAATTACTGGAAATAATGGTGATGAACAATGGAATAAGTTTGTTAAAAAGCATGAAAATATTTTTCTTGTTTTAAGCGGGCATATACTTGGTGATGGAACAGGTTATTTGGAAAGCATTGGAGATAATGGAAACATAGTGTATCAGATACTGGCAAATTATCAGACAGAAACCGGTTATTCTAATGGGGGCAATGGATATTTAAGAATAATGAGATTTAGTCCTGCACAAGATAAAGTATTTGTTAAAACATATTCTCCTTATGCTGATGAATTCTTAACCGCAAGTGATCAAGAGTTTAATTTTGATTTTCAGTATCCTGCTCCTTCTGTAGAATGTCAATTAACAAGTGCTGACTGGTCTGAAGAAAATGTTGAAGAAGGAACTTTAGTTACTCTAACAGTTAATGGAATAAACTGCAATGGAAAAGAAATTAATTTTACTGTGTGGGAATATGATGAGCCTCTTTTTGGAGGAGTAGATGCTCCTGTAAATATAGACCCTGTTAATACTTTTTTCTCTGGAAATACAGCAACAACAACATGGATAGCAGAATGGCAGGGAGAGATTGCTCCTGAAATGAATCCACCCGAATATTATTTTATAACCACACTTATTGAAGATGCAACTGAATCAATACAAAGCAATGAACCTAAATTAAAAGTAACAGAATTTCCTTCTCTTGTTTTAGGTTGTGAAAATATAACAACAAGTGGATATTATTTTTTAAATTCAGATATAATTGATTCAAGCGCAACTGAATGCATTAAAATAAATGTGTCTGATGTTGAATTTGACTGCCAGGGGCATTTGATAGATGGAATAAACACAGGAATTACATATGGAGTTTCAGCTGTTGGAATTGCTGGAAATGAATTAAAAAATGTAACTATAAAAGATTGTACAGTAACTAATTGGGATCAAGGAATTAGATTTTCTAATGTTAATAATAGTCAAATATTTTTTGTTAATGCTTCATTGAATCTTAATTCAGGAGTATTTTTGGGAACTTCTGTTAATAATAATGTAAGTGATTCTATTTTCGGAAATAATGCCTTTTATGGAATTTACTTATGGGTTGGCACAAACTCTACTAAAATTACAAATAATAAATTTTTTGGGCATATAACTTCTACTCATGCTGGGTTATATCTTACTAACTCTAATAATAACACAATAAAAAATAATAATTTTCATGATAATTCTTATGGGATTAGATTATCTCATGGATCATTTAATAATATTTCTTCAAATAAAATTTATAATAATATTAATGCTGGATTATTATTGGCTCTTTTAAATTCTCCTGGAAATTATTTTTGGAATAATGTTTTTAATAATACAAATAATTATAATTCTCTTGAGGTTTTTACAGGTTTTTGGAATACAATTCTTGATTGTTCTGGTGAAAAAAATATTATTGGTGGTGATTGTATTGGAGGAAATTACTGGAGTGATTATTCTGGAGCTGATGGAGATGGAAATGGAATTGGGGACATCCCCCACACTCTTGATGTAAGCAATGTTGATAATCTTCCATTATTTGGAATCTTTGAATTATTTGGAGGTTTAAGTTCAGTTCATAATAATCCTTTAAATGAGTTTGTTATAGAGAATGGACAGTTTTTTATTTATAATGTAACCTTAAATTGTAATGACGGAGATTGCGGAGATGTTACAGCAACTCTTATTACAGATGGAAAAACAAGCATAAATGCTGAGAATTTAGATGATGACGACATCTATTATCTTGGAAATAGAGAGAAAATGACAATTGATGATGCTGATGGTGGCTCTTATGGTGATGCTTATATTAAAGGAGATTTAACTACAATCCCAGCCAGTTCAACAATAGATAATGTTACAATTTATTTAAGAAATACATTTAATTCAAACTTTGATGCTGATGATATACTCCTTGTTTATGGAATTGATAATTATACCTGGAATGAAGAAGATGGTGCAACAATTTCTATGAGGACAAACCAAGGAACTAATTTTAGAAATGAGACTCCTGGAATAATGGCAGAAGGAGATTGGTTTGGAATTGATGTAACAAGCTGGGTTCAAAGTGTTTATGCTTCTGGAAAGAATAATTTTACTATTGGTTTTTATGCTTGCGATCCTGGTTGTGTAAATGATGGAAATGATGATTGGATTAGTGCAAATACAAAAGAAAATATAGATTCATATAAACCCTATATTAATATAACTTATAGTAGTAATGAAGCAGTTTCTGAATTGTCTGGTTCTCCATTTTACACAATTGATTCAAATCCTCAAACATGCTCAAATATGGGTGATGGTGACTCCTGCGCCTTTATTTGGAACGTTAGTGCTAATGGAGATTCTGGAAAATATGATTTTCATGTGGCTTTTGACTCTTCATTATTAGAAGTAACAGATATTGAAAGCGAGCATATTAACATATCAATAACCCAGCCAATACCAGAATGTATTTTAACAGATGCCTACTGGTCCCATCAAAATGTTAATGAAGGAACACTTGTAACCCTAACAATTGAAGGAACAGACTGTTTTGGAGAAGATGTTAATTTTACAATTAAAGAAGATGATGCTTTTTTTGGAGATGATCATCCTATTACACAACCAAATTTAGGAACTTTTACTTCAACTAGTGCAACAGCAATATGGACTGCAGAATATCAGCCTGATGGTCTTTTTGGAATTAATGACCCTCCTGAATATTATTTTACAGCAACACTTGTAAGCAATCCAACAAAACAAAGGACAAGCAATACTCCTTTGTTAGAAGTTAACCAGTGCACGCCTGACTGCACTGGAAAAGAATGTGGCAGTGATGGGTGTGGTGAAATTTGTGGAACATGCAATGCTACTCATCCAACATGCAATCCTAGTTTTATGTGTGAAGCCAGTCAGGGACCAGAATTTACAACATATACTGGGTGTTCTGACCCAAACTTGGATACAGGAGGAAAGCCATGCCAGGAAATAACTGCTTGTGGAACTTTAAGTGGTTCGAATAATTATTTTTTATTAATGAATGATGTTACAAGTGATTACAGGTGTTTTTATATTACTTCTGATGAGATAGTTTTAGACCTTAATGGGAAAACAGTAACTTATGATGATGTTACCCCTCTTATTTTTACTAATGGTGATTTTGAACAGGGCAGTGGAACAAATGCTTATAATTGGGACCAGACAGGAACAAGCATTGTAAGAACAAGTTCTTTTCCACTAACACAAGGACCTTGGGCAGGCGAGGAACTAGGAAATTATGTTATGCAGATTCCAGCAGGAAATGTGGGAGAATATATTATTTCTGATCCAATAAGTGTAACTCCTGGATTAACTTATGCTTTGTCAGCAATGGTTCATGTTAAAGGAGAAAACAGAAGTTGTGTTGATATTCGTGTTGTTGAGGGGGGTCATAGAGTTAATGTGGATAATTGGCCTGATCTACAGTATTGGGATGCAAATTATGTTTTATTTCAGCCAGCTACAAGCACAATAACAATTGCTATTGGAATGTCTGAATCTAGTGTTGATGATGTTTATATTGATGCAATTGTAGTAAAACCTGCTGATGAACAAGCTCAGGCAATATATTTAAGACAGTCTAATGTTAGAGTTACTAATGGAAGAATTATTCAAGGGCAAGAAGAAGGTTATTTAGGTACTGTTATTAGATCATCTGCATTTTTCAATAATGAGTTTGATAATCTAGAAATAATTGCTTATGGTCCAGACACAACAGGAATAAGTGTTGTTGGTTATGGAAAAGTCCATGATAATTATATTACTTTAAATGCAAAAAAAACACATGCAGCTCATGGACCAATAAGCTCTGCAATTTTACTTACAGGGCAGTATAACCAAGTTTATAATAATAATATTTTAAGAGCTCCTGGAAGCGGTATTGGAGCAACTGATTACCAAAATCCTTCTCCATATAGTAAGATTTATGGAAATATTATAAATATTGATGCCAGTTCACTGCACTGCACTGCACTTGCTATGCCTACTCACGGAGAAGTGTATAACAACTATGTCAATAATACTGCTGGGGGGGGAGCTGGTAGTGATGAAAGTGTTAATGTTAGCTTTTATAATAATTACATTGAAGTAAGAGACAGTCTTCATGAAGAAAGAGGATGGACTTCTAAAGCAATTTGGATAAGATTTGACTCTGGTGATATAAGAATATACAATAATACATTTATTGGCTATGCTGGCAAAGACATCATAAGACCAAATGCAAACTCAACACTATCTCTTGTAAGAATTGGGGCATATGATGATGATAATGGACCACTTTATTTTTATAACAATTATCTTGAAGCACATACTAATTTAATGGAAGATGATACCTGGGCAATAGCTTTGGAATTTGCAGATTATGATCCTGGAGTTACAAAGTATGTATATAACAATACAATTCAGAGTAGTGGGGGAATTCTTTCTTTTGGAGGAACTCAGTGGGGAAATTATGGTCCAGGACACAAAGCCATATTGATGAATAATACATTAATTAAAGCTCCTGATTCCAAGCCAAATGCTTATACAATACATTATGGGCCTGGATGGCTTCCTGGTGATCCTCAAGGAGGTATTTTAAATGTTATTCAGGATGCGATGCTTGTGGGAGGAGCTGATTTAGATGATATTTGGTATTCTAGTGCAGGTGATAGGGATTTGAATATTTCCTGGACTTTAACAACAAGAGTTGAAGATGGTTCTAGCCAGCCAATACAAGGAGCATTAGTTGAAATAAGAGACCAGTTTAATAATTTAGCTGCTTCTGGAACAACGGATACTCAGGGACTTTATTCAAAAGCGCTTGTTGAAAAGAATATTGGGGGATATGGAGACAGTCCAACAATAACTAATTATAATCCTTATTCTGTTGCAGTAACTTATGGAGCAACCCAGACAAAACCTGTAACAATGGATCAGAGAAAGACAGAAGTTTTTGTTTTTTAAAGAATTGATTAAAACAAATCAGCAATCACCTTTCCAACCTTAGAAAAATAGTAAAAATGTTGGGGTAAGATTTATTTTAAATGATAGATTATATAACATAATGAACAATTTTAAGGATAATTGTGCAATAGACAGAAAGATTTAAAAGGTTGGTTTTTTTAATTAAACCATGATATCAGAAGAAAAATTAAAAGCAGTTATATTTGAACAAAATAGAAAAATTAAGAATATCAAACAATATAACTTCTTACCTAGGGAGTATATGAAAGATGTTCAAAAGTTATTTAAAATACCCCATAGCATAATAATTACTGGAATTAGAAGGTGTGGAAAATCAGTATTTTTATTTGAAATAATTGAAAAACTCAAAAAGGGTTATTACTACATAAATTTTGAAGATGACAGATTGGCAGACTTTAAATTGGGAGATTTTGATAAACTTTATGAGGTTTGTTTGGAAAATTTTGGGAAAAATAAAATTTTCTTTTTAGATGAAGTGCAGAATGTTATTGGATGGGAAAGATGGATTAGAAGGATGTATGATAATGGATTTAAATTCTTTATAACTGGCTCAAATGCCAGATTATTAAGCAAAGAGCTGGCTACTCTTTTAACAGGTAGGCACCTACAATTTCCAATATATCCTTTTAGTTTTAAAGAGTTTCTCAATTTTAAAAATTTCAATTTCAAGAAAGAAGATTTTTATCTCGCTGAAAAAAAAGTTGAAATTGTCAAATACATTTCAAAATACATTAAATTTGGAGGGTTTCCAGAGTACTTAAAGTATGATCAAATAGAAGTATTGCAAGGATACTTTAATGATATTATACAAAGAGATATTGTTGAAAGATATAACATAAAAAATATTAAGCAAATCAAAGAGTTGGCAAGATATCTTCTCACAAACATTAGTAATCTAACAACATACAATCAACTAAAAAAACTTACAGATATAAGAAGTGTTAACACAGTAATTAAGTATTTTTCTTATTTAGAAAATAGTTATATGGTATTTAAAGTTCCATTTTTTAGTTATTCTATTAAAAAACAAATAGCAAATCCATTTAAAATTTATTCTGTAGATGTTGGTTTAAGAAATGCCATAAGTTTTAGATTCAGTGAAGATATTGGAAGAATCTATGAAAATGTTGTGGCCATTGAATTAAAAAGGAGAAATAAAGAAATATATTATTGGAAAAACAAAAAACATCAGGAAGTAGATTTTTTGATTAGAGAAGGGATGAAAATTAAGCAACTAATTCAAGTTTGCTACAAAATTGATGATATAAAAACTAAAAATAGAGAATTGAAATCATTAATTGAATGCAGCAAAGAAATAAAATGTAATAATTTACTAGTTATTACGGCAGGCTATCAAAACGAAGAAAAAATAAATAGTAAAAAAATAAAATTCATATCATTATGGAAATGGTTATTGGAAAATAATTAACCTCTGTCAAAACAAATCCCAATAACCTTCCCAACTTTAGAAAAATAGTAAAAATGTAGGGGTAAGATTTATTTTATATTATAAAGTTCTATTTATTTAGTTCCCTAATTTCTTTATAATTTTTTTAGAAATTAATATATTTATTTGATAAAATTATATAAACTTTTTGTAGAAGAGCAAAAAAAGGTAATTCTATAAATTAGTGGAGGATAAAAGATTTTATAAGTTATGAACTCTGTATTATTTGTATGAAAAGGGAAGTGATTATGAAAAGGCAGGTGGTTTTTGTTGTTTTTTTAATGGTTTTTTTAGTCATGGTCGGAAGTGTTAGTGCTGCTGTTAATAAGGCAGAGTTTAAAGCTGTTTTTAGTGTCCCTTCAACCGAAATACCAAATGAGGTTATTGTAAATCAGTTTTTTAATAAATATACAGAATATAGTTTGGGTGTGAGTCAGAATATTATTTCTTTAAGCATAGATACAGATGTTAATTTAGTAAAACATGATAGTTATGTGAGGGTGGTTTTAGTTGATTTAAATGGTAATGAGTTTTTAGTTTATCAAGCAGGTTTTCCTTTTGAAGATGTGATTGAGTTGCAGGGAGTGTGTGAAGAGACTTGTGTTTTAAACTCAGTAAGACCTTTGAAATTAATTATTGAAATGTCTAATGATGGTTCTATTATTTATATTAAGAAAATTAATTATCTTTCTCAGGGAAAATCATTAAATAAAATGACTGTGGCTTCTGTTTCTGAAGCACAAGACTTAGTTGCTAAATCACAAAAAGATTTTAAAATAAATGAATTTGAAAAGAAAGATTTAACTTGGGTGGCTGGAGATATTCCTACATGCGGATTGTCATATTCTGAAAAAAAAGCTTTGTTTGGAGGGTGGTTTGGAACAACATGCGGGTTTGAGTGTTATACTGGGGAGGGTGTTTTTGAATTTTGCACGCAGGATGTTAATGGAACTCAACAGCAAACCCAGAAGTATGATGTTGTTCTTTTTGACTGGAGAAACAGACATGGAGAAAATTGGATGAGCCCTGTAAAAAATCAGGGTGGTTGTGGAAGTTGCTGGGCATTTGGTTCTGCAGGAGCAGTTGAAGGAGTTATAAATACATATTATAATCAGCACTTGGATATTAACTTATCAGAGCAGGATTTATTATGCAAGACTTCTGGAAGTTGTGGGGGAGGAACTGCTTTTACTGCTCTAAATTATATAAAATCTAATGGAATTGTGAATGAATCTTGTTGTTCTTATAAAGCTAGTGATTCTTGCTGTGATACAACTTGTCCTAGGTGTGATGATTGGCAAACCTCTTTGTGGCAGATTGTTAATACTAAAAGTGTTGCTCCTTTTGGTGTTAATAGCAGGGATATTAATATAAAAAATAATCTTACTGAAAAAGGTCCTTTGACTATGGAAGGGCCAATTAGTTATTGGAGCCATGCAATTGTTTTATCAGGATATGGTTATGATGAGGAAGGAAGTTACTGGGTTATTAAAAATAGCTGGGGGGAATCATGGGGAGATAAAGGATATGGAAAAATAAGAATTTCTCCTTATTTGTCTGCTTCACAAACTGGATTTAGAAGTGCTGAAGAACCTTATACTCCCAATGTGGCTAATTCTGAAAAACTTTGTGTTGATGGTGATAGTGATGGTTATTGTAGTTGGGGAATTGGGAATAAACCAACAATATGTGTTCCTGATATTGGCTTAGATGAAATTGGTTATGATTGTTGTTCATCATTATGCCAGTTAGAATCAGATTGTGATGATTTTAATTTTTCTATTGGAGTTTGTCTGAATGAGAATTTATATTGCGGAGAAATTCCAATGGTTTATAATGGAGAATTTTTAGTTTCTGAATATCATTATGGAAGTTATATGGTTTCAGGAGACTTGAGTTGTTGTGGGGATGATTTTGGAGAATTTTTAATAGAAGATAAGTGTTGCAATAATTATACTGATTGGATTGATACTAGTGAAATATGCCAACCAACTTATATTAATGTTTCTTTGTTTTCTGGCTTGGCTCCTTCTCCTGCACAAGAACAAGAAGAGTTGTTTGCAAATGTAAGCCAGATGATTTATTTTAAAGCAAATTCAACCAGTTTTGGAACTGAATGTTTGGATTGCGTATACAGATGGTATGTTGATGGTGTTTTGCAGGCTCAAGGTATGGAATATTCTACTAATGATTTAAGTCCTATTGAGCATGTAATTACTTTACGTGCAATTGATTCTAATAAAGTATTTAATGAAAAATCTATGATTGTTGCAGTTGATTTAAAGCAAATAACTGAAGATTCTTTTAATCAGATTTTTCCAAGAGTTCAGGAGAATAAAATTGTCTGGGAAGATTATAGAAATGGAAATGCTGATATTTATTTGTATGATTTTATAAGTGAGACTGAAACAAGAATTACCAGCGAGGAAGATGCAAATCAAACAAATCCGGGTTTGTGGGGGGATATAATTGTCTGGGAGGATTATAGAGATTGGGATAGAGCAGATATTTATTTTTATAATATTTCAGAATCAAGCGAATTTCAAATAACCGATACTCTTCCAAATCAGGTTAATCCTAGGATTTATGAGGATAAAATTGTTTATGAAGATTGGACTAATGGTTGGGGAAGAGGAGACATCTTTATTTATAATTTAACTTCAAGCAGTAAAATTGCCTTGCACAATGATGATGAATATCATCTTCATCCCATGATGTATGAAGATATTATTGTTTTTGATTATAAACCATCTATTCTTTTTAGGGAAGAAGTATATATTTATAATCTATCTAATGGAGTAGAATATAATCTGACATATGACTCTTATGAGCAATCAAATGCTTCTGTTTACAAGAATATTGTTGTTTGGGAAGATTACCATGGCGATTCAGATATTTATGTTTTTGATATTGAAACAAAAACCCAAAGACAATTAACAAATAATATTGAAGACCAGATAAATGTTGACATTTATGAAGATATAATTGTCTGGGAAGATTACAGAAATGGAAATGCTGATATTTATATGTATAATTTATCAAGTGATACTGAAGTTAGAATAACAGCAAATTCTGCAGATCAAAAAAATCCTTCTGTTTATGGGGACATCCTTGTTTGGGAAGATTATAGAAACGGCAATGCTGATATTTATATGACCAATATTTCGTTCTTGGGAGAATCGGGCTTACTATGTAATTTAATAAACGCTTATTGGTCTGATCAGTTGGTTGTTAATGATACTCAAGTAACTCTTATCCTTGAAGGAACAAATTGTGATGAAGAAGAGATTAATTTTGAGATTTGGGAATATGATCCAACAGCTCTTGCTCCTGATGATTATGTGGTTTCAATTGCTGATTCTTATGATCAAACAACCTGGGTTGCTCAATATTTAGATGAGGGTGGTCTTGATCCTGATCCTGAATATTATTTTTATGCTATTGTTGTTAGCACAGGGCAGATAATAAAAAGCAGTGATCCTATGTTAGAGGTTTTAGGAACATGTATAACTTCTTCTTTTTATAGAGATTTTGATGAAGATGGTTATGGCAATTTAACCGACGTGGTTGAAGAATGCAGTGCTCCTGCAGGATATGTTGATAACAGTAATGACTGCAATGATTCTAATGTTAATATAAATCCTGGAATTTCAGAGGTTGGAGGTACAAGTTTATGTATTGATGAAATTGACAATAATTGTGATTTAGAATGTGATTGGGATAATGAATTTTGCACTCATGGAGATTTTGGATGCAGTGTTCTTGTGCTAGGAAGTTTTTTACCAGATACAAGTGTTGAAGAAAATACTAATTTCAGCATTATTTGTCCTGTTAATACAAACAAACCAACTGCCCTTACAAGCGTGTATGCTGAAACTGAAGAAAATTCTTGCAATTTTATGAATTTAAATATTATTGGACCATTTCATAATTATAATTTTTCATGCAATTCAGGTATTTATACTGGGGTAAATAAGACTGTCACTTGTTTTATCAATCAAAGCATAACTTATTCAAGTACTGGTAATGAAAATAGCTCAATGGAGTTTGAAGTTTTGGAAGGAAGTTGTATAGATTTTGATGAAGATGGTTATAACACAACTTCGGGGGGAGATTGCGGGGGGGTTGGTGATATTGATTGTGATGATACAAACATAAATGTTCATCCAGGAGCAACAGAGATTTGCAATGGCATTGATGATGATTGTAATGTTAATACAGTAGATGGGAGTGGGGAAGTATGGTATAATAATCCTACAACTTGTGGTTTAGGTATTTGTGGTTCTAATGGTGTTTTAACTTGTAGTGGTGGAGTTCAATTTGATACTTGTATCTCTGGAATTCCAACAGGAGCTGATGATGATTGTGATAATGTTGATGATGATTGTAATGGTGTTGCTGATGATAATTATGTTTCTACACCTACTTTGTGTGGGATTGGTGAGTGTGCTGCAAGCGGATTATTAACTTGTATTAGTGGTTCTGAACAAGATAGTTGTATTCCTGGTTCACCTATTTCTGAGATATGCGATGGTTTGGATAATGATTGCGATACTAATATTGATAATGATTTAACTGCTTCACTAAATTCTGATCAAGATGGTGTTTGTTTTGGCTCTGCACAAACATGTTCTGGGGCGGGGGGATGGATTGATAATTATACTGGTATTGCTAATTATGAAAATCCCGAAGTGACTTGTGATAGCTTAGATAATAACTGCGATGTTTTTGTTGATGAAACTTATACAAATTGTGTTGGTGCAACACCCTATTGTAATGCAGGGGTTTGTGTAGAGTGTATTAATGATGTGGATTGCGATGATGGAGCATATTGTAATGGAGTTGAGGTATGTATTAGCAATGTATGCCAATCTGGAACAGCTCCTGACTGCGACGATAGTGTGGGTTGTACAATTGATTCTTGTAATGAGTTAGGGGATATTTGTGAAAATATTGCTGATGATACTTTTTGTGATAATGGATTATTTTGTGATGGTAATGAATATTGTGATGCAATATTAGATTGTCAAGGAGGGGTTGTCCAAACATGCACTGATGGAATCAGTTGCACACTAGATAGTTGTGATGAAGGAATAAATATTACTGATGATATTGGAAGCTGTGTATTTGACACTTCTAGTTGTTCTTGTTCAGCTCAGGGTCCTGCTCCTGTTGAATGTGATGATTCTAATTCCTGCACAGATGATATTTGTAATGCTAGTTTGCAGTGTGAAAATACGAATAATGATTCAAATTCTTGTGATGATGGGTTTTGGTGTACAATTAATGATATTTGTTCTTCAGGAACTTGTAGTGGAGATGTTAGAAATTGTGCAGATACTGTGGGTTGTACAATTGATTCTTGTAATGAGTTAGGGGATATTTGTGAAAATATTGCTGATGATACTTTTTGTGATAAGGGATTGTTTTGTAATGGAATAGAAACTTGTGATCCTGTTTTAGATTGTCAAGCAGGCACACCATTTGATTGTTCTGGAAATGATTTAGTTGAAATAGCAACATGTGATAATGATCCTGATTTAAATGCTTTTACTTGGGATGCTTCTCCTGCATTTACTTCTGTTTGTCAAGAGCCAGGTACTTGCACAGATAATCTAATTAGAGAATATAGTCATGCTTGTAATATGTCTGCTTGTAATGCAGATTGTGAAGTAGATTTAGATTGTGATGATTTAGATCCTTTAACCGCTGATATTTGTTTACCTGATTGTAGTTGTTTAAATACAGAAGAGGCTTGTGTTATTGATGATATTTCTTGGGCAACATTTTCTGCTAATGAAAGTGATTTTGTAGAATTGGTTATAAGGGGTACTGATTGTCAAGGAAGACAAGTTAATATTACTATTTGGGAATATGATGGAATAGCTCAAGAATTATTTGGAGATGATAGAGTAGTTAATGATCCAGGGCTCCTTATTTTTAATGAAAGTGGAGTTGCTAGTTTTTTATGGGAAGCAGAATGGCAAGATGATGGATTTTTTAATCTTGGAGGAGATCCTGAATATTATATTAAAGTTGAGATAGATGATCAAGAATATGAATCTGAAAAAGAAGC
>Ga0180007_10005059_pt1 | contig 13599 bp, 10 predicted proteins | sample MM_PC_MetaG_FD_121122 | JGI IMG/M metagenome (GOLD analysis project Ga0180007, IMG submission 121122) | Groundwater microbial communities from the Aspo Hard Rock Laboratory (HRL) deep subsurface site, Sweden - MM_PC_MetaG | ecosystem: Environmental > Aquatic > Deep subsurface > Groundwater... | reverse complement strand
TCACTTTTCCTAAGGTACCGTTAATATATCCTTTATTAAAATTATTTTTAACAAACATAACCACCGCATCTTTTTTTACCCTTAATTCTTCCGGTGCTAGACAGCTCTCTTTTAAGCCTTTTGCCAAATGTGGAACACCCTCTGAATACATTTTATAACATACTTCGTCCCCGGGTAATTTACTTAATTCAAAATAATTCTCAGCGTCGACACTTTTATTGTGGGTATACAATTTAGTCACTTTTATCTCCCCTCCCAATGACTTGTTATATCTTGTCTTTAGCACATTCATAGTTTCATTGGTTACGCTGTTAGATCTGATATCATCCAAAACCTTTAATAATTCTTGATCCTGCTGCCTGTGTTGCTCCTCAATGTAGCAAATGTTAATATCCATATTACTCCAGATATCTGACTCCGTAACAAAACGATCATCTTCCTCGTCACGCCTCTTAATTGGAGGGAGTTGGAAAAAATCGCCACATAGCAATACTTGCATGCTCCCAAACGGTTCTGTATTACTTCTAAAAATCTGACATATTTTATTTACCAAATCCAGACGCTTTGCATTAAGCATTGATATTTCGTCAATTATCAAGACTTTTGCATATTTAATCCTCAATGCGAGATGCTCTTTTTTTATCAAAACTTTTATGTGGTCGTCTGTTAGAGTTTGATTAAGCCCCATTCCACACCAGGAATGAATCGTACGGCCATCAAGGTGTGTTGCCGCCAATCCGGTAGACGCGGTTACTGCAACATCAATGTTTTTTTTATTAAGGTAGTTAATATATTTATTTAACAAAAAAGTCTTCCCGCAGCCAGCAGGACCCGTTATTAAAACATTATGACCCATTTTTAGTATTTCTAGAACTTCTTCTTGTTTCATTAACTTTTATTATTTATTGCCTGGATATAACTACAATAATCACAATCTGAATCAGCTTCTGGAATTTTGTCGCTATTTAAACAAGAATGGGCATCGATAATTGCTTGCTCAACCCATGAATCGTCTCCCTCATACGGAATGACTTTTACGTCAAATTCCAGTTTTCCATCAAACGCTTTGGCGTCGCTATTGCCATTACAGTAAACAAAATATCCCGTCTTGGAAACTTTAAATCCATTTTGCCGGAAGAGCCATTGATAGACCTCCATCTGCCGTTTATAACCGATCTGCCAATCAGCGTCAAGATTCACTTCTTCTTTTTTTGACGTTGCCTTATAATCGACGATGACTAACTCGCCGTTTGGTTTAACCCAAACATCATCAACGCCGCCCGTGACAAGAAAATTTGTATGACCATGATGAAAGGCAATTCCACGGCGTAAGGCGTCGCGCCATTCGTCAATTTTTTCATGTGCCAGCGGTATGGCTTCTATGCCGTATTTCTCCTGCAATGGATGTTTTGTACCATTAGCGCGATGAACATCAAACTCCCGTTTCAAAAGTTCATCAACCGCTGAATTTAATGTAAAGGGGTAACCAGGCGGCCGGCCAATGCCAAGCCGTCGGTCAAGATAGAAACAACGTTGACAATTCAAAAAAAGATCGATTTGCGAACGACTAAGACGAAACATAACCGAAATTTTGGGGTCGTAGAGATTACGTTTTCGTTGGGAGTTGTAGTATTTTGACATTGCTGACTAATAGTTTAATTTAATTATTTTTTTACGTATTTGTATTATAGTTTATTTTAAAATGCAGTAGTTACATCTTCCGTCTGGGTCTTTATCTATGCCTTTCCATATCTCCATCGCAGGTTTCCACACTGACACTGTTTTAATTTTGATTTAGCATCCTCTAATCTTCCGACTGACTTCTTACAACTCGTACAGTCGAAAAATTCTAAAGCGTTTTCACAAGCTTTTATGAGTTGGTCTGCTTCGTTTTTCTCGGCGTCAAAGGTATGTGTGGCACGATTTGCCCACGCGAGAATTAGCGAATCTGCTTTGCGAAAAGCATTGATTGCTTCGTCGTGTTTCTTATAATTGTGGCCATCTTTAATTTCAAAACATTCCATACCATCAGCAATAAACTTCTCAAGAAACTCGTGTGCAACCCTATGATCATTCCTTTCCCGATGAAGATATGGAAGTTTTATTTTTAGCATTTCTGCTCGCGGGGCCAACTCTATATCCATTAGTTTTCGAGCGGTCGTTCCCGCTAAATCAGGTGCCTTGTCAAGGTCCTTTCTCGCGTCGTCGAAGCTCATTGTTCTGGCTGACCATCTTATACCTACAGATGGATCTTCCCAAGGCATAAGTGTCTTAAATTGCCAGCTTGTTGCATCCAGTCTTTGTTTTAGCTCAACAAACCATTCTCGATCGTGTGTAAATATAAAAACTTGTTTTTCACTAAATTCTTTTATTAGTAAATCGGCGATCATCCCCCTATATCCACGATCTAGGCTTATTATCACATCATCTAGAAAAAGTGGCCTATCGCGTTCGTCTTTTTTTGCCATGGCTAAAAATATACATAACCCCAGACTATTTCTATTTCCCTCAGATAAGGTTAGTCTTGGAGAGTCCTGCTCAATGCCGTAAAACTTAAGGCGCACATCAACCGCTTTATCTGCATCGTCAGGCAAATATAAACGTATATTCTCAATTTTTTTATCAGGGTGTAAAACCTCCCACATTTTTTGTATATCGGCAGATATATCTCCTATAATCTTTTCCGATTTCCCCCTGATTTCCTGTCGGGCACCAGCCTCAATAGCTTGTAGTAAATTCATTAGGGCTTGCGATCTCGTTACAATATCTGAAAGATTCTTTTCTTCAATTATTTCGTCCGCAATCTGCACGGCTTCTTTATCCTCGATGAGTTGACGGACGTCACCCGGTTGGTTTCCCATTGTGGTCTTTGCTACATCAATCAGTGGCATGACGTTCGTTTCTAATAAACCTAAATTTTCTTCGGAACAATTTCCGCGTATTACCTCAACGTCTAAATCTGTAAGCCATTGAATTTTATCCATGTGGTCTTTGATAAGTTTCTTTTTCCAATCGCCAAGACCCTCTTTTTGAAAATTATTTTTTACTTTTAGAATATCATTACATAGATTTGCTACAGCTGATTTATGTAGCCCAAAAAGACTTATAATACTCTGTAATTTCTTCTTTTCTGAATCTATATGAGATTTAAATTCGTCAGCAGGTAGCTCTCGACCACAAGCAGGACAATTTAGCATGGGTGTTGCTCCCAGTTTAATATTCAATGCCTCTGCTGTTTGCAAAATGGCCAGTTTTTCCTGTATTAGCGGATCGGCTGCTGAAACGAGATTGCTTGTAGCGATTCTTACGGATTTAATATCTTCAGTAAGCGAAACAAGACTAATTTCTGTTAGGATGGCGTGAAGCTTTTTTAAGGCATCCAATCCGTCAATTTGTCGGCTTAGCGACTCGCTAATTTTTGCGCACTTATCCGCAAGGTTTGAATCCGTTCCCGCAGGAACATATTTTTTATAGAGAGCATCAACTTTATCATTGGCTCCCCTAAGATCGATTTCTCCCATCTTTACGCGTCGTCTTTCTATTATTTCCTCTATTTTACTTTTATTATTGGCGATTTTTGATTCGCGCTCAACCGTTCTAGCTAGCTGCCTAAAATTTTCGGCAATAAACTCGAGATTATGCAGGCCCAAGAGAGGTAAAAGAGCGGAGTATTTTTCTCCCTTTGTACCAGTAATAAAATCTGCAACCTCATGTTGACGCAATATCGTCCGCATGTACTCCCAACCATCCATCGCCGTTTGGTTAGTTCCAAAGAGCGTATATTCACCATTGGTATTGATCGATGCACCAAGATTCTTTCCGTCATTAAAATCAAATAACAATTGAGATTGTACGTTTGCCGGAGCGTGAGTATTAATAATTCCTTTTTCTTGTCTACGCCCGCTATACTCATGAGCTAGGTGTTCCAGCTTCCCCTTGTGAATAATATATTCGACCGCATCAATAAAAGAAGACTTCCCAGAACCGTTGGGCCCATAAACAACAACTGATTTCGAAGATGCGCCTAGCGCTACCTCAGAGGCTGATCCGCGAAACCATTGTATTTTGATAGAATTAACTTTCATGTTTTATTTTTATATCTGTTTTATCATTATCTAAAAAATTCTTGAGTAGGCTTTGTGCATGTTGCGTTAATTCTGCTTGGCGCAATTCTTTATCTTGCATGTCCACACTAAACACTAGTTTACTAACACTATTAATTTCATCCTCTCCAAGATCGGGATTTTGCTCTTTAAATTCTTTAATTATTTTTTCTAACCAATTTTCTTTGGTCATATAATTATTTACTCGCTGGTATAATGAATTTTGAATACAGGGTCTTTTGAAAATTAAAAAATATTTCTCTAATTTTTTCTACCCCACCGAGTTCTTTTTCGGCATCGGCAATGGCTTGATATTTCAAATTTAGTAACTGAGGAAGTTTTTCCTCATCAAGCTCTTCAACGCCGCGATCAATATATTTTTCAAGCACGAATTCCAAAAATTCTTTTGATTTTTCATCAACTCCTTTGAATATTAACTGCTCAGTATCATCCACTCTCTGTTTTCTTGTTATTGGCTTCGTGGCAAATGACACATACGATAACACATCAAATAAATCGCTATCCTCTGCATGTATCATTTTTTGTAATATTTCTAACTCATTTTTTCCATATCCTAATTCAGAAATTTTATCTAAAAACTCCTTACGTGTAACAGGGTTAGACCAAATCTTTCGAAGCTCATCTTCATTATTAAAAAATTCTGGTAAATCACCAAATATATTCTTTAAAAACTGCTCACTTGAAATTGGTTTTCCATCAGCACTCCAAAATGACGTTGCTATCATATGTTGGATTTCTCGTTCTTTCCCATCTCTTAATTTTATCTTTAGTCTCTTAATTGGTGGATTTTCACATTCGCACGGCACCTTTCCACATACGGGACAGGGTTTGGGTGGCCTTTCACATTCACAGGGTTTTTTACCACATATAGAACATACTTGAGGCGATTTTTCAGTTGTTTCGTCTATTGGCTCACCATCCCACTCCGGATCAGAAAAATGTTTATATGCATCTACAAAATCATAGATGGTGAAATACTCCTTACCATCAAATAAACGTGTACCTCGACCAATAATCTGTTTGAATTCAATAATTGAATTAATTGGACGCATTAGTACAATATTTCTAATATTACGCGCATCAACTCCAGTAGAAAGCTTTTGAGAGGTGGTTAATATTGTTGGAATTGTTTTTTCGTTATCCTGAAAATCTCGCAAATACTGCTCACCACGCGCCCCATCATTAGCCGTCACCCGAGTACAATAATTGGTTACTTTACTCTTTTTCATTTGATTTACTAAATCTCGAACTGCCAATGCATGATCTTGGGTGGCACAAAATATTATGGTCTTTTCTTTTTGATTAATTTCATCAAGCACAATTCGTACTCGTTTTGCTTCACGTTCTTTAATCTCAATAATTCTATTAAAATCGGGCTCCTCATATATTTTACCTTCCTCAACTTCACCTTCAATAATTTGATCATCTGGTGTATATACATAATCGTCTAATGTGGTTTTTATTCGTTTTACTTTAAAGGGTGTTAAAAATCCATCGTCAATTCCTTCTTTAAGCGAATAGATATATACTGGATCACCAAAATATTTGTAGGTATCAACATTATCTTTACGCTTAGGTGTGGCAGTCATCCCAAGCTGAACAGCTGGGGAAAAATATTCCATAATACCTCGCCAATTTCCCTCATCATTTGCTCCACCACGGTGGCATTCATCAATAATAATAAAATCAAAAAAATTAGATGGATAATCTCCATAATAGGGAGTGTCATTCGGGCCACTCATAAAAGTCTGGAATATAGTAAAGAAAATCGCCGCGTTTGTTGGAACACTACCTTTCTTACGAATATCTAATGGCTTAATACGTGTTAGCGCATCTTCTGGAAAAGCAGAGAAGGCATTAAATGCTTGGTCTGCTAATATATTTCTATCTGCAAGAAATAATATTCGAGGTTGTCTTTTACCATCACGTTTTAGATTCCATCTTGAATGAAATAGTTTCCAGGCAATCTGGAATGCTACAGCAGTTTTACCTGTACCAGTTGCCATTGTTAAAAGAATACGCTGCTTATTTACCGCTATTGCGTTTAAAGTATTTTGAATAGCAATCTCTTGATAATATCTTCTTCCATTTCCTCTTTCTAGGGGGATGCTATTAAATTTGTCTTTCCACTCGTTATGATCTGAATAAATTTTGTTCCACAAATCTTCAGGACTCGGAAACTCTGACACATCTCCTTCTTCACCAGTTTTCATGTTGACTTGGTATATTTCCTTACCATTTGTTGAATATGTATAATCAAACTGAAGTTTTGTTGCATAATCCTTGGCCTGACCCAAACCATCAGTTTTTTCATCCCCTTCTTTTTTTGCTTCAATAACGGCTAATTTCTGATTTTTATACTCTAAAACATAATCAGCAATTTCAGGCTTAGAGCGAGTACCACCGGCTTGAATCCTGCCATCAGTAATACGAAATTCACGGTAAACTTTTGAGTCTTCAACCTCACCCCAACCAGCAGCTTTCAGCTTTGGGTCAATATATTCCGCTCTTGTTTCTGCTTCGTTCATATATTAAATATATTATAATTCACCATTAAAAGCACGTTTAAGAATTGATTTTTTCAACTCTTCTAAATCTAATAACTTATGATTATAAATTTCTTCCATTTTTTTTGTTTGTTTTAATAGTGAGTCAAGCTTTTCTACTATTATTTTTTGATCTTTTTTTGAAGGTAACAGAACTTGTAAATTTTTTATCATGCCCAATTTTAAAAATTTTGTTCCAGCACCAACAGACTTCGCTTTAAATTCTTTTAAGCTTTTTAATAATTGAAAATATAAATATCTGTACGAAATTTTGTTATCCTTATTTATCGTAATAATATACGTTCGCTGATAAGCATTAAACTTCCCCCTATAATGCTTAACATTGAAATCTCCTACTGCATTATTACCGGCCAAAAGTATTGCCTCACAGTCAAAAGCATAATTATCAATAGCAAATATTTCTCTTGAACAGGTAAAAAATGGGTATTTACCATTTTCTTTCGCGGCATTTGCATCCAATTTCCCCGTTTTAACATCTACTAATGCTCCTAATAATTCTTTATTGCCTCTTAAATTATTCAAATATGACTCAAAAAGGTCTTTGGCATTATTAATATTTTTTTCAGTATTCTCTTTTGCTTTCTCAATTTTCTCAAATGTTTCGTCTAATAATTTTACAATACGTTTTTGTTCTGAGATGGGAGGGAGAGGGATTTCAATTTGATCAAGCTTTTTTCTACTAATTCTTTGTCGAGTTGCCCCGCCAACCTCTTTGTTAATTTGAGTTTGATATTCTTGAGATAAAGAAAAATTAATAAACCATTCAGGCAAAATTACTTTTTTTTTAAAACGAATAATTGTGCAATCAACCGCTGTAATCATTTTATCGTCTTTATCAGGAATAATGCATGACCTACCAACTGGATCAGGTAATCGAGAAACTAGACAATCACCTGGAAAAATTTCAGTACATTGCAGTCTTTTAAATGTTTTTTCAGATATATAGCGCGCCTTGTCAATTCTGTCCTTAAAAATCCCATTTCCAACATTACCTGTTTGAATGAGACGAATGCCATTTAATGACTGATCTTTTTTTTCAATCCAATCACCGTCATCAAAAACTTCACAAATTTCACCGAGTTTTTTTGTTTGCCATTTATTTTGCTGTTTTTTTAAATGAGATACTAAATCATTTAAGGTTTTAATATGTTTAAATTCCGAATAACGATCAGGTATCACAATAACATTAACCTTACCGTTTGGAAAAACTGCATACATTATTGAATTAGTATCTCTAATTTCGACCTGAGCGTCTTTAAAACGTTTGTGAACATTTTTGATTCCCAGTTTCAACAAATCCCATGTTAATCCACTCAGTACAGCGCTACCTAATAAGATAACTACTAACATTGGCAAAGAATCTGCAGACATCCTAAAATAATCAGCTTTAACAGTAACATCCAAATTAGTAAAACAACTTTTTACATCATCCTTAAATTTGCCATGCTCTTTACTTAAGCTAATCAAAATATTACCCTTATGGCGGGTCTTTTTTGTTTGATCAGTATATTTTCGTTTACTCATTTTAATTAATAAATATTTCAATTATTTCTAAACCTTTATTGTATTTTTTATCAATATCTGATTCTAAATTATTGATACTTTTTTTTCCCAGCAAAGAATGTACCACGTCATTTCGAAATTCAATATACTCCTTTATCATTTCAAACTGTTTTTTAGTAATAGTTCCTGCTACGCGACATTCACGTGCCCCTTGAAAAAATAGTCTAGGCTCTTTTAATCCAGTTATTTTATTCTTCTTATTTGATGCTGAACTAAATTCACGCACCAACCCTTCTATAATGCTGGCTTGCAGTAAAAAAGCTTGAACATGCCTTGGATTTTGGTCGCCTTCTGGATTAAACAAAAAATCACCTTGCGCTCTATTTAATAATAACTTCGCATTATCAATAATTATTTTTTTCATTATTTCCTTTTTAACATCCTATTTCTTGGGGGCTTTTCACTTTTAATTAATGATTTCTCTAGTCTTTCTGCCCTTTCCACCGTACCTGTTTCTTTAACACGAAAATTCGTGCCTCCCTTAAAGCGTCCTTTGTGCTCGTAGATACGATCACCAAGACGACTAGCCTTTGCTTTTCCTATATATAGAGTTTCTCCTCTATTGTCAGTTATCCTGTATACGCCTGCACTTTTTTGTGAAAGAGCTTCAACGTTTTTTTGGGTAATTTGTTTTTTTGGACTAAATCTTTTTTGAGTCATACAATTTATATTAACTTATTAATATGATTTAAAATCTCTACACTGTCTTCGTTTAAATTATTTATCTCCTCCAAAATTTCTTCCGGCTCGCGCAAAATGGCTTTATCTTTTTTGTTCGGATTTTTAACAGACAAATCAAATGTCTTTTGATCAATATCCTTCACATTAATACTCCACGAATTTTTACTATCTGCTTTAATTTTATGTAATTCAACAAATTCAGATAAATCTTTTTCATTTAAAGGATTTCCTTTACCCAAATTACGGTCGAGATTCAGCTGATAGTACCAAATATTTTTTGTTGGCGAACCTTTTTCGAAAAATAGCACGACTGTCTTCACTCCCGCTCCCGCAAAGACACCGCCAGGTAAATCAAGTATGGTACGCACATTACAATTACTTATTAGCTCTTGACGAAGCGTTGAGGCATCACCATTTGATAGGAAAGTATTTTTAATAACTAATCCGGCTTTTCCGCCCGCTCGTAAACTCTTAATGAAGTGTTGTAGAAATAGAAATGCTGTCTCTCCTGTTTTGATAGGAAAATTCTGTTGTACTTCTACTCTTTCCTTACCCCCAAATGGTGGATTAGTGAGCACAATATCATATCTGTCTTTTTCCTGAATATCCGTAATATTTTCTGCGAGTGTATTAGTATGAATAATATTCGGAGCCTCAATACCGTGCAATATCATATTCATGATACCGATGATATAGGCAAGTGACTTTTTTTCTTTTCCATAGAATGTCTTCGTCTGCAGTATTTCCACATCTTTTGTTGATAGCTTCTTGCTTTGTTTGAGATATTCAAATGCTTCAACTAAAAATCCTGCTGAACCAACAGCACCATCATATATTTTATCACCAATTTTTGGAGCCACAACCTTAACGATTGTTTTAATGAGTGGTCGTGGAGTATAATATTCCCCACCATTTCTACCCGCATTGCCCATGTTCTTGATCTTCGCTTCGTAGAGATGTGATAGTTCATGTTTTTCTTCCTGCGAGCGAAATCGCATTCCATCCACAATATTTATTACTTCACGTAGATTATAGCCACTTTGGATTTTATTTCTAATCTCATTAAAAATCTCACCAATTTTATATTCAATGGTGTCGGGGCTATCGGCGCTTTGTTTAAACTTCTTTAAATACGTAAATAATTTCTGATCAACAAATTCCTTTATGTCATCACCGGTGAGTGCCTTGTCGTGATCTAATTTACCATCTTTGGTCTTTGGCGCTGCCCATGAGTCCCAGCGATATCCTGGAGAGATGATGAATTCATATTTTTCCCCCGCTAATTCAGCTTCAATCTTTTTATCTTTTTCCAAATCATCAAGGTACTTCAAAAAGAGAATCCATGAAGTTTGCTCAATATAATCGAGTTCACTAGATGCTCCTGCGTCCTTCCAAAGAACATTGTCAATATTTTTGAATGATTGTTCAAACATAATAAAAATTTGCTTTAATTGGCTTTATTATTGCATTTTTTTCCTTTAAAATCAACTAAAAAAAGACGATTTTCATAGCTTAATATAATAGCTGTCTCTTAGGATCAGATTTAAGGGTTCATAGTACGAGAGTAAAATAGCGGCCTTTCAAGGGTTCTTGAAGAAAAGTTATCAACTCCAGGCACTCTAGACGCCCCACGGGGGTTGTGTCATCCCTTGTGGTATATGAACAATACTAAATTAAAGGAGGAAATTGGGACTGGGCAGGACCTGCTTCCGCCTAAGGTAAAATACTGCCTATACGCGAGAAAAAGTTCGGAATCAGAGGAACGACAAATTCTCTCCATTGATTCACAGATCAAGGAGATGTTACAACTTGCTGAACGAGAGGGACTTGAAGTGGTGGAGATGCGCAGGGAGAGCCATTCGGCAAAAGACACCGGGCAACGTGAAGTCTTTAATGGACTATTGAAAGATATCCGACTTGGTAAGTTTAATGGTCTCCTCACTTGGGCACCGGATCGGCTCTCACGAAATGCCGGGGATCTTGGGGCGATTGTTGATCTTATGGATCAGAAACTTCTAATTGAAATCAGAACATATGGTCAGGTTTTTACTAACTCTCCGAACGAAAAGTTTCTCTTAATGATTTTGGGAAGTCAAGCCAAACTGGAAAATGACAACCGAGGTATTAATGTAAAAAGAGGATTGAGGACTCGAGTTGAGATGGGCTTATGGCCGGGAGTAGCTCCTCTGGGATATCTTAACCAAAATAGACAGGATAAAAAATGCCAAATAATTATCGATACCACCCGAGCACCGGTTATTAAAAAGATATTCGAAAAGGTAGCATATGAGAAATTTAGCGGTCGGAAAGTATATAATTGGCTACGATATGAACTGAATTTTCATACTAGGGGTAACAAGCCACTTACGTTAGGTGGAGTCTACCGTGTGCTTGAAAGCCACTTCTACTACGGCACGTTTGAATACCCTCGGGCGAGTGGTAACTGGTATCAAGGAAAGCATGAGCCTATTATCAATCAGGAGTTGTTTGAAAAAGCTCAGGCACATCTCAAGCGCGATCAAATCGTCAGGGAAAACAAAGAATTCGCCTTCACTAAGCTTTTTACCTGCGGAAAGTGCGGGTCTGGCATATCGGCTGAGGAAAAATATAAACAACTCAAAGACGGCACAAGTGCCAAATATATCTACTATGGATGTTCACGGGCGAGGGACAGAAACTGCAAGAATAAGTATATTCGTGAAGAAGAGTTGATTGATGAACTATTAAAAATTATTGATAAAGTAAATATCAATGAGTTAGGGATGAGACAGAAACTTGAAGACGAGATTAGGAGATTTAATAAGTTACAGAAAATTGTAAATGGAAGATCGGGAAATTCTCTTGTCGAGGAGGAGGATGTGAATATTCGACAATACGCAAAGTATTTATTAAAAGAAGGCAACGTATCAGATAAACGCGAACTGCTTGCGAATTTGCGAAGTAGATTAGTTTATAAGGATAAGAAGATTACGTTGCTGGAGGAGTAGGATTAGCTGAAATTTTAGGGTAAATAATCCGCACACCATATCGCTCCGTATGTTCTTTACGGAATTTTATTGCTCTTTCTATGTCGTAGAAAAGATAGCTATCATGCTCTCGGACATCATTATCGAAGGAATCGGATTCATTTATAATCGCTGTTGCAGATCCCCGCAGGTGAGGTTGAATGTCGTTGATAATTTCTTCAATTGACTTATCTTCATCATTAATAATTTTCTTAAACCCTTGCCCAAAGATTAAAAATTCAGACCATTGATCAGGGGTAAATGCTGCCGGGCCATTCGCACGGACATCTTTTCTTGTTGGCATTTTCACTTCCGTTTTATCTGGATAAAGTAAAAAAACTTCCGTATACACATTTTTATTCCAATATTTTCCTGTATTTTGAAATTTGCTTTTTGCTGTTTGTAGTTTTTGCAAGAATTCAATTGGGAACGTTAGCTTTTCTCCTTCCATTACTGCCAAGACTGAAAAAAGGCTTTGGTTGGCAGGTGGAGTGTCTTTCTTGAGTTGCTCCAAGTAAGAATTTAAATCCTGTAAACCACTCTCTCGCATCGAGAATAATTTGCATTCATATTGACGGTCTATCTGCAACGACTCCACTTGAATTTTCATATAATGATCGGTGGCAATTACTTGACAGTATGGCATGTACAGAGATAGAAATTCAACGTCGTTATAGTCACCCTCAATACCTCGTTTGCGATTTTTGTCTGATAATATTCTGCTCCAAAGTTTGCAAAAAATATAAATATTTGGAATTTCTAAAAATTCATCAGAGTCAATAAATTCCTCAGCCTGCTTAGGTGTAATAGAATATTTTTTCAAAACCCATGAAAAATCTGCTAGTAATAATTTTTTATAGTATTTTCTACTTTCTGATACTTCTAACTTATATTGATTATGTTCATTTACATCACTTTCTCGGATTTCTTGCAATAAATTCAGAGTCTCCGGTAATAACTTACTCAAACCAATATCTGGCATATGTACTTCAATTTTGAAGTTTTCCATCCGTTTATCCGGATTATCCCGAAATGCTTCTTTCCAGAATTCTTCCTTTTCGTTCTTAATGTTAAAATAAGCAAGCAACGCATTGTAGAATTGTGCATTTTTTATTTCCCATGATGGTTTAAGTTCAACTTGGCCCACAAATCCTTGATGACTACGAATAGCTTCACGAAGTTTTTGGTTCTTTTCTGCAGCAGTTTCTTGCTCATGTATCCAACTTTTAGGGGAAAGAAATCTTTCTTCTTTCACGCCAATTTTAATGATATCGAAGATTTTTTTAAACTCCGGATTAACTTTATCTTTTTTATCTTCCAGTGACATTTTAGCAATATCGCTGATGAAATTTTGATCAAGATAAATCACTTTTTTTTGTAATACATTCATAAAGTAATTATATAGCTAAAAATGTAATTAAAACAACAGCGGCTCATTAAAGCCGCTGTCGTTTCTTGGTTGTCAACGTTTTCTATCGAGGGCGATCCGAAGTGCTTTTAGGCACGTAGGTCGGCTCCGATAAAAAGTTGTCGATCCGGGGCCACGAGGATTCGAACCTCGATCAACGGTTTTGGAGACCGTTATTCTAGCCATTGAACTATAGCCCCACAAAGGTGCGGGATTGTAGACCCTTTAGATAGCCATTTCACTATGCTCCC